>Ga0209062_1004289_pt1 | contig 15136 bp, 19 predicted proteins | sample Coa_R2_2_FD_187158 | JGI IMG/M metagenome (GOLD analysis project Ga0209062, IMG submission 187158) | Surface soil microbial communities from Centralia Pennsylvania, which are recovering from an underground coalmine fire - Coalmine... | ecosystem: Environmental > Terrestrial > Soil > Unclassified... | reverse complement strand
CCCGGGGCGCCCGCGCAAAAAATTGCGCGAAAAGCGCGTTCACCACAGGTACAGGCGGTGACAACCGGCCTTCCCTGCGCAGTGGTTTTACGGCTTATAGATGCGCTCCCCGGTGAACCAGCGTTTGCCACCGTCGCCGGCGCGAAGCCTTTGGAGCCCGCGCCGACTTGGCGCAGCATGGGTGCGCCAGGACCACATCACTTCGTCGTCCGCGAATGGGCCTCACGTCATCAGGCACATTCCCGGCCACCGCATTCCGCTCCACGTTCGTGACGACGCGTACGCCCCTCGTTTGGTGCGGAGTGGGACAAGCAAACAATGAATTCTGACAAAACGAAAGCGAATTATTTTTGCGCCTGCATCTTGAACGCGCCAAGCCGCTTGATGCGCTTCATGAAATTGGTCTTTGCGCGCACGCATCCTTAGAACGCGGTTTGGCGGCAGGCAGGGCAATCGGCCGTCTGCACAACAACGAGGTGATTTGCCCGACCGGTGCGGCTCGCAAGAGGTTGCGGCGGCGTTCAGACGCCGCGCAGCAAGTTTCCGATCAGCAGTACAACATAGGCAATGAGCAGAATCAGGAAGGAGCTGACGCCATGCAGCAGGGCGAGGTGGCCATAAACCGCCAACACCGCGACGATGGCCAGCAAGACAGAAATAACGAAGGTCGGGATGGCCGGGGGCGTGAGATAAAAACGCCTATATGGTCTTGTATAGGGCATGGCAAGCGTCCGTTGCTGAAGGTTTTGACCAGAACCTCCAGGCCCGGTGTTTTGTTCCGCATGTCAGCCGATCAGACGGAGCAGCAGCGGCCTGGCGCGATCACCCGATCAACCCTTGCAAGGCAACCAGGGATACAAAGACGAGCGTGACGACCCCGATGAAAGTGATGGCGAGGAAGACGTTTTGCATGGCGATCAAGACTTGCTGTCAGACCAGGCAGTCTATCAATCAAGACTGTCCACATGTGTGAATAGCATCACGCAATGTGGCCGCGAATCGGTCTATCGTTTTGGCTTCTCCCTGGACTAGGACCCGTCGCCAATGGCGGGTCCCTTTTATATTGGCCCGTGGGTGAAGGCATCAGGATAGCCGTTCGCTTTGCCTGTCGAGGTTTGCGCGGCGCGCTGCGTGTCGGCGGATTGCGCTGGCGCTGATCCGCCGACGGGTTGTCACGGGCAGACCCGCACCGGTGGATGAGTCCGCGGATCGCCGATCTGGACGCCGTGACAGCGCAGCACGAGCGGGCCTCTGTTCCAGGCTCCCAACCCGTCCGCATGGCGGGCGGCCCCGGGGCTGAAGCGCATGCCCGGCGGCAGCGGCTGCGGGTTGAGTGCGAAAGCGGGCGTCGCGAACGCCAGGGCAGCGGCTGTCAACGACACCATGCGAAGTCGTGCAGTGAAGATCATGGATGTCTCCTCATTCGTATCAGGCTGTTGGCCCCAGCTGATTGGTGGCGCGATCAGCGGCACAGGTTCGTTGCGTAAGCCCGGGTGTGTGCGTCACCTCACAATGAGGATCGCTGCCTGCCAGCCACCAGGGCCAATGGCGTTCTGCTCGGGTTGCCGGCGCCGAGCCAATCGGCGCCGGTCTCGCCTGCTCCGACCTGACTGCGGCGGAGAAGGCAGGCTGCTGCGGCGCATCCCGGCAGTCCCATTATGAACGAAAATACTAGTTCCGCTTGTGTCACTTTTTGAACCGTGACCGCGGTCGTCGTTGCAATATGGTATCCCCGTGGGGACAGCCATGAAAGACATGCAAAGCCAACTGGAGAAGCTGCTGACCGAGGCATCGGAGTGCGCGCTGATCGCAAGCCTTGCGACAAGCAAGCCGAAGCGTGATCTGTTTGCGAGGCTTGCCGAGCACTACAGGGTGCTGGCCTCGGAGGTGGAGAAGGCCATCGCGCAAGCCAAAATGGCCAAGGAGCCGTAGCGGCGGGGTCTCGCCCGGATGCAATCCTCGACCCCGTCCGCCGCTCGGACGGGCGCGTGGGGCGGCTTTACCAGCTCTTAACCACCCCGGCGCACCATCACGGCATGAAGATTCGCGACAACATGAGCGCGGTGATCGCGGGCCTGCAAAAGGACCACGGTTTGCTTGCCGCGTTTCTGGAGGCGACCGACAAGATCGATTGGCGGGCGCTGAACAAGCAGGTCGTGATCAGCCGGCCGCCCGAACCGGCCAATGTCGAGGCGCAAGAGCTACAAATTGCGCCACACGTACCTGACGCGGAGCCGTCGAGCTCGTTCACCTTTCGGCGTGCCAACCTCGTGCGTGCGGCCGGGGCGGATTAGCGGCCTGTCCGCCGTAGCTCGCAGAGCGAAGTCGGAAGCGACATCCGCAGAACGACAAGGTTGCAGAGGCGGGCGCTGGCGCTGACCAAAGCGGCGCTTTCTGTCATCGCGCATGTCCGGGCTGCCGCGGCCTGCGCTCGCCTGTGAGCTCTATCTGCTCCCATTCGTGTTCAGCTCGTGATCCGGCATGGATTGCGGAGGCACGCGGGTCGTATGGACGGGATGGCTGTCGGGATCGCGTGCCGCCTCGGGGACTCTGATCGTGATGGTGGGTATGGCCTTGACGTCGCGGGTGAGTGCGGGGCCTTGGAAGGCCTGCGGCGGAGCCGCCAGCTGGCCTGACGGATTGCGCGGCTGCTCGCCAATGCGTGGCTGCAGCTCCGGGGAGTTGTCCTGAGGGGACATCGTCCTGCTGCGCTCGACCTCAGCCGTGGTTTCGTCCGAAGACGTGATTGGAAGGGTCTGGACCTTTGTGGGTGCAAGCGGATCGGCGCTGGCCAGCCCGCCGGGAGCAAGCAACAGCGCGCATGTCTGGCAGACAACTAGGAAAGAGAGCCGGGAGGTCCTGGTCAATGTTCGCCTCTGCAGTCGGAATCCAGGTTACGGCCACGTGGCTGGGTCAGGTTACACGTCAAGCGATGTTGAGAAAGCACGCGTACGTCGGATGAGCCAACGCTGATCTGTCCTGCGATCTCGTTTCTGCGTATTGGCCGGCGATCGATTGTCCCATCTGCTCGCATAGGTTGTTATATTTTGATGATATCGCCGGAGGTTGACAAGCTGTAATCGGCGTGAGCAATACGCTCCTGCGACCTGAGGGGGGCGGGGCATGGAGCCGCGACGTTACGCCTATATCGACGCTTTGCGCGGCTATGCGATTCTGCTGGTGATTGCGGTCCATGCCTCGCAACTTGTCGACGACGCGCGTCTGCAGTTTTTCGCGTCCCAGGGTGCGCGCGGCGTGCAGCTGTTCTTTGTCGCCAGCGCAATCACGCTCTGCATGTCCTGGAAGGCGCGGCACGACGGCGCCGGTCCGTTCTATCTGCGGCGTTTTTTCCGGATTGCGCCGATGTTCTATCTGGCGCTCGGCTTCTTTCTGTGGCTCCGCGGCTTGTCGCCCAACGGTTCTGCGCCTTATGGACTCGGGCTGCACCAGATCCTCATGACCGTGACCTTTACGCACGGCTTTCTGCCCGACGCGATCGACAGCATCGTGCCGGGATCGTGGTCGATTGCCGACGAAATGGTGTTCTACGCGATCTTTCCGCTCGTCATTGCGGCCGTCAGCAGGGCCAGATTTGCGCGCGTGGCGATCGCCTGCGCCATCCTCCTCGCGATCGGCTGCGCGATCGAGATCTTGGCAGTTCGTGCCGTTCACGGGATCGCCGATCCGGTCCGGCATGGCCTTGCCGCCAAGTTTGTATTCCTCTGGTTCGTGAACCAGGCGCCGTGCTTTCTGTTTGGCTGCCTGGTGTTCAAGTGGTCCGAGGAGGGCGGACATCTGCGGCGCGGCCCGGCCGCGGCGCTGGTGATCGGTTCGCTCTGCGCAATGGCGCTGATCGCGATTGTCCGGAACCAGACCGGCTGGACCATCCTGCTGCCGATGCTCTACGGCGCCCTGTTCGCCGCTTTGGCGCTGGGACTGACTTGTTGGCAGCCGGCCGCGCTGGTCAATCCGGTGATCGGCTGGATCGGGAAGGTCAGTTACAGCGGCTACCTGATACATCTGACGCTGATCGCCGCCGTCCCGCTGCCGCATGAGAGCTTTAGCGAGGCCTTCGTTGTCCTGCTGGCCGCGACGCTCGCTCTGTCGGCGATCACCTATCGCTGCATCGAGCAGCCGTTCAACAGCGCCGGCCGCCGGCTGGCGCGGCGCTGGACGTCGCGTGCAGCCGCGCCTGCGGTGAAGGCTGAGGCGGCGTGACAGGGGCCATCGATGCGACCGCGCGCCGAGATCTCGCAAGCGGAACGAGTCTGATCCGCCCTGCGAGCTAATCCGGCCTGTCTCCAGCCCTGAGAGACAGGCTCATGCGCGTGACGATGTCGTCCCACGCGTGCTCCTCGCGGCTCGGATAGTTGATCAACAGGCAGTGGACAAAGCGATGTGAGAAGTTGCAGCGGTCGTACCAGACCTTGTCGCCCTTGTAGCCGGACACGGCGAAAAACCGCGACGTAATGCGCTTGTATTGGATATGCCGGGGCGGATGCCTCTTCTGCAGGAAGGAGGCTGGCGAATCGTTGGCGGTATTGGGCACCGACTGGATCGTCAGGTCGGCTCGACCATCTGCAGTCCTGAACCGCTCTCCATATCCATCCGGACGGCCAGCTGGTTTCACAAAGATGGACGAGGGAAAATCGACTGAGGTCCCGGTCTGCGGGATTGAATAATTGGTCCAGTCCGTCTCTGCAGCCGCGGCGGTCACCGTCGAGGCAGCGAACGCGATCAGGAAAAATCCGAGACGTAAGTGCATCCTTTTCCTCCTGATGGTCCCGCCGCTCCCGCATCGGCCTCGCTGAAATTCGTCCGCGGTCTCGCCAATGCTAACGCAGACGACCGCGCCATGATCCATCGCGCCGCCCGGACGGATCATCTTTCCGAGGGGGGCTTGGACATCTCGATTTGAATTGCGGAGACTGTGCGTCCAATCAAGAGCGCCCTGGCGGGCACCATGCGGCAGGCTGCGTCGCTTGTGCTAACTGAGTACACTGCGACCGTGACCCCAGCGGGCCCTCGGCGTTGGGGTCTCATAGGTAACGACCCGAATGGAGATCGTGAGATGGAACCCAAGAGGATCGCAGCAGTTGCGGCACTGACGGCGGCGATGGTTGCTCCGGCCTTCGCTCAAGGCGCGCCGCGATCTGCATCAGCAGAACACCGGTTGCAGAAGCAGCGGATGCACGGTCCCGCTCGATACCATTCTGCGGCCACTTATGAGTACCAGCCCGCTTACCGTTACGTGTACTACCCGCCCGAGATCAGCGATCAGGAGGACGGCATCATAGCCGACTCATCCGGAGCGAACCCGTTCGGCGCGCCCCCGTATCCGTGGGCGTACCTCGAAGGTCCGTATGTGTCCTCGCGTCGCCGGTCTCCGTACTAGACCCTGCCTCGGGCTGCTGTCATTCGGCGACCATGACGGCGGGTCAGGATCCGCCTTGCGAACCACGAGTCGCGCGCCCCGCGTCGGATCACTTCGAGGCGTGGCTGATCTTGTGCTCCAGATGGCCGGTGTCATGATCGCGGCGCAACTGGCTCAGCGAGGTCTCGTTCATCTGATGCAGGACCTCGCTGAGCTGGGCCGTATCCGGATAACCGGCGGCAAAGCCCTTGCCATAGATCTTGCGCAAGGTGCCGAGCTGGGTGTTGCCGTGCTTCCTGCTGATCTCGCCATTCTTGTCGCGGTGCCGACCGTCGAGGCCTGGCTCTTTCATGGTTCCCTCCCGTTTGCGTCTGACGCGCCTGGCGAGAGCCTGCGCCTGGGGAGGCGGATTGGCAATGGTCAAACGGACGACCGCTGACGTGCATTGCTCCTGGTTCTCAACTGTCCTTTGTTCTCAACTGTCCTTCGGCTGCGTCTTCTCCCGCGCCAGCCGCTCGGCCTTCAGCCGCTCCATGTTCTTGCGCCGCGCGATCTGCTCCTTCTCGTATTCGGTCAGGGGCTTGTCGGACGGACGGAACGTGTTGTTGGCATCGTTTTCGCGTTTGCTCATGACGTGATCCTTCCATGGATCGCCAGTGTCGGCAAGGCTACCGAATGAAGGCTATCGCAAAGTCCGGAAGAACGCCCGGACCTCCCGCACAAACAACTCTGGCTGCTCGAAGGCGGCGAAATGGCCACCCTTTTCCATCTCGCTCCAGTGCGTGATATTCGTGAAGTTCGGCTCCATCCAGCGCCGCACCGGCGTGATGATCTCCTTGGGGAATACTGCGACACCGGTCGGCACATTGACAACAGGCGTGGTCCGGCGCTTGCCAAAGCTTTCCCAATACAGCCGCGCGGAAGAGGTTGCGCTTGCGGTCACCCAGTAAAGCATGACGTTGTCGAGCAACTCGTCTTTACTGAAGATGTTTTCGGGATGGCCGTTGCAATCGGTCCAAGCCCAGAATTTCTCCAAAATCCAGGCCGCCTGTCCAGCCGGTGAATCCGTAAGCCCGTAGCCGAGTGTCTGCGGGCGCGTCGATTGCTGCTTCGAGTAGCCGGAGTCCAGATCCACGTAGTGCTTGAGGCCGGCAAGCGCCCGCTTTTCCTCCGCGGTCGGCTCGCCCTCGACCTTCGGCGCGGCGTTGAATGCGAGCGTGATGTGAATGCCCGCGCAATGCTTGTCGTCTTGCGCGCCGAGTGAAGTGGTCACCGCTGAGCCCCAATCGCCCCCTTGCGCGCCATAACGCGCATAGCCAAGGCGATCCATCAACACGGCCCATGTCGCGCCAATGCGTTCCACGCCCCAGCCTGTCGTCTTCGGTTTTGCCGAGAAACCAAATCCCGGCAGCGACGGACACACGACATGAAAGGCGTCAGCGGGATCACCACCATGCGCCGCCGGATCTATCAAGGGTTCGATCACCTTCTGGAATTCGACGATCGAGCCTGGCCAGCCATGGGTGATGATAAGAGGCAGCGCTGACGGCTCGTTCGAGCGCACATGGACGAAGTGGATATCGAGCCCGTCGATTTCGCTGGTGAATTGGTCAAAGCGATTGAGTCGGGTCTCGCGCTCACGCCAGTTATACGTGTCGGTCCAGTATTGGCAGATGTCCTGAATCCATGTCAGCGGCGCACCCTGGCTCCAGTCCGTGACGACTTCCGCATCCGGCCAGCGCGTGCGCCGCAATCGCTCTGCGAGATCGGCGAGCACAAGGTCGCTGACATCGATGCGGAAGGGCCTTATCTCTCCAGTCATCGGTTGCTCCCAATTTCGAGAGCCATTTATAGCAGCTATTTTCTCGGACGGATGACGTGAATGCCTGCCCCGGCGAGATGAACCCGCTCGAGCAGCTTTGCTCCACGAGGGTTCATTTTCCCTGCGCCTGCCATGTCGGGATTAGGATGACAGTGCACCTAATCGATGTCGGCTGATTTTTGCCCGGTTTTTTTGCGGGAACGTCGGGTCGGTCGCTCAAAGCAAGTGAGCGGCCCGAGACATAGGTGACAGAACGTACCGGACACATGGGTTACACTTTCCGCTTTTGTTCCGCGGGAGGTGTCGATGCCGTGGAAAGCGAGTTCGGTGATGGAAGAGCGTCTGCGCTTTGTCGCTCGTCTCCTGGACGGGGAGGCGATGACGGATGTGTGCCGGGAGTTCGGCATTTCGCGCAAGACCGGTTACAAGATCTTTGACCGTTACAAGGAGCACGGGCTTGAGGCGCTGAGTGACCGCTCCAAACGCCCGATACGCTATGCCAACCAGTTGCCGGCTCAGATCGAGACCCTGATTGTCCAGCTCAAGGCTGAGAAGCCACATTGGGGCGCGCGCAAGATCCGCGAGCTGCTGGTTCGGCGCCTTGATGGTGATGTTCGGGTTCCGGCCAAGAGCACCATCCACGCGATTCTCGATCGGCACGGTTTGGTCAAACGCGGCTGCCCGCGCCATCGTGCGCGCGGCACGCCGCTGTCACAAGGGGTGGCCCCCAATGATCTGTGGTGCGCCGACTTCAAGGGCGAGTTTAAACTCGGCAATGGCCGCTATTGCTTTCCCTTGACGGTCAGCGATCACGCCTCACGCTTCCTGCTTTTGTGCGAAGCGCTCGATTCGATCCGCGAAGACCCTGCCATTACTGCTTTCGAGCGCCTGTTCCGCGAGCGCGGCCTGCCGCTGGCCATTCGCTCTGACAACGGTGTGCCCTTTGCCAGCCCCAATGCGCTGTTCAATCTGTCAAAGCTCTCGGTCTGGTGGCTTCGCCTTGGCATCGCGATCGAACGCATCAAGCCAGGCCATCCGCAGCAGAACGGCCGGCATGAGCGCATGCATCTGACCCTCAAGAAGGAGGCGACCCGGCCACCGGGCATCAACAGCCTGCAGCAGCAGGAGCGCTTCGATGCTTTCCTCCGCGAGTTCAACACCGAACGTCCGCACGAGGCGCTCGACATGAAGTGCCCTGCCGAGCTCTACACCGCTTCAGCGCGCGCCTATGCCGGCCTGCCCGACCTGACCTATCCCTTCCACGACCGCGATGTCGTCGTCACCGCCTGCGGCCGCCTCTGCCTGCATCGCAAGAAGATCAACATCTCGACCGTGCTGGCCGGCCAAAAGCTCGGCATCAGGGAAGTCGACGAGGGCATTTGGCTCGTTAGCTTCATGCATTACGATCTCGGATATTTCGACCTGGAGCAGAAAACCTTGCAGCCCCTCGACAACCCGTTCGGCCCGAGGCCCGTCACCCATGTCTCAGCTACGACTTCGGCGCTCTGACCGAGACGCGCTTTTTGTCATTCTTGGCATGATAGTCCGTTGCTTGGCCGCGCTGAGCGGTCAACCCCCGAAGCCCGTAGGGGCGCGCCTTTGGCGCGCGGGGTTGACGGCGAAAGCGCGGGCCGAGCTATAATGGCCATGCCATGAATGCGTCACGCCACAACCGACGCGGATGCGTTCAGCGCAAGTTAGATCGATCCTGGAGTAAATGACCTTGCAACCCCTCGACAACCCGAACGGCACCTGGTTGTCACCTATGTCTTAGGTACGTTCTGTTACCCATGTCTCCGGGTCGGACATACCGGCGCATGGTACGCCGGGCGGGATTCGAACCCGCGACCTCTCGTTTTGCAGACGAAGTAACAGCGATCTTCACCACGGATCGTAGATTGGGTTGGCGGCGAACAGGCAATGCTGTTGCCGCTCCCGAGGGAGCTGTTGACTGAGCTACGGCATATCTGCCGGCGGGATTTGAACCACGCGACCTCCGTACCAGCGGCACGGCGCTCTTATCGAAGTAACAGTCATCTTCACCACCGCCTTTTGCCGATGTTGTCGCATCGGCAATCGACAGGTCGCGCTGGGGAACGGGCGATATCGGCTTTCAGTGACGCCAACGCAGGTTCTGATCATTGATCACAACCGAAACCCGCGACTCGACGGCCATTGCGGCGGCCGCCTCCACGGTACGTGACGCCAAAGGCGGGATTCGAACCCGCTTTACCAGGGAGCGAAGTATCCGACATCTTCACCACCAGCGCTTCGCTTTAGCCGCATCGAGATGCGGCAAACATAAATTCTGCCGCGGCGCTTATTGACGCGCCGCCTATTGCGAACTCCGAAGAGTTCGCTCTGCCATCGGTGTCCGGCTCATCGCCTCGTTCCCTCCGGCAGGCCCCGCGCGCTTGGGCGCGCGCGTTGCCGCGCGAGCCCCGGGATCCGGGTCTCCCGTTCCGGCTCGCGCCGGGCATTCACAACTGTGCTCCGGGCAACAAAAAACCCTCCGGAGCGGCTGGCTCGGGAGGGTCCGTATCAGCGGACTGTCCGATCTCGCCTAGGCAAGATCGCTCCCAAGAGCCGGGCATGCGTGATCGATCGGCATCACGCCGCTCGACAGGCCTGCTAGTCTTTCGCGTCCGTAAGTCATTGTCCGATCCGTATGGGTTCACGAGCCCGTTGCTGAGCGCACGATCTTCGCGGAAACCTGCTCCGCACTTCTCCGGATCATGCGTCTTCGTGAGGGCGCGGGACATACGCCCGGAAGTTGGCGTTGTCAATCGCCGGTTCTGTGAATTTTTTCGAAGCAGCGCATTGATACGGGGCAGCGTGCTGTTCGTCACGCTCGGGCAACATTGATTGATGCCGGGCGCGTATCGATCGATGCCGACTCCGGGATGGCCTTGCGCGCAGCGGTTTTCTACCATCGCCTCAACAAGACAATTTCGGAGGAGGCAACCATGTCGAAATCGCCCGCGGCCATCGCATCGATCGCGCTCACGGCGGCGCTGCTGTCGAGCGCCGCCTCCGCCGACACCTTCGCCTATGTCGGCAATTCCGACAGCAACGACATCAGCGTCTTCCGCGTGGAGCCGGCGAGCGGCAAGGTGGAGGCGGTGGAGACGGTGGCGTTTCCCGGCGTGGAGAAGGCGGGCTCGTCGACGCCGCTTGCAGTCAGTCCCGACAAGCGCCTGCTGTTTGCCGGTATTCGCGCCGAGCCTTACGCCGTCTTGAGCTTTGCCATCCATGCAGACAGCGGGCGCCTGTCGTATCGCGGCCGCGGGCCGCTTGCCGACAGCATGGCCAATATCGCGACCGATCGCTCCGGCAAATTCCTGTTCAGCGCCTCCTATGGCGGCAACAAGGTCGCGGTGAATCCGATTGGTGCCGACGGCATCGTCGGCGCGCCGACGCAAGTGATTCCGACCGGGTTGAACGCACACGCCTTCCTGCCGTCGCCGCACAATGCCTTCGTCTTCGCGACCAATCTGGGGTCGGATCAGATCCTGAGCTTTCATTTCGATGCTGCGACGGGGCGGTGGCGCCGAACGAGCCGGCCGCGATCAGGGTCGCCGCGAAAAATGGCCCGCGCCACTTCGTGTTTCATCCAAACGGCAAGTTCGTCTATCTCGTCAACGAACTCTCCGCGGCGGTCCTGGTCTTTTCCTACGATGCCGCGCATGGCACGTGGCGGGACATACAACAGGCGAGCGCGCTGCCTGACAAGTTCGAGGGAAAACCCTGGGCAGCCGACATTCATCTGACGCCCGACGGCCGCTTCCTTTACGCCTCCGAGCGAACCTCGAGCACGATCTCCGCGTTCAAGGTGGATACGGAAAATGGCCATCTCACGCCGCTCGGCAGCGCGGCGACCGAGAAGCAGCCGCGCGGCTTTGCGATCGATCCCTCCGGCCATCTGCTGGCGGCCGTCGGCGAGTTGTCGAACGCCATGAGTGTCTATGCAATCGATGGCGAAAGCGGCGCGCTCAGGCTCCTGCAATCCGTTCCCACGGGCAAGAAACCGAACTGGGTGGAGTTCGTGGCGTTGCCCTAAGTCGCCAGCCGCTCGGTTGTCGCAGCTGCCGTCGCCTGAGGACGGCGGACAGCAACAAAATTGTCAGTTGCCACCTGTCGGATTGTCCCTCCGCTCGTTCGTCCTTGGGATGCTCAACCCAAGGAGATCCCCGATGGCTTACGTTGACGGCTTTGTGATTCCGGTACCGAAAGACAAGATCGAGGCCTACAAGGCGCAGGCGAAGAACGCCGGCGACATCTGGAAGGAGCATGGCGCGCTCGATTTCGTCGAGTGTATCGGCGACGACGTGCCCTATGGCGAGGTGACCTCGTTTCCGCGCGCGGTGCTGGCCAAAGACGACGAGGTCGTCGTGTTCTCCTGGATCGTCTACCGCAACCGGGTGGAGCGCGACGCGATCAACGCTAAAGTGATGGCCGACCCACGCCTCGACAAGACGACGTCGTTCGACGGCAAGCGGCTGATCTACGGCGGATTCGAGATATGGCTCAGGATGTAGCGCCGCGCGCGGCGACGACGGGTTAGTTCATCACCCAGACCGCGATCAAGAGTCCGATGATCATCGCAAACGACACGATTGCCTGAAACCCCTGCATCAGCGGCCGCCCGGCCTCGCGGGCGCGCTGCGGATGTGCCGGATCGTACAACACCGGCACGGCCCCACCGACCGCGCCGGTGGCGCCGTTGACCGGCAAGCTCGAATCAAAGCGCCACGTCTTGCCGCGGCCGTCGGCAAACTCGATGGTCGGCGTGCTCAGGCCATCGGAGTCCGTGTTGATCCTGACGACCTTGCCGGTGGTGAGGGCACGCCGGCGCCTCAGCACGAGCTCGTCGCGGGTGAAGCGAACGGCGAGCGCCAGCAGGAAGAGGGTGCAGAGGAAAAGCCAGATCCGCAGATCGCTTGCCGCAATACCGAGCGCATTCGCGGCCGCGCGCAACGGCCATAGCGCATGATGCGCGGCGTCCTCGACAGATCCCCAGAATGCCACCCATTGCAGCTGCATGTCCGACCTCTCGTGCCACCGCCGGTAAGCCGGATTCATACCCCAGCAACAATGGCGGAGCGGTTAAAGAGGCCGCGCAATTGCGCGAGGGTTGCAAGGATCTCGCGGAAATATCCGGTCCCGATAGTCCTTGCCACCTCCGCATCAGCCTCTAGATTAACCATTGGCAACCAACGAGACGAGCTGCGATGTCCGATCTGTCCGCCTTTCCCATTACAAAGCGCTGGCCGGCGCAGCATCCGGAGCTTCTGCAGCTCTATTCGCTGCCGACGCCGAACGGCGTCAAGGTCTCGATCATGCTGGAAGAGATCGGCCTGCCATACGAGGTGCATCTGGTCGACTTCGGCAAGGACGACCAGAAGACGCCGGAGTTCCTGTCGCTCAACCCGAATGGCAAGATCCCTGCGATCCTCGATCCCGACGGACCCGGCGGCAAGCCGCTGCCGTTGTTCGAGTCCGGTGCCATCCTGCAATATCTCGCCGAGAAGACCGGCAGGCTGATGCCCACTGACGCTGCGCGGCGCTGGCAGACCATCCAGTGGCTGCACTTCCAGATGGGCGGCATCGGGCCGATGTTCGGCCAGCTCGGCTTCTTCCACAAATTCGCCGGCAAGGATTTTCCCGACAAGCGGCCGCTGGAGCGCTATGTCAACGAGGCCAAGCGCCTGCTCGACGTGATCGAGCAGCGTCTCGACGGCCGGCAGTGGATCATGGACGATGACTACACCATCGCCGACATCTCCATGCTGGGCTGGGTGCGCAACCTGATCGGCTTCTACGGCGCGCGGGAGCTCGTGGATTTTGACAGCCTCACCCACGTGCCGGCCTGGCTCAACCGCGGACTGGCGCGCCCGGCAGTCGAGCGCGGGTTGAACATCCCGAAGCGGCCATAACGGGCGGCTCGCACGTCAGCCGTAGAAGAGGCGCGATGGCCGTATCCGCAGCCGAGTTTGAACGGAGCCTCGATCTGGTCCGCAGCCATGCGGCCGGCGCGCGCGAGGGCCTGTTCGGACCAGCGTCGATGACGTGGCGGGTCGATCGCGAGGCGGCCGTCTTTCTCGGTGCCGGGCGGGCACTGTTGCTGCAGCTTGCCCATCCCTGGGTCGCAGCTGCGATAGCCGATCAGTCGCGGGTCTTTGCCGATCCGGTCGGCCGCTTTCACCGCACCTTCGGCGTGACCTTCACCATGGTGTTCGGCTCGCTGGATCAGGCGCTGGCCGTGGCGCGAAGGCTCTATCAACGCCATGAGGCGGTGACCGGGGTGTTGCCGCAGTCCGCTGGACCGTTTGCGGCGGGTTCGGTTTATTACGCCAACGAGGTGGCGGCGCTGCGCTGGGTCCATGCGACCCTGGTGGAGACCGCGCTCCTGGCGCATGAGCTGGTGCTGCCCAGGCTGTCGGACCTTGAGCGCGAGCGCTATTGGTCGGAGGCCAAGCTCTATGCCGCGCTGTTCGGCATCCCGCCGGACAGCCTGCCGGCCGACTGGGCGTCGTTCGTTGCATACAATCAAGCGATGGCCGCATCGGATGTGCTGACCGTGAGCGATGCCGCACGCGACATCGCCAGGCAGATCTTTTCCGGGCAGGTGACGGGAATCCGGCCGCCGCGCTGGTATTCCGCACTGACGGCGGAGCTGCTGCCCGAGCGATTGCGCGAGGCTTTCGACCTGCCGCTCGGCGAGGCCGAGCGCAACAGCGCGGCCCGTGCGCTCCGCTGGATGCGGCGTATCTATCCCTTGCTGCCGCGGCGGCTGCGTGTTGTCGGGCCGTGCCAGGAGGCCGAGGAGCGGCTGAGGGGCAGGGACGGGCCGTCGCTCGCCACGCGCGGTCTCAACCGGCTCTGGATCGGCCGGCCGAGCATGCGGCGGCCTTGAGGCGGTTCATGCGGGCTTGACTGTGCAAATCCCCTGGTGCCGCGCTGCGTTGCCTGCATCGCTGCGCTAAACTGCCGTCCTCGAAAGGCAATGGGCAATGACGATCACCATCTACGGCATCAAGAATTGCGACACCATGAAGAAGGCGCGCGCCTGGCTCGACGACCATGGCATCGCCTATGATTTCCACGACTACAAGGCTTCAGGCGCGCCCAGGGACAAGCTCAAGCAATGGAGCGACAAGCTCGGCTGGGAGACATTGCTCAACCGCGCCGGCACCACCTTCCGCAAATTGCCGGATGCGGACAAGGAAGGCCTCGACGAGAAGAAGGCGCTGGCGCTGATGCTGGAGCAGCCCTCGATGATCAAGCGCCCGGTGCTGGAGATGGGCGCAAAGCTCCTGGTCGGCTTCAAGCCGGAGACCTACGCCAAGGAGGTGAAGGCGAAGAAGTGACGGCGGGCAAGCCCCGCCATGAAGGCGACGTTCTGGCCGTTGAAGGCGATGCTGAGGATGATGGCGGGTTAATCGGCTCGGACCGCGGGCGTTGCCGAATTTCGATAGGCGAATTAGCCAAATTTACACCTGGATATGGTGATCTGTCCGACGATCCTCGGCGGGCGTCCTTTAAACGCCTGACGCTGTTCTCTCCAGGCCTTTGAACCCAGCGTCATTCCCAGAGCGCGTCCAACAATGATGCGCCGCTTTTTCCCGGTACCCGCATGTCGATCCTGGCTGCCGTCAGTCGCAGACGCACCTCCGAACATCACCAGGAATCTCCCGCTCGATCTGACGAGCTGGCCGCGCTTCGGGCCCGAGACGAAGCCCTTGTTGGCTGGATCGAAGCGTTGGTCGAGGGCAAGTACGATGCGCCTGCTCACAAGAGCGACGATCGCCTGTCACTCGCAATAGCCAAGCTGTCCGCCAAATTGGCGGAATTGGCGTCAAACAGCCTCGATGGCATTGTCGACCTCAATATCCAGAGCAATGAGACGGCGATCTCGGCCGCCCGGATGCTGACCGCCT
>Ga0209062_1004287_pt1 | contig 15143 bp, 10 predicted proteins | sample Coa_R2_2_FD_187158 | JGI IMG/M metagenome (GOLD analysis project Ga0209062, IMG submission 187158) | Surface soil microbial communities from Centralia Pennsylvania, which are recovering from an underground coalmine fire - Coalmine... | ecosystem: Environmental > Terrestrial > Soil > Unclassified... | reverse complement strand
CGCAGGCGCCGATCAGCACCAGAGCCGCGAGCGAGAGCGCCAGGTTGCGCGAAAGACCGAAGACGATGGTCATCAGACCGAAGCCGCACACGCACCAGAGCATCGCCGCGCCCACCTTGCGGCGCAGCGGGCGGTGGGCGATGAGGATCGCGGTGAGGATGGCACCGAGGCCCGGACCGGCGCGCAGGATGCCGAGTCCGCGCGCACCGATCTTGAGAATTTCGCCGGCATACACCGGAAGCAGCGCCACCGCGCCGCCAAGCAGGACGGCAAAGAGGTCCAGGCTGATGGCACCGAGCAGGACCTTGTGGCTCCAGATGTAGCGGATGCCGCCGAGCAGCACATCCATCGACACGCCGCGCGGCCGCGGAGCGATCGAGACGCGAACCGTGGAGAGCAGCGCCAAACCGCAGAGATACGCCGCGGCGGCGCAACAGTAGACGGGGACGGGACTGCCCGCGAAACCATAGATGAGTCCGCCGAGCAGCGGTCCCAGGCTCAAGGCCGCCTGGAAAATGGACGAGCCCCAGGAGACCGCGTTGGGGAAATCCTCCTCGGGCACGAGTTGCGGGAAGAAGGCTTGCGCGGTCGGCGCATTGAAGGCGCGCACGACGCCGTTGGCGACCAGCACGGCATAGATCGGCCAGACCGTGCGGAGGCCGTGCAGGCTGAGAGCGAGGAGCGCGAGCGAGCAGCAGGCGAAAGCGGCCCAGCAGATTACCAGAATCCGACGCCGCGGATACCGGTCCGCCGCGTGTCCGGCGACGAGGAAGAGAACGATGCCAGGGAGGAACTGCGCGAGACCGACGAGACCGAGATCGAGAGGCCGGCCCGTCAGCCCGTAGATCTGCCAGGCGACGCCGACCGCTTGCATCTCCGAAGCCGCGGTGGCGAGGAAGCGGGCGGGCAGATAATACCGGAAATTGCGGTGGCGGAAAGCAACGCGGCCGGCTGCGGGAGCGATCAAGCTTTCATTCTAACCGGAGCCGGCAAACCTCACCGCGGAGACGCAGAGAGCGCAGAGGTTACGCAGAGAACAGTTTGGCCTCCGCGAGATCTCTGCGTCCTCTGCGTCTCCGCGATGAATTGGATGCTACGCGCTCTGCCCATACGTCGCGCCGGGGCCGTGCTTGCGGAAGTGGTGCTTGTCGCGGAGGGCCTGCGAGATCGGCTCGGCATGCGGGTTGATCGTGAGGGTCTGCCAGGCCATGGCGGCGAGCTCTTCGACAATCACGGCGTGGTAGGCGGCTTCGGATACGGTCTTGCCCCAGCAGAAGGGCGCGTGGCCGGCCACCAGAACGCCCGGGCAGGCGAGCGGATCGCAGCCGGCCATGCGGCGCAGGATGGCGGCGCCGGTGTTGGCCTCGTAACCGCTGGCGATCTCTTCGGCGGTCAGCGGGTCCGTGACCGGCACCGGTCCATGGAAATAGTCGGCGTGCGTGGTGCCAAGACATGGGATTTCGCGGCGGGCCTGGGCCCACGCTGTGGCGTGGCGCGAGTGCGTGTGAACCACGCCGCCGATCGCCGGGAACGCGCGGTAGAGCGCTGTATGGGTGTCGAGATCGGAAGAAGGCTTCAGCTTACCCTCGACAATCCGGCCATTCAAATCGGTGATGACCATGTCGGCCGGGGTCATCCGCTCGTAGGGGACTCCGCTCGGCTTGATGACCACCAGGCCGGTCTCCCGATCGACGGCGCTCGCGTTGCCGAACGTATAGAGGACAAGACCCCGGCGGACGATTTCGAGATTGGCTTCCAGGACTTCAGTTCGCAGTTGTTCCAGCACTCTGGCCTCCTCGGGCGCGGGCGGCGATGCGCCGCAGCTCCGGCAGAATTTCGCCGATTTCCGCCGCTCCGGAGCGGCGCGCGCCGAAGCTGAAATACAGCTTGCGATACAGCGGGTAGAGCGCGCGGTACGTCTCCACGGCCGCGGGCTGCGGCGCGATCACAGTGTATTCCGGGCACAACGCATCCTGCGCCTCTTCGACGCTGCGGAACGTTCCGGCGGCCAGGAACGCGAAGATGGCGGAGCCGAGACTGGTCACATCGGACTTCGGCACCAGAATCGGCTTGCCCATCACGTTGGCGTAAACCTGATTCAGCACCGCGTTCTTCTGCGGGATGCCGCCGCCATTGACGATGCGGCGGACGGGCACGCCGTGCTCCTCCATGCGCTCCAGGATGACGCGCGTATGAAATGCCGTGCCCTCTATGGCCGCGAACAGCTCGTCCGGCGCGGTGTGGGTCAGGCGCCAGCCGAGCGTGATGCCGCCCAGTTCGGGGTTGACGAGCACGGTGCGGTCGCCGTTGTCCCACGTCATGCGCAGCAGGCCGGTCTGGCCGGCAGCGTAGGCTTCGAGGCCGGCCGAAAGCTGCGCAACCGTTGTTCCGGCGCGCCGCGCGATCGCATCGAAAATATCGCCGGTGGCGGAGAGGCCGGCTTCGACGCCGGTCTTTTGCGGATGAATCGAGCCGGGGACGACGCCGCAGACACCGGGGATCAGCGCGGGACGGTCGGCGATCGCCATAATGCACGTGGAGGTGCCGACGACGTTGACCACATCGCCGATGCGGCAGCCGGCGCCGATCGCGTCCCAGTGGGCGTCGAAGGCGCCAGTGGGGATGGGGATGCCGGCGCGCAGACCGAGCCGCTCGGCCCACTCGGGCGCGAGGCGGCCGGCGATGCGGTCGCTCGTGGCGTAGCTGCCGGCGATTTTGGCGCGCACGCCGGCGAGCAGTGGATCGACAGCAATGAGGAACTCTTCCGGCGGCAGACCGCCCCACGCCGCGTTCCACATCCACTTATGCCCCATGGCGCAGATGCTGCGCGGGACCGCGGCGGCGTCCGTAATGCCGCAGAGCACGGCGGCGGCCATATCGCAATGTTCGAGCGCCGTGGCCATGCGCTCGCGGCGGGCGGGATTGTGGCGCAGCCAATGCAGCAGCTTGGCCCAGCCCCATTCCGAGGAATAGACCCCGCCGCACCAGTCGATGGCCTCCAGCCCGCGGGCGCGAGCAGTCTCCGTAATCTGTGCGGCCTCCTCCCAGGCGCGGTGGTCGCACCAAAGGTAGTAATCGTCGAGCGGCTGGAGATTGGCGTCCACCGGAATCACGCTGGAACCGGTGGTGTCGATAGCAATCGCCTCAACAGCGCTGCCCGGAACGCCCGCCTCGACCAGCGCGCGGCGAGTCGCGGAGACCAGGGCCTCCATGTGGTCAGCGTGGCTCTGCGTGGCCCGGTCCGGATCGTCCTTGGTGCGGTGCAGCGGATACTCCGCCGTGCCCGAGCCGATGCGGCCGCGAGCGGAATCGACGATCGAGACGCGGACGCTCAGGGTACCGAAATCGACGCCTGCAACGAGAGACATGGGAGAGGCCTTTCTAATTGACGCAGGGGCGCAGAGACACAGAGGAACTCATCGGTGCCAGTACATCTCCCAACCCAAATACTTCGTCGCCGCCTCGTACACCGCCGGCGCCGTCTCGCTCAAATTGGCGGCCACGTGGTGCTCGAAGCCGTTTTCGCAGATGTAGCGCAACAGCTCCTGGAGGCGCGGGATTTCGACCACGCCGGCGCCGCCGAATGTCGAGAGCGGGTCATCGGTGAAGCGGCCCTGGCCGACGTAGCCGCGGATCTTGCCTGTGGCATCGTGGGTCGAGAAGCGCGCGAAGCTCATGGGCCCGGCCTTGACGCGGCCCACGCAGGTACCGAACGTGTTCAGCTTGCCCACCGTGCCGGCGATGATCTCCTGGTAATCCATGCGCACATCGGCGAAGAAATGTTTGGGCAGGTTGGAGCAATGGAAACAGACAGCCTTGTCGGGGTCGCTGCCGTAGTTGTTGTTCCAGTCGAGCAGCGCGCTCGGCGTCTCGGAGGCCAGCCGCAGCGCGTGCATTCCGACTACGCCCGGCACATCCACTTCGCAGGCGCTCGAATTCATCCCGTTCGACATCATGCTCATCACGGTGCACGGGACGACGCCGAAAAACTCTTCCATCGACGTCCAGCACTGCACGGCGGTGATGTCCAGATCGTTATCGCGCATCCAGCGGTCGATCACCACGCCGAGCGAGGCCATCTTCATGATGGCGTCATCCGGAATGCCTTCCGTCGAGACGTACTCGCGGATGGCGCGAGCCTTCGCCTGCACGTCCGGATCGTCGCACTTCAGCCGCCCGATGCGGCCGAAAACTTCCGAAAGGTCGAGCGGCTCGATGGTGATGCCGTTCGCTTCCAGGATCTTCTCGCTGTAGCGGACCGTGTTGAACGCGGCGGGCCGCGCGCCGATGGCGCCGATGCGGAGCCGGCGCAGGCCGTTGGCGACGCGGCAGACACCGGCGAACCAGGCGATATCTCGCGCGAATTCGGCGGAATCGGGCGCTTCCGTGTGCAACGAGGTGAGCGAATACGGAATACGGTACTGCTGCAGGTTATTGCAGACGCTCATCTTGCCGCAGAAGCTGTCGCGCCGGTCCACGATGGTCATGCGGCCGGCGGTATCGGGCGTGGCCTGGATGAGCACTGGCACGCGAAGATCCGCCATGCGTAGCGATTCGGCGATGCCGCGCTCGTCTCCGAAATTGGGGAGCGTCACCACGATGCCATCGATGCGGTCGCGATGCGCACGGAACAGATCGGCGCACGCGCGCGCCTCGGCCCGCGTTTCGACGGCGCCGTGCTTGGTCTGCTCCGGAGTGAGACAGACGACGCTGTGGCCGGCGCGTTCGAGCGCCGCGATCATCTCCTCCCGCCCGCTGCGCGCGAGGTGATCCGGGAAAAAGCCGCGATTACCGACAATGAGTCCGAAGTTCATAAGGTCCTATCGATCGGGCGAGGGCTGTGCGCTCTCAGCCTCGGAAATATAAGTATGAACCAAGGATACACGCCAGCACAAAAGCGGAGGCGAGAACGTCGCGGCGGTCCCATCCGGCGCGCGTGCGCAGGCGGTCTTCCTTGGTCTGAGTGGCGAAGGTGAGGCTCTTGAGACTCACGTAGTCCGGCTCGGCGGTCATCCGGCTGACCACAACCATGACGATGGCCGAAACGATCGTGATGAGCACGCTCCAATACTGGAAATAGACATTGTTGACGATCCAGAGGAACGAACCGGGCGTGTAGCCGTTCTCCAGACCGCTCAGGCCGAGCGTCACCGGAGTATCGACGATCATGCGGAAGATGCCCATCGCGAAGCCGACGATCATGGCCCAGAGCGCGCCCTTCGCATTGAGGCGCTTAAAGAACACGCCGAGGAAGAAAACCACGAATATCGGCGGAGCGAGATACCCCTGTACCGCCTGCAGATAGTTGTAAAGGCCCGTCGCGCCCTTGATGACGGGAATCCAGAGGAGCGCGATGATGACCATCACCGTGGTGGCGATGCGGCCGGTGCGCACGATCTGTTCCTGGGTGGCGTGGGGCTTCCACTTGCTGTACAGATCCACCGTGAACAGCGTGGAACAGGCGTTGAACACACCGGCAAGCGAACCCATGAGGGCCGAAAGCAGACCGGCGACGACGAGCCCGCGCAGACCGGGCGGCAGCAGGTACTGAACCATCATCGGAAAGGAGCCCTGCGCGACGGAGGTAATGGCTTTGCCATCCGGCCCGATCATGCTGGTGAGCTCCGGCACTTTGCCGCTGCGGGCGAGCGCGAAGCAGACCATGCCGGGAATGATGAACAGGTACACCGGCGAGAGCTTCAGAAACGAAGCGAAGATGCTGCCGCGCCGCGCGACCGTTTCATTCGGAGCGCCCAGCGCGCGCTGCACGATGTACTGGTCCGTGCACCAATACCAGAGGCCGATAATCGGCGCGCAGAACAGCATGCCGAGCCAGGGGAAGTTGTCGTTGAAATACCACGCCTGCCGCACCACCTGGCCGCCGGCTTTTTCAATCACGGGCGACCACGTCCCTTGCACTCCATGCGGAATCAGCGGCTTCCAGAGGTTGAACATGTCCGATCCGCACCAGTGGCGCAGCTCGCTCCAGCCGCCGAGTTGGTGAAGGCCGTAGAACGTGAGAGATGCCGATCCGGCGATCAGGACCAGCACCTGTACCGCGTCGTTATACGCGACAGCGCGCATGCCGCCGAGAACCGTGTAGAGTCCGGTCAGAACGATCACCAGCACCGAGCCGATCCAGAAGCTATCGATCTCCGTGCCCCCCAGATGGATGCTCAGCTCGGGAAACAGCGTGCCGAAGACCACGCCGCCGGCGAAGATACCGACCGCGATTTTCGACACGATGAACGTCAAAATCGAGACGACCGAAAGAACGTAGCGCGACTCGCTCGAAAAGCGGCGCTCCAGGAACTCCGGCATCGTGAACACCTGCGAGCGCATGTAGAAGGGCACGAACACCCATCCCAAGACGAGCAGGCACCACGCATGCAGCTCGTAGTGCGCCATGGCGACGCCGCTGGTCGCGCCGGAGCCGGCCAGTCCGACCACGTGCTCGGAGCCGATATTGGAAGCGAAGATCGATGCGCCGATAATCCACCACCCCAGATTGCGTCCGGCCAGGAAGTAGTCGGTGGACGTGTTCTTGGCCTTGCGGACCACCCACGCGGCTACGCAAAGGAGAATTGCGAAATAGATGGCGATGACGACCCAGTCGATCGAGGTCAGCCGGTTCCCGACAGTGACCAGGGCAAACAGTGGAGTTAATGAGGGCATTCTGCTCCTTAAGTTCAGACCTCGAATTTTACCTCATCGGCAGCCGCCGGGGAGCACCCTCCGGCGGCGAAGGAGAACCTGGCCGGGCGGCATAGCCAGAAGCCAGGCGCACGGGGCCGGTCCAATGCGCGGTCTGTGAATTCCATGTCAAACGCGCGCCGCTGTTCGCAAACGCTCCGCCGCCGGCGGAAATTAACAATCCTGTCGCCAAGAGCGGCGGGACCGGCCTCTATACTGGCCGCCAGGAGGTATCGCGGATGCGATTTCACGCACGTCTTCTCCCGGTTGCCGGCGCGGCCTGCCTGCTCGCACAGGCCGCGTTCGCGCAGTTTCTGTACACCCTGCCCACCATTACGACGTTGGCCTCGACCGTTCCCGCGAACGGCGACCAGAACCCGTATGGCGTCGCGGTGGTGCCGGTCACCCAGGGAATGCTGACCGCCGGCAACGTCCTGGTGAGCAACTTCAACAACGCGGCAAACCAGCAAGGAACCGGCACGACCATCGTCCAGATCACGCCGGGGGGTACGCAAACACTCTTCGCGCAGATCAACCCGATGCTGCCCGGGTGTCCCGGCGGAGTGGGACTGACCACCGCGCTAATGGCGCTGCGTTCCGGATTCGTGATTGTTGGCAGCACGCCGACCACGGACGGCACCTCGGCCACGCTCGGGCCCGGCTGCCTCATCATTCTGAACAGCAGCGGCACGGTCGTGGGGACCATCTCCGGAAATGGCATCAACGGGCCGTGGGACATGTCGGCGCTCGATATGGGCACCGGCGCGGTGCTGTTCGTCAGCAACGTCCTGAACGGAACCGTCGCAGGGAACGGAAGACAGGTGAACATGGGGACCGTGCTGCGCATCGTCCTCTCGATTCCCATGGGGGGAATCCCCATGCCCACTTCGTTCCAGGTCGTCGCCAGCGGGCTCGGCGAGAAGACCGACCCGAACGCGCTGGTGATCGGACCGACCGGATCGGCTCTCGGCGCCGACGGCAGCACGCTGTACGTCAGCGATACGCTGAATAACCGCATCGTCGCGATCCCCAACGCGGTGACGCGAACCACCGACTTCGGCCCCAGCCTCATCGTAGCGATCGACCGCAATCTGAACCAGCCGCTCGGCATGACGCTCGCGCCGAACGGCAACATCCTCACGGTAAACAACGGTGACGGCTTCATGGTCGAAACCATGCCGGATGGCAGACAGGTGGCCACCCGTTACGTGGACGTGAGCATGACGGACTTCGGCGCCGGCACGCTCTTCGGGCTGGCGCTGAGGCCCGGCGGGACCGGTGTGTATTTCGTCGATGACGGCAATAACACCCTGAACCTGCTGCACTGATCCTCTGCGTGCGTCAGCCCCGCGCAGCGGAGTGACGATATAATTTGCTCAATGCCAGAGATCCGCCACTCCGTCTGCGCGCTCGATTGTCCGGACTGCTGTTCCCTGCTGGTCACAATCGACGAAAATGGGCGCGGCACGAAACTGCGCGGGAACCCGGCGCACCCCGTCACGCGCGGGTTCCTGTGCGGAAAAGTGGCCCAATACCTGGAGCGCGAATACTCTCCCGGGCGCCTGCTTTATCCGCAGCGGCGCATCGGAGCGAAGGGCGAGGGACGCTTCGAGCGCATCTCCTGGGATGAAGCGCTGGATGCCATCGCGGACCGGCTGAAGACCGTTGCCGCGGAGTTCGGTCCGGAAGCCATCCTGCCCTACAGCTACGCGGGGACCATGGGCTATCTCAACGGCAGCGGCATGGACCGTCGTTTTTTCCACGCGCTCGGCGCATCGCGGCTGGACCGCACCATCTGCTCGACGGCGGGCATGGCCGGGAACACCGCCGCCCTCGGTTTCCGCTACAGCACGGAGCCCGAGCAGTTCCGCCATTCCAAGCTCATCCTCGCATGGGGCGCCAACATTCTCGGCACCAACGTGCACCTGTGGCCGTTCATCATGGAAGCGCGGCGCAACGGCGCGAAGCTTTACACCATCGACCCGCGGCGCAACCGCACCGGCGCGGCCGCCGACCGCCACTACTTCATCCACCCCGGCAGCGACACGGCGCTGGCGCTCGCGATGATGCACGTCATCATCTACGAAAATCTCTACGACGCCGATTACGTGGCGCGCTACACCGAGGGCTTCGACGGGCTGCGCGAGCGGGTCCGGGAATGGACGCCGCAGCGCGCGGCCGAGCTGACGGGCATCGCGGGCGAGGACATCGCGGCGCTGGCGCGAGAGTACGCCACCACGCGTCCGGCGGCCATCCGCCTCAATTACGGCGTGCAGCGCAGCGAACGCGGCGCCATGGCGGTGCGCACCGTCGCGCTGCTGCCGGTGCTGACCGGTTCGTGGAAGGATCTGGGCGGCGGCCTGCAGCTTTCGACCTCGCAGGCGTTCCAGATCAACCGCGACGCCCTGGAGCGGCCCGACCTGCAGCACAAGGCGCTCGGGCGCGAGGCGCGGCTCGTCAACATGACCGAGTTGGGCCGCGCGCTGACCGCGCTGTCCGACCCGCCGGTGAAGGCGCTGGTGGTCTACAATTCGAACCCGGCGGCAATCGCACCGGATCAGAACACGGTGCTGGCCGGGCTGCGGCGCGAAGACCTCTTCACCGTGGTGCTCGAGCAATTCCAGAACGACACCGCCGATTACGCCGATATTCTCCTGCCCGCCACCACGTTCCTCGAACACACGGACCTCTACTTCGCCTACGGCCACTACTACCTCCAGCTTGCGCGCCCGGCGCTCGCGCCGCCGGGCGAGACGAAACCGAACGTCGAGGTATTCCGCCTGCTCGCCGCGCGAATGGGGATCGATGACCCGTGCCTGCGCGATTCCGATGACGACATGATCCGCGCGGCGCTTTCGAGCGACCACCCCTTCCTGCGCGGCATCACGCTCGAAGAGCTGGAGCGCGAGCATTTCGTGCGGCTGCGCCTCCCCGAGCCGTTTCAGCCGTTCGCGGCCGGCGGTTTCGGCAACGGCAATGGCTCCGGCCGCTGCCATTTCCACGCGGAGGAGCTCGATTACACGCCGCCCATCGAATCCCGGCACGGCGATGCGGCGCTGCGGCGGAGATTTCCGCTCGAGCTGATCTCGCCCAAAAACGACGACAGCATGAATTCGACCTTCGGCCATCGCGACGGACCGGATCTGGAAACGTCCACGCTGCACCTGACGGCCGAAGACGCCGCGCCGCGCGGCATCCAGAACGGCGACCGGGTCCGCGTATGGAATGACCGCGGTGCGTTCTTCCTGGTGGCTCGCGTCGATGAGACGGTGCGGCCGGGTGTGGTGTGCGCGCCCGCGGTGCGCTGGGCGAGGCGCGCCCCGGAGCGGCGCAACGCCAACGCCGTCACGTCCCCGCGCCTGACGGACGCGGGCGGCGGGCCGACATTCTATAGCTGTCTGGTCCAGGTGGAGAGGATCGGAGATTGATGAAACGAGCGCTCGTTGCAGCGCTGCTGGCCGTCGCGGTGTGCGCGGCCTCAGGCTGCCACAGAAAAAAGAAGACCGAGCCCGAGGCGGCGGCCGAAGCTGGGCCCCACATTGCGTCCACGGTGCATCTGGGAGATCCCAAATCGGTGCCGCAATTGATCGGCGGCTTTTACGATATCGAAAGCGGCGCCTGGCGCTGGACCGGAAAACAGTTCACCGTCGATCTCGGCGTGCCGCTCGGCGCCGCCCAAAAGGGCGCGGCCCTCACGCTCGATCTCACCGTGCCGCCCGTGGTGATCGAGAAAGGCAAATCCGTCACGCTCGCGGCCTCGGTGGACGGCAATCCACTGCCGCCCGAAACCTATCAGACGCCGGGCGATTACACCTATCGCCGGGATATCCCCGCCGCGCTGCTCGGCCACGATTCGGTGCGGGTCACGTTCACGCTGGATAAGACGATTCAAGCGGGCGGCGGCGACCTGCGGGACCTCGGAATCATCGCTACGACGGTGGGATTGCAGGCGAAGTAGAGCGGCGTTACCGCTCGCCAAGGGAGCCTTCCAGGGCCGCCCGCACCAGCGCGGCGCGGGAGCGCGTGCCAGTCTTTTCGAACAGGTGGTGGAGCGTTCGTTTCACCGCCGCTTCGGATGCGCCAATTTCCTCGCCGATACGGCGGTTGGTCCGGCCCTCGGCCAGCGCCCGCAGCACCCTCTGCTCGCGGTCGCTGAGCGCGCCGAATCCGGCCGCTCCGCCGGGCGGACCCTCCGCCAGCGCGCGCAGCAGCCCGCGGTCGATCCAGGCGTGCCCGCCGGCGACCATGCGAACCGCGGCGATCAGCTTCTGCGCGTGGTTGTCCTTGAGGAAGATTCCGCACACTCCCGACCGCAGCGCGCGCACGGCGTCATGCGGCTCCATGCGCGCGGCGAGAACCAGGATGCCGGCATCCGGCGCGGCCGGGCGAACCGTCGCGATTGTCGCGAACCCCGCGGCCGTCCAGCCATCGAACGATACCAGCACGACGTCCACCGGCGAGCGGGCAAGCAGGCCGGCCGCTTCCTGAGCCGTGGCGCATTGTCCCGCCACCGCGAGACCGGGCTCGGCATCGAGCAGGCTGGCCAGGCTTTCGCGGAATAGCACATTCCCGTCGACCAGCAGCAGGCGGACCGTCCTGGTTTCCGGCGTTTCGCTCATGCCTTTTCAAAAAGTAATCGAGAACCGCGCGATCTCCAAGAGCCCCAGCCGAAAGGTAGCCGCACTCCGACTAAGGATAGGATCGCCGTGCCAGGTCGCTCACGGAAACGAGCCGAAGGATGCCTCTAAAGATCGGCGCCGCTGGAATAAAGATCGGTGGCGCGCGCGAGGCGCAGAGCCTAAATTCGGAATTGGCCCATCCTGCCGCGGCCGCGCGCGGGCCTTCCGGACTCATGATTCGACGCCTGGTCGATTTCGCACTCAATAACCGCTTCATGGTGCTGGCGCTCGCCATTTTGCTGTTTGCGGCCGGGATCGTGTCGTTTGAAGACCTGCCCATCGAAGCCTATCCGGACGTCGCCAACAACTACGTACAGGTGATCACGCAGTGGCCGGGGCGAGCGGCCGAGGAGATCGAGCAGCAGGTCACCATTCCCCTGGAAGTAGTGATGAACGGCCTGCCGCACCTGGCGCATCTGCGCAGCGTGTCCCTGTTCGGCCTCTCCAGCCTGATGCTGATCTTCGACGACGATTCCGGCAACGACTGGAACCGGCAGAAGGTCCTGGAGCGCCTCTCCATGGTGAGTCTGCCGGCCAACCTCCAGCCCCAGATCGGCACCGATTACAGCCCGGTCGGCCAAATCCTGTTCTATACCCTGCACAGCACCAACCCGAACTACGACGTGATGGAGCTGAAAGCGCTCGAGGACTGGGTGCTCGAGAAGCAGTTCAAATCCGTACCCAACGTCGTGGACGTCTCGAGCTTCGGTGGCCCCACCAAGGAATACCAGGTGCGGGTGGATCCCGGGAAGCTGGTCGCTTACGGGCTCAACATCGGCCAGCTCGAACAGCAGCTCACCAACAACAACACCAACGGCGGCGGCAGCTTCATCCAGGCCGGCCTGCAACAGATCAACGTGCGGGAAGTCGGATTGGCGCGCACCGTCCGCGACATCGCCCGCACCGTCATCAAGACACAGAACGGCACGCCGCTGCGCATCGCCGACATCGGAGTGGTGGCGCAGGGGCCGAAAATCCGCCTCGGCCAGTTCGCCAAGGCCATCCACCGCAAAGACGGCACGGTTCTCGACAATGACGACGTAGTCTCCGGCATCGTGCTGCTGCGCAAGGGCGCGCGCGCCGACCGGACGCTCGACGCCATCCACGACAAGATCCGGGAGCTGAACGATTTCATCCTGCCCAAGGGTGTAAAGGTGGTACCGTTCCTCGACCGCAGCGATCTGGTCAAGTACACCACCGAGACGGTGCTCCACAATCTGGCTGAGGGCATCGCGCTCGTCTCGATCATTCTGTTCCTGTTCCTGGGAAATCTGCGGGGTGCAGTAATCGTCGCGCTGACGATTCCCTTTGCCCTGCTCTTCGCCGCCACTTGCCTGAATCTGCGTCACATCCCCGCCAACCTGCTCTCGCTCGGCGCGCTCGACTTCGGGATGGTCGTGGATGGCTCGGTGGTGATGGTGGAAAACATCGTCCGGCACATGGGCCGCACCGACACCGCCAAGCCGCCGATGGAGCGGATCCGCGAGGCCGCACACGAAGTGCAGCGCCCGGTGTTCTACGCCATCGGCATTATCATCACCGCTTACCTGCCGATCTTCACGCTGCAGGCCGTAGAGGGCCGCCTGTTCAAGCCGATGGCGTGGACGGTCGCCTTCGCGCTGCTCGGCGCGCTGGTGTTTTCCATGCTGCTCGCGCCGATCCTCTCCAGCTTCCTTTTCCGCGGCCACGTGACCGAGTGGCATAACCCCGTGCTGATCCGGCTCACCGCGGCATATCGCCGGGCCGTGCGTTGGGCGATCCGCGCTCGCTGGCTGACCGTCAGCGCGGGCGTGCTCTGCCTCTTCGGCGCGATCTACCTGGCCACCAGCGGCATCATCGGCTCCGAATTCCTTCCGCATCTCGATGAAGGCGCGATCTGGGTGCGCGGCACGCTCGCGCCCTCGACCGGCCCGGACGAAGGCGTGCGTGTAGCCAACCAGGCCCGCATCCTGCTGGCCTCCTTCCCGGAAGTGACGGTCGCGACCAGCCAGGTGGGCCGCCCCGATGACGGCACCGACACCACCGGCTTCTTCAATACCGAATACTTTGTCGACCTGAAGCCGAAAAAAGAATGGCGGCCGGTCTTCCACCAGGACAAGGAAGCGTTGATCGCCGCCATGAATCGCGAGCTCGCAAAGATCCCCGGCGTGATCTGGAATTTCTCGCAGCCCATCGCGGACAATATGGAAGAAGCGGTGAGCGGCGTCAAAGGCCAGCTCGCCACCAAGATTTACGGGGACGATCTCAAAGTGCTGGAGGAGAAGGGCGATCAGGTCGTCAGCATCATGCGCGGTATCCGCGGGATCGAAGACCTGGGACTGTTCCGCGTCATCGGCCAGCCGAACCTGAACTTCACCGTGGACCGCGACGCCGCCGCCCGCTGGCAGATCAACGTCGCGGACGTGCAGGACGCCATCCAGACCGCCGTCGGCGGAAATCCCCTCACCCAGGTCCTGCAAGGCGAGCGGCGCTTCGACCTCGTCATGCGTTATCTGCCGCAGTACCGCGATACCCGGGAGGCGATCGAAGCCATCCGCCTCCAGTCCCCTTCCGGCGAGCGGGTTTCGCTCGCGCAGCTCTGCAAGGTGGAAATCGCGGACGGCGCATCCGAAATCTATCGCGAGGCCAACTCGCGCTATGTTGCCATCAAATACAGCGTGCGCGGACGCGACCTGGGCGGCACGGTGGAAGAAGCCATCGAAAAGGTCAAGCGCGAGGTGAAGCTGCCGAATGGCTACCGCATCGGATGGGAGGGCGAATACCAGAGCGAGAAGCGCTCGGAAAAACGGCTGCTGTTCGTGCTGCCGATCACCATCCTGATCATCTTCATCATCCTTTACACCATGTTCCATTCGGTGAAATGGGCCACGCTGATTCTCGCCAACGTCGCCATGGCGCGAATCGGCGGGCTGCTGGCTCTGCTCATCACGCACACCAATTTCAGCGTCTCCTCCGGCGTGGGCTTCCTGGCGCTATTCGGCGTCTCTGTGCAGACCGGCGTCATCATGCTCGAATACATCAACCAGCTTCGCGCGCGCGGCCGCTCGATTGAGGACTCGGCCGTCGAGGGAGCCGTGCTGCGGCTCCGCCCGATCATGATGACCATGCTGGTGGCGACGCTCGGGCTGCTTCCGGCCGCGCTCTCCCACGCCATCGGCTCGGATTCGCAGCGCCCCTTCGCCATCGTGATCGTGGGCGGGCTGATCGCCGACCTGGTCATGAGCATCTTCCTGCTGCCCACGCTCTACGTTTGGATCGCCGGCGGCCGCGACGTGCTGCCCGAGCCCGAGCCGGAAGTCGAGGGATAACCGCATGCGTCCGGTGCCATCGCGCGAGGATTGGGTCCTCCACACATGGCCGAAAGTGCTGATCGGAACCGGCCTCGCGATTTTCTGGGCCTCCTGCATCTGGAGCCCCGAACTGCCCCCCGAGGCGTTGTATGTGGGCCCTGGAATGATGGTGGCGGGAGTGGCCCTGATGGTGATCAACGGAGAGCGGGGCTAGCCGTTGGCGCTATCGTGCGGCCGCCTGCGCCGGCACGAACCGGTAAATCTCGAACACGTCGCGCCCGTAGCTATCCGGAATCCGCGCCAGCACCGCCGGCGCCATCCCGTGCGCCGCGGCATAGGCCAGCATCTTCCGGTTGCTCCCCTTGAAAACTTCCTGCTCGGGCGTGTGGGCAATGAACAGGTTCCGCGGGTCGGAGATCATGGACTGGAGGTCCGCCTCGTCCTGCGCCGTCAGGACCGCATCCGAGATCTGGTCGGTGCC
>Ga0209062_1004285_pt1 | contig 15150 bp, 15 predicted proteins | sample Coa_R2_2_FD_187158 | JGI IMG/M metagenome (GOLD analysis project Ga0209062, IMG submission 187158) | Surface soil microbial communities from Centralia Pennsylvania, which are recovering from an underground coalmine fire - Coalmine... | ecosystem: Environmental > Terrestrial > Soil > Unclassified... | reverse complement strand
CGGCGATTGGCGCGCGATTAAACGCGCGCCAATCGCCCTTGACCGGCTGCCGCCGCCCGCAAGACTGCATCCAAGCGATCAAGGCCCTCGCCAAGGCCGCGCGCCCTTAAGGCTTCTGCACCCACTTAAGATTCAAACTAAATCCGTGAGTAGGAAAGCATTCACCCCCGTAGAAAGCGCTGATAAATCGACGAATCTTTGAAAATCAGTCAGCTGCGGAGCAGCTACAATTCGGCGCCTCCAAGCGTTCTCTTTCTTGCTTGTGGGCCAAGGACATCACGAAAATCAGCGACGCCAACTCACGGATTTAGGTTCAAAAGAGTTTTCCACCGGGCCTGGCCCGACCTGCAGCGCATGAAACTTCTGCGACCCGTGGCGCGGTCCTACCGGGTAAGTTTCTTCCTAGGCAATTTTTCCTGATCACTCGGCGTTGGTCGCGGCGAGCGGCGCCACTTCCTCCCACTTGCGTTGCTCGGCCACAAGGAAGGCGGCGAACTCCTCGACGGTGCTGGGGCGGACCGACGAGCCGAGGTTTTCAAGCATCGTGCGGGTGTCCGCTTGCGCAAGCACGGCGTTGATGGCGCCGTTGAGTTTGGCCACAATCGCGGGCGGCGTCCCGGCAGGGGCCATGACTCCCGTGAATGTCGCAACGATAAAATCCGGCACTCCCTCCTCGGCAAAAGTCGGAATATCGGGGGCTTTTGGATCGCGCGTCTCGCTCGCGATCGCAAGCGGACGAATCTTGCCCTCTCTCGCCAATGGAACGACGCCGGAGACTTCGGTGAAATTCATTTGCACTTGACCGGACAAAAGGCCGGCGATGACCTCGGGCGCGCCCTTATACGGCACGTGCTGGAGGTCGATGCCGGCTCTCAGTTTCAGCAGTTCGCCGGCGACATGGGTGAGGTTTCCGAATCCAACGGAGCCGTAGTTCAGCGCGCCAGGATGAGCCTTGGCGTAAGCTATAAACGCCGGCAAGGTCTTGGCCGGACCTGCCGGATCGACCACCATCACTTCGTAGCCCTGGAGGAGCCTCGCGACGGGCGCTAATCGCCTGAGCACGTCAAAATCGCGGGCGTGAGAAACGGCGGGGAAAACGACGAAGGTGCTCGTGTTTCCAAACAGGAGGGTGTAGCCGTCAGGCTCGGCTGCCGCGACGGCGCGGTTCGCGATCATGCCGGAGGCGCCGGGGCGGTTCTCGATGATGATCGGGCAACCCAGCACTTCGCTGAGACGCTTCGTAATGATTCGCGTTATCACATCGGTGGGTCCGCCCGCCGTGTACGGCACAATCGCCTTGATAACCCGGCTCGGGTAGGGCTGGGCCGCACCAGCGCTCGCGGTCCCGATGACAATCGCAGCCGTGACAGCCGCAATGCTCCACTTTGTCATGACGGGCCCCCCTTCCACGACGGGCCCCCTCCCTATCCTCCCCCGCTCCCACCCCTTTCCTCCCCCGGCCGCGGGGGAGGAAAGGGGTGGGGGACGAGGGAGGACAAGAAGGAGCAACGCATCACAGCGTCGACGCCCTATCGCCAGCCGGCTCGAGTGCCGTTACCTTATCGCCTGGCTCGATTGTCGCCGCCGGCGTCCCCGGCGCTTTCGTCAGGATACGACAAAGCCGCGAGAGCGTAGCACGCAAATTGTGGCGATGCACGACCATGTCGACCATGCCGTGCTCCTTCAGGTATTCCGCCTTCTGAAATCCTTCAGGCAGCTTTTCCCGGATCGTCTGCTCGATCACCCGCGGGCCGGCGAAACCGATGAGTGCGCCCGGCTCGGCAATATGAATGTCGCCCAACATAGCATATGAAGCCGTGACGCCGCCGGTGGTCGGATTGGTAAGCACCACGATATATGGCTTGCGCGCCGCCCGCAGGTTCTGCACTGCGATGGTGGTGCGCGGCATCTGCATGAGCGACAGGATGCCTTCCTGCATGCGTGCTCCGCCGGATGCCGCAAATAAAATGAACGGCGTGCTTTTTTGCACGGCCGTTTCAAGCCCCTTGATGATGGCCTCGCCGGCCGCCATGCCGAGCGAGCCGCCCATGAAGTCGAAATCCTGAACGGCAATAACGACCGGAAGGCCATCGAGCTTGCCGAGGCCGAGCTTGACCGCGTCCTTCAGTCCGGTCTTGGCGCGTGCATCCCGCAATCGGTCCGCATAGCGCCGCTCATCCCGGAATTTCAGCGGATCAGACGGGACGTCGGGTAGGGCGATGTCGAGCCAGGTCTCCCCGTCGAAGACTGATTTGAGGCGCGCCGTCGCGCCCATCCGCATGTGATAATTGGAAACCGGAATGACAAACTGATTTGCCTCGACATCTTTGTAGAACACGAGCTGCCCGGTATCGGGGCATTTGATCCACAGATTTTCCGGCACGTCGCGGCGCAGAAAGCCGCGGATCTTCGGGCGGACGACGTTGGATATCCAGTTCACGATGCTACTCTGCCGCTTGCTGCCGCGCGTTTCGCACGCCGGCCGCGAGTTCGGCGACCAGGGAGGCGACTGCCGCGACGGTGGCGGGCGTCGCCTTGCCGGCGGCATCGAGGCTCAGGCGCACCTTCTCGACCAGGGCCGACCCAACCACGACCGCCTCCGCGCCCCGCGCGATGGCGGCGGCGCTCCCCGCGTCCCGGACGCCGAAGCCCACGGCCACCGGGAGGCCGGTGTGGCGCTTGATCCGCCGCACCGCCTCGACGACCACGCCCGTATCCGGCGCTGCGCCGCCGGTAATGCCGGTGATCGAGACGTAATAGACGAATCCGGAGGTGTTTGCGAGCACGGCCGGAAGCCGCCGGTCGTCGGTCGTCGGCGTCGCCAGGCGGATGAAATTCAATCCTGCCTGCAGCGTCGGAAGGCAAAGCTCGGCATCCTCCTCGGGCGGCAAATCCACAACGATCAGGCCATCAACGCCGGCGGCCTTGGCGTCGACAAGAAAGCGCGCCACCCCGTAAATGTAGATCGGATTGTAATAGCCCATCAGCACGATGGGCGTCGCCTGGTCAGCCGAGCGGAAGTCGCGCGCCAGCTCCAGGGTCTTCACAAGATTCTGGCCGGCGCGGAGGGCACGCAGGCCGGCCGCCTGGATCGCGGGCCCGTCCGCCATCGGGTCGGTGAACGGCATGCCGATCTCGATCACGTCGGCGCCCGCCTCGGGCAGCGCTTTCAGGATTGCGGCCGAGGTTTCGTGGTCCGGGTCGCCCGCCATCACGAAAGTGACGAGGCCGGCGCGGCCTTCGCGTTTAAGCGCTGCAAAGCGGGCGTCGATGCGGGTCATGTGCAGCGCTGCAAATAATCGGCGACCGTCGCCAAATCCTTGTCGCCTCGTCCCGAGAGGTTCACGACCATCAGATGATCCTTGGGTTTCTGCCGCGCAATGTCGATGGCGCGAGCCAGCGCGTGGGCCGGCTCCAGCGCCGGGATGATGCCTTCAAGCTTGCTGCAGAGCGCAAATGCTGCCACGGCCTCGTCGTCGGTCGCCGAAAGAAATTTCACCCGGCCCAGGTCATTGAGCCAGGCATGTTCAGGACCGATGCCCGGATAATCGAGGCCGGCTGAGATCGAATGGGCTTCCTCGATCTGGCCATCCTCGTTCATCAGCAAGTAAGTGCGGTTGCCATGGAGCACGCCCGGCCTGCCGCCCGCAATGGAGGCCGCATGCTTGCCGGTCGCGAGGCCAAGCCCTGCTGCCTCCACACCGTAGATCTCGATCGCGCGGTCATCGAGGAACGGATAGAACAGCCCCATTGCATTGGAGCCGCCGCCGATGCAGGCGACCAGCGAATCCGGCAGGCGGCCTTCGGCGGCCAGCATCTGCTCGCGGGTTTCCTCCCCGATGATGGACTGGAAATCGCGCACCATCGCCGGATAGGGATGCGGGCCAGCGACCGTGCCGATGCAATAAAAAGTCTCGGCGACGTTGGTCACCCAGTCGCGCAATGCCTCATTCATGGCGTCCTTGAGCGTGCGCGAGCCCGATTCGACGGCGCGCACCTCGGCCCCGAGCATCTTCATCCGCAACACATTCGGCTTCTGCCGCTCAACGTCGACGGCGCCCATATAGACGATGCAGGGCAGCCCGAACTTGGCGCACAGCGTTGCGGTCGCAACGCCGTGCATGCCGGCGCCAGTCTCCGCGATGATGCGTGTCTTTCCCATCCGCAGCGCCAGCATGATCTGGCCGAGCACGTTGTTCACCTTGTGGGCGCCAGTGTGGTTGAGCTCCTCGCGCTTGAAATAGATCTTTGCGCCGCCGCAGTGGCCGGTCAGGCGTTCTGCGAAATAAAGCGGCGACGGCCGGCCCACATAGGTCGCAAGATGGCTATCCATCTCCTTGCGAAATCTTGGGTCCGCCCTGGCGTCCGCATAAGCCTTCTCAAGGTCGAGAATCAGCGGCATCAGGGTTTCAGCCACAAAGCGGCCGCCGTAGATGCCGAAATGACCGTGCTCGTCAGGACCGGTGCGGTACGAATTGGGGTGTGGCAGCACGTTCATGGCTCAAGTCTCACCGGTGACCTGCTCGTTTGCCGTTCCGCCCTTACCCTGCGCTCCGCGGCCAGCGGACGAAGCCTTGACTTCACTCTTTGCGGCTTGTGGCGGATGCGGGCTGGGGCCGCGCGCCGCATGGATGAAGCCGCGAATGAGGTCGGGATCCTTTTCGCCCGGGACGCGCTCGACGCCGGACGAGACATCGACCCCGTCCGCAGCAGTCATTTCGATCGCCTCGGCCACATTGTCGCGATTGAGCCCGCCTGAAAGCATGAACGGGACGCGCGGGTCAAGGTTCTTCAGAAGCCGCCAATCGAAAGGCTTACCAAGGCCGCCCGGGCGGGTGGCGTCGCGCGGCGCCCGTGCGTCGAAGAGAAGCCAGTCCGCCACCTCGGCATGGTCGGGCACGCATGCGAGATCGTCCCGGGTTTCGACCGCAATCGCTTTCATGACTGGCAGCTGAAAACGCCTCTTCACTGCAAGCACCCGCTCCGGCGTTTCCTTGCCGTGAAGCTGGAGCAAATCCGGCGCAAGCGCCTCAATGCTCGCGGCAAGCCATTGGTCATCGGCGTCGACGGAGAGCGCGACCTTAAGGGCCCGCCCCTCGACCCGCGTCCCCAACCGACGTGCGGTCGCGAAATCGACGTGACGGGGCGACGGCGGGAAGAATACGAATCCGACCATATCGGCGCCCCCGTGCAGGGCGACATCGAGCGCCTCCGGGGTCCGCAGGCCGCAAATTTTGACTGTGAGGCGCATGCTCAGATGAAACCTTTTGATGCTTCTGGAGCGCGGGCGTCCCGCCCGCATCTTCGCTGATGGCAACGCTGGGGCAACTTGCACGATCCGGTGGGGGCGGGACGCCCGCGCTCCCAGGCACGTTGCTATGCCGCAGGCAGCGTCTTGTTGGCGGGTCCGGCCGGATGAGCGGCGGAACCGCCTTCTGGCCGCGCCATCTGTCCTTTCAAATGCGCCAATTCGGTTCGAATCGCGACCACTTCGGCCGCGAGCCGGGAACGAATCCTACGGTGCTTGCCCTGCGTAAGCCAGGTCGCGAAGCCGCCGAGCACCACGCCCGCGATGAGAACCGCAAACCCCGCAAGATAGAGCGGAACCGTCACTGCAAGGTCCGCGTCGGACGGGTCGAACGGGTCAAAGGACACGGTGACTTGCTGGTGATTGGCGATCGCCAGAGCCACGAGCACGGCGAAGGCCGGAATCGTGACGATTGCCCACAAGAACCTGCGGATCATCGGCCTCTCGCCCGCATCGATCGATGTGAGCGGCGGCCGGCCAGATTTTGAAGCTTCCTGCGCTGCCTCGCCAACACCGCTGCGCTCACTTTGCCGCAACTTCAGGCTGCGGCCGGTTCAGGCGCTCGCGCATTTCCTTGCCGGTCTTGAAGAAGGGGACGCATTTCTGCTCGACGGCCACATGCTCCCCGGTCCTCGGGTTGCGGCCAGCGCGGGCGCGGCGATTCTTCACCGAAAAGGCCCCAAAGCCACGCAGCTCAACGCGATCTCCCCGGGCGAGCGCGGCGACGATCTCACCCAGTATTGCGTTCACGATATTCTCGACATCGCGCTGGTAGAGGTGGGGATTTTGTCCCGCGATGCGCTGCACGAGTTCTGATTTAATCATGCTGAGATGCCGTCTTTGAAAGGACACTTCGTGCGGGCTGCGCACGATCCTCAAACCCCACAACCGGCCCTGTTCCCTCCCCACCCTCCCCGCTTGCGGGAGGGGTGGAGCGGCGCCGAAACCCGAGGCGCGTTGCCATCCGCCAGCTCCGGATTTCGCTGCGCTCAATCCGGGCTACGCTTGCTTAGACCCTACAACCTGGCTCGACTCAATTCACGGCTAATTGCCGGCCGAAGGGTGCCAAAGCATTAACAGCCCGTCAAGATTGAGCTTTTCGGCGGTCTGGAGGGCGCCCGTTAATTCTAACTCGGAGGCCAGCGAAGCCAGGCCGAGAGTGTCGAGCACTTTGGCGACGCCGAGATGGAGGAACGAGAGCTGGCTGAAGCGGGGATGGAGCCGCCAATCGCGCACCGGCGTTTTCGGGTCGATGTTGTTCGACTTGGCCAGCCAGTCGATGGCCTCCTGCTCGCGGCCGATTTCGTCGGCAAGCTTAAGTGAAATCGCCTGCCGACCGGTAAAGACGCGGCCGTCGGCGACCCGATCCAGATCCTCGCCGTCGAGCTTGCGCCGATCCCTTACGATGTCCTTGAACCATTTATAGGAATCGGCCACCAGCGCCTCGATTGCAGCGCGCGCCTCCGGAGCGGTCGGCTCAAGGCCGTTGGGAGCGGCCTTGAGCGGGGAGGACTTGATCTCCTCGAACTTGACGCCGAGCTTGCTGAGGAGATCGGAAAGGTTTGGGTACTGGAACAGCACGCCGATCGAACCGACCAGGGAGGAGTTTTGGACGATGATGTGGTCCGCCGCCATGGCCGCCATGTAGCCGCCGGAGGCAGCCAGACCATCGACCACAACCACGGTCGGTTTCTGCGCCGCAACCCGGCGCAGCGCCTGGTGAAGCTCTTCGGATCCGGCCGTAGTGCCGCCGGGACTGTCGATATGCACGATCACCGCGCGCGTGTTGCGCGATCGCGCCAGACTATCAAGCGCCTCGGTGCGCTCTCGGTCTCCAAGTATGAGACCCTGGATGGTCACGCGCGAGATCTGCGGCGTCAGCGGTTGCGCGAGCGACGTGTCCGAACGGCGGGCCACCAGGGCTGCGCCCACCACTCCCATGACGGCGATCAGCACCGCCGCGACGCGCCAGAAGGCCAATTTGCGGCGCAGCCGGCGCCGATCGACGATATGGTCTGTTTCGAGCGACATGGAACTGCTCGATCATTCCTTCTTTTCGGTAGCGCGCTTGAGCGCGGTGCCGAGAATATCGCCAAGCGTCGCGCCGGAGTCGGAGGAGCCATATTGGGCAATCGCCTCCTTCTCTTCGGCGACTTCCAGCGCCTTGATCGAAACCGTCACTTTGTGGGCCCGGCGGTCAAACTGAGTGACGCGGGCATCGACCTTCTCGCCGACCGCGAAACGCTCGGTGCGCTGTTCGGAACGGTCACGCGCGAGTTCAGAGCGCTTGATGAAAGTGGTGAGGTCAGTCCCGACCAGCTTCACCTCAAGGCCGGACTCCTTCACCTCAAGGATCTCGCACGTCACCACGGCGCCCTTCCTGACGTCGCTTGCCTCTGCAAACGGATCGCCTTCGAGCTGCTTGATGCCGAGCGAAATGCGCTCCTTCTCGATGTCGACGTCAAGCACCTGTGCTCTGACCTTATCGCCCTTCTTGAACTCGTCGATGACCTGCTCGCCCGGGCGCTTCCAATCGAGATCGGAAAGGTGGACCATGCCGTCGACATCGCCGTCGAGACCGAGGAACAGCCCGAACTCGGTCTTGTTCTTGACCTCGCCCTCAACGATGCTGCCGGGCGGATGTTTCTCGACGAAGACCTCCCACGGATTGCGCATAGTCTGCTTGAGACCGAGCGAAATGCGCCGCTTGACGGGATCGACCTCGAGCACCTGAACCTCGACCTCCTGGGAGGTCGACACGATCTTGCCCGGATGGACGTTCTTTTTAGTCCATGACATTTCGGACACGTGGATGAGGCCCTCGATCCCGGGCTCAAGCTCCACGAAGGCGCCATAATCGGTAATGTTGGTGACGCGGCCGGTAAGACGGGCGCCGACCGGGAACTTCGCCTCGATGCCCTGCCACGGATCGGCCTGAAGCTGCTTCATGCCGAGCGAAATGCGGTGGGTCTCGTGGTTGATCTTGACGATCTTGACCTTGACCTGCTGGCCGATGTTGAGCACCTCGGAGGGATGATTGACCCGCCGCCACGCAATGTCCGTGACATGCAAGAGACCGTCGATCCCGCCGAGGTCCACAAAGGCGCCGTAGTCGGTGATGTTCTTGACCACGCCGTCGATGACCTGCCCCTCTTCGAGGTTTTGCACGAGTTCCTGACGCTGCTCGGCGCGGGTCTCTTCCAGCACGGTACGCCGTGAAACCACGATATTGCCGCGGCGGCGGTCCATCTTGAGGATCTGGAAGGGCTGCGAGACGTTCATCAATGGAGTGACATCGCGGATCGGCCGGATATCGACCTGGGAGCGCGGCAGAAACGCCACCGCGCCGTCGAGATCGACGGTGAAGCCGCCCTTGACCTGATTGAAGATGACGCCCTGGACCTTTTCATTGTTCTGAAATGCTCTTTCGAGCTTGCCCCAGCTTTCCTCGCGCCGCGCCTTGTCACGCGACAGCACGGCCTCGCCGAGCGCATTTTCGACGCGCTCCAGATAGACCTCGACGGTGTCGCCGACCTTCAGTTCGCTCTGGCGGCCCGGACCATTGAACTCACGCAGCGGCACGCGGCCTTCGGTCTTGAGGCCGACATCGATGACGGCGAGGTCTTTTTCGATCGCCACAACGGTGCCCTTGACGACGGCACCCTCGTGCAAATTGCCGTGAGCGAACGAATCCTCGAGCATTGCGGCAAAGTCTTCCCGCGACGGCGCGGCGGCGCTAGCTAAAGCCATGCATTCTCCTGTGTGGCGCACCGGCGGCTGGACCAAGGGCGCATCAGACGCTCGCGGCCGGAGGTCCCACATACCTCCGGCACACCCCCACCCCTCCCTCTCCGCTTGGGGGAAGGCTGCGGGGCCGGCGCAAACCGAGCGTTTGGCGCGATGCTATCGTCGGGTTCCGCAACGAAACTTGCGAGCGGGCGATCCTCCACACGCGAAGGCGGTGTTGATCACGCCTCCGGCCCGCCCGGACCGCTTCGACCATAATGGGCGGCTCCGAACCCAAGGGATATAGCGAAAGGCCGGCAGCGCTGCAAGAAGCCAATAATTGACCGATCGGCGGCCCCTCCCTAGCCCTCCCCCGCGAGCGGGGGAGGGGACTGCAGGCAGCCGCAGTTATTCTTCACCAGCGCCTAAGACGTGCCGCGGGAAGTCGGGCGGCCACCAATCAGCCTCCCAATCGTCGTCGGCGCTGGTGTCGCGCCAGATAAGCGGGGCAAGCGGAGAGCTTTCGTGTCGCTCGCCGTCCTCGTCTTGGAGCCATTGCATTCCGGGATATCGTCGCAATGCCCAGTCCAGGATCGAGCGCGTGTCAACCTCCCGGTCGCGGATGATCTCACCGGCCTTGACCCTGATGACGCGCTCGCGTTCGAACCAGTGCGACCAGCCGTGGTGGCTATAGATCAGACGTCGGCCAACCGCGATTCGGAGCACGCCGTTGAACCAGCGGGCTGGCGTCGGAAGACGGGCACAAGGGATGGCGCAGAGCAGCTTTGTCAGCGTCTCGTCAGGTATCGGCACCTCGCAAGTCCCGTTCTCGTATCCCATCCAGTTAAGATGAAGGAGGAAAAGCGTGCGCCCTCTTATCTGCCATGTGCCGATGTAGCCTCGATAATTCCCCGTGCTGCGGCAGTGCGGGTTGCTGAGGTCCAGGCCGTGTGACTGCAACAGCGGGTAGAGAGGATCGGCGTAGAGCGCACGAGGTCTGCCGTCGGTGATGATGCGTTCGGGGGCCTGTGCCGTCATCTCGCGCACGCATTGAGGAGGTGATTTTCGCGAAAACAAATATCACAGGTTGCAGTCGATGTCAAATCAATTCAATTGCAAGTCTTTGATTATAAATCAGCAATATGAAAAACTCTGGCCGCAATTGAAGCGCGTCATTACAACCTGTCGGTGCCGCCTTCAGCCAATTTGATTGGCTCGGGACATCGTGCGAGACTGTGGTGATGACTGGTGGCCGATGCGACCCCTGAAGCCTTTATTCTCGCTGAAGCAGGCGGCTACTCCCCCCTGATATTGGCCGCCTTGATGATCGGCCACCACTTCTCGGCTTCGGCCTTGTGGAACGCAGCGAGCGCCTCGGGCGTCTGTTGCTCGCGCGGCATGATCTCCTGGCCGATGTCGGTCAGCCGCCGTCGCACCGTGGCGTCGGCGAGCGCATCCACCACGGCGGCATTGAGCTTGGCGATGATCTCTCCAGGCGTGCCCTTGGGGACCCAAAGCCCGTGCCAGAAGGTGAGGTAAAGTCCCGGCACGCCGAGTTCGTCCACGGTGGGCACATCAGGCGTCGCGAACCAGCGGGTCGGCGCCATGACCGCGTAGGTCTTGACCTGGCGGCTGCGCACGGCCGGGAGCGCCGTCGTGCCCTCGGAGAACAGCAAGTCGACCTGGCCGCCGACCAGGTCCTGCATGGCCGGACCGCCGCCCCGGTACGGCACGAAGTGGAAGCGGGTTCCGGTCACTTTCTCGAAATAGACGCTGCTGACGTGGGCCGCGCTGCCGACGCCGACGGTCGCGGCCGATGCCTTGTCGGGATTTGCCTTGAGCCAGGCGATCATTTCTTTCAGGTCGTTCGCCGGGAAGCTGCTTTTTGCGATGACCAGGACCGGGCTCGCCGTCAGGAGCGACACCGGGGCGAAATCTTTCAAGACATCGTACTGGACCGGATAAACCGCGCTGGCGCCGACGTGGCTCAGCCAATTGCCGATGCTGAGCGTATAACCGTCGGGCGCCGCCCGGGCCGCGCGAGCGACCCCGATGCTGCCGCCGGCGCCGCTCACGTTCTCGATCACCATCGGCTGGCCGAGCTTCGCACTCATATGGTCGGCGAGGATGCGGGCGATCGGGTCCGCGACGCCGCCGGGCGGCACAGGTACGATGATGGTGACCGGGCGCGACGGATAGACTTGGGCGATCGCGGGTTTTGCAATGATGCCGGCACAGCAGGTCGCGACAAGTGCGAACAGGATTGCGCGCAGTTCAGTCATGTTCTTTCCCTGCCGCAGCAACGCACAAAAACAGCATCTCGCCGCGGAGGTTGTCAGCGATACCCCCTCCCGACCCTCCCCCGCAAGCGGGTGCCGCGGTTCGTCGCGGTGGGGGCTTTGTCCTACCGGGCGCCGCTGCGCGCTTTGTCCACAATAGCGATGGCGTGTCGCAGGACGCCGTCGATGTCGAGATCGGATGTATCGAGGATGTGGGCATCAGGCGCCGGTTTGAGCGGCGCGACTGTGCGTTTGGAATCGCGTTCGTCGCGACGCCGGATATCGGCGAGGATGGCGGCCTCGTCCGCAATCTGGCCCAGGCGGCGCATCTCGATGGCGCGACGCTTTGCCCGCACCTCGGAAGAGGCCGTTACGAAAATCTTGACGTCGGCGTGCGGACAGATGACGGTTCCTATGTCGCGTCCGTCCAGTACCGCGCCCGGCGGAGCGGCAGCGAAATCCTGCTGCAGCCGCAAGAGAGCCGCCCGCACCTCCGGTATAGCCGAGACGACGGAGGCTGCCTCGCCGGCCGCATGGCTTTTGAGCGCCGCCTCGTCGAATTGCGTCGGGTCGAGCGCTTGCGCGGCGGCCACTGCACGCGCGACATCATCGAGCGCGTGGCCGGATTCAAGCACAGCCTGCGCCACCGCACGGTAGAGCAACCCGGTATCGAGATGGCGCAGACCGTAATGGGCCGCAAGGCGCTTGCCGAGCGTGCCTTTGCCGGACGCGGCCGGGCCATCGATGGCGATGATCATGCGAGGTCGCCTCCGAGCCCGCGCATCACATTGGCGAAGCCCGGAAAGCTGGTCGCGATGAAAGCGGCGTCATCGACTTTCACGGGGTTATCAGCCGCAAGGCCAAGCACCAGCGCCGCCATAGCGATACGATGATCCATATGGGTCGTAACGAGGCCGCCCCCTTTTACGTAGCCGCGCCCATGCACCGCAAGGTCGTCGCCGGAAATCTCGACATCGACGCCGTTAACGCGCAGCATTTCGGCGGTCGCGGCCAGCCGGTCGGATTCCTTGACCCGCAGTTCCTTCAAGCCGCGCATGACCGTGGTTCCGTCCGCGAATGCCGCTGCTACGGCCAGGATCGGATACTCGTCGATCATGGCGGGAGCGCGTTGCGGCGGGACCTCGATGCCCCGCAATCCGCTGTGCCGGACCCGGAATGCCGCCATCGCTTCGCCGCCCTCCTGTCTCACCTCCTCCTCGACGATCGCTGCGCCCATCTCGCGCAGGGTTGTGATCAGTCCGGTGCGCAGCGGGTTGGTCATGACGTCGTCGAGGACTATGTCGGAGCCAGGCACGAGTAGCGCCGCCACCATCGGGAAAGCCGCGGACGACGGATCCGCCGGCACTGCGACGCTCTTTGGCGTCAGCTCCGGCTGGCCGACAAGCGAAATTCTGCGCCCGTGAACGCCCTCTGGCTCGGACCTCACGTCAGCGCCGAAATGCGCCAGCATGAGCTCGGTGTGGTCGCGGCTCGCCTCGGTTTCGATGACAGTTGTGGTGCCGGGAGCAGCCAGGCCGGCCAGCAGCACGGCCGACTTGATCTGTGCGGAGGGGACCGGCGTGCGATAAAGGATCGGCATCGGATCGCGTGCGCCGGCAAGAGCGACCGGCAGCCGGCCGCCGTCAGCGGCATGCGTCACGCGTGTCCCCATCAAGGCGAGAGGGTCGAGCACGCGCCGCATGGGCCGCTTGCGCAACGAGGCGTCGCCGTCGAAGGTTGCGGTGATCGGACATCCTGCGACCGCGCCCATCGCCAGCCGGCAGCCGGTGCCGGAATTGCCGAAATCGAGGGGGCCGGCAGGCTCGGCAAAGCCCGCCACGCCGACGCCATCCACCTGCCAGGCGCCGACGCCGGTCCGCTCGACCCGGGCGCCAAGCGCCTGCAGGGCTTTTGCGGTGTTGAGCACATCCTCGCCCTCGAGCAGTCCAGAAATGCGCGTGCGTCCCACCGCGAGGGCGCCAAGGATCAAGGCGCGATGGGAAATCGACTTGTCCCCTGGCACGCGCACGCGCCCGAGGAGCGGCCGGCCGCGGCGCGCCGTCATGGGGACGAGGGAGAGTGGGTTGTTCAAAGGTCAATCCGATTGAGTTTGAGCAGATGTCATTGCGGGGCCAGCACGCCTTAGGTCGGCTCCTATGAGGCCAAGGCCAGGGCTAAACCCTGCGCAGATCTATAGGTCTGCAGGGCGAGTTGGCCCAGCGCAATCTGCCGCTTAACGGAGGGCGGCGGGTTGCGCTTTGGCTAAGGCGCCCTACCTCGTGAATGCCCGCGGCGGTTCCAGGATGAAGTCCGGGAACGGCGCGACAGCAAAAGGTGACTCGCCTCTGCCTATTCTCTCGCAAGCCGGGAGGCGGGGCAGGCGGCTCGAAGGATGCCTCCTAGCATGCGGCAAAAGGCCGGTCACGCGTCGCTTATAGAGGCATCAGCGGGAGCGCACCGCGTATCACAGAGACGTGAAAGGTCTATTGACAGAGCTGTCGCGAATCGCCAAGGGGAGGACCGCTTTCAGCAACCCTTGAGGATCTCGACTCCGTGGCAAAACCTGAGCTGGGTACGAAGCGCCTGTGTGCACATTGCGGCGCGAGATTTTATGACCTGAACCACGCCCCCATCACCTGCCCCAAATGCGGCACGGTGTTTGAAGCAGTCGCGGCCCCACGCGGCAGCCGTCCGGAGGCCGCGCGGGCCTCGGTCAGGGAGGTCGAAGCGGTGACGCCGGAGACCCGGGAGGCCGAATTCGTGTCCCTGGAAGAGGCCGATGCCGAGGCGCAGGGCAAGAAGAAGCCTGCCGGAGCGCCGGTCGATGTGGATGAAGACGTCGAGATCGATGACGAAAGCCTCGACGATGCCGCCTTCATAGAAGAGACCGAGGAGGAGGATACCGACGTCACTGAGATCATCGGCAACGACATCGAGAACGAGGAAGAGACTTGAGGTCTCCCTCGATCTGTGATTTCACCATATGATTTGAGGACCTGCGGGCGACGCGCTGCCCCCGCCCGCCCTTCGGGCAGGACGGCCGGAAGCGATACGGGGCAGCGGGCAAAAGCGATGCCCTTCACGCAGGTGGGCACTCTTCGACAAGCTCAGAGCGAAGACGTGCGCACCCGGCATACAGGGGAGGGGGTGGACGCGGACGTGCGGGCTGCGGCGGAACATTTGCCGTTCCGGCGGAGCCGGGTGCAAGAAGAACGCGCGGGGTTCCCAATACCGTGCGAAAAGGGGCCATAGCTCAGTTGGGAGAGCGCTTGAATGGCATTCAAGAGGTCGGGGGTTCGACTCCCCCTGGCTCCACCAATAAAATCAAGCACATAACGAAATGACGCCTGAAGGCCTTCCGATCGCCTATGAGGTGTTGCCCGGCAACACCGCCGATTGCAAGTCGCTGCGCGACATGCTTGGCAAGATCGAAGCCCAATACGGCAAAGCGTGCGCGATGGCGGTGGGCGAGGCGTTAAGGCAGATCGGCAAATTGTAGGATGGGTTGAGCGCGGCGAAATCCATCAACAGGCCGTCCCAACGCTGCCTGCCGCCGGGGTCCACTTCATCCGTGTCGAGTCGCGCCGCTGTTACAAGCCGGGCCAGTACGCGGCAGCAATTCTCATTTTGACCTATGGGGGTCTGGCGAGCGGTTTGTCGAAGGCGAGGGTGGCCATGAGCTGTTGCCAGGAGGGGAAGACGACGTAGATGGTGATGGCTCGCAGGTGGTTGAAGAATCCGGCGCGGGTGTGGATTTTGGCTCTGGCTTTCTGCCATGCCAGATCGGCGAGGTCGGCGACGGTGTGGCAGGCGAATGCCAAGAGATTGAGAGTGACG
>Ga0209062_1004282_pt1 | contig 15166 bp, 9 predicted proteins | sample Coa_R2_2_FD_187158 | JGI IMG/M metagenome (GOLD analysis project Ga0209062, IMG submission 187158) | Surface soil microbial communities from Centralia Pennsylvania, which are recovering from an underground coalmine fire - Coalmine... | ecosystem: Environmental > Terrestrial > Soil > Unclassified ... | reverse complement strand
CCGCTACCATCTGTTTGACGCCGGCGAGGCCACCTGGCATGCTCATGATCATGTCGAGCTGATTGCGGTCGTCAATGCCCATGTTCGGATAAGTAGGCCAAATTAGTACTGCATCAATACCACCGTAGCGCCGTTTCAAATCGTCAAGGTAACGGTCGACAGTGTATTTGGCTGCCACAGGATCATAGAAGTAGCGATCTTGCACCATCATTTGCGGCTCTATCCGGAGTTTTCGCCGCCAGATCATTAAGAACCATTAATGACATGTTAACCGGCAGCAGCTCTTTCGAGCTCCCTGCAAGCTTCTTTCAGTAAAGGAACCAATGACCGCAAACGGCGCAAGTCCGTACGAAAGACAGGGCCAGAAATACTCAAGGCCGCACATATTTCGGGTAGACCTGTGATTCCGACCGCTACGCAACGTCCTTCCAGTTCGTTTTCCTGATTGTCGATTGCATAGCCTTGTTTTCGCACCAAACGGATTTCATCTAGCAGGCGCGATGTGCTAGTAATGCTGTTAGGAGTTAACTTTGCAAGGCCCTTTGTCTGGACTAATCTGCGAATGGATTGATCGGTCAAAGATGCCAACAACGCTTTCCCAAGCGCGGTCGTATGAACGCACCGTCGATTGCCGACCTTCGATGCCATTCTCACGGACTGCGGGCTTTCGACTGTTGCAATCACAAGGACCTCACCACCATCGAGCATTCCCAGATTTACAGTCTCACGGCAACGGTTGGATAGCTCCTGGAGAATCGGTGGCGCAATCTGAAGAAGCCTTTGAAGTGATGATACTTCATTTTGCAACGTGAATAGCTTGGTAGATATGCGATAACTACCCGCTGCATCGCGATCCAGGTAACCCCGAGCCTCCAGCGTTGAGAGAATGCGATAGACGGTCGCTTTGGGCATTGACATTGATCGAGCCATATCTGTCAAGCCCATTCCCGAACGGCTCTTCTTTAGTGTTTCCAAAATATCGAGGGTCTTGTGAAGTACAAGCACCTGCTTTGGAGTTCTAGAATTAGAACGCATCAGTTCACATTGTAAAACTCTGTTTCCTTTTTGTGTCTCATCATTGGCTTTTCCTTGATGAACAGCACGGAGCCAGAGCTGCCAGAGCTGACAAAAATAGACCAGACTAAAGCGGGAGGATTGCGGGCTGGCTAGCGACCCTGGCTATTCCATCCGGGGTCTTTGCATATAACATGGCCTGCAATTGGTAGGATGGTCCAAGCGCATAAGCGGCTGCAGCAATAAACCACACATACCAAGAAGCAACCTGTAACACTTCGGGCAAATAGCCACGCGACCAAGCCCATAAGCTGATGTCACCTACTGAGGTGGCGAAAATACCGGCTGTGAAATAGAACCAGCAGCGGGCGATCAGGCCCCAGCCCATATTGGCGGTCGAGCGGCGAATCATGATCGCTTGTAGCAGGAGAATGCAAAGTAATGGATCGCTGGTCCAACTGAGAATTCGATGAGGGTTGAACAAGGATATGCTGTGATGAGGGGCGAAAACGACTGTGGCAAAAAAATTGATGGTATACGCACATACTGCTGCTGAAAGAAAAAAATCGACTGCTCGAAAGGAGCTGAGGATTCCGCTTTGCCGGCAGGCCTTCAGAACATAAAAGAGTCCTAGCATAAGAAAGAACATGTAAAGAGGATTAAATAGCGGGCCATATTCTCGTGCGATCTCGATTGCACCGCTCGCAGGGCTAGGAAGCCATAACAGAGGGTTGAGGTGTGACGTGCTAGCAAGAATCTGATTGACTATTCCTCCGATCAATTGCAACGTGGCTGAGATAGTGACGAGGAACCACGCCGGCCGTAGCAGGTCGCCACGCGAAAAATTGCGCCAGCATTCAAAACTGATCCAAGACTGCACAATGCTGCAGGCAATGAGGAAAACAGCACCAGGATAAGCAAAAAATATGTGGATGAATCTTGCATCTCCTGTCTGCAGCAACGGTACAGCCCCTGCCAGGCCGAGTAGTAGAATAAGCCCGGTTGTGAGCACAATTACGCGCGGTAGTTTGAAAATATAAAATTCTGCATGGTAAAAACGGAAGCTCATATTTAGGTCACCGCACTGATGACTTCTTGTGCCAAAACGGCTGCCGCCTTTTTCCCCAGAAATGCCACAAAAAAAGATTGAGTGTGAGACAATAAAAGACACCCATTTTTATCATATCCGATATGCTGAGCGATTTTTTTGCCAAAATAAAGTTCAAGCGCTGTCCTGAGCTTGCTGCGCTGATCCTGATGGGTCTTCATGCGCAATTGAAGGACTTCATATGTCTCGCGCAATAGCTTTATCGTGCGATCTTTGCCATATAGGTGCGTTTGGTGCGCGGATTCCACCGCCGTACAGATCAATCTGGCGATATTTGAGCAGCGCTGGCAGGAACTAAGATGTCTTTCTACATCACGCGACGCCTGTCCTTCAGAGTGTGCTATCAAGTAATCCATTCTTGGATGTATGCCAGGAATATAGTGCCAAGCTAACACCACTAGTCGATTCATCTTGCTTCGCCTCCAATGGGAGCTAAACTTCGCCGCAGTTTCCCAAGTGCACGTGAGATGAGCGCTCCAACTGTTCCTGTAGTTAGATTCAGTTTGGTCGCAATCTCCCTGTACTGTAATCCTTCAGCCCTAAGAGATAGGCATTTGTACTCGCCGACAGTTAGCATGGTACGTAGAAGTTGGATAACCTCCCGTTGAAAGCATGCTTGTTCGATCTGCTGATCTTGACGCGAATATCGCTTGGCTGACTCAGCGCAAAGATTCACATGGGCCGCCTTTATGCGATCGAGCAAATAGTTATGCAAAACCCGGTAAACCCAGGCTCTTGGTGAGGCGATTTCCTGGCCTTCACAAAGAGCTACAAAATAGCGCATAAACGCTTCCTGGAGTCCTTCCTTAGCTAGGTCCTCATCATGCACGAATCCTAAGGCAAAATGGAGCAACTCCGCGCCGCGCTCCTCATAGAGCGACGTCACCATTGTTTGCGCTTTTTGGCAGATCTCGTCGGGAGGGACAGACATCATCTCACCATCGGTTATTTGAATAGGACTATAGCACAGATTTTCAGTGCCCACGTGGCTGAAAAATTTAGTCATTGCACGTAAATAAGACGGGTATCTAAATCGTCTCATATATCGACAATTTGGTGTCGCACCAGCGGGCGGGCGGACGAGGAATGTGCAATGAGACATGTAGCCGTAGGGGTGTACTTATTAAGAGTCTCGTTATTGGTTTTGGCCACTGCAATTCTACTACCAGCGCAAGGTAACCGAGCCTCGATCACAGGGATGGTTACCGATCCGAGCGGGGCTGTTATCACAAACGTAGAGGTAAGCGCAAAGAATCTGGATACAGGCGCGGAGACTCGCACCTTGACGAATAAAGATGGCATCTATTCGATTCTCAACTTATTTCCGGGGAAGTATTCGCTAACTTTCCGCAAAGCGGGATTCCAATCCGTGAAATTGCCTTCCATCACACTGCTATCTACACAAGTGGCCAAGATTGATCAGCGACTGGCCATTGCAACAACATCGCAGACTGTTACGGTTTCTGTGTCATCTCCGGTGCTCGATACCCAAAACGCAACCATTGGGACCCACCTCACCGGCCAAGTGATGACAGACCTGCCGCTCAATATTCAGGGAGGACGCGATATAGAAAAGTTTGCCTATGCGCTCACCCCGGGTTATAACGCGCTCAGCAACACTTACCAAGCAATGATAAATGGTACCCAAATCTTTACGAAAGATTTCACTGTGGATGGCACTTCAGGAACCGCACAGATACAAGGCGATGATGTAGAAATCGGTCCTACGATGGAAGCGATTCAGGAGGTAGAGTCCCAGACCAGCGGTATAAGTCCGGAAAACGGGATCACCAACGGTGGTGTCATCATGTTCAATCTCAAATCCGGCACAAACCAGTTCCATGGGAGCGCGTTTGGCTACGGTCACAACGAACTGCTAGACGCACGGGTATGGGGCAATCCGAATAAACCTAAGTCTCGCTTTTGGGACTACGGAGGGAGCTTGGGAGGACCGATTCGAAGAGATAAGACCTTCTTCTTCGGAGCCTTTGAGCGCTACCAACAAAATGACTACACTTTGGGGACCCTAGGACCAAACAGTAACGCTGCTACCGTCCCCACGCAGGCCTTCTTAAATGGCGATTTCAGCGCACTCCTCAATACCAGTAAGGTGCTTGGTACAGATAAGCATGGGCAGCCGATTTATGCGGGAGCAATTTTCAATCCCAGTGACCCGGGCGCTGTCTTCCCAGGAAACATCATCCCGAAGAGCATGTTCAGCTCCGTTTCGCAGAAAATTTTGTCCATTTATCAACAGGATTACGCTCCGCAAGGCTCCTCAATTCTTGGCAACGATCGGTTTCCGGTTCAGGGGACGCCTTCTCAAACTCCCGATCAAGCAGTCCTTAAAATAGACGAAAACCTGAACGATAAGAATCATCTATCAGGCTCCTGGATCTATGACTACAGGCCTCGCATATTAGCTGATAGCGGAGGCGTCTGGCAACTTGGCAGCACTACGGGCGGTCCACTGGCAAATGTCCGTGAGCAAAAAGTAGTTGGAAATGAATTTCGCGCAAGTGATACATATACCATCACACCAAATGTGTTAAATGTATTCAATGCAACTTATAACCGTTACTGGAATGGATCGATACCAGCAGAATCCGGGACAAACTGGCCACAACAGCTTGGTTTCGGCAACACTGGCGCCGACAATTTCCCGGCTATCAGTTTTGGCAATTCTGTAAATGGGTTTAGTACAACTTCTATTGGTAATACTTGGCAAGGTTATTTTGTTGGGGGAACATTCATCTACGGCGATACTATCTCATGGACGAAGGGAAAACACATATTAACCTTTGGTGGCGATTTCCGTGCCATGCAGCTCAACAGTCATGCTGGGTCTGGTGCATTATCATTCAAATTTTCCAACAACACAACGGGAGCGCCAAATCAGCCTTACGCTAATCAAGTTGGATACGGGTTCGCAAGTTTCTTACTCGGAGACGTGCAATCCGCCAGTGAAACGACTCCATTTGATCTCTACGGCCGAAGGAAAGCGATGGACTTATATGCACAGGACAATTGGAAGATTCTACCAACACTGACGTTGAACCTTGGTCTTCGTTGGGATGCAACGTTTAGGTTCCATGAAAAATACGGCCATTGGGCAAACTTCGATTTAAATGCCATCGATCCCAATCTCGGCATCCCCGGGGCGCTGGAATATTTAAGCAGTGGTGGTCAAAGCTTCGAAAAGAATGAAGACTGGCATAACTTTGGACCTCTCATCGCTTTAGCGTGGAACCCCAGGACGCACCTTGTATTCCGTGGGGCTTTCAATATTCTATATGTCCCGATCGGCATTGACTATTACAACGGGGTGCCTTATGGTTTTGATCCCGCATATCGCGGTACAAACGCCACGTCGAAACCATTCAACTGGGATAACGGTTATCCAGGAGTGTTCACTCCGGGAACGAAGAGTACTACTCCCTCTCCCAATCTTTTTCCTGTGGTCACAGTTGATCCAAACGCGCTTTTGGCCGGATATACGGATAACTGGAACTTGGGCGTCCAGTATGCGATTTCGAACACGATGAGCATTGAAGCCAGCTATATAGCCAATCGCGGCCATCATCTACAGGATGCAGGCCTCTACAACAACCAGCCCAGCGCGCAGGAGTTTTTCAGTGTGGTGAATTCGGGAAAGGGATTTAACTATGTATGCAGTCCTTCGCAGGCGGCGTCGGCCGGCGTGCCTTATCCCTATCCGGGATTTTGTGCACCCGCTCTCGCTGCAATCGCACCGTATCCTCAGCTAGCAGCGGCGGAAGCCAATATATGGTTTTATCCTAATCTCTATTACGTTGGACTGCCATTAGGGCAATCTTATTACGATTCCATGGTAATACAGCTTCTGAAGCGGCTTGGAGCCGGCCTTACGATGAATTTAAATTACACATTGTCCCGTTCCGAGGGAGATACAGTGAATAACTTCGGCGAAAGCTATGATGTTGCCGGAATCCAGGATTTTAATAATTTAGCTGAGGCCGCTCACACGCTCACGCCTTATGATCAGAAGCATACGTTTAAGGGAGCTGTTACCTATGAGTTACCATTTGGGAGAGGACGGACGTTTTTCACGGGACGGGGAAGATTCGTAAACAGCTTAATAAGCGGATGGAGAATCGCCGGGTTGGTTTTATACGCATCGGGCAAACCACTTACTTTTAAGTCTAGTAATTATTACTACTATCCCCTATGGGCGACCACCTACGTAAATTACAATCTCGCAGGGTACAATGGGAGCCGTTTCAACGCAGATGATTTCCAGGAACCGACATCCTCCAATCCGAAGCCTGCAACCGATCTGTACTTCCCTTCAACTATAGCAACCAATCCGCCCTATGGTCAGCTCGGCACTGGACCTGCGCGGATCGATGCACTGCGCGGATTCGGTCTTGCCAATGAAAATGCTAGTTTGTTAAAAAACACCGCATTCGGGTCTGAAGGAAGATATTTACTACAAATTCGCGTGGAGTTTTATAATATCTTTAATCGGCATACGTTTAACAATCCTGATACAAATCTGTCCAGTCCTACTTTCGGCTATGTAACAAGCGTAAATTCCACACCTCGTCAGGGTCAATTCGGCATTCGATTCCAGTGGTAAGAAATTTTAAGCTTCTGCCTCTCTTCTGGCTTTGCGGGCTTGCCGGGGCTATGCAACCCGGGCATGCCTGGTATGTAGATTGTAGCGGCAGAGGCGGCGACGGGCGAAGCCCCGCTAGTGCATGGAACTCTGTTCACAGCGTCTCTGCCCACGTCTTTCAACCCGGGGATTGGATCTATTTCCGGCGAGGCACGGTCTGTTCCGGAATGTTAGCACCGAAGGGTTCTGGGTCGACCTGGGCGCCAATTCACTTGGAGGCTTGGGGGACCGGGCCACTTCCACGCGTCGAGGCTGCGCCCGGAAACGAAGCGGCGCTTAAACTTTTTAATCAACAGTACTGGACAATTCGCGACCTCGAATTTCGTGGAGGTAACCCCCATGGTGTTTACATCAGCGGGGATAAAGGTATACTGCGTGGTATTCACATTAAAAATGTTGTTATCCATGGCGTTTCGGGAAGTCCAACAACGAAAGAAGATGGTCTTTTAGTAATTGCCGCGGGCAGTAAGAACCAGCGTTTCGATGATGTGCTGGTCGACGGCGTCACTGCTTACGATACTTCGCAGTGGGCGGGAATACTCGTTGGAGGTGTGGCGCATGGCTATCAGTCGACGAATTTTCGAAACACGAATGTGATTGTGCGCAACTCAATCGTCCATGATGTGGCAGGAGATGGAATTGTACTATTTCAGACGAATAACGGTTGCATCGAGAACAGCGTAGCGTGGCGTACTGGTATGCAGGAGAAAGAGACAATTGGAACGCCGAATGCTATCTGGACCTGGATGTGCAGAAATTGTATGGTACGGCATAATGAGGCGTTCCTCTCCGATAGTCCTGGAGTAGATGGCGGCGCATTCGACATCGATTATGGTAACAATGACAATGTTGTAGAGGAAAATTACGGTCATGATACACAAGGCTACTGCATCGCCATCTTCGCTGCAGGATGGCCCACTGAGAACAGCATTGTTAGAAACAATATTTGTGCTCAAAATGGCTTGAGTCCACGCTTAGCACACAGCCAGGGCGCTATTTATCTGTCTAGTTGGAATGGAGGAAAGATTCATCGGCTGAACTTATCCGGCAATTATATCTTCTGGAATCCGCCGCTAGTTGCAGCAGCGGTAGTCAATGAAGCTGATTTTGAAGGCAAGGGATTATTCGAGCGGAATACAATACAATCGGCGTCGCCGCTGATCATTCAGAGCAATTCTTCTCTGCTGTTCGATTACAATTCGTATGAATACTCCGGTGACGGCAAGACGCAATGGCAATATGGCGGCAAGATCTGGCACGGTTTTGGCTTATACCGGAGAAACTCCGGGCAAGATATCCATAGCAAGTTGGCCAATTCCGACAGGGGCGATTCGACAGTCCGGTCGCTGAAGTGGCAACTAATCGCTTTCGTGTCCGCCGCCGAGGATGCGCATGACTCGCGCGGCGAAATCGCGATGCTTGAGAGCGTTCATAGTCAGTTTCCTGGGATCAAAATCAACATAGTTGTGGCAGAGCCTAGCATACCTGATAAAGCTCGCGCAAATCTCCGTTATGACTGGAATGCTGGGGACATACCGCTTTCCTTCGGCGATAAACATATCTCGCGTAATTTGCCCGCGCTTATCTTGATCGATCCTTCCGGACAAACCATTTGGCGGCATGATGGATTTACGTCCCCTGGTCAGCTAGGACTGCTCCTTCGCTCGAAAGTTGGATCGCCTGCATATGCTGAAATGTTCCGCCACCAATGAATCTACTAGGCTTGAGAGAAATGCGTCATGACCTACAAAGTTTTAAAGGTTAAGGTCAACAGTTTTTGAAAGACGGGACCATTATATCTTGAGAACTTAAAGTATAGGAGCAGCCTAATCGCCCCTGCGGTCGTTGGGATTTCATATCCTCAAGCCGAAGGTTGCATTTAACAATTAAATCAACTGTATCAATGCTGCGCTAGATCGTGGGAGATCCAGTATAATCTGACGTCTGTTATGCTTGAGCTTTTCTAGGTGCTTTGGCTTCCAAAATCCTTCCGGTGACACCTCAGCCTCCGCCAATGTGGTCCCTGTTTTGGCATCAAAGCTCGGAGCTGTGAGCCGCATTGCTTTGGCGGATTTAAATCTCGACTCGCAACTCAACAAGACATGAACATCGTTAACAATCTCTTTATTAATACAGGTAATCCAAGTGCGGCTCCATTTATCGACACTAGCATAAGCCGTAACATTCATACCCTTTGAAATTATATCCGTGTGAATGCGTTTGCCAAGCCCGGCCATCGAAAATGCTAACATAGCGTAATAGGACGGGCGAGCGGTCAAATTTCCGCGCTGATCGTCAAAAATAGGGCTATATGAGCTCACGAAACCGAGTTGATTTATACCAGTCTCTAGGTTCAGTCCTGCTGCTTCGTAAAACGACAAAGTAAATAGAAGATCCAAGGCCCAAAGCGCGGAAGCGAACGTATCGCTCAAGCCGGGTTTGCCCCCGCCTGAGAAAGAATTGACCTCCGTCAGCCGATAGGGAACCTGATAGCGGCGAGAAACGGCCCGAAGCTCACGGATTCTGCTCAAAAATTGCGGATCTGCGTGAAGAAGGCTGTCGAAATTTGCCGCAGGCTGACGTTGGCTCGCACGGTAATAGTGCGCCGTGAGAAGCTTAATACTTTGCGCTTCATCGGCGGCAAACCAAGAAGCCCACTGCATTGCCCGGGCAACATCTGGACCACCGATGGGCACGTCAGGCAACCGTTTCCGGAGCACGGATACGAAACGTGCAAACTCTCGATGATATTCAGGATAGCCATAACTCTCTGCGCGGTGTCCACTCCGAGCAAAAAGATCCGGCTCATTGCCAATCTGAAAGCAAAGCAGTCGGTCCTCTGCGGCCGCCGCCACCGCAATGGCTTCCTCCGCTGCCGACTCGGCGCTTCCGGAACCAAGATTCAGGTTCCAGATCAGTTTCCATCCGATCGCGTGCAGGAACTCCCCCAAATCCGCAAGCACCGAACGGTTGATAACCGTTGCTTTCGGAGCGGAAACAGCCTGACCTTCTGGTGACCAGCTCGCAAAATCCGCTGTGTTTCCGCCAATTCGTACAACGCCCTCCTTGCCAAGGTTCCGATAGTATTGCAACAGCGTATGATTTTTCCTGGCAAGCAAGCCTTTGACCGCCACTGATGAGATTTCATACCCAAACCCAAGAAAATTATCGGGCGTTTGTCCTAAAACTCGGTTGGGATCGATATGGACACGCACTTCTACGGAATTACTCTCGCCTAATAATAGGGACCCAAGTATGCCGACAGCACCCATTGCCGCAAATTGCCTGCGGTTTGTCGTCTTACTATCCATTCTCAGTTACCAAGCGAGCCTTTGAAGCACATCCTTCAAAAGCTTAGCCTTACTCCAAGTTGAAATTGTCGCGGGCTCAATGTGGACGTTGACTGCCCAAACGTGGGGCTCGATAAATCTAACGTGGGCGGGTTTAGGTTGACGTGATTTAGTGCGTTATATGCCTCTGCTCGGACGCTTAGTCTAATGCCTTCCGTGATAGTAAACTGCTTCTGCAGCGACATATCCACTCCCGCAAAGCCCGGCCCAGTAAACGTATTTCGGCCAAGCGTTCCATCGGTACCGGGAGTGGGAATTGGAAATACAGAAGCCGGAAAGATTCCACTTAGAAACTGGGCCCGACTATACCCGCTTCTTCGAATATTGGCAGCCGGCACATTGGGACGATCTCCCGCCGTTCCGTCCTTATTAAAATCACCTGCTGGGTAGGCATTATCGGTAACCGTCATCGGGAGTCCGCTTTGAAAAATTGCCATGCCAGATAGCTGCCAACGGCCGAAAGCATTCGCCCAAAAGCCGTGTTGCGAATGCAGGAATGGCATTTGCCATACACCATCGACCGACAGTCGATTGCGAACATCGTAGCCAGCTAGTCCGCGGTCCAGCTTGTGGTTTGATGCATCTTCGTAAACTGCAATGTTGGTCAGCGTATCCGTAACGTCGATAGCCTTGCTATACGTATAGACGCCCTGAACAGTAAAACCGTTCTTCAATCGTCGGCGAATGCGCAACATACCTCCCTGATAGATCGAGTTGTCGCCCGAGGAAATGAAATATACATTCGAGAAATAGGGATTTATGCCGTGAAACGTTCCATTTGCGAGAAGATCCGCATTGAATCGATTTACATCCGAATCGTCGTACAGGTGGTGGCCGGCCGACGCTTCATAATCGGTCTCAATCATAATTCCCGCAAAGAGATCATGCTGAATACCTAAAAACCAGTTCTCCGTATATGCTTGCCGCAAATTAGGATCAACCGTATACACGGCAACGCGGGCACCATTAATACCATTCGCAGCATTGAGTCCAAGTTTCAACGCTGGATCGATAGGAAAGCCAAGATAGGGAAGAGATGAGTTGCCTAAGGCATAGGTAAATGAGGTTCCATACTGTGCACCTAGAGTCGCGGTCGCACGCAATGGTGGGTCGCCTCTGAAGTTCAGCAGGGGTGTCATAAAGAGACGGTCGTACGCTATTCCAAATCCTCCGCGAACGGAAGTCTTCCCCTTGCCAGTTGGATCCCATGCAAAGCCAAAGCGAGGAGCTAGATTGCCAGGCCCACTAGGGAAAAAGTTTTTCACGATCTGCATCGTCGCATTAGCTAACCTTTGATCGAAGTTTGATCCCTGACCAAATACAATATTCCTGAGCAAACCATTAACTTCTGTTGGGGACTCATAATTTTCATAACGGAGTCCTAAATTCACGCCAAAGTTATGAGTCACTTTCCAGTCATCGTTTACGAACAAGGCCCATTCCCAATCGCGCAATCCTACTCGATTTACAGCAGGCAGCCCTGTTTGGGGATCCACAAGGCGCGTCTCGGTGAGGGGAGTATCGTTGGCGAACGTAAGAATATTTGCAAAACTATATGCCGGAATAAAATAGCTTGTGTTAATCGAATTACCTCGCATGCGCCGTAACTCGCCCCCAAATTGAATTGTGTGGGACGCATGCACCCAGGAGTAGATGTCCTTGTAATTTAGGTTGGTTTGAAAATAGCCTGACGGATAACCGGCCGTGCCAAATCCCGTGATACCGGGAATACTGATAGCGGGAGTCGAAAGAAGGATTTCATTAAAATCACTAAATCCAACGACACGCATCATATTAGCGTGGAATTCGTTCAACTTGTTTGGGCTGAAGATATGGATCTCACTGAGGCTGGCGAAGGTGGCATATTCGTTTCCTGGCTCATTAAATGCTGGTCGAATGCCACCATTAAGCGTTGCATCCCAACTTCGATAGACATCGGCAAAGAGCGTATCATTGCCCGGTCGCAATTCGTGATCGATCCGCCCGCTGAACTGGTTTCCATTACGGTATGCCTGTGGAGCGAAGGACACGCTTCCGATTACTGGCATTCCTGCAGGAATTTGAATTCCCCCCGCAGTGGTACCTAACGTTTTGAAATTGTACGTTGGATAAACCGCTGGTGCATCGTGGGCAAAGAGTTTGGCGGCGATTGAGCCAGGATTGGTCTGCTCAACGTACTGTGCAAATTGGGCCGTCTCCACGTTATAGATTTGGGCGCGAGCGCCGCCCTGCCTCAGCCCATCGTAAGTTGTATAAAAAAAGGTCCGGTTCTTGATAATAGGGCCGCCGATGTAATAGCCAAATTCATTTCGCCGAAATACAGGCACGGAGGCTTCGAACTCATTGCGATCAGCTAATGTGTTGTTTTGAAAATATTCCGTAGCACCACCATGTAACGAGTTCGTCCCGGATTTCGTAATCATTTCGACTTGACCGCCGCTGCTTCGGCCATACACAGCAGAAAAGTTGTTAGCGACTACGCGAACTTCAGCTATTGAGTCCGCTGCGGGGGTGAGATTGGCAACCCCTCCACGCGCCATGGAGTTCACGCTCATGCCATCAAGCAAGTAGCTATTAGATTCCACTCGCTGACCGGAAGCATACACTTCGGGCTGGTTTTCGGCCGCAAACGAATCATTGTTGGTGCCTCCGCCTCCTGACCCAAAAGTCGCTGCTAGGCCGCGGCCGCCTACACCCGGCTCAAGAGCAAGCACGTTATAAATGTTTCGCCCATTCAAGGGTAATTCTTGCAGTTCCTGCGTGGTGACATTGCCTGAGATCCGTCCTTGTTCGGTCTCGACTTGTGGAACTTCGGCTTGCACATTGACCTTTTCGCTAACAGCGCCCAATTGTAGGACGAAATCGACACGCACGGTTTCCGTACTCGCTAGGCTCACGCCACGTTGTTCCGCCGTACGAAATCCCGGGTGATCTACGACGATATCGTACGTGCCCGGAATCAGGTCAACGACGCGATAGAAGCCGTCCGCCGTTGTGAGGGTGTCGCGAACGACATTGGTCGCACTATTGATAACTTTAATCTGTGCGCCCGGTATAACGGCACCAGAACTGTCACTTACCATACCTTGGATCGAGCTGGCGTATTGGGCACTTAGCCAACTAGGAAATAACAGGCAGAATGCGACCGAACAAATTCGGGATGAATGCATTGGCATCATTACCGCAAACCTCCGGATTATTCTATGCTCATCGCATTTGTTTGTCAAGTCATATTTTCTCATTATGAAACAGTTTTGGATCACAATGTGAACTCATCTAGGATGTACATTGACAAGAGCCCGTGTTTTCGATAAACAAAGATGCGGAGGGTAAAGTGAATCGCCGTAATTTCCTTACGGGCCTCGCCGCAAGTCCTTTTTTGGCGCAAAGAAGAACGGAATCGACACCAAAAATTACTCGCATTCGGCTCGCGACCTTGCAAGGGAGATTCTGTAAGTTCGTCACAATGAACGCGTATGACAGAGCACCGAAAGGCTATAGGTATGAACATACGCTTATCCGCATTGAAACCGATCAGGGTATTGAGGGAATTGGAGCCGGGACCTATGATCGGCCTGATGAAGCGTACGTAGAATCGCTGAAAATTCTTATCGGAGCGAACCCACTTGAGATCTATCAGATGGACGGAGAACGAATCATTGGGCGGGCACCTGCTTTTGATAACGTGTTAAAAGAAAATCGGCATCTAGATGGCCCCTTGTATGACTTGATAGGGAAACTCCTGAATCGGCCCGCTTGGTCCTTGATTGGTAAGTCTAAGCGTGAACGGATTCCGGTCTACGATAGCACGATATATTTCAGCGACGTGTGGTTCAAGGATAGAGGTATCAGCGCCGTCGTGCAAGAGGCTCAGGAATCTGTAAAATCGGGTTTTCACGCAATCAAGGTCAAGGTGGGCCGCGGTTACAGGTGGATGGAAGAGGCCGCTGGTGACCAACGGGATATTGAGGTTATACACGCGGTCCGGGATGGGGTCGGTCCAAACGTTTTGGTGATGGCTGATGCGAACTACGGATACCGAGGGCGTTTTGACGCGGCGTGGCGGCTAATCTATGAAACTCGCGGCGATCGACTCTATTGGATGGAAGAAATTTTCCCCGAGTCCGTAAATGGTTATCAAATATTGCGGGAAAAAATGAACAAGGCAGGAATTAAGACTCTGATCGCTGCTGGTGAGCACGTTCGGGACGTGAACGCGTTTAAACCCTACTTAACGCCCATTCGTCTCATGGATGTGCTCCAAATGGATATTCGCCAGGGTGGTTTTCTCGACAATATAGAAATAGCACACATGACGGCAGCGGTAGGTGGAGTAGCAATTCCACATAATTGGGCTTCGCAGATCGGATTGATTATGGCGATACATCTGTCTCGGGCAGTTGATGCGGTACCCATGGTAGAAAGCGATCGCTCCACTTGCGATGTATTAATCGTCGAGTATGAGTTGTTGAACGGAAATTTAGTAATTCCCAACAAACCGGGATTGGGTATTGAGATTGACAAACGAGTGTACGCTAGGCAGTGCAAACCTAACGAAATTGTCATTGCTTAGGGTCAATAGCCAAATCTATTCGCTGCACTTCAGGGATTGACCTCTGACGCATAGAATTACGCGGTGGAAGCAACTAAGGCTAGAGATGAGTAGTTGACACTATCTGACAAATGAAAACATCGGCACGATTTAAATTCAGCCTCCAGTCCGAGAAGAATAGAACTGGGAATGGTCGCGCTCTGCCCCGGTACCGACCATAGGAGGAGTCTGCGCGAGACCTGGCAGAAGCCAAGCTCGCCTTGCAAGCTGCTGCCTCAAACCAGCCCCAGTCAATGGGCCTGCCGTGTTCATTCTTCGCCTTAATACAGATGGGAACTGTCTTTGCTTGTTGAGACGGCGACAGTCCCTCGTATCCAAAAGGAATTGTTACAAGTTCCATGTCTCCACCACCGTGCAGTGCGGCTCCGCTCAGCCTCCTGCGGACCCACCTCAAGATTTTCCAAAGGAGTGTTCGGAAACTCACC
>Ga0209062_1004275_pt1 | contig 15187 bp, 14 predicted proteins | sample Coa_R2_2_FD_187158 | JGI IMG/M metagenome (GOLD analysis project Ga0209062, IMG submission 187158) | Surface soil microbial communities from Centralia Pennsylvania, which are recovering from an underground coalmine fire - Coalmine... | ecosystem: Environmental > Terrestrial > Soil > Unclassified... | reverse complement strand
CACCTGCTGTCCCGGCTCCTTGCCAAAGGCGCGGGCGATGGTGGCGCCGATGACGCCGCCGGGCGGATTGTATTCGAGCTCGACGCGCACCACCGTGCCGCGCCCGCCGGGCGCCGCCGCGAAAGCGACCGCGCCGCTATTGTCGACATCGGCGCCGGGCAGCGAGTGCCAGGCGATCCGCTCATTGGGTCGGTCCTCGGTGATCTCCGCATCCCACGCGACGGTGCGCCCCATCGGCGCCTTCGCCACCCAATGCGAGCGCCGCTCGTCCATCTTCCGCACCGATTCGAGATAGCGCATGAAGCGCGGCAGGTTCTCGAAATCGCGCCAATAGCGATAGAGCTCGTCGGCGGGCTTTTCGATCGTCACCACCTTGTGGACGCGGATGCCATGCTCCGTCTTAGCGGCACCGAGGAACTGGCGGAGCATGCCGCCGCCCCTCGCGCCGCGGCCGGACTGGCCGTCGCCGCTCATCCGCTCGCCGCAGATGATGTCGAGGGCGGCCACGCCGAGCACGGCCGCCGTCGCGGCGGCGAGGCGGTCCTTGCGCGACTGCTCGGAGGCAAAAGCGGCGCCGAGGAGTGCCAGATCCATCGCGTCGCCGCCGACGCGCGACCACACCCAGCCCGCCGGCCGCGGCCGCGTCAGGATGGCGACGCCGCTCGCCAGCTCGCGCAGGCCCACGGCGCGCAGCACGCCGCGATTCTGCTCATTGTCGTTGACGCCGATCATCTGCGCGACGCTGCGCGGCATCGCGAGCTCGGCCAGGCCGAGGCCGATGCTGAACCAGCCGAGCGCGGTCGCGAGCATCTCTCCGCCGCGCGGCGCATCGCCTTGCTGGCGCGGCGAGACGGCGCGCGATCCCGCGGAAATGCGGTGACTGCCGCCCACGCCCGGCCATTGCGTTGCTTCCTGAATCGCCATGATCGCTGCCCCTCCCCGGCGAAGACGCACGGGCGCCGCGATGGCGCCGAGCGCGCTGCCTTGCACAACACGCGCTCTACGGTCGAGTTCATCGGGAACGGTCCGGTTTCGCCGCCCGGCGGGCGGGGCAGCCGGCCCGGTCAGCGCGGGGGCGGCCGCAGCGCCTGCATCAGCGCATCGGTCGCGGCCCGCTGGGCCGACCAGCTTCGCCCGGCGACGAGGCCGCCATCGACCACGAGGTCGTGGCCGTTGACGAAGCTCGCCGCATCGCTCGCAAGGAAGAGTGCCGCTTGCGCGATATCGTCGGGCTGGCCCGCGCGCGGGATCGGATGCCATTTGGCAAGCATCTCGGTGAGCGGCTCCTTGGTGCGCGCGATCTCCTCGGGCGGCATGCCGAGCGATTTGCCGAAGATGCCGGTGACGATCCCGCCGGGCGAGACGCTGTTGACTCGGATGCCCTTCTCGCCGAGTTCCATCGCGACCGAGCGCGTGAAATGCACGACCGCCGCCTTGGCGGCGGAATAGTCGTGCGGGCCGTATCCCGCGCGCGAGCCGGCGATGCTGCCGGTGTTGATGATCGAGCCCGCGCCCTGGCGCAGCATCGCTTGAGCCGCATATTTGGTGCCGAGCACGGTGCCGCGCAGGACGACCGCCAGCGTGCGGTCGAACCCAGCCATGTCGAGCTTGGCGATGCTGCCATAGCGGCCGGCGATGCCGGCATTGTTGACCATGCAATCGAGACGCCCGAAGGCCGCGAGCGCGGCATCTACGAGCGCCTTGACCTCGGCCTCCTCCGTCACATCCGCGCGGACGAAGCGGGCATCGGCGCCGAGCCGATGGGCCAGCGCCTCGCCCTCCTCGGCAAAGGGGCTCGAGACGATCACCGCGGCGCCGGCCGCGACGAAGCATTCGGCCATGCGCTCGCCGATGCCGCTGGTGCCGCCCGAGATGATGGCGGCCTTGCCCGAGAGAATTCCCATGCTTTCCTCCTCGATGATGCGCCGCCGGCCCTCAGCTTGCCGCGTGACCTCCGACAAAAAATCCGTCAAAACGCTGCTTCGGGCAAGGCCGCCGGTGCAAAGGCGGCGATGGAGGACGGCCACGGCCAGGGTTGAGCGCAAATTGGCGGCGATTCTCGTCGCCGATGTCGCGGGCTACAGCCGGCTCATGGGTGCCGACGAGGTCGGCACGCTGAGCGCGCTTCGCGCCGACCTCAAACAGGTGGTGGATCCCGAGATCGCCGCCCATGGCGGCCGGCTCGTCAAGAGCCTCGGCGACGGCTTCCTCGCCGAATTCGCCAGCGCGGTGGATGCCGTCCTCTGCGCCGTCGCGATCCAGCGCGCCATGCTCGGCCGCAACCGCGAGATCCCCGAGGATCGCCGGATTCAATTTCGCGCCGGCATCAATATCGGCGACATCATCATCGAGGACGGCGACATCTTCGGCGACGGCGTCAATCTCGCGGCGCGGCTCGAAGGCCTGGCCGAGCCCGGCGGCGTCTCGATCTCCGCCGCGGTCTATGAGCAGGTCAGGGACAAGCTGCCCTTCGCCTTCGTCGATCGCGGCGAGCAGAGCGTCAAGAACATCGTGCGCCCCGTCCATGTCTATGCGCTCGGCGCCCATGCGGTGGCGGCACTCGGCGAAGCCTCGGCACCGGCGCGGGCGCTTCGCCCGGCCGAGCCTCGCCGGCGCCGCTGGCGCTGGCCGGCTCTCATCGCCGCCGCCCTCGCGCTCGTCATCGTCGCCGCCGGCTTCTTCTTCCTTCGCCCGTTCGGCGAGCGGCATCGCGCCGCCGCGCCGGGCCTGTCGATCGTCGTTCTGCCCTTTGCCAGCCTCGGCGGCGATCCCGGCAAGGATTACCTCGGCGACATCATCACCGAGGAGCTGACCACCGGCCTCTCGCGCCTCAAGGGCAGCTTCGTCATCGCGCGCAGCACCGCCTTCACCTACAAGGGCAAGGCGGTGGATGTGCGTCAGCTCGGCCGCGAGCTCGGCGTGCGCTATGTGCTCGAGGGCAGCGAGCAGCACAGCGGCAATCGCGTGCGCGTCAACGCGCAGCTCATCAGCGCCGAGACCGGCGCGCATCTTTGGGCCGAGCAGTTCGACGCGGGCATGACCGAGATGCTGGAGATGCAGGACGAGATCGTGACGCGGCTCGCACGGATGCTGCAATTGCAGCTCGTCGAGATCGAGGCGGCGCGCCTCGACCGCGCGCATCCCGGCAATCTCGATGCCGAGGAGCTCGCCATGCGCTGCGAGGCCGCGCAGATCGGCGCCAAGCCCGGATCGAAGGAGGCCGAGAGCGGCTTCGCGCTGTGCGAGCGCGCGCTCGCGCTCGATCCGCGCAATGCGCGCGCCTTGACCAGCCTCTCCTTCAAATACATCGACCGCGTGCTCGCCCTGCAAAGCAGCGACCGCGCGGGCGATATGCAGCATGCCGAGGATCTCGTGTCGCGCGCGCTCGCCCTCGATCCGAATTCGGCGCCGGCGCATTTCGCCAAATCCGAGCTGCTGCTGACGCAGAAACGGTTCGACGAGGCGGTCGCCCAATCCGAGCGCGCGCTCGTCCTCAATCCGAGCTTCGTCAGCGCCTATAACGGGCTCAGCACCGCCTATTGCTTCCTGGGCCAGCCCGAGAAGGCGCTCGACTATTCGGAGAAGGCGATGCGTTTGAGCCCGCGGGATCCCTATCTCTACGTCTTTCAATTCGAGAAGGGCTTCGCGCTCTCGATGCTCGGCAAGGACGATGAGGCGCTCAAATGGATGAGCCGCTCCGCCGCCGCGGCGCCCGATTGGCCGCTCCCCCAGGCGATGCGCGCGTCGCTCCTGGCGCTCACCGGCCATCAAGCGGAGGCGCAAGACGCGATGCAGCGCTATCTCGCGCTCCCCGCCACCACGGCCAAGACGATCGTGCAATGGAGGGAAGGCGTGCCCTCGAAGAGTCCGGTCTTCCACGCCTATGGCGCGCGGCTCGCCGATGGCCTGCGCAAGGCGGGGATGCCGGAGCAGTAGCGGTCACGGCCCAATGCCCCTACCGCCGGGTGGCGCGACGGCCTAACCTGCGTCGCATGATACGGCGCGAAGCGATCGATGCGACCATCGAATGGGTGCTGACGCGGGGCCGCGAGGAGGACGATCTCGGCGCGATCCTCGCCGGCTTGGCGACGCGGCTCATCGACTGCGGCCTGCCGCTGTGCCGCCTCTTCGTCGGCACGCCGACGATCGACCCGACGGCTTCGGTGATCCAGTATGTCTGGTGGCGCGACGGCGATGCGGCGACGCACAGGCTGCCGCCCAATGCGACGCTCGGCAGCGCTTATCTGCAAAGCCCGATCCGCTATCTCATCGAGCGCCAGCAGCCGGGCGGCCGATGGAAGCTCGACGATCCCGCGGTGATGCGCCAATTCCCGGTCCTCGCGGAGCTGCGCGAGCGCGGCGTCACCGAATATGCGCTGAGCTCGGTGCAATTCAGCGAGGCGCGCACGGCGCTCGCGGGCGCCGCCATGGCGATCGCGACCGACCGGCCCGGCGGCTTCACCCAGGAAGAGATCGACGCCGCCGTCGAAGTGCTGCCGGCGCTTGCCATCGTCGCCTATCGCATCGTGCTCTTGGATGTCGCGACCGAGACGCTTGGCGCCTATCTCGGGCCGCAGACCGGGCGCCATGTGCTCCGCGGCATGATCCGCCGCGGCGACAGCCGGACCATCGCGGCGGCGCTGCTGCTCGCCGATCTTCGCGGCTTCACGGCACTCGTGGACAGCGCACCCGCGGCAGAGGTCGTGCGCTGGCTCAACGAGCATTTCGATGGCATCGGCGCCGCGGTCGTCGAGCAGGACGGCGAGATCCTGAAATTCCTGGGCGACGGCTTGCTCGCCGTCTTTCCCGTCGATGGCGCCGATGCCGCCGAAGCCTGCGCCCGGGCGATCGAAGCGGCGCTCATGGCGCGGGCACGCAATGCCGAGCTCAACGCCCGGCGCGAGGCGCACGGCCAGCCGACGCTCGCGCTCAATCTCGTCCTCCATTTCGGCGAGGTCGTCTATGGCAATATCGGCACCGCGCGGCGCCTCGACTTCACCGTCATCGGCCGCGCCGTCAACGAGGCGAGCCGCATGGAGGCGCTCGGCAAATCGCTGGGCCGCGATCTTCTCCTCTCCGAAAGCTTCGCCCGCCATTGCGGCCGAGCGACGACGAGCCTCGGCGAATACGAGCTCCGAGGGATCGCGGAGAAGCGGGAGATTTTCGTGCTGGCGTAGATTGCCTGCGCCCGAACGGATTTCCGCCACGCCTCAGTGAGGACCGGAAAATTTCAACATCGTGATGCCCGTCACGATGAGCGCGGCGGCAAGCAAGCGCGTGAGCGTTGCCGCCTCGCCAAGCACAGCGATGCCGACGAGGAAAGCGCCGACCGCGCCGATGCCCGTCCAGATCGTATAGGCGGTGCCGAGCGGCAGCGTCTTCATGGCAACCGACAGCAGTGCAAAACTCGCGATCATCGCAACGATCGTGACCGCGGTCGGCACGGGTAACGTGAAACCCGCCGACTCCTTCATGAAGAACGCCCATACGATTTCCAGCAAGCCGGCGGAAACGAGACAAACCCAGGCCACGGCTCAGCCTCCTTTCGCGTTCAGGAGCCGGGCCGTCCCGGACATTGCTTTCAGGTGAGGGAGAGGTCGTCCTCTCGCCTGCGAAGGTGATATTGCGTCTGCCATTTTTCAAGCACGATGCGGCTTTTCGATTCGCATCAGGCATTCAATCGTGGCCTCGGTTGGCGCTCAATCACCAGGCCGCTAAACTTATGCGCCTTGCCGATCGCGATAGAGCGAGCCGTGGCTCGCGCCTTCGCTTTCGAGTTCACCCGCTTATCCCTCTCTCACCCGCCGATCAATTTCATCACCGCCCAGGGGACCGAACATGCCGCCGCTCGATCAGGTCGATACGATCGTCGTCGTCCTTTTGGAAAATCGCTCCTTCGATCACATCTTGGGGTATCTCTCGCTCGCCGGCGCCGGGCGGCCCGCCGTCGAAGGGCTGAGCGCCGACCCGGCCTGGCTGGAGCAGCACGCCAATGACGGCGTCGAGCCCTTCGCCCTCGCGCAGCAGGTCATCGACGACCCGCCGCATGAGCAGGCGACGATCGCGTTGCAGCTCGGCTCTCCCGCCGCGCCGGGCGGACCCTGCCCGATGAACGGTTTCGTCGCGAGCTATCGGCAGCGTCAGCCGCCACCGGCCGATCCGCGTCTCGTCATGGGGTATTATAACGCACCGTCGGTTCCGACCTTCGATTTCCTCGCGCGGAATTTCACCGTCTGCGACCACTGGTTTGCCGCGCTGCCGACGGGCACGCAGGCCAACCGGCTCATGGCGATGAGCGGCACGACGGGCATCATCGACAATGCGCCGCTGTTCCTGCCGGATCAGCCGCTCGTCTATGACTGGCTGAGCGACAAGGGCATCACCTGGTGCGCCTATCAGAGCGGCGATTTCCTGCCGTTCTTCGCGCTCATGCCGCGCTGGCAGGGCGAGATCGCAACCGCGCTCGCGCTCGATGCGCTGGCGCCGGATGCGCATCCGCGGTTCCGCCGCTTCAGCAATTTCGCGCGGGACTGGGCGACCGCGCCGAGCATGCCGTCGGTCATCTTCATCGAGCCCGAATATACCGACGGTCCGCATGCCGCCCCCAATGACGACCATCCGCCGACCGGCATCGCTGCGGGGCAGCGCTTTGTCGCGGAGATCTACGAGGCGCTCATCGGCAACCCAGCGCGCTGGGCGCGCACGGTGATGATCGTGACCTATGACGAGCATGGCGGCTTTTTCGATCACGTGCCGCCGCTGCCGATCCCGACGACGATTCCGGGCCATGGCACGGCGCCGATCTTCGCGACGACCGGCGTGCGCGTCCCGGCCCTGCTCGTCTCGCCCTTGGTCGAGCCCGGGAGCGTCTTTCCGCGGCCGCTCGATCACACTTCGATCCTTCAATTGCTGGCCGACAAATTCGGCAACGGCTTCTACTCTCCGGCGGTCTATGATCGCCAGCCGGCGCTCTCGCCTTTGGCGGATGCCATCACCAGAGCCGCGCCGCGCAGCGATGTACCGCGTCCGCCGGCGGTGCCGCTCGCCGCGGTCGCCGCCACGCCGCCTTCGGCGCCCGCACCCTCCGCCACTGCGAATGCGAAAGCCTTCGATCTCGCCGCGGCGAAGATCGCCGCCGACCATCCCGGCATCGCAATGGGCTGGCCGGCGTTGGTCGCCAGACGCCCGAGATAGAGCGCAACCTCGCCCTACAGCACCTCGAACACGCGATAGACCGGTCCCTCCGGCGGACGATGGCCAAGCGCCACGGCGATGATGCGGTTGAGCCAGCCATATTTCTCGGACGCCGTCTCGAAGAAAGGCGCGGTGCGGAAGTAATAATCGGCGGGATCGACCGTCTCGCCGCGATTGAGGCGGTCGATCACCGCGGGCGGCCCGTGGCGGTAGCCCTTGTAGCTCATGCCGATCAGGTGGCCGTCATCGGTCTTGAGCACGAGCCGCACGTCGAGCTGCGTCGCGCCGTCGGGGCGGATGAGAAGCCAGTCGGAGCCGCCCTGCTCCACGACCGTGCCGCGGAGCCGCGGGCCCTCGAAGCTGCCGCCCGCGACCGCGGCGATGCGGCGCTCGCCCAAGGGCGTCTTGCCGAGCGCGTCGATCTTGCCCACCTTGAGGGTGAGGGTCATCAGCGGAGCGGTGCGGATCTCGGTCATGGGACATGCCTCCGGGCTCGGGTTGTCGGGCGATCTTGCCACGGCCCGCGGGGCAGCGGCCAGACGGCGCCCGAATTGCCGCGCGATTCGACGGTGCGCGTCCGGTCGTGGCATAGTCCGCCCGGTGACCATCCATTCGCGGCGGAGGCCCCATGAGCAAAGTCTCGATCGTCGAGTTGAAGCCCATCCGCGACCGGGTCGATGAGGCGGAATGGCAGACGCGCGTCAATCTCGCCGCGTGCTACCGCCTCGTCGCGCGCTACGGCATGACCGATCTCATCTACAATCACATCACGGCGCGGGTGCCGGGCTCGCCCGATCACATCCTCATCAACCCCTATGGCTTTCTCTATACCGAGATCACGGCATCGAGCCTCTACAAGATCGATCTCGATGGCAACGTGATCCTCAAGCCCGATACCCATTACGGCATCAATCACGCGGGCTATGTCATCCACAGCGCCGTCCACGGCGCGCGCCACGATGTCGAGTGCGTGATCCACACGCATAGCCGCGCCGGAATGGCGGTCTCGGCGATGAAATGCGGCTTGCTGCCGCTGACGCAGACGGCGATGCGATTTTACGGTGCGACGAGCTATCACGATTATGAAGGCCCCGCCGTCGATCTCGACGAGCGGCAACGCCTGGTGCGCGATCTCGGCGGGAATGACGTGATGATCCTGCGCAACCACGGCCTCCTCGCCTGCGGCCGCACCATCGCCGAAGCCTTCAACATCCTCTATTGGCTCGAGATGGCGTGCAAGGCGCAGGTCGACGCCATGGCCGCACGGACCGAGCTCCAGCTTCCCGCCGATTCGGTCGCCGAGAAAACCGCGCATCTCTTCGCCCCCGGCACGCGCCGCGTTTATGGCGAGATGGAATGGGAAGCGATGCTGCGCCAGCTCGATCGCGAGGATGCGTCCTATCGGACCTGAGGGCGGTTTGACTTCAATGCCACGTTCATCTATGGTCTAACATATGTTAGACCATCGGAGATGGCTGTGCTGACATTGAAAATCACCAAGGTCGGGAATTCCTCGGGATTGCTGCTGCCGAAGGAAGCTTTGGCCAAGCTTCGCGTCGAGCAAGGCGATACCGTCTATCTCACGGAAACGTCGGACGGGTATCGAATCACCCCCTACGACCCGGATTTCGCGCGGCAAATGGCGTTGGCGCGGAAGATCATGCGCAAGCACCGCAACGCGCTGCGCGAACTTGCGAGGTGAAGAAATGGCGGTGGATCGCGGAGTCGCTTGTTCTCGCCATTCACGAAGCGCAATTGGCCGAGCATGGCGGCGATGCTGGCATTCGCGACCCGGGGCTTCTGAGTTCGGCGCTGGCACGCCCGAGAAACCGCGTGGCCTATGGCGATGCCGACGCCTTTGATGTCGCCGCCGCCTATGCCTTCGGCATCGCGAAGAACCATCCTTTCCTCGATGGCAACAAGCGCACGGCGTTTGTCGTAGCGGCGGTGTTTCTTCTCGATCACGACTTCGTTCTCGGCGCCGCCGACGAAGAGATCGTCCGCGCCGTCGTGGCACTTTCCGAGAGTTCGATGAGCGAGGATGATTTGGCCGGATGGCTGCGGTCGCGCAGCACTCAAGCGTGAGCGAACTCAGCGCGGCCGGTCGCCGGCGAGCGTTATCCGGTGCATGATGCGGCGATGGCCGTGATAGTCGTTGAGCGGATAGTGCTGCGTCGCGCGATTGTCCCAGAAGGCGAGCGAGCCCACCTGCCATGAGAAGCGGCAGGTGAATTCCGGCCGCGTCTGGTGCCGGTGGAGATAGTCGAGGATCGGCTTGCTCTCCTCTTCGGTCATCCCGGCAAAGCGCACGGTGTGCGCGATGTTGACGTAGAGCGCCTTGCGCCCGGTTTCGGGATGCGTGCGCACGACGGGATGCTCCGCCGCAAGCTCCTGCCGCGCCAGGGCGGTCGGATCGGAGCGGATGCGATCCTCGCGTGTCTTCGTGACGTCGGCCTTGGCCGAGCTGTTGATCGCGCGGAGACCATCGAGGAGCCGCTTCATGCCGTCCGACAGCGTCTCGTAGGCGAGACACATATTGGCGAAGAGCGTATCGCCGCCGACCGGCGGCACTTCGCGCGCCAACAGCATCGTGCCCATGGGCGGGATCTCGAGATATGTCGTATCGCTGTGCCAGACGCCGCCGAAATTCGTTCGCTCATGCTCGAGCTTGGCGACGGCGATGATCTCGGGATATCTCTCGATGCCTTTGACGAAGGGATACTCGACCGGCGCCCCAAAGCGGCGGGCAAAGGCGAGGAAGCGATCGGGCGGCAGATTCTGCCCACGAAAGAAAATGACGAGGTGATCGAGGAGCGCGCGGCGCAGCGCTGCTATCGTCGCCGCGTCGAGATCCTGGTCGAGATCGACGCCGTGGATCTCGGCGCCGATCGTGGCGGAGGCGAGTTTGATGTCGAGCGCCGTCATCGGCGGTGCGGATCAGTGCTTTTCCGCATCGGGCTGCTTCAAGGGATGCGCTTCCGCGAAGGCCGGAATCATCATGCAGGCTTCATGAATGCGCATGACGCGAGGATAGGCGTCCAGCTTGCATTTGAAAAGTTGCGCCGGCGTCACCTGGGTGACAAGGCAGATATCGGCGAAGGTCGGTGCATCGCCGTGGCAGAACTTGCCGGACTCCTTCCGCTCCGCAAGAAGCTCCTCCATCGCCTGCAGCCCGGCGCCGAGCCAATGCTGGATCCAGGCGAGCCGCGTCGCGTCGTCGATCTTCATCACCCGCGTCAGGTAGTTGCGGATGCGCGGCACGATCAGCGGATGGGAATCGGCGACATTGATCAAGGCGAAGCCGCGCACCCAGGCACGCGCCAGCGCGTCCTTGGGAAGAAGCGGCGGAGACGGATATTTCTCCTCGAGATATTCGAGAATGGCGAGGGATTGAAAGAGCCGCGCGCCGTCATCGATCAGCGTCGGCACCACCGATTGCGGATTGAGCGCCTTGTATTCCGGCTTGAACTGATCGCCATGCTCGAGATGGATGAACTCGTCGTCCCGCTTCAAGCCCTTGATGTTGAGCGCGATGCGCACGCGGAACGTCGCCATGGAGCGGTAATAGGAATAGAGCTTCACGGATCCCTCCCCTTGGGCTTTTCGATCGATCAAGCCTCGCACGCACGAGGTGTGGTGTCGAGAGGGCACGCCGGCTTATCTGCGTTTCTTCCCGCTCTTTCGCTTCGTCGCCCTGGGGGGGCGGACCTTCAGCAATCGGGCGGCGTTCCCGCCGAGAATCGCCGCCTTGTCATCGCTCTTGAGCCGCTTGTCGCTTTCGATAAAGCCGATGGGATCGGGTTCCGCCATGTCGAAGGGATAGTCCGAGCCGAGGAGAAGGCGATCGCTGCCATATTGGCTCACGAGATAGTCGAGCTGGTCGTGCGTGAAGACGATCGTGTCGAAATGGAGCCGCTTGAGATAGCTCGTCGGCTTGCGCTTGATGGCGTGCCGGCAATCCGGACGCGCGCCATGTGCGTGATCCATGCGGGCGGAATAGGCCGGAAGAAACCCGCCGCCATGGGCGACGCAGATCTTGAGCCGGGGATAGGCGTCGAGCACGCCGCCGAAGATGAGATGGCTGACGGCGACGGTCGAATCGAGGGGATTGCCGATCACGTTGATGAAATAGTGGTCGGTGAGGCGTCGTCCCTCGGTAAAGCCGTTGGGATGCATGAAGATGAGGATGCCGAGCTCTTGCGCCTTGGCGAAGAAGGGGCGGAACCGCTCATGCGACAGCTCCTCGCCGGCGACATTCGTGCAAATCTCGACGCCGCGCAGGCCGAGCTCCTTTACCATGCGTTCGAGCTCGGCCACGGCGAATTCCGTGTTCTGCATCGGCACGGTGCCCATGCCGACGAAGCGGTCGGGATGGGTCTCGACGATCTCGGCGATGCGGTCATTGACGAGCCGCGCGGCCGCGCGGCCGAGTTCCGCCTCGGCCCAATAATAATATTGCGAGGGTGCGGGCGAGATCGCCTGCATGTCGATGCCGAGGCGATCCATATCGGCAAGCCGTGTCGCGACTTCGGTGATCTTGCCGCGGATCGTTTCGTTCTGTCGGCGATTGACTTCGCGCGTCGCCTCGTTGGCGTGCCGGATCATCGGCTCGAGCTCGGGCCTGAAGCTCGATTGCACCAGCGTCTCGGCCTCCGGCGTCACCACATGACAGTGAATATCGAGGGTGAAATGCCGGGTCGAGCCGCGCTTTGCTGGCACGCGCATGGCATGAGGGGATGCCGGGGTGCAGGAATAGAACATTGAAGGTCCTCCGCTTCCAGTATTTCCGCAAGTTCAGCGCGGCGATGTCTCCCGACAGGCACGCCAGATCTTTTCCGGGGTCGCCGGCATATCGATCGCCGCTCCGGGAATGGCATCCGCGATGGCATTCATCACCGCCGCGAGCGCCGCCGTCGTGCCGGCCTCGCCCGTTCCTTTGACGCCGAGCGGGTTGGTGCGGCACGGCACGCCCAGAAGCGCCCCCGAGATCGCTGGCATGTCGTCGGCGCGCGGCATGGCGTAGTCCATGAAGGAGCCGGCGAGAAGCTGGCCGCTCGCGGGATCATAGACGGCCTCCTCCATGAGCGCCTGGCCGAGCCCCTGCGCGACGCCGCCATGGATCTGGCCGTCGACGAGAACCGGATCGAGCGCCACGCCGCAATCATCGACCGCCGTGTAGGCGGCAACCGTCACGATGCCGGTCTCCGGGTCGATCTCGACCTCGGCGACATGACAGCCATTGGGAAAGGATTGCGGCGTCTCGGTCCGGGATTTCGCGTCGATCGGCTCGCCCGATGCCGCGGCCTTCTCCGCCACCTCGAAAAGCGACAGCCGGCGGTCGGTGCCGGCGATGCGGAAAATCCCGTTGCGGTATTCGATATCGGCCTCGGCGGCTTCGAGCTGCTGAGCCGCCTGGCGCCGCCCCTTCTCGATCACCAGCTCGACCGCGCGGACCGTGGCCGCGCCCGAGGTCATGGTGCCGCGCGAGGCGACCGTGCCGCCGCCTTCGACGCCGAGCATCGTATCCCCCTGCCGCACCATGATCTGCGCTTCGGGTATTCCCAGACGCTCCGCGGCCAAGCGGCGGAAGATCGTGCCGCTCGCCTGGCCGGTTGCGCCGTAAGCGAGGTCGAGGGCGAGCCTCTCTCCTCCGAGAAAGACGACCGCCGCTCCCTCCATGGGCGCGCCGCCCGCATGCTCGAGAAAGCAGGAGACGCCGAACCCGCGCCTTTTGCCCGAGGCTTCCGAACGCTGGCGCCGCGCCGGAAATCCTGCCCTGTCGGCAAGCGCGAGCGCCCGGTCGAGGATCCCAGGGAAATCGCCGCTGTCATAAGTGACGCCGATGGGCGTCTTGTAGGGAATGTCGGCTGGCGCGATGAGATTGCGGCGTCTCAATTCGACCGAATCGATGCCGGTGATCTCGGCCGCGCGCTCGATGACGCGCTCGATCGCGTAATTCGCCTCGGGCCGGCCCGCCCCGCGATAAGGGCCGGTCGGCGCCGTATTGGTGAAGACGCAGCGGATCTCGGCCGCGATCCGCGGAATGCGGTACATGCTGCTGAGGCAACGGGCGAAATTGCTCGTCGCGATGAAGGCACCATGCGAGGTGATATAGGCGCCCATCGCGGCGAGCACGCGGACGCGCAAGGCGAGAAAGCGCCCATCGCCGTCGAGCGCCAATTCGATATCGGTAAGCGTGTCGCGCGCCTGATTGTCCATGAGAAAGGCTTCGGAGCGCGTGGACATCCAATGGACCGGGCGGCCCAATCGCTGCGCGGCGACGAGAAGCGCCACATATTCGGGATATGCGGAGGATTTCATCCCGAAGCCGCCGCCGACATCTTCGGTGACGACGCGCAGACGGTCGCGCTCGAGCCCCAAGATCCCGGCAAGCTGGTCGCGCAGCATTCCGACGCCTTGCGAGCAGCAGCGCAGAAGATAGCTCCCCGTCGCCCCATCATAGGTCGCCGTGGCGCCGCGCGGCTCCATCGAGGCCACGGCGATGCGCTGATTGACCAGCGAGAGGCGCGCGACATGCTGCGCTTCTGCAAAGAGCGTGTCGATCGCTCGCAGATTGTCGGCGTCGCCGCCGAGCGCCCAATCGACGGCGATATTGCCCGGCGCTTCCGGCCAGATTTGCGGCGCCGCCGGCGCGACCGCGGCGTGAAGCTCGACGACGGGCGTCGAGGTTTCGTAGCGGATTTCGACCAATTCGGCTGCGTGCTGCGCCGCCGCCGGCGTCTCCCCCACGATGAGCGCGACCACCTCGCCGACATGGCGCACGCAATCGCCGGCAAGCGTGGGGCGATGCGGCGCCTTCTGCGGCGTGCCGTCGCGGCTCATGAGCGGCACCGGACGGGAAACGCTGCCCACGCCGGCAGCGGTCATATCCGCCGCCGTCAATACCGCGAGCACGCCGGGAGCGCGGCGCGCCGCATCCGTGTCGATGCCGAGAATCCGCGCGAAAGCATGAGGCGAGCGCAGGAAGGAGGCGGCGGCCTGACCGGGCATCGACACATCGGCGGCGAAACGGCCGCGACCGCGGAGCAAGGTATCATCCTCGATGCGGCCGCGCCAGGGCTTGGCGGTATCGGTCATTCACGCTCCCCATTCAGAAGACACCGAGATGCTGCCGCAGATCGACGCCGGATCGGCTCATATCCTTTGCGACCCCGCTGACGGCGACGCGCCCGCTGTTCAAGATGACGATGTCGTCGGCGAGATCGAGGACAAGCTTCGCATTCTGCTCGACCAGCACGATCGACAATCCCTGCTCCTTGAGGCGGCGGATCGTCGACATCACCTCGGCGACGATTTGCGGCGCCAAGCCTTCCGAAGGCTCGTCCATCAGCAAGACGCGCGGGTTCGACATCAGCGCGCGGCCAATGGCGAGCATTTGCTGCTCACCTCCGGAGAGCACCGACGCCATCTGACCTTGCCGTTCGGCGAGGCGCGGGAACATAGCGAAGACGCTCGAAAGCGTCCAGGATTGCGCGCTGGACGCCGCCGGCTTGCGCGCGGCGACCAGCAAATTCTCGCGCACGGTGAGGCTGCGGAAGACGCGGCGGCCTTGCGGGACGAGTGCCACGCCGCGCGACGCGATCCATTCCGGAGCGCGCGCGGTCACGGTTTCGCCGAAGACTTCGACGGCGCCGCTGCGGGGCGACAGCAATCCGACGGCGACATTCATGCAGCTCGTCTTGCCGGCGCCGTTGCGTCCGAGGAGACCGAGCAGCCTCGCCTCGCCAAGGCGGAACGAGACCTTTTGCAGCACATGGCTGTCGCCGTAAAAGGCGTCGACATCGACGAGCGCCAGCGCGTCATTCGCCAAGGTAGATCTCCTTGGTGCGCGGATGGGCGACGACCTCGGCGCGCGATCCCTCGACGATGATCTCGCCGAAATACATGAGGCTGATGCGCTCGGCGAGATCGAGCGCCACATCCATGTCGTGCTCGATCATGACGAGCGTGATATCGCGGGGAATGGCGAGCA
>Ga0209062_1004273_pt1 | contig 15193 bp, 10 predicted proteins | sample Coa_R2_2_FD_187158 | JGI IMG/M metagenome (GOLD analysis project Ga0209062, IMG submission 187158) | Surface soil microbial communities from Centralia Pennsylvania, which are recovering from an underground coalmine fire - Coalmine... | ecosystem: Environmental > Terrestrial > Soil > Unclassified... | reverse complement strand
ATCAAAACCGGCTTCGAATCGGGGCCATTGGAAGAGGAAGCCAGCAAGTACAAATGCCAGACCCGCCGCGGAGGTGAGATACAGCCGTGCACCTCGCTCAAGCGGACGTATCTCGCGAGCGATCTCGCGCAACAGATTTCCTGCCTGCGAAAATCCCGGAAGGCTGCCAGCGCGATCGCATACATCGCATGCCAGGGCCGCAATCGAAGGAGCAGCAAAAAAAGCAAAAAAGGGAATGTTACGCGCCGCAAGCAAAGACTGGTGCGCCCAAAAGAGCGTCAGCAGAGCCGCTGCATAACGGCGCCGCTCCCAAGACCAAACGACGGAGGCGATGCCCGCAAGGAGCAGTATTTCAAAAAATATTGCCGAGCTGGAGCGAAAATTTGGTGACTGGAACTCTTGGATGTGATCGAGCAGCCTGCCATCACGTAAATAGCCCCATATATGAGCGTGCAACTGCCAGCCATAAGGATTGATCAGGCTGGCCGCGGCGCAGGCTGTTGCGCACAACAGATAGGGCGCTGCATTGCCGAACACCACTGGCCAAGAGCCTGGCGCCTCGCTCAGACCTCCGCATAGCTCTCCGAGACCGTATGCCACCAGAATCACGATGCCAACCAGAAAGCCGCCATGCAGGTTCGTCCAGATGACCGTGAGGAGCGGAAGCCAGTACAAGGCCCGGCGGTTTCCCTCTTCTGCGTCGGCAACCGCGTGGCAAAACACTAAAGTCAAGATCCAGGAAGCCAGGTGAGGACGCGCCAGCCAGTGAATGCTCGAAGCCAGCATCGCTAGCCCGGTGATCGCCAGCGCGATCAGGTCATTGCTGCAGAAGCGCCGCACGAGCCGGAACAACAATACCGAGATCAGGCACAAAGCCGCCGCGGAAACGAAGGCGATGCCGGCTAATCCCCAAAGACTATGAATCCAGGAAAACAGCACGTCACAGCCCCACTCCCAGGCGAACCATTTCGCGTTCGGTTTGGTGTAGGAAAACAGATCCGTCCGGGGAATGGCTTTATGGGCTAAAATCCAGTCACCCGTGCGAATGTGCCACCCGATATCACCATCATCAAACAGGAAATAGGCACCCCCATGCAGGAAACCGAAGAGAATGACCAGTGGAAACAGAAACGCAAAGTCGGTGAGCGACGGAAACAGTTTTAGCAGCCGGCTTCGACTTGCCTCGACACTTTGACTCCACTGCTGTAGCACTACGGCTTGCATATGATTTGGGAGTTAGTATTACCCGTACTTCCTAATCGGCTGTGAACGCGTTTGTATGAGGCGGGATGATCGAAATATATGAGAAACAGGTGAGACGGAGCGGGCAAGAGAAGAACAGGCTGTAAAGGATTTAGGAGCGAAGTCTAATAAGGGAGTAGGGGTAATAGGAGGGAAAGGACTACCCCGCCTGCGATCACTGTCCCATGTGGAATGCGCAAGGCTTTTTCATTGTGTACATCCAAATCCGGATTGGCTTCATAGGGCTTCACTCCATGGGATAACGCAAACAAGATAGTGCCCGTATTCCACCAAGTTTGACGCAGTCTGCCTCTTCTCAACGCGACGATGACCGCCATGAAGCCTCCGAGCAGCGCCGAAGCCAGAAAGATCATGAGCCAGTTTCGCGGTCCTGCGATAGCGCCTAAGGCGGCCATCAGCTTTACATCTCCGGCTCCCATGCCCCGTAACAGATAAAGCGGCACATAAATCCCCATGGCGACCAGCAATCCGAAAATGGATGCTTGTACGCCAGGCTGCCCGGCAAAGAGCGCATTCATGCCGATGCCGGCTGCTGCGCCACTGAGAGTTAACCAGTTGGGAATGCGACGGGATCGCCAATCCCAAACCCCGGCCAGGAGTGCGACCCCCAGCAGCGCGACTTTTATGGCGATGCACATGTGCACCTTCTTTATCGGCTTGGCGGGAAAGAATGTTTATGGCAGGTGGGATATTGGTTGCGAAGACGCCCCGTTGTTCACAGTTGCACGCAAGAAGAACATCTAGATTCGAGATGCAAGCGAGCCGCCGGCGCCAGTACCAAAGGTACTTTGCCTGCTGTATACAAATGAGCCCTAGAAGAATCAACAGAGTATGAAGGTATTTGCCCTGTGCGTACTCTTGGTGTCCCTTCCCGCATGGTCGGACACACTCTATACCTTTGAGGGCGGGAACTATGGTTTCACGTGGGATGCCACCACTCAACGTTTTCTCGATGTTACCTATGAAACCTATAATGCATTTCTCGGGCATCCTGCCGACGCACAAGGCGAAATGCTCGTTGCCGTCCTCCCACATTGGCCATATCCAGTGCTTTCACTCGGCTTTGACTGCTGCACAGCGTTTGATCCGATCAACAATCCGACCCCGTCGACCCAGATGTCACTGGAAATGATTGACAACGATGGCTCTGGAGAGCAGATCTCCGTCCTCTATAAAATATTGGGCTTCACGGGCGAGATGGGTACTTACTCCGCTTACAGCGGCGGCTATAACTTGCCTAATCTGACCCTCACGGTAAGCGATCCCCCAGCGGATCCGGTCCCTGAGCCTGGCTCAGCATACCTGGTCCTTACCACGTTGGTGCTCAGCGCACTGATTGCCAGGCGCCAGGTAATTTTTCGATCCCTTTGCAGGGTGCGGTGTAACCATTTAAAGTCACGTTTATAGACCCGGCTTGCAGGACGCGTTTGGAGTCACCATCACCTTCCGGGAAGATGGAAGGCGGATGACTCCAAACGGACATAGGGGTGCGTAGTTCAGTTGGTGCGGAATGATCCTGTCGGCTGCTGCACAGCGCAATTGACGCGATAGTAGTATGTGGTCTTACTCGTCAGCGACGTGAGGGCAATACGGCGCTGTCTAGAGCCTCCGGCATCGCTCAAGCGAGTAAAGCTGTTCACCAGAGTAGGATCACTGCTGCTATAATCTACCGGACAGCCTTGGCCATCTGGGGCAACGAATACGACTTCGGCTGAATTGCTCGTGATGGAGGAAGCAGGTACACCCACCAGCACCACTTTGCCTTGCGCCGCTTCGAGCGCGTCAATGTCGGCCCCCGCCTGCTTGCTGTCGCCTGAAGTAGCGATGTAGGGACTAGTCGATTTCAAATGAAAATTCGGCTGCAATCCTACATAGTTTCCATTTGCGTCATATAGTCCGGAAGTGAAATTCGTATTCCACCAGCCGATAGAAGCTAATGATCCGGGAACCGTGCTGCTCGAGCTTGTCGGCAGCCAAATACTGCGTGATGCGGACGACCAGTACGGAAAGGTACTCGTCATAGTTGCATTCGTTACTTGAGAATTACCGTTTGAACCAGGGCAATTATTTGAGCCAAGCGGATAGGCAGCGCAATCCCAACCAGGCACGATGACGTTATGGGCAAAGACCATATTAGGATTACCAACGCCCGAGATAAAGTTGCAGTCCGTAGCAGCTTCATTAGCTTGGCCGGCAGACAGACATGCTGAATTAGCGGTCTGAATCAAAATAAACATATTTTGATTGGCAGCCCCGATATTATATGGAATGATGTTATTTGTAATTTGCATCCCTTCCACCGGATAACCAGGCCAGGTCAGGAATGAATTCTGCACTCCGAGCGTGTCGTACCAGGTATTATGATCGATCGTTACATCTTCAGCCGCTCCGCGTCCACCGTATATATCTAGTCCCGGAGCCATACTGATCGGACTATTGCCGAACAGAACTTCACTACCGGTCCCATAGACTATCCCGTTCATGTCCCAAAACAGGTTATTCTGGACGCGTTCCCGCGCTGCGACTGCCGCGGCTACACCGCCAATCAAAGTATTGTCATATTGAAGAGGCAGGGAGAGACCGCCGGGGCCGTGTTGAAACGTATTGTTGGTAATATCGACATCTGTAATGGTTCCGGAATTAGCGGGGGTAAGCATAATAGCAAGGCCACCCACCGCAATTTCATGGTAATAGTCACTGAAGATGTTACCATCGATCTTAATTCTCTGCCCTGCCTTCCATTCGATCAATTGCCTTACTCGGTAGTCATAACCGTCAGAGGGAATGCTTGATGCGGCTGGATTGGATGCTGTCGTGAATTTGTTCATCGGAATATGGAACGTATTCCGTTGAATCAAATAATCGCCACGAATTTGTGATACGGCATCATCCGCAAAATGAATCGGGATGCCCTGCGGAACACCGATGTAATTGTTTACAAATTTATACGGACCCGGGCCAAAACCGCACAGAAATGTCGTGCCGCCCTCCGTTACATTCAAGGATGGTATGGCACCTGCAGAGAGAGAGGAAATGACACCAGTGCTGTTAAGGACTGCACAAGCGAGCGGCGCGGCAGCCTGCCGTCCATTTACATCTTGAGGCAAAAGCGGATCAACAGGAGCGCCATAAGGATTTGGTCCGATACAGGATCCATTGCCGCCGGTAGTGGTGTAGGTGATGTTCGCCCCTGGCGCCGTAACTGTGATACCTTGAGGTGCAACGACCTGAAGCTGGTCATTCATATCAAAATATACGGCGATCTCGGGATTGGAGATGGTTGGCGCGCCCGTCCAGGATACAGTAAGTCCGCCTGGCAGAGTAGCAGCTTGAGGAGCGCCATAATAGATGCCTGTATAAGCAGGAATATTGAAGCTCGTACCGCTACCACTTGGATTCTGAGCAGTTGCTGGGCCTGCGTTGCCGCCTTGATCTGGGGCGGTTCCCGGAACGTACATAGCGTGCCAATAGTTAAACCCGTCGATATAAGAATCAATGAAGGCTATATCATGACCCTGCGCCCAAAAGCCTTCAAAATCCCGCTCCATTCCCGGATTGTGAAACCAGTCGCGATCATAGACGATTTCCGATTCGGTCAAGAAATCCTGCCAAACCAGAGCGCCGTGTGGCACCGGGTCAGCAGACATCACATTGGACGCATAAGTAAATTCCAGTCCCGTGAACCGGAGATGGCTCTCCATGGAGTTGAAACCCAGAAGCGCATGATTTTGATCGTTATTGAAATTGCCCATGGCCGGCATTTGCAACACAGCCATTTTGGGAGCCCATGCAGGTGACACTCTCGTGCCCGCCGGCGCAAATTGACTGTCCGGCGTCGACGTTCTCACGATAACCCAGTACAGTTGCCGCGGCCATGGTGCAAGATGTTCATACATGGAAGAGCTTGCATACAGACTCGCAACATGCGGGCCGGCAAAGGTCAACGTTACATTGTTTGCAGTCGCTGTTGCTGCGTTAGAGAGCGTCACGGTTCCGGCTACAGTGTCATATGCCGTTACAGTAGTTCCCGCAGGAATCCCAGGCCCCACGACCGGACTCCCAATTCCCATGCCACAGCCCTGGGCCAAATTTTGAAAGCCGCATGCGGTAGCGTATCCGCCCAACATGTTCTGAACGCTTACAACATTGCTACCGTTCGTGGTACTTGCTGTAAACTGCTCCCAATAGGGATAGACTTGAAAATCATTTTGGTCTATTACGTGCACAAAGTAGATTGCGCCTCCGACTAATCCATACCCCGTCGTGCGCCAGGCATCGAACATGACGCCCTGACCTTCTGAAAAGCCGTGATTGGGTAGATAGATCGTATTATTAGTGATTTTTGTTCCGTCAAACTGAATGACATCTGGGGGATAGTTATTAATTGCAATTTGCCCCAGGCAGGTAGATCCAGCCGGTATTTCGATGACAGTGCCGCTTGCGTTTTGATGGGAGATCGCGTTATTAATGTCATCCTGCAAATTCGGGCAGGTATTATTGTTAACAGTCTCTACAACCGTGCAATAGCCCGGTTGTCCATTACTCCAGCATGTTCCTTGAGTCGTGTCCGGATAGGTCGTATCAAATGTGTTGGGTGGAATGGGAAGTGCGGGATGGACGTTTGGCAGCGGTAAAGTTGTCCACGTTGCTCCTACACCGCTCGACCAGGTGTTACCACCGTCTGTTGAGACTTCCGGGCAGAACTGATACTGCGTATTCGGAGCTAATCCGGATACATTTATCTCTGCTGTGTTAGTAGGAAGGGAGATCCAATCCGTAGGATTTCCGTTGTTCATATAGAATGACATATACAGGTACTGGTATGCACCTGCGCTCCCCGAAGTGCAGGTTCCCTGGGCGGTAGGGATGTAATGCATACGGATGGCATTAACAGCCGTAGTCGACACGGTAAACGAAACTCCCACGGAGGAGTGCGAGCCGTTAAAGAAAGTGATATTGGACACCGAGGCTTGGCCAAACAGGCCAGAGCTTGCCAGGAGAAAGAGAATCAGTTTACGCACAGTTGGATACCTTTACTTTCTTAACCTTCATCAAAATTACTCAATGCTGTGAATCCGCTTTACGACATCTATTTGCAACAAACAGCCAGCGAAGAGGTTCTTGACCTTCGTCGCGGAGGCGCATATGCGGGTGCTGCGGGCAGGCAGCGAGGGCAGGTGGGCTCCTTATAGAAGCCAGCGAGCTCGGGCACTCGGCCCGCGGTTTTCAGTGGAATACGATTCGCCATCACGCAACCAGCTTCTGAGAACGCTCGCGAGCGGTGCCTGTTTGTTTCCCGCAACTGTTGTTTTGAAAGGAGTTATGAATTTTTTATGTTTTGTGAACGTTCGGCGGGGCACCGGCTTGAGAATTGGCTCACCGTTACACTCAAAAATGGATTGAGCTACAAGTCCGCATGAACGCTTTCTTGCGCCTTTTTGCACGTGGATATCGCAGTTGGATTGAGAAACAGGAGGCGGAACTTTGCTTTCGCGCTACGGACCGGGTTATCCGCCCTTTTGATTACGGTCTTGAGTGGGCGCAGAATTGGCCCTGCGCGCGCGAGTTTCCGCTCAATGGTCATTCCCCCGCTACTTATATCGTTGAGTTAAACCGGCGAGCACTCCAGTCAAGCCACGAATTCTTCGCTTACAAACGGCCAACGGCTTTTGCACTTCGTGGCAGGTGGCTGGAATTCACCTCACCGGTAGTGTCGCCGTGGCCTGAGAACAATCGAGTTCGTGCGCTCTGGTTTCCGGCTAGCAAGAGCAACCGGGCGGTTGTGGTCCTCCCGCACTGGAACGCCAAGCTCCCCGAGCACAATGCCTTGTGTCGAGGGTTACAACGTCTCGGCATCTCCGCGCTCCGGCTGAGTTTGCCCTATCATGACGCGCGTATGCCACCAGGTCTGACGCGAGCCGATTATGCGGTATCGGCCAATATCTGCCGCACCATTGATGCCACCCGGCAGGCCGTAATCGACACTCGCTGCTGCTTTGATTGGCTGCAAGAGCAAGGTTTTACGAGGCTTGGGATCGTCGGAACCAGCTTGGGCTCCTGCTATGCCTTCCTCGCTAGCGCTCACGATGAAAGAATCCGCGCCAACGTTTTTAATCACTGCTCCACGTATTTCGCAGATCCTGTATGGGAGGGACTCTCTACGCGCCACATTCGCCAAAGCCTAGAGGGTAATGTCGATCTGGAAACTCTCCGCCATATGTGGCTGTGCATTAGTCCGCCAAGCTATTGCGCGCTTTATGGCCGGCAGAAGAAGCGGTCGAAATTGATTTACACGCGCTATGACACCACCTTTCCGCCCCATCTCTCAGAGCAGGTTGTGGAAGGCGCCCGGCTTTACGGATGGGATTATGAAGTTACTGTTTTACCTTGCGGCCACTATACGCTTGGTCAATTCCCGTTTAAATATATCGCCGGTTATGAGATCTGCACATTTCTGTTGCGCAATTTGTAATCGCAGCTAACAGAGAGCCTAGGTTTCCATCGCCCTAGTATTTCTGGAGAAAAGCCTCTACGCTTGGTTCCTGCGCCTGCCTTTCTGCAATGCAAACACTGATCTGCTCCAGAACTTGAGACAATATGCGCGGGCCGCCTGTAAATTGGCCAATGCGGGGCCGGAAGAAATTTTCCAGTTCTTCTTTTTCCTGTTCCGAGCAGTACGAAGCGCCAACCTCAGGCAGGTATGCGCCAAAATCGAAACCACCGCCTGTAGGACGTTTTTTCACGATTTCCTCGTAATGGGTCTTGAGGAAATTAAATGCAATATGGCGGGTCGCCGGCTGCTGTTGACCGGCAAATAATAAACGGAATCCCTCCATGAAGGGGATTTGATCCGTCACTACGGATTCCATAGCGGCCTGAATCACTTCCGGATCGCGGAACCATTGCATCGCTTCGAGGATGCGCTCACGCTCCTGCCGGTCGGTCGTCTTTTGGAAATTGTGTAAGTACTGTTCAAAAAGCGTTTTATCACCATAGTAGGCTGACGTGCTGAGTATCGCCGTCACTAAATTTGGATCAATAGTGCTATGATCCTGAAGCCATTTGTTGGTGAGCTCGCGCGCTTGAGCGGCAAGTTTCTGATCGCCTCCATAAGTGGCGACCGTACGTACTAAAGTCGGCCTAAGCAGGCGAATGTTGTCGGATTCCCCGGGCCTGGGAGTCCAGCCCAATTCCTCCGCACGCGCCTTGAAATTCTTCGCGATAAAGCGTTGAAAGTTCGGCATGAGAGATTCGGGGATGAGATGTGCGACGGGAGCTACAGCCAGCCTCAGCGCACTCATCACCACATAGCGCTCCGGATCAGCGTGGAACTTTTCTACCAGTGATAAGGCATCCGCAGCAGGCAGTCTGCCGGCATTTGATAAAGCCTCGGCGTTGCCCATAAAATCGACGCGCTCTGCAGGACTCATGCGACGGTCGATCTCTCCCTGCGTCAGCGCATCGAGTAAATTGTGATCATAATCGACGCGATAATAACCCACGGCATCGTCATCCCCTTCGAGCCAAGCCGGACATGCCTTTGCCGTCAACTGCAGGTGCTGCTCTGGGCGCGTCAACATCGTACACACAGAAGAACCGGTTACGCCTTCTCCGTACCGAATGCAGACGGGGATATCCCACACTTTATCCGGGGAGCCCGTGGAACCAAGAGGCAAGAAGCGCTTCTGAGCGAGTTGCAAAACCGGAGTATTCATTTTGCAATCGAGCTTCATTGAGACCACCGGAACGCCGGGCTGATCTAAGAACGTGGAGAAGGGGCCTGTAATGTTCTTGCCCGTGGTGGCGCTGACCGTTTCGAGAAATTCGGATGCAGTGGCATTACCAAACGCATATTTTTCTAGATAGGCATGCACGCCTTTTTGAAATTCGCGTTCCCCGACCCAGTGTTCGAACATACGGATGACGGCTGCGCCTTTCTGGTAAGTAATCTCGTCGAAGGCATTAGAAATGTCATTTTTTGATTCAATCGGCTGCCGAATTTCACGAGCCGATACGAGGCTGTCTTCTGCTTCAGCCTGAAGCTTCTCATTGACATCCTCCACACGGGTCTGCCACTCTGGCTTCCATTCTGCGAGGATCTTTTGTTCCATCCAGGTTGCAAAAGCTTCATTCAGCCAGATATCATTCCACCAGGCTGTTGTTACTAAATCGCCCGTCCACTGATGCGCCATCTCATGTGCAGCAACGGAAGCATATTCCCGCTGGCGGGTAATCGTATCTCTTTTTGGTTTCGCGAGAATGATGTTCTGCGCATATGTGATCATTCCCGCGTTTTCCATCGCTCCAAAGCCGAAGGTGGTGGGGATAGCGACGTTATCCAGTTTCTCGTATGGGTATGGGATACCGTAGTAATTTTCCTCGAGCGTCAGGATTGTGGCCGATACCTCGGCTGCATATTTTGCCTCGTCGGCATGCCCTTTGGGCACAACGATCCGGACAGGCACATGGTTGCGGCCCGCGGTTCCCGCATCGACAAACTCCAGAGGGCCCACTGCAAACGCGATCAGATAGCTCGGCAGCGGTTTCGTTTTTTTGAAGGTGTAAACCATTTGAGTTCCCTGCTCCCGTTGCGACTCAATGGGCGTGTTACTGTCTACTTTGTCCTGCTGCGGGACTATCAGGGTGAGTTGCCAAGGCACTTTGTAAGAGGGTTCATCAAAACAGGGAAATGCGTCGCGCGCATCAACAGACTCAAACTGAGTGAAGATGTACTTGTTTCCGTTCTCTTCCATGCGGAAGACGCCGGCGCTATCTTTTGTCCGCACCTGCCCTGTGTATCGGATGTGAATCTCTCCTGTCCCAACGGGAACGGGAGAAGAAAAATGGAGGCCAACAAAGTCTGTGCCGCCTGGTATCACGTCTGGCCTAAGCTGGCCTTCACCAATCCTAAGCTCCGCATCGTGAATCGTTAAGTTCGACGCGTTCAGCCATATGACATCTACCGCTTGCTTCACCTTTACTGCAATCGTGATGTCGCCATCGAAGTTGTCTTTGGCAGGGTCGATCGTGAGGCTTACGCGGTAACTGGTCGGGATAACCGTGTCCGGCAGCCGAAGCTTGGGCGCCTGTTGCGCCGTCAAACTGGTGTTAAAAAGGAATACACAGCTCAGCAGCAGACGTTTCATACCGATTCTGACGATAGCAGATGAGACTTGGCAAAGTTCAGAGAATCGTCCGCAGGTAATCAGTTGATTGTCGCCTCGCCGTGATAACATCGCGTGCGGGTCCTATGAGCAGGAAAGTTGCCATAGCGGCAGCGCTTTTATCCTTCGGCGGATATATAGCTGCAGCGCAACCGCCAGAGAACACCACAAATCCGATTGTGCTAAGAGCCGCGCGCTTGCTGGATATCGAAGCGGGACGAGTCATCACGCCAGGCGAAATTCTCGTAGAAGGTGAACACATAGCGGAGGCCGGCACGAGGGTCACGCATCCGCCTCACGCGGAAGTGCTGGATTTAGGAGACCGCACTCTCATGCCGGGGCTCATTGATGCACACGTGCATCTGTTTCTGCATCCGGGGGCGGAGGACATGCAGACGATAAGAGAATCGGTTCCCGAGCGCACGATTCTCGCCACTTTGGCGGCCCGTGCCGATCTCATGGCTGGTTTCACCGCCGAACGCGATATGGGCACGGAAGGGGCTGGGTCGGCAGACACTGCGGTACGGGATGCCATTAACCGCGGCCTCATTCCCGGCCCGCGGTTGCGCATTTCCGGTAACGCCATCGACATATTAGGAGGGCACGAAGATGCGATTCACTTCAATCCTGCTCAACACGTGCTTTCCAATGCTACGTATGCAAACAGCGTGGAGGAGATCATCGCGGTAATCCGCGAGCAATACAAGGAAGGCGCTGATTTCACCAAGATCTATGAGACCGGCCGGGATGAAATTCATGAAGGTCATTTCTCGACGCCCTACCAATACACAGAGGCCCAACTGCACGCAGCAGTCGAAGAAGCGGCGCGAGTTCACAAACATGTCGCAGTTCACGCCACTGGGGAGCCCGGTGCGCTGTATGCGGCCCGCGCCGGCGTGGTTTCGATCGACCACGCCTATCAGCTCAGCGATGAAACCATGCGCCTCATGCGCGAAAAGCAGATTTATGCCGTTCCCACGTTCACAATTTCGGAATACTTCGCCGAACACGCTTCTACACCGGCCGAGGCGCAAATGATGCGACAACTGCTCGCGTATCATGTCCATGAATTTCAGCGGCAGCTTGCCGCCGGCGTTCCCATGGCTGTAGGGTCTGATGTAGGTCCGTTTCCACACGGCACGCAGGCGCGCGAACTCGTGTTGATGGTCCAATACGGCATGCAGCCGCTTGCGGCGTTGCGTGCGGATCTACTGAACGGGGCCAAACTACTCGACTGGCAAGGGGAAATAGGCGCGCTCAAACCCGGCTATGCTGCCGACATCATTGCGGTCACAGGAAATCCGCTGGAGGACATACAGGCTGTCGAACATGTCACGTTCGTCATGAAAGGCGGGGTCATCTATCGCCGGCAGCAATAATACGGGCTGAAAACACGGCTTGCTCCGCGGTCGCGGCATTCACCTTAGTGTTTGGGGAGAGCTGGGGATGCCTGTTCGAATGGGATGATGGTATGTGCGGTTCGAAGAGGAACTTGCGCATATTTTGCCCGCAGATTTACCGAATCGACAGAGGTTGATCGATCTTGGCGCACAGCATCTCCGCTTGATCACAGCCGCAAATCAATACATGAACCTGACGCGCATCACAGATGCAAGGGATGCCGCCATCAAGCACGTCTACGATTCCATAGCGCCGTGGAAATACTTTGCCAGCTCTGACGTAGTACTCGATACGGGAAGCGGCGCAGGATTTCCCGGCGTTCCGCTCGCAATCATCCTGCCTCACGTACGATTCATCCTCTCGGAGTCCGTTCGCAAGAAAGCAGCTTTTCTGCAGTCGGCAGTAGAGCAGTTGAAACTCGAAAATGTCGAGGTGGCTCCGCAGCGGGCAGAGGAAATCGCACTCAAACAGCCGGCGATCACGATCACGGCGCGAGCCGTAGCGCCTCTTCCCAAACTCATCGGCCTATTTGCGAAGGCGCTCGGCCGGGGAGCCCGAATGCTGCTTTACAAGGGACCAGAGGTGGAGCAAGAGCTGGCGCAGGCGGCCAGACGACACATCCGGGCTGAAATCCTCTGGCGCTATGAACTACCCGATTCCCTCGGCCTGCGCACGATTGTGCAGGTCCAGCAGAGTTAAAGGCGGGGTGCGCGCAGCAGCTCGTAAGTCAGAACAAGCCATCCCGCTATGAAGGCGACGCCGCCGAAAGGTGTGATGATGCCAAGGGTGCGCACGCCAGAGAGCGCAAGCACATACAAACTTCCGGAAAAAAGGACGATGCCGATAAACAATAAAAAGGCAATGAGCGGCAAACTGGCAGCAGGAATTGCCCGGGAGCGGGCCAATAGCGTCACCGCCAAAATCCCCAGCGCGTGTATGAAGTGATAAAAGACTGCTTTTTCATAAACCGACATCTGGTAGGCGCCGAGCCGGTCCCGCAGCACATGAGCGCCAAACGCTCCCATGCATACTGCTAGTGCCAGTAACAGCGATCCGATTGCAGGCCAATTCATCACTTTTGTTGTATCAGCTACAGAGACTCGCTACGAATCTGCCCGAGTTCGACCCAAGGCATTTTTGAGCGAGATCAGGATGAAAGGATAAAGAACTGCCCCGCTCTATTTCGTAGAATGAGCTTGCATGAAATCGCTGCGTGGCGTACTCATTGCTGATCCTCTGATCGTGCTCGCGACGATTTTCTATGGCAGCCTCAGCCTGGTCGTCTCTTTCTTTGACGCAACCGGAGCCATCCAGATTCGGATTGCGCGAGCATGGGCCAGAGTGCTGCTGAAAGTGAGCGGGGTGCGAGTAAGAGTGCACGGATTGGAGCACATTTCAAGCGGGGCCAGTTATATCTTTGTCGCGAATCATTTGAGCTATATGGATACGCCGGTCGTCTTAGCTCACATCCCGGTACAGTTTCGCTTTCTGGCCAAGCGCGGGCTGTTTCAAATTCCTTTTCTGGGACAGCATTTGAGCCGGGCAGGACATATACCGGTGCCCCGTGAGGATCCCCGGGCGGCGGTGAAAACCATGCAGCTTGCTGCAGATACCATCCAGCGAAAAAGAATTTCTCTGCTGATTTTCCCCGAGGGTGGACGCTCACACACGGGAGAACTGCAACCATTCAAAGAAGGAGCCGCCTATATTGCCATCCGGGCGCGAGTGCCGCTTGTACCGGTGGCGATTCTGGGCAGCCGCGAAGTGCTTCCCTATGGCTCGGGAATTGTGAAGGCGGGAGAGGTGGAATTGCACATTCTGCCGCCGCTGGAAACTTCTAGTCTCACGCTCAAAGATCGATCGCGGATCACAGAGCAATGCCGGGAACTTATTCTTAAGGAACTTTCTCATGCGCACGCAGGGACCTGCTCAACAGCGGTTCGTTAGTTACTACTTCTTACTGGCCTATGCAATCTCGTGGACAGCCGCGTTACTCATTGCACTGCCGTATTTGCTTAAGCATCAGGCAATCCCCCAAAGGGCTGGTCTGCTGATGTTCCCCGTCATGCTACTGGGGCCGTGTTGCGCGGGATTGCTGCTGACCGGCATACAAGAAGGTTCCCGCGGCGTGCGTAATTTGTTTTCACGGATGTGCCGCCTTGCCCCTTCCCTGCGCTGGTATGCGGCTCTTTTGATTCCTCCGAGCCTGATTCTGCTTGTTCTCTTCCTTTTGAAGACCTTTGTTTCAGAACGCTTTCAGCCGAATTTATTTGTTTTGGGTATAAGCTTTGGCTGCGTGGCTGGTTTTTTCGAGGAAATTGGTTGGACAGGCTACGCGTTTCCGCGTATGTGCTCGAAAATGAGAGCACTGCCCGCCGCCCTTGCACTCGGTCTTCTTTGGGGCATCTGGCATTTTCCCGTGATCGACTATCTAGGTGCAGCCCGTCCGCATGGGCCGTATTTGTTCCGGTTCTTTCTCGCTTTTATCGCGATTCTGGCTGCCATACGGGTGCTCATCGGATGGCTTTATGTGCATACCCAGAGTGTGGCTATGGCCCAGTTGTTCCATGCCAGTTCCACAGGTGCGTTGGTCGTGTTCGGCGCTACGAACATCACGCCTGCGCAGGAAACTTTCTGGTATGCCGTCTATGCCGCGGCGCTCTGGATTGTGGTAGCGCTCGTGGTGATGAAGACTAGCAGCACCCTGTCTTCGCCGTAACGATCTCTTCAATCTGCACCAGTGTGGGATATTTGCCGGTGTAGCAGGCGTAGCAAAAGCGGTGTGCCGAGTCCTCAACGGAAGCGCGAAGCGATTCAAGCGATAGATAGGCGAGTGAATCCGCTTCCACAAATTGCCGGATCTCTTCAATGCTGTGATTTGCGGCGATCAGCTCGCGGAGAGATGGTGTATCTACGCCGTAATAGCAGGGCGAGATGGTCGGCGGGCAGGAAATGCGTAGATGTACTTCCCGCGCACCCGCGCTGCGAACCATACGAACGATTTTCCGGCTCGTTGTACCCCGCACGATGGAATCGTCGACTAAGACCACCCGTTTACCTTCAAGCAAGTGGCGCACGGGATTCAGTTTCAGTTTGACGCCAAAATCTCGGATTGCTTGAGAAGGCTCGATGAACGTCCGGCCCACGTAATGATTTCGAATCAGCGCTTGCCCGTAAGGAATGCCCGATTCTGCCGCATAGCCGATAGCAGCCGCAACCCCGGAATCTGGCACGGGAACCACAATATCGGCCTCAACTGGATGCTCACGCGCCAGATATCGGCCCATCAGCTCGCGCGATTTGGCTACGGGTCTCCCGAATACGATTGAATCGGGGCGGGAGAAATAGACATGTTCGAAAACGCA
>Ga0209062_1004272_pt1 | contig 15201 bp, 11 predicted proteins | sample Coa_R2_2_FD_187158 | JGI IMG/M metagenome (GOLD analysis project Ga0209062, IMG submission 187158) | Surface soil microbial communities from Centralia Pennsylvania, which are recovering from an underground coalmine fire - Coalmine... | ecosystem: Environmental > Terrestrial > Soil > Unclassified... | reverse complement strand
CCCCGCGCCAGCAGCGCCCACCGCGCCTTGGGGCGCGCTGGGCTGGCCGGCGCTCGCGTGGGGCGTCTGGCCCCCCCGCAATCCCCCCGCGCCAGCAGCGCCCACCGCGCCTTGGGGCGCGCTGGGGCTGGCCGGCGCTCGCGTGGGGCGTCTGGCCCCCCGCAATCCCCCCGCGCCGGCAGCGCCGAGCGTCGCCTCGAGGCGCGCTCGGCTGTCCCTCCCCACCAAATGCCAACGAGCGGCCCTAATGGGCCGCTCGTGCTTAGCGGGGGCAGGATTCGAACCTGCGACCTCCGGGTTATGAGCCCGACGAGCTACCTGGCTGCTCTACCCCGCGACGTGAGGCGGGATCATAGCACCCGGGCGCGTCTTGTCAATTTCGGGTGAAGCTTTGTCTCACTGGTCCCCGAGCCGAGCGTCCCGAACCGCTAATTCCCGGTGGCCGCCCTCAGGCCCTTGAGGAAGGCCCGGAGCTCGGCGTCGTCCCGCGAGGCGACGGCGAGCGAGAGGAGGTCGCACCAGACGTCGTCGTCGCTCCCGAGCTCGGAGGTCGCGCCCGGTCCGGTCTGGACCGCCGCCGAGAGCGACTTCGCCCCCGAGCCGCAGACGAGCGCGTCGAGGGTCGCCTTGTGGCTCTTCGGGAAGTCCTTCGCGGCCTTCGCGACCGCGCCCGAGTCCCGGGGGTCGGAGTCGGCGACGACGACGACGACGCGCCGTCCGTCGCGCCACTTGAACGCCGGGTCGAAGCACTGGAGGAGGGCGCGGTCGAGGCCCTGCCCGCTCCCTCCGCCGGTCGCTATGACCGAGAGCGCCTTCTCGAGCTCGGCCTGCTTCTCGACGAAGGCGAGCTTCGGGCCCGTGTCGTCGGAGTAGGGGACGAAGGCGACGTGGACCGGCTTCGAGGTGGTGCCGAGGAGAGAGAGCGCGGCCGCCGCGAAGCGGGACTGGTTCTTCAACGCGGCCACGCGCGGCCCCATGGAGGCGTTCACGGCGAGGCACACGACCACGTCGACCGGCTTCTCTCGGGCCTTCGACCACGGGCGAGCCGTCGCGATCGCGTGCTCGAGGTCCTCGAGCTTCCCCACGTCCTCGGCGGGTCGACCGCGGCGGGCGTCGGCGAAGAGGGCCGCGCCCTTCTCCTTCCACCAGGCGCGCCAGTCGGCCGCGGTCGTGCCCGCTTCCGCGAGGTCGGCCGTGAGCTTGAGCACCGAGCGGACGTGCCGCGCGACCTCGGGAGCGTCGTCGAGACACTTCACGAGGCGGTCGAAGAGGCCCTTGCTGCCCCACTCCCGGAGCGGCTCGGGGGGCCGGTCGAGGAGTCCGTCCACCGCGAGGGCGCGGACGAGCGGCTCCTTGTCGCCGAGGGCGAGCCGCAGGGCGCGGATGTTCGCCGAGGAGCTCTTGTTCCCCTTCGCGACCGCGCGCACGGCGAAGGCGCGGACGAGGCTGTCGGCATCGGCGAGAGCGGGGAACTCCTTCGCGTCGCCGGCTCCCTCGTCGAGCGCGTCGGCGGCGACGGGCGGCGGCGGCATGGGAGCGGCGGGCGTCGGAGACTCGGGGGGCGCCGGCGACGGCGGAGGCACGGTCGCATCCGGAGGAGGCGCGGGCGCCTCGGGCGGGAGCGGCGCCGGAGGATCCGGGGCCGCGACCGGTGTCGGATCGGGGGCGGGCGGAGGAGTCGCGGGCGGCGGCGGCGGCGGCGTCGGGGGCGCCGGAAGCGGCGCGAGCTTCGTGGCGCTCACGACGTTCGCAGGCTCGCCCGACGGCGGAGGCGACGGCACGACCGCGACCTCGGGCGCCGGCCGGGTCGAGCGCGAGAGCGCGACGGCCGCGAAGGCGACGGCGACTCCCGCGAGCGCGAGCGCCGCGTGGACGAGCCAGGGCGGCGACCCCGCCGCCGGGACCGTGGGCTCGGAGGCGACCCGCCGCGCCGCCGTCCGGGGCTTGCTGTCGCGCTTCTTCGTCTTCTTCGGGGGAGGCAGCACCTCCGCCGACCCCTCGAGCACGGAGCCGATCGCGTCCGAGAACTCCTTCGCGCTCTGGAAACGCTCCTCGGGGCTCTTCGCGAGCGCCCGCTCGATGATCCGGTCGAGCGCGGGCGGAAGGTCGCGGACGAACGAGCTCGGAGGCTCGGGCTGCTCGAAGAGGATCTTGGCGTAGACCTCGTTCCTCCCCTTGGCGAGGAAGGGCCGCTTGCCGGTCAGGCTCTCGTAGAAGATGACCCCGAGCGCGAAGACATCCGAGCGCGCGTCCACCTGGTGCGACCGGCCCTCGACCTGCTCGGGCGCGAGATAGAACGGGGTCCCGAGGATCTGGCCCGCTCCGGTCAGCTCGAGGTTCGCCTTCACGTCCTTGGCGAGGCCGAAGTCGATGATGCGCGGGCGCCCCGTGCCGTCCTCGATGATGACGTTCGCGGGCTTGAGGTCCCGGTGAATGATCCCGTGCTCGTGGGCGTGCTGCATGCCGGCCAGGATCCCGCGCTGGAGCTCGCAGGCCTCGCGCCACGGGATCGGCCCCTCGATGACCCGGTCCCGGAGGGACGGCCCCGTGACGAGCTCCATGGCGAGAGCGACCATGTCCTTGCTGCGGCCGATGTCGTAGACGCCGCAGATGTTCGGGTGCTTGAGCTTGCTCGCCGCGCGCCCCTCGCGGATGAAGCGCTCGAGGGCGGTCGTCCCGAGCTCCTGCGTCGCCTTCAGGACCTTGAGCGCGACGAGGCGATCCATCGAGGCGTCGCGCGCCTTGAAGACGACGCCGTAGCCGCCGCGCCCGAGCTCGCCCTCGACCTTGTAGCGCGTGAGGTCGACCTCGCTCACCTGCGAGAGCCCGCCCGAGCTCTCCTCCGCCACGTGGAGCGAGACCGAGAGGTCGCGCGGGTCGCGGCTCGCGAGGACCTCGACCTGGTTGAGCTTCCGCTCCTCGTCTCGGAGCTTGACCTCGATCCCGCAGCCCCGGCAGGGGAAGCTCTTGCCCTTGCCGATCTCGATCGCCGAGTGCCTTCGCGCGCACTTGGGGCACTCGTAGATCGCGGCCCCGAGCTCGTCGTGGAGCTCGACGAGCGACTTCGGGTCGAGGAGCTCCTGCTCGACGAGGACCTGGGCCACGTAGGAGCGCTGGCCCTTTTTACGGCGCTCGGCGACGAGGCTCTGGCAGCGCTTGAGGTCGCTCTCGGAGACGAGGCTCCGCGCGAGCGCACGCTCCGCGATCGCACGGTCGAGGTCGAGCACGGGCTTAAGATAGCAGCCGTGAACTACCTCGCCCACGCGTGGGTCCTGCGGGAGAGGACGCCGGGCCTCGTCCTCGGGGCGAGCCTCCCGGACCTCCTCGGAGCGTGGGACCGGCGCTCGCCCCGGATCGTCGCCCCGCGCTTCGAGGACGAGGGCGAGCACGAGCTCGCGCGCGGGATCCGCGCTCACCACGCGGCCGACGCGTCCTTCCATGCGCTCCCCGCCTTCGGCGAGAGCTGCGTGGCGATCCGCGGCCGGCTCCGGAGTCTCGAGGAGGGAGGGCGCGTCCGACTCTTCTTCGTCGCCCACGTCCTCCTCGAGATGCTCCTCGACGCGGCGATCGTCGAGCGCGAGCCCGGGTTCGGGTCCGTCTACTACGAAGCGCTCGCGGCGGCTCCGGTCGGACGCGTCGCGGCCGTCCTCGGGCTCGAGGGCGACTTCGAGTCCTTCCTCCGGCGCTTCGTCGGCTCGCGCTTCCTCCTCGACTACGCGACGGACGAGGGCGTCGCGCGGAGGCTCGAGCAGGTCCTCTCCCGCGGTCGCCAGAGGCTCGGGGCGAGCGGGGCGCGCGCGCTCATGGAGGAGCTGCCGCGCCTCCGCGCGCTCGTGCGGGAACGCTTCGACGCCCTCACCGACGAGCCGCGCGTGGCCGCAAGCGCCGTGGAGAAAGGAACGGCAACCACCGAAGACACCGAAGGCACCGAAACGACCTGACAGCGCTCGTCGTCCGACTTGATCGCCACAGAGATCACAGAGATCACAGAGAAACGGCGCTCTCTCTGTGTTCTCTGTGCTCTCTGTGGCATCCCTCGGCATCACGTCATGCGGCCGCCGCCATGACACGATGACTTCGGTGCCTTCGGTGTCTTCGGTGGTTCCGTTCTCTTCTTCAGAGCGAGCCTATTTCCCTTCGAGCCTTCTCCACTTCACGACGTCGTCCCGGCAGCCGATCCCCCAGCGGCCGTTGAGCACGTCGAAGCCGGCGGGGATCGCGGCGTCGAAGACCTCCGCGTCCTTCACCCGCAACCGGACGCGCTTGCCGTCGCTCGCGACCGCGACCTTCAACCACTCGCCGCACGGGACCGTGCCGCCCTCGAGGCGGCGGCTCGTCCGGAGCTCGGGCCGCCAGCGCCCTTCCGCGAAGGCCTGGAGGTCGGCGAAGTGTCCGCTCTCGCCGTGCCCGAGCGCGAGACGGAGGAAGCGGCGGTCGCTGCGCGTCCCGTAGCCGAGGAAGAAGTCCGCCTCGCGCGTCTCGTTGCCGAGGTCGAGGATCTCGAGCTCGCACGAGAGGGAGAGCTTCTCGCGCTCGGCACGCGCGCCCGAGAGGAGCATGGCGAGCCCCTTGTCCTCGAGGCCCGCCGTCACGAGCGTGTCGTTCACGCGTTCGGCCGACTTGCCGTCCTCGAACCACTCGACCTTCGTCTGCTCGAGCGACTCGCGCCACGCCTCGTCGAGCGCGTCGAGCGGGCCGTAGACCTTCTCGAGGGCCGCCGCGCACCCCTTCATGAGCTCGCCGCCCGGGTCCTCGCCGCGCGGCCTCCCGAGGGCGCGAACCCTCCGGTGGAGGTCCTGGAGCTTCGCCGCGTCGCGCGCGAGGAGGCCGTAGAAGCTCGCCGCGAGCGAGTAGAGGAGCGGCTTGTCGTCGAACGTGGCGAGGTCGGCATGGACGAGCCGCTCGACGCTCGGCAGGCGGTGCGCCTCGAGCGCCTCGAGCGCGAGCTGGGGCTGCTCCTGGACGTGGATCGAGCGCGCGCCCAGGGCGAGCCCGGAGACGTGCTCGGCCATGCCCTCGCCGTACCAGGCGGGGAGCCAGCCGATCGGCATGCCGCTCGTCCGGCGGAGCCACTGGTGGACGGCCTCGTGGCAAGCGAGGAGCGCCGTGAGCTCGGGCAGCCCATTCACCGCCTCGAGGTAGCCCGCCTCGGCGCGCGGCTGGAGGAGGAGCCAGCTCTCGCTCCCCGACGTGAAGCCGGTGCGGTCCGCCATCTCGGGGCAGCCCCGCTCGCGGCAAGCGGCGAGGTAGCCCGCCTTGCCGGAGCAGACGTGGAAGACGAGGCGCTCGTCGGCGCCGAGGCTCAGACCTGGCAGGTGCTTCTCGAGGAGAGGGATCTCGCGCTCGATCGCGCTCGCGAGCTTCTCCTCGAAGCCCTGATCGCGGACATCGGTCTGGACGCGGACGCGCGACGCTCCGGGCTCGCCGTGGGCGAGCGCCACGAAGACCAGGCTGAGCAGCAGGACTCGCTTCATCGCCTCAGGGCTGAGAGCTCGAATCCGGCCGTGTCGAGGCCGAGGGCTCGGACGACGGGGAGGACCTCGCGGCGCCAGATCCCCTCGAGGCGGGCCACGTCGAGCTCGGGGTCCATGAGGAGCCCGTGCCCGAGGCGCGCCGCCCCGCCGCGTTCCTTGGCGAGCCGCTCGTTCGTCTGGCGGAGGAGGTCCGAGACCCACTCGAGCGCCGAGTGCGCCCGCGCGAAGAAGCGGCGCAGCGCCTCGGGGTCGGGCTCGACCGCGACGCAGGGGAAGCGGCCGAGGAGGCCCGGGGGAGCCATGCGAGCGGTGGCGATCACGTGGAGGTTCTTGGGAAACGCGACCTTGTCGCGCGAGCGGCCGAGCTGGACGACCGAGCCGCGCTCGAGGAGAGCCCCCGCGAGCTCGCCGAGCGCGCCCGTGAGGTCGCCCTTGTCCACGTCGTCGAGGACGACGGCGAAGCGGGCGTCGCGCTCCTTGCGGGCGCGCTCGCAGAGCTCGCGCACGATCCCGCGCTCGATCGAGCCGTCCGGGCGCCGGCCCTCGACCAGCTCGTCATAGCCGAGCGACGGGTGGAGGCGGAGGAACGTCGTCCGCTCGTCGCGGGCGGCTATGTGGAGCGCGATCCGGCGCGCGAGGTAGGTCTTGCCCGTCGCGGCGACGCCCGTGAGGAGGACACGGCCGCGCGTCGCGAGCGCGTCGAGCGCGTCCTGGACGAGCTTCTCCGAGACGCCGAGGTCGCGCGAGAGGCGCTCCGAGCGCCAGGTGTCGCTCGTCCCCTGCGTGGACTCGGCGCGCTCCTCCGGGTCGGACTCGGCGGTCGCGATCTCGCCTATGAGCTCGCCGAGCGCGGCCGTGAGGAGCTCGCCCGAGGTGTCGGCCTTCGGGCGCTTCTGCGGCGCCGTGACCGCCTTGGGATCGGCGGGGGGCGGGGGGGCCGGAGCCGGCTCGGGCTTCGGGGCCGGAGCCGGAGGCGACGGCTCCCCACGCAGCGCCGCCGGAGCCGGCTCGGGCTTCGGGGCCGGCGGAGCGGGCGGCGGGCTCGGCTTCACGACCGCGGGCTCCGTCTTCGGGCGCGCGGGCGCGGGCTCGTCGGCGATCCTCGGTCCCTCGATGTGGAGCGGCGGAGCCGCCGCCGCGGGGGCCGCCGACCTGGCGACGAGCTTCGGGAGGGGCCTGGGCGTCGTGATCTCCCGGACCTCGGGCGCCTTCGGCTCCTCCTTCCTCTCGGGGACGGGGTCCTGCGCGATGATCGTCTTCGCCTTGCCGATCGCGAAGATCCGCTCCGTCTTCTGCGTCTCGATCGGCTTCTCCGGCGGCGGCTCGGCCGCGATCTTCGCCACCGGCATGCTCTCGGTGCGTCGCGGCGGCTGGATCGTGATCGAGGGCCGCGTCGGAGCGACCGTCCCCGGATTGGCTCCGATCTGGACGGGGAGCCTCCCCGAGGGCGGCCGGTCCTTGAGCTCGGCGCGCGGCCTCGGCTTCCAGAGCCCCGACGAGCCCGGGTCCTCGGTCGTGCCCGACTGCGGGAGCGCGCCCATTCGCTCGAGCGTCCACTCGAGGAAGTGCTCGACGGCCCAGCCCTGCCTCATGGGCACGGGCGCCGGGGCGAGCGCGGGGGCGAGGCGCCGCGCCACGGCGTAGAAGGCGCGGAAGCGGCCCTCGAGGTCGCGGGCGACGAGCGCCGGGTCCTGGGACGCCTCGCTCACGGCCTTGATCGCCTTGTTCGTCTCGAAGAGGAAGACCGGCTCGCGGCCGTCGCCGAGGAGGTGCCAGGCGAACGTCAGGAAGTTCGCCGAGGGTCCGACGCCGAGGCGCGGGTCGCCCTCCTGGCCGCGCGAGTCGAGGTCGGCGACGAAGTCCGCGAAGGCGAGGAGCCGCTGCACCCTCTCCTCATCATCCATGGACTCCGCGTCCTTGAGGAGCGTCGCGAGGACTCCCTTCAAGTCGGCCTCGGGGACGCGCGAGCCCGCCTGCGCGAGCCGCTCCGGGAAGGCGCGCTCGTCCTCGTTCTTGAAGCCCCAGAGCCAGACCGTCCCCGGCCGCCTCGAGCCTGCCTGCTGCTCCCGGACGGCGGCGGCGAGCGTCTTCACGAGCTCGTCGAGCGCGGCCTTCCCCTGTCGGAACCCGTCCACCGCCTGGGTGAGGCCCGCGAGCCGCTGCTCGCGCGCGCGGTCCACCTCGAGGCCGCGGCCCGTGGCCGAGCGGTCCTGGAGGAACTCCGACGCGAGGCTGAGCAGGCCTTCCATCACGCCACCTCGATGCGGCTCTGGTCGCCCACGAAGAAGCGGTGCGTGCGCGGCTTCTCTCGCGCGCGCACGACCTCGGCGCCCGTGCCGAGGATGCTCGACTCGATCCTCACGCCCACGTCCTCGATCCGGCAGCGGTCGAGGACGATCGAGTGCTCGACCTCGCTCTTGGCGACGCGCGCCCCCGGGCCGATCGAGGTGTAGGGCCCTATGTAGCTGTCCTCGACGATCGCGTCGGGCCCCACGATCGCGGGGCCGCGGATCTGGGAGCGCACGATCCGCGCCCCCTTCTCGATGACGACGGCGCCCGTGAGCTCGCTCGAGGAGTCGACGTCGCCCGCGATCCGACCCTCCTGGTGCTGGAGGACGAGCCGGTTCGCCGCGAGGAGGTCGTCGGGCTTGCCGGTGTCCTTCCACCAGCCGGTGATCTCGCTCCACTCGACGCGGGCGCCGTGGTCGAGGAGCCACTGGTGGGCGTCCGAGATCTCGAGCTCGCCGCGCGCCGACGGCTTGATCGCGTCGCACGCCTCGAAGATCCGCGAGTCGTAGAGGTAGATCCCGGTGACCGCGTAGCGCGACTTCGGCTTCTTCGGCTTCTCCTCGATCGAGACGATCCGCTTCCCGTCGAGCTCGGGGACGCCGAAGCGCTCGGGGTCCTTCACCTGGGCGAGGGCGAGGTGGCAGCTCGCCTTCGACGCCTCGAACGCCTCGACGAAGCGGCGGACGCCGCCCACGATCATGTTGTCGCCGAGGTAGAAGAGGAAGCGGTCGTTCCCGATGAAGGGCCGCGAGATCTTGACGACGTGGGCGAGGCCGAGCGGAGCCTCCTGCGGGATGTAGGTGATCTTCGCCCCGAAGGCGCGGCCGTCGCCGATCGCCTTCTGGACCTCGTCGTTGTCGGCGCGGACGAGGATCCCGATCTCCTTCACGCCCGCCCCGACGACGTTCTCGATCGCGTAGTGGAGGATCGGCTTGTTCGCGATCGGGATGAGGTGCTTGTTCTGGGTGTGGGTGATGGGGCGGAGGCGAGTGCCGTGGCCGCCGCTCGTGATGAGGGCCTTCACAGGGCCTAGACGTTAGAAGGAAGTGTGCCTCTGTTCAATGGGTGTTAGACTCGCGCGCTCATGTTCGTCGGCAAAGTCGTCGGGCAGCTCTGGACCTCCAAGCACGTGAACGCTCTCGAGGGCATGAAGCTCCTCCTCGTCTTGCCGCTCCAGAGGAGCGCGGTCGGGGGTAAGCCCGTGCCGCGCGAGGACCTGGTCGTCGCCGCCGACGCGACGGTCGGGGCGGGGATCGGCGAGCACGTCGTCGTCGCCTACGGGCGCGCCGCGCGCGTCTGCCTCGGAGGGAACCAGGACCTCCCCTGCGAGGCCGCCGTCGCCGGGATCGTGGACGAGCTCAAGCTCGAGGGCGTGGGGCCCACCGATCCTCCGGTGCCACCTTCTCTCTTCAGGGGAGAGCGCTGAGTGCTCGTCGGGCGCGTCGTCGGCCAGGTGTGGGCCACCAAGAAGCAGGAGACGCTCGAGGGGATCCGCTTCCTCCTCGTGAGACCCCTGGCGCTCTCAGGGGATGCGGCCGGTCAGCCCGTCGTCGCCGCCGACGTGATCGGCGCCGGGATCGGCGAGACCGTGATCGTTGCCTTCGGCCGCGCCGCCCGGACCACCCTAGGTCGTGGTCAGGACGTGGGTTATCAGGTCGCCGTCGTCGGGATCGTGGACGAGATCGAGCTCGAGGGCGGGCGCAAGATCGAGGCCTGACAGCGCTCCATCGGCCATTCGGCGGTTCGCTCAATGTTGGCATTGATCAATGCTCGATCAGACAAACCGCTCGGGCGCGGTGGATGACCCTCACTCTTGCCGGGAGGCCCCCGCACTCTGCCGGGAGGCCCCCGCACTTTGCCGGGAGGCCCCCGCGTTTCGCGGGCGAGCCCCCGCACCTCGCCGGCCTCCCCCGACGAGCCTCCGGAACGCACGAAGGCCGCGTAACCCCTTGGGGTCACGCGGCCTTCGAGCTACGACCGTGAGGTTGGGTAACTACCGCACGTCCGTGTAGCTGCCACCGTTGTTGGCCGCCACGTTCATGCAGAACGTGCGGAATACGTCGGTAGCGCTGATCCCGAACACGTTGATGACCGCGTGCTGGGAGTTGGCCGAGTCGATCATCTGGAGGTGAGCCGCGATGCAGGAGTCGTCGCCCGACTCGTCGCCAGCGCCGCAGTTCGGGGCGCCGTCCGTGAGGAGCACGACGAGCTTGTTGTTCGGGATCGCGAGCGCCTGGACCATGGCAGGACCGGTGCCGGTCGCACCCATGGGCTGGAGCTGCCCGATCCACTGCTGGGCCGCCGCCTTGTTGCTGTCGTTGGCCGGGACGAACCCACCCATCCACGGGTAGGTGCCGCAGTCGTAGGACAGCATGTTGAACGTGAAGTTCGAGGGGAGGCTCATGACGGACACGGAGAGCGCGGCCTTGGCCCGGTCGAGACGGTCGCCCGTCTGCGTGGAGCCGTCCGGCGCCGTGTACTGGCCCATGTCCCAGCCCATCGAGCCGGACACGTCGATCACGTAGAAGATCGTGCCGTTCTCGGACTGAAGGGGCTTGCCGTAGATCGTCGGAGGCGGGTTCTGCGGATTCGTCGGCGGCGGAGGAGGAGGCGGCGGAGGCGGCGGGGTCGTCGCCTTCGGCGTGACGAGCGTCGGCTGGGCGAGCGGGAGGTCGATGTCGTACTCGACCTTACCCGTGGCGCCACCGCCGCTGGAGGCGGAGCCACCACCCGTGGCCGGCGTAGAGCCACCGCCGCCCATGCTCTGGCCGTGCGCGAGCGTGCTCGTGAGGAGCAGCATGCACATGCTGGCAAGGGCAGTTCGGAACAGTTTCATGAGTGAATCCCTCGCAGGTCGGTAAGAGAGGTGTCCGTCACGTTCTCGGACGCACCGGAACGACCGTATCTTGCGCAGGAAATCTGTTTGATGCCAGGACTTTGGCTCCCCGCACAACTCAATGTCCTGAAACGAGAAGCGCAGGACGCCGCCGACGTAAGTCGAGACCCTCGAGAATGTAGTGTCACGAAAAGAGGCCGGGCGGGCACCACGAGTGGGCCCGCCCGACCGGTAACACTCTGTTCACGCCTTGGCCGGAAGCTTCGCTCCGAGCGCCTTGAGGGCGTCGAACACCTCGAGCGGCAGCGCGAAGACGACCGTGTTCGAGGCGCTCGGTCCCAGGCCATCGAGGGTCTGGAGCACCCTGAGCTGCATGGCGCCGGGGCTCGTCGCCATGGTCGTCGCCGCCTCGGCGAGCGCGGCGGCCGCCTGACGGTCGCCCTCGGCCTTGATGATGGTCGCCCGCTTCTCGCGCTCGGACGAAGCCTGGCGCGACATCATCTTCTTCAGGTCCTCGGGGACGTCGATCTCCTCGAGCTTGATCGCCTCGACGTGGAGGCCCCACTGGGCGCTCGCCGTCTCGACGGCGCTCTCGATCTCGTGCTCGAGGCGCTCCTGGTGCGAGAGGAGCTCGTCGAGCGAGAGCCGGCCGATCACGTCCCTGAGGGTCGCCTGCGCGAGCCTCGAGATCGCCATGCGGTAGCTCTCGACCTTGAGGGCCGCCGCCTCGGCGTTGTCGACGCGGAAGAAGATGACGCCGTCCACGACGACGGGGACGTTGTCCTGCGTGATCGCCTGCTGCTGGGCCACGTCGACCGTCTGGACGCGCATCTCGACGAAGATGGGCGACTCGACCACGGGCACGATGAAGCGGAGCCCGGGCTCGCCGATCCGGTCGAACCGGCCGAGACGCAGGACGACCATGCGCTCCCACTGGGAGACGACGCGGACGCTCGACGCGACGAGCCCGCCCACGAACACGCCGACCGCGGTCGGCGCGAGGAACAGGAGCGGGTTCGCGTGCTGGCCCTCGGCCGCGACGAGCGCGGCGCCGATCCCCGCGCCGAGCGCGGCGAAGATCGCGAATGCGAGGGCGGAAAGAGGACTCATGGGGCGCATACAGCCCCTCCCTTCTGGGGTCCAGGGGAGCAACGCGATGGCCAAACCTAGGTCCCGCTTCTTGCGAGCGCGCATGGTCGTTCGCGCCAACTCGAGTCAATTCCACCGCGAAGGCTGGTGCCTCACCGCTTCGCGGCCGGGAGCCGGAACCAGAAACGGCTCCCCTTGCCGACGGCGCTCTCGATGCCGATCTCGCCGTCATGGGCGAACACGACGTCGCGCGCGATCGAGAGCCCGAGGCCCGTGCCGCCCGGAGGCGAGCCGGGGACCCGGTAGAACTTCTCGAAGAGCCGCGGCTGGTGCTCGGGCGGGATCCCGCTCCCGGTGTCTTTGACCTCGAAGTGGACGCTGTCCTCCTCGGGCGTCGCGGCGACGGTGATCTTCCCGCCCTCGGGCGTGTGGGTGAGGGCGTTCGAGAGCATGTTCGCGAGGACGAGGACGATGCTGTCGGCGTCGACCTCCAGCACCGGAGCCTCGGGCCCCGACGCCTCGAGCGCGACTCCCTTGTCGCTCGCGGCGACGCGGAAGGGAGCGACGGCCCGCTCGATGAGCTCGCGCGCCGACGCCGGGTGACGCCGCACGACGAGGGCGCCGGCCTCGATCTTCGAGACCGAGAGGATCCCCTCGACGATCTTGTGGAGGCGCTCGGCGTCCTCGCGCGCCGCGGCGAGGATCTCCTCCTGCTTCGGCGTGAGCGGGCCGATCGTCCCCTCGAGGCAGAGGTGGATCGCCATGCGGATCGAGGTGAGCGGCGTCCGGATCTCGTGGGCGACGGTCGAGAGGAGGTCGGTCTTGAGCTCGTCGGCGTGCCGGAGCGTCGTCACGTCCCGGAGGAGGACGGTGACGCCGATCACGGTCCCCGTGCGCTCGCCCTGGATCGGCGTGCCGACGCACTGGAAGTAGTGCGGCCGCCCGTCCACGAGGACGGCGATCGCGTTCTCGAAGCCGCGCGCGCGCTGCGGCCCCTTGCCCTGGAGGACGTTGTCGCGGACGCGCACGATCCCGGCCCGCACCTCGGCCGCGAGCGCCGCGAGCGGATCCTTCGAGTCGAGCTGGAGCCCGAGGATCCGGCGCGCCGCCTCGTTGGCGCGCCCGAGCGAGCCGTCTCCGTTGAAGGCGAGGACGGGATCGATGAGGCTGTCGATCGCCGCCTGCGCGGCCTCGGTCGCCTCGATGAGCTCGCCGAGCGAGCTCCGGCGATAGGCCGCGAGCTTCTCGGCCATGCGCCCGAACTCGCGGATGAGCGTGTCGACCTCGCCGTCGCCGGGGCGGGGCTGGTCGAGCTTCACGTCGAGGTTGCCCTCGCCGATCTCACGGGCGCTCTCGGCGAGACGCCCGAGCGGCCGCGCGATCTGGTCGGAGAGGATGAGCCCGACCAGGACCACGAGCACGAGGGACGCGAGCCCCACGTAGCTCATGGTCTGGACGACCTCCTTGGAGAAGCGGCTCGTCGCCGTCGCCTTCGAGGTCATGGCGTACTCGTTGATGTCGAGGATCCGCCCGACCTGCTTCCTGAGGTCGGCGGCGAGGGGCCGCACGCGGTCGTAGTAGGCGTCCCACCGCTCCTGCCGGGTCGGGAGCGCCTCGGTCTCGAGGACGGACTTCTTCCACCGCTCGAAGGCGGACCGGAGGTCGGCGGTCGCCTCCTTCTCGCCGGGCTCGGTGATGTTGTGCTCCTGGAGGTAGAGGGCGTCCGCGAAGCGGAGGAGGACGGCCGCGCTCGAGCCGACCGGCGCGTCGTCGCTCCGGCATGCGCGGAGGAGGACCGAGTCCTCGTCCTCGATCGCCACCATCATGCGGTCGGCGGCGCGCACCGACTCGTAGTTGTCGGCGAGGATCGAGTCCGCCTTGCGCGAGAGGCCCACGATCGTGTTCACGGCGTAGATCGCGAGCGCCGCCACGACGGCGAGGAGCGGGAGCTCGGCGAAGGCCACCCTCGTCCTGAGCTTCACGGCTCGTCCTCGAACGTCATGACGTGGATGTCGATCCCGTGCGCGCCTCGGAGGAGCCTCTCGATGACCGACCCCTGGAGGAGCTCGCGCCAGCGCGAGCGGCGCGAGCGGCCGACGACGATGTGCTGGACCTCGTGCTTGCGCGCGAAGTCGAGGATCGTCTCGGCCACGTCGGTCCCCTCGAGCTTCACGATCTCGGCGCCCAGGGAACGTGCGAGCTCCAGGTTCTCGTGGAGGCGCCGCTGGACCTCGGCGTCCACGAGCGTGGGCGACTCGTGGGGAGTCTCGACGTAGACCACGAACCAGCGCTCGTTCAACCGTCCCGCAAGGCGCGAGCCGCGGCGGAGGATCTCCTTCGCCTGCGGCGAGTTGGACGCGAGGCAGACGAGGACGCGGTCGGCGGTCGCGGCGCGCTCGATCCCCGCCGAGGAGGGCGGGCGGGCATGGGCGCTCGTCCGCGAGCGCTCGCGGCGGCGGCCGATGTCCTCGGCGATCTCGCGAAGCGTGACCTCGCGGAGGCTCTCGAGGTTCTCCGGGATGAAGAAGCTCGTGAGCGCCTGCTCGACCTTCTCGGGGCGGTAGACCTTCCCCGACTTGAGCCGCTCGAGGAGCTCCTCGATCGAGACGTCCACGTTCACGATCTGGTCCGCCTGCGACAGGAACGAGTCGGGGACGGTCTCGCGCACCGAGACGTTCGTCGCGCGGCGGACGAGGTCGTTCAGGCTCTCGAGGTGCTGGATGTTCATGGCGCCGATCACGTTGATCCCCGCATCGAGCAGCTCGAGCACGTCCTCGTAGCGCTTGCGGTGCCGGGCTCCCGGGACGTTCGTGTGGGGGATCTCGTCCACGATCACGATCGTCGGCTTCCGCTTCAGCACCGCGTCGAGGTCCATCTCCTCGACCTTGACGCCGTGGAACTCGACCTCGTGGCGGGGCACGACCTCGAGGCCCTCGACGAGGGCGAGCGTCTCGGCGCGGTCGTGGGGCTCTATGTAGCCGAGCACGACGTCGACGCCGCGCTTCTTCAGCGCGTGGGCCTCCTCGAGCATGCGGTAGGTCTTCCCGACGCCTGCGGCGAAGCCGAGGTAGAGCTTGAGCCGACCGCGCCTCGATCGCTCGAGGAGCTCGAGGAAGTCCTCGGGTCTTCCGGTTCCTCGCGCCACACCCTGGTTCTACCACCGTTCCCGGGCGACTCCGCCATTGCCGTTCGCAACGAGGAACCCGGACATTTGGTGCAAAGTGCACCGCGCCTCCCCGGTCCACCATGAGTTAGTGCGTGCGAGCGCCGGTATGGTTTGTGCCCTCTCCCGCCGATCTCACGGAGAACACACCATGTCACGGGGGACCAAGACCTTACTGATCGCGAGCTTCTTCGCGGTCGCGGCACGCGCCAACGCGCAGGACACGATCGCGCCGCCCGGAACGGGCACCACGACCGATCCGCGCGACGCGCAGATCCAGAAGCTCCTCGAGCGCGTGGACGCGCTCGAGAAGAAGCAGCAGGCGCCACCCGCGCCTCCTCCGGGAGTGA
>Ga0209062_1004271_pt1 | contig 15203 bp, 11 predicted proteins | sample Coa_R2_2_FD_187158 | JGI IMG/M metagenome (GOLD analysis project Ga0209062, IMG submission 187158) | Surface soil microbial communities from Centralia Pennsylvania, which are recovering from an underground coalmine fire - Coalmine... | ecosystem: Environmental > Terrestrial > Soil > Unclassified... | reverse complement strand
CCTTCATCCGAGGCGAGCTGTACGCCGGCATCGAGCATATCGTCATCACTGATCGCGATGGCGGTGCCGCCGCTCTGCCGCACGCCTTCGAGCACCAGAAAATCGCCGAGCGGCTTGGGGACGCGGAGGCCGGCCGCAATCGTGTGGGCGTTCTCGAAGAACCGGCTGCGCGTCTCGTTTTCGTTGTAGGCGCGGACCACCGGCTGGCATCCCTCGGCCTGCACCGCGATCATTTTCGGGCGCCGGCTGCCGATCCAGCCCAGCTTCTCCATTTCGTCGAATGCCTTCCACATGCCGATCAGCCCGACGCCGCCCCCGGTGGGATAAAAGATCGCGTCCGGCAGCTCCCAATCCATCTGCTCGGCCACTTCATATCCCATGGTCTTCTTGCCCTCGATTCGATAGGGCTCCTTCAGCGTGCTGACGTCGAACCAGCCCTCGGCCGGGCCGCGCTCTGCGACGATGCGGCCGCAATCGGAGATCAGGCCGTCCACCAGAGTCACGTGGGCGCCATAGGCCATACACTCCAGGTAATTGGCCTGCGGCACGTCACGCGGCATGAAAATGTACGCTTCCAGTCCGGCCGCGGCGGCATAGGCCGCGAGCGCACTGGCAGCGTTCCCGGCTGAAGGAATCGCGACTTTGCGGATCCCCAGCTCCTTGCACATCGAGATCGCGCAGGAGAGGCCGCGAGCTTTGAAGGACCCGGTGGGATTCAGCCCCTCATCCTTGACCCACAGCGATTCGGCGCCGATACGCTCGCCGAGGCGGCGTGCGCGAATCAGCGGTGTCCAGCCCTCGCCCAGCGTCACGATCGACTCGGGCGAAGCCGGCAGTACCGGAGCATACCGCCACATGCTTGCCGGGCCGTTCGGAACCTCCCGGCGGCGCCAGCGATGACGGATGACTTCCAGGTCATAGCGGACCAGCAGCGGCCCGCCGCAATCGCACAGGTTGGCGACCTGTCCAGCCTCATGGCGCTTTCCGCAGAGGCTGCATTCCAAATGCGTCGCTCTCGTCATGAAACTGCAAGTCTAACAGGTTGCAAGCGTGCCCACCCGGAGGACCTGATCGCGGATACCCGCATTTGCGGTGCGGACCCTGCCTTGATGCGGTGGAAGCGCGAAAATATCCGCTGACCTGTTCGGCAACGAACACATGAGAATTCCCCGGTTGTTATAATGGGTGCATACACATTGTGAACGATGGTGCAAAGCACTGAGGCGCCCGGTCTCTACGGATCGGCGCTTGGGTGGTTTGTGCCGGCAGCGATCTTCCGCAGGCTCCCGAGGTTTACCTTGTTCCCCGCTCCCGCCTCTTCCCGCGAAAGCTGCAATGGAAGGCGTCGCTTCAGCCGTGAAGCCAGAAGTCGATCACACGTCTAAAGCACACGAAAATACGCATGAATTTTGCCGTTTTAACTCTCGCTTTTGTCTTTTTTTGCACCCTCCTCTCGCAGGGCTCCCCGATCCGCAGATTCGCTCCGCAGGTCAGGAACTCCGCTTTGAGAACATCCGGTGCAGCCAATCGCAACCAGGGCAGGCTCCCGCAGCTCCCGCCCGCCGCACTTCCACCGGTTCCTCTCGGCAACCTTTCGGCGCCGGCGCCCGCGCTGCTGGTGGACCGCCTGCCCGGCACGGTGTTGGACCCAATCATTCTCAACGCCTGCCAGCGGCATAACGTCCGGCCGGCGCTCGTCAAGAGCATCGTTGCCGCGGAATCGGCGTTCAACCCCCGGGCGAAATCCCAAAGAGGCGCCATCGGGCTCATGCAGTTGATGCCGCAGACGGCGCAGCAGTTCGGGGCCGACCCCACGAACCCGGCGCAGAACATCGACGCCGGAACGCGCTATCTGCGGGTTCTGTTGAACCGCTACAGCAAGCACCGCAATTGCATTGCGCGGGCGATTGCCGCCTACAACGCGGGCCCCACGATCGTGGACCGGTACCACGGCATCCCGCCGTTCCGCGAAACGCGCGACTACGTGATCCGGGTGCTGAACTACTTCCGCCTTTATCAGCGGGACCTGGGGTAAAACCGGCAGGTGTAGCCGGCGAACCCCGCACAATTTGCAGCCGTGAGCCGCGGCCGCGGGCGAGCGATGCGCAACAGCGCCGCTTCCTCGCGGCCGCGGCTTTTTTGTCAACTTGTCGCCTCGCTGCGCAACCGATCGTCCCCGTCCTGTTGCTACGCCGGGAGAACGGCGGCCACCACGGTCAGTAAGACGATGCGCGTCCGAACAGTCCCGCGCCGCCCTGCGACAGCGTCTCAGTGCGAAATAGTGGTGATCTCGATGGTTTCGCCGCCGGGCTCGAAGGCTTCCACCCGCAAGGTTTTGCCCTCGACCTTCACGAGCAGAAAGTTCTCGGAGCTGAGCACCTTCCGGGTGATGCCGGCCGGCGGACTGTCCACATCGTAGAGCGGCGCGCCGCCGCCGCCGCTGATGAAGTAGTGGACTCCGTTCTTGAGGTAGTGCTGGTAATTGTGGTCGTGGCCGAAGAGGCCGGCCGTGACCTTGAACTTTTCGAACATCGGCAGGAGCGCCGTCATGTGGGGATTGTCGCCCTGCCGCCGCGAGACCGCCGTCATCGGCGGATGGTGCGCCACCACGAAACGGAATTCGGAGTTCTGCGCGCGCTGGAGGTCTTGCTCGAGCCACCGCGTCTCCTCGCCCCAAAACGTATCGCGCGCCGAAGCGCTCGGAGCTACATTGGGCAGGTCGCTGTCCAGAACGCTGAAATGCGCGTTCCCCCAGTTGAACGAATAATAGGGACGGTCACCGAAGAACTGGTAAAAGTAGGAGTCGTTGCGCTCGTGATTGCCGAGCGAAGGGAAATACGCCGTCTTGCGCAGCAGCGGCTGCTCGATCGAGAAGAACGCCGGCCACAGGCTCGAATCGCTGCCGTCGGCCACCATGTCGCCGGTCTGCACGATGAAATCGGGAGAGGCGTACTTGTCGATGGCTTCCACCACCTTGCGGTGCACGTCATCGCGCGTGCGCGTGTCGCCATAGACCACGAACTGGAACGGCGTGCCCGGCGCGGGCGCGGTCTTGAACGAGCCCTTTAATTCGGGATGGCCGGGGACCTCGTAATGGTACACCGTGTTCGGCTGCAACCCCGTGAAGTTCGATTTCTCGACCCTCAGCGCGGGGCTGGACTTGATCTGCCTGCCGCCCGCCGAGAGTACCGCGCTGCCGTCTTCCACAACCCAGGCCACCGTCGCGGACCGTTGCGTCACGTTCACCACATACGGACCTCCGGCCAGCATTTCCTCGGCCGCGGGAAGGCCGGCTGCCACGAAACCGGCGGCAGCAAGGCCAGCGGCCGCCCAAACCAGAAATTTTCTCGGCATAAGAGGAGACCCCGATTATCGCACGCGCGTGTGACAACCCGTTGACGAAGCCAACAGAGCCGCAACCGCAGGCAGCGGTGCGGCGCGTTCGCTACTGGTGCTCGATGTGCACCACTTCGGAGCTGTACGGCAGGGGCAACTGCACGCGCACGCCATTCGCCATCAGTTGGGCGCCGGGCAGCGAGTAGACCGTGGGATCGTTCTCGAAGTACACCGTATACCGCTGATCCGGATTCAGCCCCATCGGATGGAACATGTACTGCGGTCCGTCTGCCGCGGCGCGCGTGATGACCGCGAGTGCATTATCGGTAGCCGGATTGTAGCTTTGGATCACGTCGGTGGCGTCGGCGCCCGGCGGCTGGATGTGGAATACTTTACCGGCGGCAATCTCGGCGCGCTCATTCTTATACTCGGCAATTTTCTGCCGGAGATATCCCAACTGGTCCGGCGTCAGATTGGGCAGTTGGTTCATGAGCGCCCAGTTGCCCCCGAAGCGGTAGCTGTGCGTCGCGTAATCGGTGAGGCCGTCGGAACCGGGCATGTAGCGCTCGGCGTAGCGCGGCGGAAACGGGTAGGTGGCGCCGAAAGCGGCGCGGCGCGCGCTCAGCGAGCCCGAAGCATCGTTCGTGATGGACGTGACGTAGCTCTTGACCATGTTGAAGGTCATCATGTTGCCGCCATCCTCGCAGTTTTCCCAGAGGACGTTCGGCCGCGCCGCCTGAATGGCCGAAACCACCGCATTCAGCCCGTTCACGGCATTCGAATAGTTGCTGTCGAACGGATCGTGAGTGTGGGTGCTCTTCGTGCACTGCTTGACCATGTTCTCGCCGTCCTGCAGGATCCAGTCGACGTGGTAATCGTCGATCATCCGGATGCCCTGCTGGATCAGCCAGTCGCGCGCCGGCTGGTTGGAGAGGCAGAGCGACACCGCGCCGTGGTATTGGTCGTCCTCCGTCGCGGCCCAGTCCGGGTTCGCCTGCAGCACGGGGCTCGCGGGGTCGGCTTCGGTGAGCGCGAAATGCAGCCCAAACTTCATCCCCAGCCCGTGGACATAATCGGAAAGCGAGCCTAACCCGCCGGGAAACTTATTCGGATCTGCGTACCAGTCGCCGATATTGCGGGCCCATCCCAGATCCACGATGAAGAGCTCCACCCCGAGCGATGCCGCGATCGCGGCATTCTGCCGCAGCGTCGCCTCATCGATCTGATCTTCATACGCCCACGAATCCCAGGCCACATACGGGAAACCGGCTCCGGCAGGCGGCTGCTTTGCCAGGACCGCCTCGACGAAGCGCTGCGTCCGGTAGCCGGCTTCGTCGAAATCGCCGTGGAACAGACCGAGGAACGAGGGCGGAATCGAAAAATCCGTTCCCGGATCGATCGGGTGGTTGAGACTCAGAACCATCGAGGACAGCGCAAGCTGCCCTGCCGCGCCATTCTGGCTCACCACCGTCTTCGCGCGGCCGTCGAACTCCCAGCCCGCGAACAGGCCGCGCTGGCTCTGGTCGTGCAGCGCCACCCAGCCGCAGTGCGCCGCGTGGGCTCCGGAATCGATTTCGAGCGGAGTTCCCGCGGTATCGAGGACCGTCTGGTACTGCTCGAAATCCTCCGGCAGGCCTTCCACGGACCATTGATTCACCCGCAGCGCCGTGTAACGGCTCCCCTGGTCCGCGAAAGTCCAGGGCAGCATGTCCGCGAAGGTGGCAAACACCGTGGTGGACTTCAGGTTGCGAACCGTCACCGCAGAGCGCAGCACGGGCTGGTTATCGTACACATCGAGCGCGAGCGTGACCAGCACGGTGCCCTGGATATCCTGCAGCACGATGTACTGGCGGGTTCCATTCGGAAGCGCCTGGGAGTATTGATCGGCGAGCGTGTACTGCCGCGATTCGTCGTAGAATTCGCCGCCCAACTGGAAGCGCAGCGGCGTCGAGATCCGGCCCGAAGGGGCTATCCAGAGATCGCCGGTTTCGAGGCTCGCGATCGATTGCAGCCCGAACAGGCCCGCGGGTGAAAGCGTGAACACCGCGCGGATCGAATTGTTCGAGATCGTCCAGGCGTTTTGCTGCGGATCGTAGGAGGATTGAGCGGCCAATGCATGGGGCGCAGCCAGCATCGTCCACAGCGCAACTGTAGTGATCGCTCTCCCCATGGCGCGTTTCCCTATCTATCTGCTTAAACGCGGTTTCGCGCCAAACGTTGCAGTGATTTTTCAGAAAATGATTCTTTTTTAGATTCGACTTATACCGGCTCGGGGAAATACCGGAATCCGTTAGCGTTAATCTATCTTTTGGAACTATCCACAGGCATATCCCTGTGGTTTACTTTGGCCTTGAATCCCGCCGCCGCAAGCCGCTTCTGGATTTCCCCTGCAATCATCACCGAGCGGTGCTGCCCCCCCGTACAGCCGAAAGCGATCGTGAGATAGCTCTTTCCTTCCCGGATGTAGTGTGGGAGTAAGTAGATCAATAAATCGGAAATACGTTCGATGAATTCCTGCGTCTGCGGGAAAGACCGGATGTAGCGCGCCACGTCCGGGTCCGTCCCCGTCAGCGGCTTGAATTTCGGAATGTAGTTGGGATTGGGCAGGAAGCGGACATCGAAGACCAGATCGCTGTCCGGCGGCAGGCCATGGCGATAGCCGAAGCTGGTCACGTAGATCATGATCTTCGAGGTGTCGCCTTCCCCACGGAACCGCTCGGCGATGTACTCCCGCAGCTCATGAACGGTGAACTTCGACGTGTTCACGATCAGATCCGCCATGGCGCGAATCGGCGCCAGTTGCGCGCGCTCGGAGCGGATGCTCCGGCTGATCGATTTGTCGACTCCCAGCGGATGCGGCCGCCGCGTCTCGCTGAAGCGCCGCATGATCGTGGCATCGTCCGCTTCGAGGAACACCAGCCGCGCGTTGACGGATTTCCGGATGCCGGCGTAAACGCGCGGAAACCGCTTCAGCGACGCTCCCTCCCGCACATCGACCACCAGCGCGGCGCCGCTGATATTCGGCTGGTCCCGCGTCAGCTCGGCGAATTTCGGAATGAGATCGACCGGAAGGTTGTCGACGGCGTAGAAGCCCAGGTCCTCGAGAACCTTCAATACCGAGCCTTTGCCGGAGCCGCTGAGACCCGTGATCACCACCAGCTCGGGCTTGGGGATGGAACGCGCCGTTTTGCGGGCCATGCCGGAAAGCTAGGCCTCGACCAGATCGAAGTTGCCGTCGCGGCGGCGCACGAGAACGGAGATGCGGTCGGTTTCCGCGTCACGGTAAACCACATAGTCGCGCCCGGGATCCATCTCGAGCAGGGCTTCTTCGAGCGTCATCGGCTTGCGGCGCTGGTGCTGGTTGACGCGGTAGACCCGCCTCTCGCCGTCGCGTTCGGCCTCTACGGCGCGGCGGCGGCCCGCGGCGGCCGGGCCGGTTTCCTCCTCAGCGGCCGCCTTCCGTGGCTGGCGCTTCGTATCCCGCCATTTGGTGCGGGCCTTGACCGCCTGTTTTTCGAGCTTCTCGGCGGCGCCGGCAATTGCCGTGAACAGATCGGCGGAGGACCCGGCGCCCACGAGCTGATGGCCGTAATAGTTGACCGTGGCTTCCGCCTGGTGCAGGTGCCGTTCGAGCGACAGAATGACGTGAGCTTCGCACTCATGCCTGCCGTCCAGGAGCTTGCCGATTTTAGCAAATCGGGCCTCCAGCTTCTTCAACTGCGCCGGCGCCAGCTCCACTTGTCTGCCCGTGTACGTGATCTTCATGGGTCGCCCCTAGTATCAGTTTATAGCGCGAACGGGGTTTTGACGCAGAGACACAGAGAAGCGTCAGCGACTCCCGTTTCTCTGCGAAGGCTCGGCTCAGTTCCTCACGCGCCGCTGATGCGTCGAGGGAATCTTCATGTCCTCGCGGTACTTGGCCACGGTCCGGCGAGTCACGTTGATGCCTTCATTCTGCAGCAGCATCGTGATCTGCTCGTCGGTGAGCGGCCGGGTGCGGTCTTCGTCTTCGATCATCTTCTTCACCTTGCGCTTCAGAAGAAGCAGCGGCGTCGCGCCGCCGGACGGCCCCTGGACCGCTTCGGAGAAGAAATACCGCAGCTCGAAGACGCCCTGCGGCGTGTGCACATACTTGCCCGCCACGGCGCGGCTCACCGTCGAAGGATGCACCCCAACCTCTTCGGCCACTTCTTTGATCATCATCGGCTTGAGGTGATCGAGCCCGTGCGTGAGGAAATCCGACTGCCGCCGCACGATCGCCTGGCAGACCTTGAGGATGGTCTGCTTGCGCTGCTCGATGTTCTTCATGAGCTGGATGGCCGACGTGTAGCGCTCGCGCACGTAGTCCCGCACTTCCTTGGTCGCGCCGTTATCGCGGTCGAGCATGCGCCGGTACTGTGCGTTCAGCCGGAGTTGCGGCACGTCTTCATCGTTCATCTGGATGATGTAGTCCTCGCCATCCTTGATGAAGTAGACGTCCGGCTCCACCACCCGCGCGCCCGCGCCCGAGTAGCGCAAGCCCGGCCGCGGGTTCAGGTGCTGGATCATCGCGACCGCAGTCTCGATATGTTCCATCGGCCGCCCGAGCGCCCGCGCGATCTCCTTATATTGCCGCGTTTCGAGCAGCCGCAACTGGTTGGCCACGATCTGCCAGGCGACGCCGCCGCGGCCGTTGACGCTCTCGATCTGCAGCAGCAGGCACTCGCGCAGATTCCGCGCCCCCACGCCCGCCGGGTCGAGCGACTGCACCACGCGCAGCGCCTCCTCCACGTGTTCCGGCTTGTGGTTTCCGATGGCCGCGATTTCCTCGAGCGTGCACTCGAGATAGCCGTCCTCCGTCAGATTCCCGATGATCGATTCCGCGGCATCGCGGACGTCGTCGGAAATGATGCTCACGCTCAATTGCGAGCGCAGGTGGTCGGCCAGCGTGACCGGAGCCGAGAGGAACGTCTCGAAGGAGGGCTTCTCCACCGACTCCGAGGCGGGGCTCTTATACCCGGGATCGAGATAATCCTCGAAGAAGCGGTCGAAATCGATTTCGTCGAACGGATCGGTCGCCGCCGGCGCCTCGGCCAGCGGATCTACCGGCGCGGTCTCCGGCTCCGCAGCCGCCGCGGCAACCTCTTCCGCATCCGGAAACAGGTGATCGTTAATGATCGCATCCGGCGCCTGGCCGTCCGGCGGCGTGGTGCCGTTCAGTCCCGCCGCTTCCAGGATCTGCTTATCCGCGGCATCCACCACGGTCTCGGCTTCGAGCAGTGGCAAAATCTCTTCCGGGGTGACATCGTCCCCAGGTTCGTCGGTCGCTTCCTCTAAAACCGGATTCTTGACGATCTCCTGGGTGATCATCTCCTTCAGCTCCAAGCGGTTGAGCTGAAGCACAGTCACCATCTGAACCAAACCCGGGGTCAGAATCTGCTTCTGTGCGACCTTCAGTTGTAGTCTCGGCGACAGTAAGCTCATCTGCCTCCCATAATATCACCCAAACAACGCATTCTCGATGCCAAACCGCCCATTCCCTTGCAAGTTTGGTACCAATCTCAACTTTCAGTGTTCAGGATGCTTCTTTCACCAGATCGGTGGAAGCCGCGCGACGCTGGAGAGCCCGCCTTGACCCGCCGCCTACACGTACACGCGGCGCACCCGTGCGCTGATGCTGCACAGGATGTTATAGGAAATGGTCCCCGCCACGCGCGCGATCTGCTGCGCGTCCAGGCAGGCGTCGCCCTCCCGGCCGAGCAGCGTCACATCATCGCCCGGCCGCAGCGCCTCGGTATGGCTGAGGTCGATCGTGGTCAGATCCATCGAGATCGTCCCGAGGATCGCGGTCAGGCGCCCGGCGGCGATCACCTTGCCGCGGTTCGACAGCCGGTGGAACATGCCGTCCGCATAACCGGCGCCCAGAATGCCGATCCGCATCCGCCGCGGCGCGCGGAAAGTGCCCCCGTAACCCACCAGCGCGCCCTCGGGAATCTCTTTCACGGTCAGCAGCTTGGCTTTCCAGGAAAGGGCCGGCTCCACGTGCAGAAGCTGTTCCGGAGCGTCACCGCGCGCCGGCGAAACATACCCGTAGAGCGCGTGGCCCGCGCGCACCAGCGTGTGCCAGCCTTCAACCCGGCCGTAGCCGATCGCGTTCGTGCTGGATGTATGGAGATGCATCGGCCGCACGCCCGAGCGGCCCAGCTCCGCCGCGATCGCGTGGAAATACGCAAGCTGGTCGTCGGTCTGGCTGGTCGAATAATCGGCCGCCGAGGCGAAGTGCGTCATCAGCCCTTCGAGCTGCGCATGGCGCGTTTCCGCCAGCGCCGCCAGGATCTCCGCGGCCGAGGCGCGGGTGCCGAGGCGGCCCATTCCGGAATCGATCTTCAGGTGATAGGGGAGCGGCTTGCCGGCCGCGCGCGCGAGCGCCTCGACCCGCCGCAGATCGTCGAGCGAATGCACCGCCGGCGTCAGGTTGTATTCGATCAGCGCCTCCCCTTCGTACGGGAGGAACCCGCCCATCACCAGAATGCGGACCTGGCCGATGCCGCCGCACCGCAGGTTGACGCCCTCATCGACGGAGCTCACCGCCAGCCACCGCGCTCCCTCCGCCACCAGCACGCGCGAAACCTCCAGCGCTCCGTGGCCGTAGGCATCCGCCTTTACCACCCCCGCCACCGTCACCTGCGGGCCGACCACTGACTGCACATTGCGGTAATTGCGCGCGATCTGTTCCCGCGAGACCAGCACGTACGAGCGAAAGGGAGGCGGCACTATTTCGATTGTAGCGGCGTGCCTGCAAGATTTGGTGCCGAAGGTGGGAATCGAACCCACACGAGAAGTGAATCTCGACGGATTTTGAGTCCGTTGCGTCTGCCTAGTTCCGCCACTTCGGCCCGGCGACTCCACTCATTGTAGCCGATTCCAGCCCGCGCCACTTCAATGTGCCCCCCGTTACGCCGCCCCGCGCGGTCCGGTGCCTAAGATCGAGACATGGCCTACCCACCTGGCGACCCCTGGCACCGGCGGTATTGGAGGACCTACAATCGCCCCTACTCCGGCTGCGGGTGTCTCTACACCCTGATTCTCCTTCTGCTGATCTGGTGGCTGCTGTCGTTGTGGGCTCCGCGCGGCTACCTCTTGCGGTAGCACAGCTCTCCGTCCCTGGTCCTATCCCCGCGCCCGTCCTCGCGCCACAATGGAAACATGCCCGTAATCTCCGCCGGCGGACTTCGCCAATATTACCGCCTGGACGGCCCCGACGGCCGCCCGGCCGTCATCTTCTCCCACTCCCTCGGCTGCGACCACACCCAATGGGACCCGCAGTCCGCCGCCCTCGCCTCCCGTTTCCGCGTCCTGCGCTACGATCTTCGCGGCCACGGGGCAACCGAGGTCACATCCGGCGATGCCACCATCGAATTGCTGGCCCGTGACGTCCTGGCGCTGGCCGAAGCGCTCGGCATCCACCGGTTTGCCTTCTGCGGCCTCTCGATCGGCGGCATGATCGGGCAATGGCTCGCTGCCCATACGGGGGACCGTATCGACGCCGCGGTCCTGGCGAATACCTCAGCACGCTTTCCCGACCCCGGCCCCATGGAAACGCGCCGCCGCACCGTCCTGGAACGCGGGATGGCCGCCGTCGAGGAGACCGTTTTGGGCCGCTTCTTCACCCCGGAGCGCCTGGCCTCCAACCCGCCCGAAGTCGCCGGCATCCGCCGCGTTCTGCTCGCCACGGCCCCCGCCGGCTACGCCGCCTGCTGCGCCGCCGTGCGCGATATGGACCAGGTTCCGCTGCTCGGCCGCATCCGTGTCCCGACGCTGATCATCGCCGGGGACCGCGACCTCTCCACTCCGTTCCAGGGGCACGGGGATGTGCTCGCCCGCGAAATCGGCGGCTCCCGCGTGCTGCACCTGAACACCGCCCATCTTTCCAACCTTGAAGAGCCGGAGCGATTCAACGCCGCCGTTCTGGAATTCCTGGAGACGCGCGAATCGCGGGCCCAAAGCCGCCCCTGACGCCCGCGAATCCTGGCGCCGCCTCGCCGCATCTCATATCTTGATCTCAAGATAAATTCCGAGAGGAGAGGCAACGCATGCAAACGACCTACCGCATCGATCCGGCGCATTCCACGGCCCAGTTCGTGGTTCGCCACATGATGATTACGAACGTCCGCGGCGGCTTCGGCAAAGTCGAAGGAACCGTGGTTTACGACCCCGAAAATCCGGCGCAGTCTTCCATTGAGGCCGCCATCGATGTCGCCAGCATTGAGACCCGCGACGCGCAGCGCGACGCCCACCTGAAGAGCGCCGATTTCCTGGATGCCGACAAATTCCCCAAAATTACCTTTAAAAGCAGCAAAATCGAGGGCTCGGGCGGGGAATTCCGCGTATCCGGCGATCTCACGATCCACGGCGTGACGCGCCCCGTCGTCCTGCAGGTCGAAGGTCCGACCCCTGCTGCCAAGGACCCCTGGGGTAACACCCGCGTCGGCGCTTCGGCCACGACCAGGATCAAGCGCAGCGATTTCGGGCTGACCTGGAACGCCGCGCTCGAAACCGGCGGTTTTCTGATCGGCGACGAAGTGAAAATCGAACTCGAAATCCAGTTGATCGAGTCTGCTGCGGCCAGCGCCTGACCGCGCCTCGGCCATCCGGGTGGGGCGCGCACGCGGCCTGCGCGTCCCCTCACGACCGCCCCGCCGGACCGGTCCCAGCCCTGTCGCCCGCCCTAGCCTCCCCGGCGCGCCCCCCCAAAAAAAAATGCCCCACGCCACAAAGGCGTGGAGCAAAAAAGTCTACTGTGTCTGCCTCGGAGGATGACAGACCGTCATGATGTTAACATCGGCCTCACCGAAAATCAATCCGGTAACAGGGTTTTACCGGGTAGATTTTTGCGGGGAAAGGACATATTGACCGTTAACCCTATCGCAATTCCTCCATCACCTCGTCCAGCACCGCTTGGGGCGGCCGCACCCGGGATTCCGGCAGCGTGGCCAGCGGTTCCTCGGTCATGTTCAATGTTTCCAGGAAGGTAGGCTTGCCGGTATTGACGTATAGCACCCCCGTGAGGACCTCGCCCTTGGCCTCCGCCTCTTCGAGCGCCGCCAGAGCCGAGAGCTTGTTCGTCGGGTTGTAATCGCGCTCGAGCTTCCGGATTCGCAGCCGCGAGCCGTCGTGCATCGGCACGTCCATCACCTCGCCCTCGGGGATCTCCACCGCGATGTCCTCGAAGAACGGCACAAAATCGAGTTCGTGCAGCGCCTCTTCATGGTCTTTCATGTAGCTGTAGCTCTTGGTCGAGCCATCGTGGTCGTTGAAGGTCACGCAGGGCGAAATCACGTCGATTACCGAAAGGCCCTTGTGGGCGATCGCCGCCTTCAGAATCGCCTGCAACTGCTTCTTGTCGCCGCTGAACGAACGCGCCACGAAGGTCGCGCCCCATTTGAGCGCCAGCGCGCAGCAATCGAACGGCGGCAGGTCGTTGAGGGTCCCGGTCTTGAGCTTGGAGCCGATATCGGCGGTGGCCGAAAACTGCCCCTTGGTCAGCCCGTAAACGCCATTGTTTTCAATGACGTAGATCAGCGGAAGGTTGCGGCGCACCAGATGCATGAACTGGCCGATGCCGATCGATGCCGTATCTCCATCCCCGGTGACGCCGAGCCCCAGCAGGTCCCGCTTGGCCAGCATGGCGCCCGTCGCAATGGCCGGCATCCGCCCGTGTACCCCATTGAATCCATGGGACATCCCGAGGAAGTAGGCGGGCGACTTGGACGAACACCCGATGCCCGAAAACTTGGCCACCTTGTAGGGCTCGACGCCGAGCTCGTAAAAGCACTCCACAATGCGCTCGGAGATCGCATTATGCCCGCAGCCCGCGCACAGGGTGGTCTTGCTGCCTTTGTAATTCAGGACCTCGAGTCCCAGGCGATTGACTTTCTTCGGCGAAGGTGTGGTGCTGGTGCTCATTTGCCCTCCTGCCGGACGATTTCGTCCGTGATCGTGCGGGCATCGAGCGGCAGCCCGCCGTAATAGCGCACGCTCCGCAGTTTTGCGATCAGCCCGGCATCGAGCTCCAGCCGCATCAACCCGAGCAACTGCCCGTCGCGATTCTGATCCACGACGTAGACGCGGTCGTGCCGGCGGATGAAATCCGTCATCTCGCCGGTAAACGGATATGCCTTCAGCCTCAGGTACGAGGCCGTGATGTCGTACTCGTTGCGGAGCTGATCGCAGCTTTCCCGCACGGCATAATCCGAAGTGCCGCAGGCGATGAACCCGATCTTCGCGCCCGGCGCGTCATGAATCTCCGGCGCGGGCACGTGCCGGCGCATGGTTTCGAACTTGTGCGCCAGACGGTCCATGTTGTGGATATAGTCGTCTTCGCGCTCCGTGTACTGCGCCTTCTCGTTATGGCCGCTGCCGCGCGTGAAATACGAAGCCGCCGGGTGATTGGTGCCCGGCAGCGTGCGGTAGCCGACCCCGTCGCCGTCCACATCCTTGTAGCGCGCAAACCCGCCCAGCTTTTCCAGATCTTCCGCCGTCAGCACCTTGCCGCGGCGAATCGGCTTCTTCGGATACTCGAAGGGATCGGCCATCCAGTTGTTCATCCCGAGGTCCAGGTCCGTCATCACGAAAACCGGCGTCTGGAACTGCTCGGCGAAATCGAACGCCTCGATCGCCATGCTGAAGCATTCCTCGGGCGATTTCGGGAAAAACATCGGGTGCTTCGTATCGCCGTGCGAAAGCAGCGCCACGCTCAGCAGGTCGCCCTGCTGGGTGCGCGTCGGCAGGCCCGTCGAAGGCCCCACCCGCTCCACGTCGAACACCACCACCGGCGTCTCGGCATAATAACCGAGGCCGATGAATTCGCTCATGAGCGAAATCCCCGGACCGGCCGTCGCGGTCATCGAACGCGCGCCCGCCCAGCCGGCGCCGATCGCCATGCCGATCGATGCCAGCTCATCCTCGGCCTGCACCACCGCGTAGGTCGCCTTGCCGTCGGCATCGTGCCGGAAGCGCCGCAGATAGCCGATCAACTGCTCGACCAGCGATGACGACGGCGTGATCGGATACCACGTCACCACCGTCACGCCGGCGAACATCGCGCCCAGCGCGCACGCCGCATTGCCGTCGATGATGATCTTGCCCGCCGTCGCGTTCATCCGTTCCACGCGGAACGGGTCCGTCTTGGTGAACGTCTTCGCCGAATATTCAAACCCCGCCTGCGCCGCGCCCCAGTTCAGCTCGGCCGCCTTCGCCTTCTTCTTGCCGAATTGCTTCACCAGCGCCTTGCGCACTTCCTGCATGTCGATATCGAGCAGTTGCGCCACGACCCCGTCGTAGATCATGTTGCGCACCAGCTTGCGCAACTTCGCTTCCGGGCACACCGGCCCGACCAGCTTGTCGAACGGCACCGGGTAGAAGTGCAGATCGCTCCGCAGCGCATCCAGCTTCAGCGGCTCGTCGTACACCACCGCCGCGCCGGAATCCAGCTTCATGACATCTTCCCGCGCCGTCTCCGGGTTCATGGCCACCAGGAAATCGATCTCCTTGCGGCGCCCGATGTATCCATGCTTGCTGGCCCGGATGGTGAACCAGGTGGGCAGCCCGGCGATGTTGGACGGGAACATGTTCTTTCCCGAAACCGGTATCCCCATCTGAAAGATAGCCCGCATCAGTACGGTGTTGGCGGTCTGGCTTCCCGATCCGTTTACTGTTGCGACCTGTATGCTGAAATCGTTGATTACAGAGTGATCCGACTGGCCGGACGAAGGCTCAGCCGGCGAAACTTCTAATGTCGACATTGGGCAGGAATCCTTTGGGAGAAGGTGTGACCCAGATCACGATCTTCCTTATTATACACGGTTCGTCCGTACAGCGTTTCACGG
>Ga0209062_1004270_pt1 | contig 15203 bp, 11 predicted proteins | sample Coa_R2_2_FD_187158 | JGI IMG/M metagenome (GOLD analysis project Ga0209062, IMG submission 187158) | Surface soil microbial communities from Centralia Pennsylvania, which are recovering from an underground coalmine fire - Coalmine... | ecosystem: Environmental > Terrestrial > Soil > Unclassified... | reverse complement strand
TGACCGGCTTAAATGACCCGGAACGAATCCCGAAATATCTGCGTATGGCTTCACAGGAGAAATCCATGCCTACCGTACGACCCATCCTCCTGCTAACTATTGCAATTGCCGGAAGCCAGGCTCTGGGGCAAACCAGCGAGCACGACTGGACCAAGACTTATTCGATCTTAGGCAAGCCGTCTCTGACCATCGAAACAGGCGACAGTAACCTGAGAATCCACTCATGCGGCGATTGCAAGACGATCAGCATCAAGGCCCACACCGACCGGAAGCTGAGCGACTATCGCCTGGAAGAAAGTCAGTCCGGTGACCATATCTCCTTTCTGTTCAAAGAAAAGCCCCACATCGGTTTTCACGTGGACTGGCACAATCGCGGCGAAACCTACGTCGAAGTGGAAACGCCCGGTGCCCTCGATCTCGACGCTCAAACCTCAGATGGCAACCTGAGTGCCCGCGATCTCGAAGGCGATCTGCAGATCCACACCGGCGATGGCAGCGCCGAGCTTGACAATCTGCGCGGCACGATCCGGCTCAAATCCAGCGATGGCAATATGACGCTCCAGAACGCGTCGGGAACGCTCGAAGCGCGCTCCTCCGACGGACATATGAAGGTGAATGGAAACTTCTCCACCGTCCAGCTCCACTCAAGCGATGGAGGCCTTGACTTCACGCTGGCCGATGGAAGCAAGCTCACGGCGGCCTCGCGCATCGAAAGCTCCGACGGCACCGTAACGATCCGCGTTCCGCATGACTTTGCTGCCGATCTGGATATCTCGACGAGCGACGGACATATCGACTGCTCGCTGCCGCTGACCCTGGAGCATTACGACAGCCGCGAAAGCTCGGGCCATCGCATGCACGGCAAAGTCAACGCCGGAGACGTTCCGCTGACCATTCATACGTCGGATGGCAACGTGACGATCTCGACACTTTAAGCAGTCTTTCATTCTGAAAGAAGCCGAAGGCGTGAGTGAAAGAATCTCAAAGTTGTTGGCTTCGCTAACATCGTTTGAGATTCTTCCTCCCTTCACCACCCCATCACATGAAAGTCGCACGTGCTGGGGACCCCGTTTCGGTCGTCAGAATGACGAGGTTTGATCGCAATGTTCCTACGAAAACGTTTAGACCTGCATGCCGTGCAGATACTGATAGTCCTGGGTCAGTTCCTGCATGATGTCGCCGTCGAACTCTTCCTGCTCGACAAAGTAGTGCTTGATTCCGGCTTTCTTTGCTGCGGCAAAGATGGGCTTGTAGTCAATGGTCCCTTTGCCCAGGATAGTAGAAGTGCGCTCGCCCGGCTCCTTGCCGGGGACAGCAGGCTTCAGGTCTTTGATATGGAGCATGGAGAAGCGGCCCGGATATTTGTTCAAGTAGGTAATGGGGCTTTTGCCTGCTGCTGAAACCCATCCGCAATCCATTTCCAGAGTGACGTAGGTTGGGTCTGTCTCTTTGAGAAGCACATCGAAGCCTATCGAGCCGCCCCCAAGATCATGAAACTCAATCGTGTGGTTGTGATACCCGAACTGGATTCCTTCCGCCTTGAATTTTTTCCCGATCTGATTGAATTGCCCGGCATTCCATTTCCAGTCGTCAACTGACAGCCCATTCTGAAAATACTTGTTTGCGCCTCCCGGATAGCTCGCCAGTTTTGCGGGATCGGCTACGCCGGGGAACGAACAGATGACATACGAAAGCCCCAGCGCCGTTGCGTACTTCAGCGTGCCGTCAAGGTCCTTTGAGAGTTCAGCCATCGGATAATGCGCGCTGACGCAATGCAGGCCCGCCGCAGACATGGCTGCCTTGACATCGCCGGCACTGTGGCCGAAGAATCCCGCTGCTTCCACTTCGCGATAACCAATTGCCGAGAGCTTTTTCAGAGTTCCTGCGTAGTCATTCGGCAGCAGTTTGCGAACGCTGTAGAGTTGCAAACCGACCGGCAGACCCAGCGGATCAGCCATTAACCTGCTGCGATTGAGTCCCCAGGCTGCCGCGGCTGCAGCGCCTGTTTTAAGAAATGTCCGTCTGGTAGTTCGAAGCACGTATATCACCCCTTTTGATCCAACGGTTTCCAGCATACAGGGGTTCTGAGCGAGAGACACAGCAGGAGGATGGTTTTCAGACAAAAAAAATAGAGCCTGTATCGGAGCATGAAGATACAGGCTCTTCCTGGAAGGGGTGGTTGCTACTACCGTCCGCCCGTGATCGACACCTCGCGTTGCGCGGTGTGTTTTTCACGCACGTCCAGTACTCGTGTGGTCCGTGTTGCAATCCGAACGCTGTGCAACTCATGCGTGCCGTCGGCTGAGTCGTCGAACTTCAGCGACAGGGCTGGCGCATCGGGACCAAATTCTGCAGGAGCGGCTGACCACATCACGGTTTGCGACGGATTGTTGTGGTTTGTCAGCGTAATGACGTTCTGGCTGAGATCGAGCCGCACGTCATATTGACCTGCCTGATATGTTTTGCCATGAGATTCAAAATTGAAGGGAACGTTGACCGTTACCTTGCTGAGGGCGAAAGCGGCGCTGGAACCTGCCAGGGCTGCTGCCAGAACAAACATCTTAGTCATCGGTCGCATTCGTGTTTCCTCCCTACGCAGAACACAGTACGAAGTCCGAATAAGACCTGTCGTTAAGCAGTCGTCTAGTTCTTGTCAAATTTGAAAAGGGGTTCTTGACGGATCAAATAGCGTGAAAACTTGTTTCAGTGATTCGTTATCCGATCCGCTGCCGGTGCTTGCTGATGAGTGAGCTTCTGGATTGAGCGCGGAGGCTTGCTCCGAGATGAATTTCACCGGAGGATTACTTCGATTCTCTCGTGATCGCATCCGCAGCATTGCCTGCCACGACCCAGCTTGCGGATCCGGCAACCACCGCTTCATCTTCGAACCAGAGAAATCCGAAGTCGTCGATGCACTCCGGGAAATCCGGCTTGATGATGATGTATCCCGGAATCACGGCGCCCGGAATATACGAGTTGTCGCCGCGATTATTGCTGTACGTTTTGATCTTTGAAACCGTGCCGACGCCGGCTACATACGAAGTGCTGGATACCGGGTGCGTGCCGAGAATGTAATTGACGGCGCGAAGGGTATATTCGGGGCCGACAATATCCGGGAACGTTTTGTGCAGGAAATACATCCGGATGGCCATATCGACCACCGCGCCTGATCCGCCCCAGGTGCCCAGGCTCGGAGGCACGCCGAACGGAGTGGCGTCCAGCTCCTTGTCCAGGCCGGCCATATATGTTTTTACTGCTTCACGCATTTGATCTTTCGCGCTCGCATCCAGATAAGGCAATGCCCGGACGGCCGTCCAGCCGCGCATACCCATCTGCTGTGGGGTGATCATCTGCGGAAACAATTCCTTCAGTCGGGATTTGTAAGGCTCCTCGCCATGCGTGGCGATGGTCAATTCCAGAGCCGCGGTCCAGTCCGGTCCAACGTTAAAGCCGCCACGGCCAAAGCCGGCGGGCGGCGTTGGTTGAGCGCCGGACGTGCCGGAATTGGTGGAAGTGTTCGCGGGGCGCTGTGCGTTATGAGTCGCCTGAGTGCCAGAGACGGTCCCCTGAGATGCAGCCAAAACGCCGCCTGCGGCTGCTGATTCGTTGTAACCGGCGCGAGGCGGAAACGGCGTCGGGTGTGCCTTTTGCTCGTTCCATGCCTTGATGGCAGTGTCGAGGCAGTCCTTCGCTAACGCGTCATCGTGGCCTTTCAGCACGTCCGAAGCTGCAGCCAGCGCTGCTATCGCATTCCACTCAAAAAACGGATTGTCGGTGGTGAAGATCCAGCGGTCGTCCGGCTTGCCGGAGTAGTCACCCTTTACTTGGTCAGGGCCAAGCTTCGGGTCGTAGATGCGGCCGTCCGTCTTCGACGCTCCGTCCCCGATTTGCGTATATTGCCGCAGATCGGGTTCGTGAGTGCCGCGGATTGCATGCCCGATATTGTGATACTGTGCGAGGATGTACAGAGCACCGTGTTTTACCTGCTGCACTGTATCCGGCACGCCGTCAGGACGGTGCATCTCAACCTGGCGTGCTGCTTCATCCACCGTAAGCTCGTCGTATTTAAGATTGAACTCGCGATACGCCAGAGCAAGACTCTGAATCACGCTCAGTTGAGCTGGTTCTTCGAGATCGAAGTCGCCCGCGTCATACCAGCCGCCAACGTTCATTCCGGGAATGTGATCGCCGCCTTTGTACTTCCCGTCTGTTGCCGTCGCCTGATTCCAGCCATCGAATTGCTCGCCAACCACGGGCGCCATACGGCCATCATCCAGATGCGAAGCGCCGTGCCACATGCGGTAGCCTTCGCGAACGGAAACGTGGTCCATTTGCTCCGCGAGATGATGGTCCAGGCTGTCCTGCCATATCTTCGCGTAAGCATCTTTGGAGACAGGGAAGGGCGCCGTGCGCTGACCCGCGTACTCGATGACATAAAGGCCGGGATCGTTGACCGCGGTGAAATCGAATTTCGAGTAGACGTAGCGCAGCCAGGGCGTTGAAGGGGTGATGGGGCCCTCGAATACCTGCTTGTACGATCCGTCCTCCTGAAGGCGCAGCACTTTGGCCGTCTTCGGGCCTGTGTACTTCGGATCGAGTTCGATCACCGCTACCTTAGAAAATCCCGGCGCATAACCAACCTGGCTGTGGGCGATCACCGGGGGCCGTGTCCAGTTTGGAATCACATCCGGCCGGATGTGCCACACAATAGCGCCGGTGGTTTTGCCCGAAGGAATCAGCGAGCGCAGCACGAACCAGCCGTTCTGCGCGCGGTCGCGTCCATCGAACAGCATCAGGTTGGCCGTTTCAGAAGTCACGTTGACTCGGGCCAGCGCATCGTCCACGCCCAGGGTGATGCTCTTGCCCTCGGCAAACGGGAGCGGCTGCGTGTATCCTTTGGCCTTATCCCAGTCCTCTAGGTAGTACGCCTTTTTCGGCTCATCGGCCAACGGCAGCATCTGCACCATCGGGTCATTCGGTGTTCGCGGAAAGATGCCGGCCTTACTCCCGTCTACGAGGTAAGCCTTGCCCATGTAGATCGAGGGCAGAAACTCCAGATTGAAGCCCGCCCGGCCAGCCAGTTTCTCCGGTAACGGTTTGTCGAGATTAACGCTGACCTTTACGCCGCCTGGCTCCGCCGCGACTTCCAGGGTATACCTCAGGTCGAAGGTCGGGAAGGCCAGATCGGCAGTAAGCCGATTGTTCGCCTTGTCGGCATGACGCCCTTTCAGAGTTGCCACCAGGTCCCATTGCTCAGGGGTTGGAACCAGGCGCACGTCACCGTTCGTCGCAATGCGCTGGTCGTGGAGAATCATCTCCATCGCGGTATTCTTCTGGTCTACGAAAACCGGATGGTATGTGCTGTCGTAGAGAAAAACGCTGAAACCCTGGGTGTCGAGGTAATTCTTATCAGTCACCTTCATGGAAAAATCGGCGCCGAACAAGCTTGAGACGGAGCACAGGGCCAGAAGAAGATACATTCCGATTCGGGTGAGCATAGACGGGAATCAACTACTCCTTTGTGAACTTTAGTACGGCATCCGGACTATCTGGATGCTGGTTGTTCTTCAAGCCAGAAAATTAACCATGAAGAGCGTATCCTTCGGCGAGAGGTCGGTCTCTCCGGCAGAAGAATCCTGCCGGAACCAAGCCGGTCACATTGGCCGCCAAAAATCGAGACGGAAACGCTCTACTTTCCATATCCCGCATGCGACGAGTGACCGGCTCCCTGGAAGAGGCGCGGCGCGAAATCTTTCAGATCGCGACGCCACGTCTGCCACTCGTGGTTGGTACCGGGCGACTCATAAAACACGTGTTTGATTTTGGCATCATCCAGAAACGCATGCATGTTCTCGAGCCCTTCTTTCATGCGAGCGGGCTCGTCGGTTCCCACGCCAATCCAGAGCAGGTGGACGCGGTTTGCGAACGCAGCAGGGTCAGCCATTGCGCCATGAAATGCCGTCTTTGTATCCAGCTTGTTGTTTCCCATGGCGAATACGTTTGCCGCTCCACTGAATCCGCCGATGTAGGAGAACAGGTCGAGATGATCGAACGTCACCTGGAACGTCTGCATGCCGCCCATCGAAAGGCCGGCCATGGCACGATGGTCACGATCAGAAATGGTGCGGAATGTCTTGTCGATGAACGGGATCAGCACCTGCGTCATATCGTCTTCGAACGCGCCCATCCGCTCCTGCATTACCTTCAGGAACTCCGGCGAGCCGAACGGCTGGCCCGTCAGGTCGGGAACCACGTAGCCCGCGCGCGTGGCATAGCCATTTGCCATCACGACGATCATGGGCTTCGTACTTCCGCTTGCGATCAGGTTGTCGAGGATGAAGTTCGCTTTGCCTTGCCGGACCCAGCCCGTTTCGTCCTCGCCGCCGCCATGCTGCAGATATAGCACCGGATACCGCGTCTTTGAGGTGTCATAGCCAGGCGGCAGGTATACAAGCGCATGTCGCCAGGTTTCGGTAACGCTGGAGTGATACCAGATCTCGCGTACCTGCCCGTGTGGAACATCTTGCGGCAGATAATAGTTCACTCCCGCTTCCGGCACTTCCACCGCGCTGGCCCACTTACTGCCGCCAAAATACGCCGTACTGTTCGGATCGCTTACCTCCGCGCCATCCACGATGATGGTGTAGTAGTGGAGCCCCGGAGCCATAGGCGGAGTCGTGAACGTCCAGTACCCGTCTGGCTGCTTTTCCATGTCAGCCTTGGGACCGCTCCAGAAATTGACGCGGACCTTCGCGGCATCCGGCGCCTTGAACCGGACCAACACGCGTGAGTTACTGTCCACCTTTGGATATTGCGCATCGAGAACATTCGAACTCGCTGGTTTGAAGTCGGTCGAATTCTGCGCAAGACAGAGGCTCGCTGCCAACAGCACACTGATTGCAATCACTCTCACTGCATCACTCTCCGCGAAGGCATTCATAGCCCGAATTTGGACCCGACTGGCCCACCTGTCTTCGGGGCACAGGAATAGTAATTTACTGGAATATATTAAGTAAAGCGATTTATCAGACGGAGCTGTTTACATAATCCAGCTAAACGCCGCATAGACAGGTGGCTGCAATCAGAAGTCCTGAGGTGCGATACGCAATTGAACCGCCGCATCCGCAGATTTAACTGGTTTGTAATTAAGGAAGCTTTGGAGGCGCGGGTCGGAATCGAACCGACGCATAAAGGTTTTGCAGACCTCTCCCTTACCGCTTGGGTACCGCGCCCTGGACAGGAAATCTTACTTCACTAGGCGGTGATGAATCCAGTCTGCCTGTGGCTTTTTTGAAAGAACCCAGACGGCAGCTGACTGGAGCGGGAGACGGGATTTGAACCCGCGACCCTCGCCTTGGCAAGGCGATGCTCTACCACTGAGCTACTCCCGCTTGGTACTTCATTGAGTATATCGGTGGAGATTGCAGGCGGTCAACGCGCAGCTTGCGGATAAACGCCAATTAAGAAGGCATATAGCCTTATCCAACGGCAACCCGCCTGTTGCCCGCCTCTATGCTGATGATTTCGCCGTCGCGCACGTGGAGGATACGGTCGGCAATGGCAGCCGCTTCAGGATTGTGGGTAATCATCAGTACGGTCTGCTTCAGCTCTCGATTCGAGCGCTGCAGCATTTCAAGCACAGCCTCAGAGTTTTTGCTGTCGAGATTTCCGGTCGGCTCATCGGCCAGAATGATGGCAGGGTGCGTAATCAGCGCACGCGCCATGGCGACGCGCTGCTGCTCCCCGCCGGAAAGCTCTGAAGGGCGGTGCTCCAGTCGCCCATGAATGCCGAGCAGCTTTGTCAGATGCTCCAGATAACTTTGATCCAGCGGCTCTTTGCGGCCCGATATTTCGTAGGCGATTTCAATATTCTGCCGCGCCGTGAGTGTGGGCAGCAGATTAAATCGCTGAAATACGAAACCAATCTTTGTCTTGCGCATGCGCGTGCGCTCCGCGTCATTAAGCGCGCTGAAATCCGCGCCGTCAATCATGACGTGCCCGGAAGTGGGACGAGTCAAACCGCCGAGAATGTAGAAGAGCGTTGACTTGCCGCTTCCGGAAGGGCCGACGATGCTGACGTATTCGCCGGGTTCAACAGTAAAGGAAGCATTACGGAGGGCGGGAACTTCGATTTTTCCGGTGCGATAAACCTTCGAAAGGTTTTCTGCGACGATGATGGGCTGCACTCCCTGATTGTAAATGCAGCCCTGTTTCTGTGGCTTATGCGATAGCTGTTGCAGGCTGCTGCTCGGGGATTTCCTGGTAAGGCCGCAGCACCTTCTTCGGGCCGCGTTTGCGGGCGATCATGATGCGGATGCGCTCCAGCATTTCAAGGGGCGTGCATGCGCCTTTGGGAAGAAATGCGTCGGCGCGATAAGCACGGTCAAAAGACTTGACGGTGCCGCTGACGAGGATCATCGGCACTTCCGGAGCAATCTCCTTCATTCGGCGCACGAGCTCGTTACCATCCATTTGCGGCATGAGCAGATCGCTCAGAACAAGATCGATTCCGCCGGCGCGAAACAGATCGAGCGCCTCTTCAGCTGAGAGCGCGCTGAGCACGCGGTAACCACGTGTTTCCAGGAGAAATTTGCGAACGGAGAGGGCTTGTTCATTGTCGTCTACGCAAAGAATAACTTTTCTGGGCCTCATAAACTTCCTTACTGCTTCGCGAGCCGTGGCGAAGCGGCTATGAGGGCAGACACACTTCACATGTGCGCGCCCGCGTGGGGGTCGGTCGGGCCGCAATCCATTGATATGAAAACGAAGCTGTGCCTTCCGCGCCGCGTGGAGGCCCGTTTTTGAAAACAGACTGCCCTCCACGCAAAAGCGCGGCGCCGCAGCTCCCGTCTCACCTCGGGATGCGGTTGAGCCAGAAGCGAAGGCATGATTGCCGGCGCAACAACCAGGCCGCGGATGCTGCTTGCGCGTTTCTCGGGTTACATTCCGGAAGGTGGCAGGCTTCGCAAATCGCAGCCGCAAGCGCGCATGCCTGCGCACTTTCTGGCTCTCATTCAGTTGTAAGTAATCGGCGAAAGTTGCGTTCTGAAAATCAAAACGCTTGCCAAGAGTACGAAGAGCGGCGTCGCGTGTAAACAGGGAAGATGAAGCGAAAGAGCCGTGAATTTTTAACTGGAGATTCACCGAATTTTGATTTTGCTGCGTGGTTATTGAAGATGCGCCGCCTTCGCCCTGTTGAAAGCATGTGAATCACTCAAGGAAAAACCGTCCCTTTGCTACAAAAACAGTGCTGCCTCCAACGCGTACTTCGCGCACGGAATCGCCGTCGAGTTTCGCGCGCCCGTCAATGGTGCTCGCGCGACCGATCTCAATGCCTTGATGAATGTGCAATTGTTCATCAGATGCGGTGAAGCCATGACGCACGAGGTAGGAAATCGCGCATCCGGCAGCAGAGCCCGTCGCAGGATCTTCGCCGTTATAGAACTGCATGCGTGCGCGCCAGACGCCTTTCAGCTCAGGCGCGATGCAGTAGAAAAATTTAGCGTCAGTGGTGCGCAGATATTTTTCCGCTGTCGCTGCCGGAATGCGCAAACGCGACAGCGCATCCACCGAGCGAAAGGGGACAATGCAGTATGACAGGCCGGTTGATACGGTTTGCAGCGGCATGTCCGCTGCCAGATCGTTTGCATCGACGCCGATGGCCTGTGCGACTGCGGCCCGATCATGCATCTGGCCGAATACCGGATTCGGCTGCGTCATCTCGCCATGCACTGCTTTGCCTGATGACTGCTCCGGAAAACGCACCGGCATACTCAGGAATGTATTGCCGGATACATGCGCTGGTGCCAAGTGTCGGATGTCCCGCGAATGGCAATTCTTCCTGCGTGGTAAAGATACGAACACGCAAGCCCCGCAGCCGCTCCATTTCCGCAGAACGGCGGACAATGAACGTCGTCTCAGACAAATTCGTTTCGTGTGCGAGCCTTTGCATTTCAACGGGCGTCAGGTCCTCGGCACTCTCGAAGACAGCAAGCTGATTGCCTTGAAACGGAGTGTCGGTGAAAACATCGCAGAGGCGATATTCAAATTCACGCATGCTGATCAGTTTCGCAGATTACGAATACCCTTTGCAGACATCGCATTGACATGCGAGCAGGCGGGGTCTTATCCTGATGCTCAGGATGACACGCTTCGCTCTAACCTGCATGTGTCTGTGCTGCTGTCGCTGCGCCGTGCGGGTGTGTGTCTAGAGCGAAGTCAAAAACGCCAGACTCTAATGCCCACCCGCAGCGAAGTTGCGAGGTGGGTTTTCTATTTTAAGAAAGTTGGGGTTCCCCGAAGAGGAAAATCAAATGTCACTTCGTCTCAATGATGTTGCTCCAGACTTTACGGCAGAAACCACCCAGGGCACGATCCATTTTCATGAGTGGATCGGCGATAACTGGGCTGTGCTCTTCTCCCACCCGAAGGACTTTACACCCGTATGCACTACCGAGCTCGGCGCTGTTGCAGGCCTGGAAAAACAATTTGCAGAACGCGGAGCGAAGGTAATTGGGCTCAGCGTGGATAAAGTCGGCGATCACACGAGATGGCTTACGGACATTCAGGATGTGACCGGGAACAAAGTAAATTATCCGATCATCGGCGACCCCGAACTGAAGATTGCCAAGCTCTATGACATGCTGCCCGGCGACGCGGGCGACAGCTGCGAAGGCCGTACTCCGGCGAACAATGCAACAGCGAGGTCAGTTTTTATCATTGGACCTGACAAGCGGATCAAGCTGACGCTTACGTATCCCATGTCGACCGGACGCAACTTCGCTGAGATTCTGCGCGTGCTCGACTCGATCCAGCTCACGGCAAAGCACAAGGTCTCTACACCCGCAGACTGGAAGCCGGGAGACGATATCATCATTGGCGGCGCGGTTTCCAACGAAGAAGCGGATAAGCTTTTCCCCGGTTACAAGACCGTGAAGCCGTACCTGCGCACCGCTGCGCAGCCGAAGTAGTCGAAATCAAATCGCTGCCGCGCACCCCGCGCGGCAGATCAAATGAGCACCGGTGGCGAAGTGGCTAACGCGCTGGTCTGCAAAACCAGTATTCGCGGGTTCAATTCCCGCCCGGTGCTCCAGAACCTTTTTTTTATCCCTGATCTTTATCTTTCCCGGTACAGAATCCAATCCAAACTGAACCATACGCAGATTCCCTGCGTAGAAAGCAATGGAAGCCGGATACTATGGTGCCAGAAGAATGAAGACCACGGGTGTTTCTCCAAACTTGCTGCGCTTTCTCCTGGGACTCTATGTTCTGGCCAGTTTCAGCTATTGGCTTACGGGAACACTCGACGACTGGACACGGCTGCACCACCCTGAGCAGCATGTGCAGGCCCCCTTTGCATACGATAACGACACCCGGGTGATCAACAAACTTCAGCTTGAGGCCCGAAAGGCCGGCGTGCCGGAAGGCGCGACGCTGGAATCGCTGAACGGCGTCCCCTACAGCGGCAGCGTCTGGAACGAAATCATCAACACAGCCCATGCGGACGACATGATGGATGTCGGCTTTACGCGCAAGGACGGCAGCCAGGGAACGGCGACCATCACGCTGACGGCTATGCCCCCCCTGGCACCCTTTATCCCTCGAATGGTCCTCTGGGTGGAAGAGATCATTCTCGTCTTTGTCGTTGTCCTCATTTGCCTGGGAATGGGGTACTGGGTCGTCCTGGCGAAGCCTGCAGATAAAATTGCCTGGCTGCTGCTGGTTCTGCTGACATTTCCCAGTGTCTTTTTTCTTAAAGGCCATGGTTTCGGTACCGGCGTGAGCGCCGTTTTCCGTGAGTTCTGGTTCCAGACGCTGCAATATGTGGTGACACCGGCCCTGTTTTTGTTCGGCATATACTTTCCTGAGCGCTCCCGTATTGACATCAAGTTGCCCTGGCTCAAGTGGGTGGTGCTGGTTCCATTTCTGGCATGCGCTGCCATTCTCTTCCCTGTGGTCTACGGAGAACACTTTGGCAGCGGCAACGGCGCAGCGCTTGTTCATGCGAGCACCTGGGCAGAAAAAGTGGTGAACTTTCTCGCACTGGCGTATGTCCTTCTCTTTCTGACATTCACATTGGATAAGCTGCGCTCAGCTTCCACTGAAGACGCCCGGCGTCGGCTCCGTGTGCTGACTGCGGGAATGAGTGTCGGCCTCGGCGCGTTGCTGACTGTTTTTGTCCTCCTGCCGCACTTCGGCATTACTCCGGAGAGACACAACCTCATCTGGGTGATCTACGTTGGCATTTTCCTGTTCCTGGCCGCTCCGTTTTCTCTGGTCTATGTGGTTCTTGTACAGCGCGCAATGGACGTGCGCATCCTGCTGCGCATGGGAGCGCGCTATGCGCTCGCCAAAGCAACGTTGTGGGCTGTGCAGTACGTGCTGCTCGCCGTTGTAGCGATTGAATTGCTCTTGCCGATCATGGGCAAGAAGCAGACGGATACCTCCAGTCTGGTAGGCCCACTCATCTTCTTCGGCCTGGTGATCCTGCTCCGGATGGGGCTGCACAAGCGCATTCAGCGCTGGCTGGACCGCAGGTTTTTTCGCGAAGCATACGATGCGGAGCGCGTTCTAAATGAGCTTGCCGAAGAAGTACGGCGCTACACCGAAACGGAGCCGCTTCTGGAGACGGTCGCCCGCTGCGTGGCTGACACGCTGCACGTCGATCAGATCGCCATGCTGTTGCGGCGCGGCGAATACTTCGTGCTGCAGCAATCTATCGGCATCTCAGCCGGAGGAACGCTGACCCTGCCGCTGCAGTCTTCGGCAGTGCGGTACCTGACGAACTCAAATGTGCCGGCGCGACTCTACCGTGAGGATCCCGATGCCTGGTACCTGATGGCCGGCACAGCAGAGCGGTACGCGCTCGATAAGATGAACGCCGAGCTGCTGCTGCCTCTTCCGGGCAGAAATCGCATGATGGGCGTCATGGCCCTCGGTCCGAAGCGCTCTGAGGCAGCCTACTCTTCCGCTGATATGAAGTTGTTGCAGGCATTGGCTTCGCAGACAGGTCTTGCGCTGGAAGTCAGCGAACTGGCGCGTTCGCTCGCGTCAGAGGCGGCGCAGCGGGAGCGCGTCAATCGCGAAATGGAAATTGCCCGCGAGGTGCAGGAGAGGCTCTTCCCGCAGGAGATGCCGGAGCTTCCGGGCGCGAAGATCGCAGGCTACTGCCGTCCTGCTCTCGGCGTGGGCGGGGACTACTACGATGTCATCGATCTTGGAGACGGCCGCGTGGGACTCGCAGTGGGCGACGTATCCGGCAAAGGCATTTCCGCTGCGCTGCTTATGGCCAGTTTGCGGGCCTCTTTGCGCGGCGTGACCCTCGATGGCCCGCGTGATTTCGCCAAGCTGATGCATAAGGTCAACCGACTGGTGTATGAGGCGTCAGCATCAAACCGTTACGCGACGTTTTTCTTCGCATCATATGACCCGGCAACGCGCAGGCTCGAATGCGTGAACGCCGGTCATAATCCTCCGGTACTGCTGCGCGGAGAAGAAACAATTCGACTGGAAGCAGGCGGCCCTGTTGTTGGGCTGCTTCCATTCGCCCCTTACACCGAGCAGACCCTTACGCTGGAGCCGGGCGATCTGCTCATCCTGTTTACCGACGGCATCAGCGAAGCGATGACCAAAACAGATGAAGAATGGGGCGAGGAGCGCATGATTGCCGCAGCGCGCGCATCGCTCCGCAAGCAGGCAAATGTCGTGCTGGACGATCTCTTCGCAGCCGCGGATGCCTTCACCGCCGGCGCTCCGCAGCATGACGATATGACGCTGCTGGTGTTAAAGCTGGAATCGTAGAATCAAGTCATGCGGAGAAGATTGCTGATCTGGTCGCTGGCCTTCGCGCTGGTATGCGGAGCAGGCCTGGCTTTAATCGCACAGGAGAATGAACCCGTGATTCATCCGGTTGCGCCTCGCCCGGCAGATACTCTGGTGATGCTGCCAGATGGTTCCACCGTGCATGTCGAGCTGGCGAAGACAGAAGCAGAGCGCGAATACGGCCTGATGGGCCGTTCACACCTGCAGCAGGGACGCGGCATGCTCTTTATTCACGACCATCCGGGTGAATACAGCTACTGGATGTATCACTGCAAGATCGGCCTCGACATCATCTGGATGGATGAAAACCATCGCATCGTGGAGATGTCTCCAAATACTCCGCCCTGCAGAGGCAAGGCAAGCACATGTCCTTCATACGGAGGACACGCGACTTCAACGTATGTGCTGGAGCTGCCTGTCGGATCGATCAAAGCCCATGATCTGCAGGTCGGGCAGACGGTGAACTTCAGTGTAAGCTGAACCTTACATCGACCCCATTGTTCATCCTGAGCGCAGCGAAGGACCTGCTTTTTACCGCTTACGTTAGGTTTTTATTGGTCATCGACCAATTACGGAAGCCATGTGAATCTACTTTCGCGCATTCTCAGCTTCTTCCATCCCAGCATCGTAATGCTGCTTTCCGGGTGGCAGCGGAACCAGCTTATAAAGAATAAGCTCATTGCGATCCTCATCATCGAAAGCATGGAACCGCGCGACCCTCTGCAGGGAATACTGGGTGTGCAGGTCTTCTAAAGTTCCCGGATCGATCTCGTTCCATGCCGCATACCAGCCCGGTTTGTACGTATGGATGCGATAAGGCAGATCGTAAGTCCCAAAATCATCACATATGGAAGGCAGGTGCGTGATGAGCGAAATGTTTGCGCCGCTGATCGAGAGCAGCAGGCGGTTTCCGTTTGGATGCTGATCGATGTACCGCGTCAGCCGCCGCGCCGCCACAACGAAGGTGTGATCTGTGTGGCGAATGAAGTGCGCTGTCAACCTTAGATTGAGTCCAATGCTGACTGCAATCAAAGCCAGAGCGGCCCATCCGAGCCAGCGGCTCTTATCAAGCAGCTCTGCCGTTGCGACGCAAACAATCAAGATCAACGGGAAGGCCACGACCTCGTAGTAGCGAGGCTGCATGTTGTTATGCCAGCCGGTGAAAAAGATGTATCCGGCGGCAGCAAGCAGCGAAGCGACAAAGAGCGGATTGGCCCATAATCTCTGCAGCCACAGCAACGAAAACATCAACAGACCCACTGCAAGCAGGCACAATATCTGGTCGATCCACAACGCGCCATGAATCGCATACCAGAATGCGGCAACCCAGCCGCTGATCGTGGTCGGCTGGTCCCATTTATTTGCCTCAAACAAATAGTGGT
>Ga0209062_1004268_pt1 | contig 15212 bp, 18 predicted proteins | sample Coa_R2_2_FD_187158 | JGI IMG/M metagenome (GOLD analysis project Ga0209062, IMG submission 187158) | Surface soil microbial communities from Centralia Pennsylvania, which are recovering from an underground coalmine fire - Coalmine... | ecosystem: Environmental > Terrestrial > Soil > Unclassified... | reverse complement strand
TGAAGCAGTACGCCGTGGTCCAGCTCGATCCCAGCGACGGCCGGATCACCGATTTTGTGGAGAAGCCGCGCAACCCGCAGTCCACCCTGGCGGCGACCTGCATATACCTATGGAAGCGCGACCACCTGCCGCTGGTGGAGGCGTACGGCGCCAGCGGCCGGAACATGGACGCGCCCGGCCACTACGTCCAGTGGCTCACCAGCCAGGTCGACGTCTACGGCTTCCGCATCCCCGGCGATTGGCGCGACATCGGCAACCCCGAGCAGTACGAGGCTGCCTGCCGTGAATACGGAGCCACCTCCGCGGCGTAAGCACCCTCCGCGCGGCCGTAGAATGGGATCGGGATGGTCCCGGCCTGGCAAGACGACGATTACGCGGAGATTTTGAGCGAATCGAAGGTCATCGCCGTGGTGGGCCTGTCGAATGATCGCTTCCGGCCAAGCTGGGGCGTAGCCCACTACCTCCAGCAGGAGGGCTACCGCATCATCCCCGTCAATCCGCACGAGACCTCCGTGCTCGGCGAGAAGTCCTACGCCAGCCTGCTCGACGTCCCTGAGAAGATCGACGTCGTGGATGTCTTCCGCCGCCCGGAGTTCGTCGACGAGGTGGTCGACCAGGCTGCCGCCGTAGGGGCCAAGGTCGTGTGGCTCCAGCGCGGCGTCGGCACCGTGGCGTCAGCTCAGCGCGCCCGCGAAGCCGGCCTCAAGGTGGTCCTCAACCAGTGCATGGCCACCGAGCTGCACAAGCTTCACGCTTCGGCTGCTGAATAGCTATCTAGGAGTATGGCCGGAAAGCTCGCGGCGGAGCTCAGCCTTGCTCCGATAGCACGCAGGCGGGGTGGCCCGCCTAGCGCTTTTCGGCCATACTCCTAGACTTCAACCGTACATGTCCAGAATCCAAGCCCCGCGCGGGACGCAGGATATCCTGCCCGCGGAGCAGCCGTATTGGGACCTCGTGCGGCAGACGGCCGCCGAGGTCGCCCGGGAGTATGGCTTCCAGCGGATCGACACGCCGATGTTCGAGGACACTGGCGTCTTCGAGCGCGGCGTGGGCGAGGGTACGGACATCGTCGAGAAGGAGATGTACACCTTCGAGGACAAGGGCGGCGACAGCATCACCCTCCGCGCCGAGGGGACGGCGCCGGTCGTTCGCGCCTACCTCGAGCACGGCATGTACAAGCTCCCCCAGCCGGTGAAGCTGTTCTACATCTGCCCCATTTTCCGCTTCGAGCGCCCGCAGAAGGGCCGCTACCGCCAGCACCACCAGTTCGGTGTGGAAGCTCTCGGCGAGATCGATCCCAGCCTCGACGCCGAGGTGATCGAGCTGCTGTGGACGCTGTATGCCCGCCTCGGCCTCACCGGCTTGAGCCTGCAGATCAACAGCATCGGCGACGGCAACTGCCGGCCGCGCTACCTCGAGGAGCTCAAGACCTTCTACCGCGCCCACCTGCACGAGGTGTGCGACGACGATCGCGTCCGCTTCGAGAAGAATCCGCTGCGCATGCTGGACTGCAAGGTGCCGAGCTGCCAGGCCATCGCCGACCAGGCGCCGCATTCGGCCGACTTCCTGTGCGACGAGTGCCGCGACCACTTCGAGGGCCTGCGCCACAGCCTGGACCTGCGCGCCCTGCGTTACCACGTCAACTTCCGCCTCGTCCGCGGCCTGGACTACTACACCAAGACGGTGTTCGAGATCTGGCCGGCGCACGGCGGCGCGCAATCGACCATCGGCGGCGGCGGCCGCTACGACGGCCTGGCCGAGCAGCTCGGCGGCCGCCAAACGCCCGGCATTGGCTTCGGCAGCGGCATCGAGCGCATCATCCTGAACTACAAGGAAGCCCACCCCGAGGGCTTGCCGGCCGCCGCCTCGGACGTGTTCGTGGTCGCCGCCGGCGCCGCGGCCCGCGACCGCGCCACCGAGCTGACGAGCCAGCTCCGAGCGGCGTCCATCAGTGTCGCGGGCACCTACGGCGATCGGTCCTTCGGCGCCCAGATGAAGGCGGCGGGCGCTTCCGGCGCGCGCTTCGCGCTCATCCTGGGTGAGAATGAGCTGGCCTCGGGCCAGGCGTCGATCAAGGACCTGGCCAACGGCGAGCAATGGGCGGCTCCGCTGGATCACCTGGTGCCGGAGATTCAGGCGCGCCTCAAAGTCACCACGATCCCTCTCCCGCCGCAGCGGGAGAGGGCTAGGGAGAGGGTCCCATGATTGCCGTCGTCGACTACGGGGCGGGCAACCTGCGCTCCGTCGTGCGCGCCTTGGAGCACGCCGGCGCTGAGGCTCTGGTGACGAGCCGGGCCGCCGACCTCGACCGCGCCCAGGCGATCGTCCTCCCGGGCGTGGCCGCTGCCTCGGACACCATGAAGGGCCTGGAGGAGCGCGGCCTGGTCGAGCCCCTCCTCGGCGCTATCGAGGCAGGCAAGCCATTCCTGGGTCTGTGTATGGGCCTGCAGGCGCTGCTCACGTTCAGCGAAGAGGGCGGCCACCAGAAATGCCTGGACGTCATCCCCGGCGCCGTCCGCCGCCTCCCCGCAGGTCTGAAGGTGCCGGAGATGGGCTGGAACCAGGTCGATTGCCGTGCCGAGCACCCCCTGCTCGACGGCATCCCGGACGGTTCCTACTTCTACTTCGTCCACAGCTTCTACGCCCAGCCGGAGGATCCGAGCGTGGTCGTAGCGACGACCGAGTATGGGTTGCGCTTTCCCTCGATCCTGGCGCGCGGCAACGTCTTCGCCACGCAGTTCCACCCCGAGAAGAGCGGCCGCCGCGGGCTCCAGCTTTACGCCAATTTCGTGCGCTGGGCGCCATGCTGATCATCCCGGCGCTGGACCTGCTGGGGGGCAAGTGCGTGCGCCTGCACCAGGGCAACTACGGCGAGTCCACCGAGTACTCCGGCGATCCTGTGGCTATGGCCAAGCACTGGCAGGACACCGGCGCCGAGTGGCTGCATATCGTCGATCTCGATGGCGCCCGCGCCGGCTCTCCCGTGCAGCTCGAGCTGGTCCGCGCCATCCGCCAGGCGACCGCCGGCCTGCTGCTGGAGCTCGGCGGCGGCCTGCGTTCCATGGACGCGATCTCGCAAGCGCTCGAGGTTGTGGACCGCGTGGTCCTGGGCACCGCCGCGGTCAAAGATCCGGAGCTGGTGCGCGCTGCCGTCGCCCAGTTCGGCGACAGGATCGCCGTAGGCATCGACGCCCGCAAAGGCCTGGTAGCTGTCGAGGGCTGGGAATCGGCCACCACCCGACCGGCCTACGACGTGGCCGTGGACATGCAGGCCGCGGGCGTGAAGACCATCATCTTCACCGATATCGAAACCGACGGCACGCTCCAGGGCCCCAACCTGAACGCGCTTGCCGCCCTGCGAGGCGTCCCGAACCTGTACCTTATCGCCTCCGGCGGCGTCGGCTCCATCGCGCATCTCCGCCAGATCGGCAAAGCCGGCGCCGACGCCTGCATCGTCGGCAAGGCCCTCTATGATGGCGCCATCGACCTCGCCCGAGCCATCCACGAAGCCGGCGAGGAGACCGAGCGGTACGAGTGGTAGTGGGAAGCTGGAAGCTAGAGGCTGGTGGCCCCATGGCCTCGTTCGCTGCCGGGGCCGCGATAACCAATGAGGCAGGGTGGCCACAAGCATGCTGACCAAGCGCGTCATCCCCTGCCTCGACGTCACAGCTGGCAGAGTCGTGAAGGGCACCCAATTCCTCCAGCTCCGCGACGCCGGCGACCCGGTCGAGCTCGCCGCCTTCTATGACCAGGAGGGCGCGGACGAGCTTGTCTTCCTCGACATAACCGCCAGCTCCGACGAGCGCGAGACCATGGTCCACGTCGTTGAGCGGACCGCCGACCAGGTGTTCATCCCGCTAACGGTCGGCGGCGGGATCCGCAGCGTGCAGGACATGGACCGCATGCTCCGAGCCGGGGCCGACAAGGTGTCCGTCAACAGCGCCGCGGTGGCCGACCCTGAACTCATCCGGCGAGGCGCCGAGCGCTTCGGCAGCCAGTGCATCGTCCTGGCCATCGACGCCAAACAGGACGGCGATTCCTGGCGCGTCTACACCCACGGCGGCCGCAAGCCGACCGCCTTCGACGTGGTGGAGTGGGCGCAGCGAGGCGTGGAGCTCGGCGCAGGCGAGATACTCCTCACCAGCATGGACCGCGACGGCACCAAGGACGGTTACGACCTGGCGCTCACCGCCGCCGTGGCCAAGGCGGTGCCGGTGCCGGTGATCGCCTCCGGCGGGGCAGGCGAGCTCGAGCACCTGGCCCAAGCCGTGTCCGATGGCGCCGCCGATGCCGCCCTGGCCGCCTCCATCTTCCATTTCGGCGAGTACACGATCCGCCAGGCCAAAGAGATCATGGCCGCAAAGGGCATCCCCGTGCGGTTGGAGGCCGAGTGAACCCAGAGCAGGTCAAGTGGAGCGACCAGGGCCTGGTGCCAGCCATCGTCCAGCACGCCCGCACGCGCCAGGTGCTCATGCTGGCCTACATGAACCGCGAGTCGTTGGAGCGCACTCTACGCGGCCCGCACGTCTGGTTCTGGAGCCGCAGCCGGCAAGAGCTGTGGGAGAAGGGCGCCACCTCCGGCAACTACCTCGACGCACGCGACGTCATCGTCGATTGCGACGGCGACACCCTGCTCGTCCTGGCCGAGCCCACCGGCCCCGTGTGCCACACCGGCGAGGCCAACTGCTTTTACCAGGGTGACATCCCCCCGGGTCCGGAAGTCGTCGAGGAGCTCGCGGCCGTGATCGCCCAGCGCAACCGCGACCGCCCCGAGGGCTCCTACACCGCCAAGCTGCTGTCCGAGGGCATCGACCGCATCGCCAAGAAAGTCGGCGAGGAAGCCGCCGAGGTCATCATCGCTGGCAAGAACGGCGTTCCCGACGAGATCGCCTGGGAAGTCGCCGACCTCCTCTACCACTCCCTGGTGCTGCTCGAGTCCACCGGCGTCCCCCTCGACGCCATTTACGCCGAGCTCGTCAAGCGCCGCAAGTAGCCAGCAGCCGCTCGGCGGCCGCGAGGCCGCTGGCGATGCAGTCGGGGACGCCGACTCCGCGGTAGCCGTTGCCGGCCAGCGCCAGTCCTGGCGGCAGGCTCGTCTCCAACTGCGCGATGCGCTCACGGTGGCCCACCTCGTACTGGGGCATGCTGCGCTCGCAGCGCGTGAGCCACACCTGCTCGGGCTCACCGCTGATGCCCAGCAGATCCCGCAAGTCCCCCAGGGCGCGATCCACAAGCTCGCCGTCCGAAAGGGCGTACGCCTTCGGGTTCAGCATGCCGCCGGCGAACGCCCGCAGCAGCACGCGATCGTCCGGCGCACGGCCTTCGAACTTCTGGCTGCTGAAGGTGCAGGCCATGATCGTTCGGCGCTCAATGGCCGGCACCACGAACCCGGCGGCGGCGGGCATCCTTGCAAGCTGCGAGCGACGGAAACCGAGATTGATTGTTGCCGCTGAGGAGTAAGAGTTGGGAAATGCCCCCATGCCCGGCAGCAGGGCCGCGCAGGCGTGGGAGGGCAGCGCCAGGCATATCGCGTCGAACGCCAGCGTGTCTCCGCCAATTGTCAGCGCCCAACCCGCTGGCTCGTCTGCCTGGCTCGCCGCGTGCCCAGCGGCGTCTGCGTGGACGTCGGCAGCCAGCGCCCCGGCGCCTGCCTGCGTGGCGCCAAGCGCCACCGCTGCCTGGTCGCTGCTCGCCGGCCGTAAAGCCACCGCCGCCCCGTAGCTGCCGCCCGGCCGCGGGGTCACGGCCGTGACCGGCGCATTCAACTGCACGTCCGGAATCCGGGAGGCGAGCGCGTCTACCAACATCTGCATTCCGCCCCGAAACGTCAGGAACAGCCCGTACCGAGCTCCGGAGGCATGCTGGCGGCGGCGCAGCAGCGCTCGCACGATGCTGCCGTGCTGGCGCTCCATCTCCAGGAACTGCGGCATCGTCGCCGCCAGGCTCAGGCACTCGGGGTCGGCGCCGTAGATGCCGCCGATCAGCGGCTGCGCCAGGCGCTCCAGCGCCTCGCGTCCCAGGCGCCGGCGTACGAAGCTGCCCAGCGATTCGTCGTCGAGCGAGCGCCGCGCCGGCAGCACCAGATCCAGCAGCATCCGAGCCTTCCCCGGCCAGGAGACGACGGGCGAGCGTATGAACGGCCCCACGGCGGACGGCGCCATGAGATACAACCCGGCAGGGATCGGCAGCAGCCGCCGCCCTCGCACGATGAGGCTCCGGCGAGCCGAAGGCCGCACCTGGATCAGCTGGTCCGACAAACCCAGCTCGGAACACAGCTGGCGCACCGGCGGCTTGTCCAGGAAGCAGTCCGGGCCGCCCTCCATGAGATAGCCGTCCCGCCGCTCAGTCCGAATCACGCCGCCCAGCCGGTCGCCGGCTTCATACAAGGTGACGGACGCGCCTGCCTGGGTTAACCGGTAGGCTGCTGTCAGCCCGCTGATCCCGCCGCCCACAACCGCTATGCGCACGGTTTAAGACGCCCCCCGCTGGTAGACTTGAAGGTGCGTAAGAAGCGGCAAAGCCGCCACCCTGATCCGTGAGGGATCTGTCATTCCAACGTACATTTCGCTGACGATTTATCTCGGGCTGGCTGGGCTGCTGGCAATTGTCCTGATATTCATTTCGGGCAAGCTCTCGCCCAGTAAGCCGACCGCCAGCAAGCTGCAGCCCTACGAGTGTGGCATCTCCGAGCCAACACCCACCGAGGCGCGCTGGCCGGTCCGCTTCGCGCTGGTGGCCATGCTGTTCCTGGTGTTCGACGTCGAGGCGCTGTTCCTCTATCCCTGGGCAGTGCTGATGCGCCAGCTGAGCTGGGCGGGCATCGGGGTTATCGCCAGCTTCTTCGTGATCCTCGGCGTGGGCTATATCTACGCCCGCTCCCGTGGAGCGCTCGAATGGCGGTAGCGGAGAAGAATGGCGCGTCCGGCTTCCTGCTGAGCCGCATCGAGGAGTGGAGCCGCGAGAAATCGCTGTGGCCGGTGATGTTTGGCCTCGCCTGCTGCGCCATCGAGATGATGGCCACCTCCGCCTCGCGCTTCGACATCGCCCGCTTCGGCTCCGAGCTGTTTCGGCCCAGCCCCCGGCAGGCCGACCTGATGATCGTTTCCGGCCGCGTGTCCCAGAAGATGGCGCCGGTCCTCAAGGAGATCTACGACCAGATGCCCGAGCCGAAGTGGGTTATCGCCATGGGCGACTGCGCGGCCTGCGGCGGCATCTTCAACAACTACGCCGTTGTCCAGGGTGTCGACAAGATCGTGCCCGTCGACGTCTATGTGCCCGGCTGTCCGCCGCGCCCGGAGGCGCTGATCGATTCCGTCATCAAGCTGCAGCAGCGCATCAAGGAGCAAGCCAGCAGGAAGTGACGGTAACCACGGCGGAGCTGCCGGACACAATTCAGCGCCTCAAAGACGAGGGCTATACCCGATTCGTCGATCTCACGGCGGTAGACCATCCGGAACAGGAGGAGCGGTTCGAGCTCAACTACCTCCTGTACCACGTGCAGGACCACGCCTGGGTGCGCGTCAAGTCCACCACCGCGGGCCAGGCGCCGAGCATCACCGGCATCTTCGCCGGCGCGAACGCGTATGAGCGCGAGGTCTACGACATGTTTGGCGTCGACTTCCAGGGCCATCCCATGCTGTGCCGCATCCTGATGCCGGACGACTGGGTCGGCCACCCCCTCCGCCGCGACGAGCCCCTCGGCGGCGAGGAGATCGACTTCACCACCCGCCGCGGACCGCACGGGGACTAGCCGCCCACATGCCTGACCTGCTCGTCGCCGATCGGCCCGAAATCCTGCACGTCAACCTCGGGCCGCAGCACCCGTCCACGCACGGTGTGCTGCGGGTCGAGCTGCTGCTCGACGGCGAAATCGTAGTCAAGTGCCAGCCCATCATCGGCTATCTCCACACCGGCATCGAGAAGACCATGGAGGCGCGCACCTACCTCCACGACGTCACCATGACCGACCGAATGGATTACCTGAATCCGCTCGGCAACAACCTGGCCTACGCCCTGAGTGTCGAGAAGCTGTTCGGCTGCGAGATCCCGGCCCGCGCCCAGATCGGCCGCGTGCTGCTGGCCGAGCTGACCCGCATCAACTCCCACCTGGTGTGGACCGGCACTACCGCCCTGGATCTGGGCGCCAACTCCGTCTTCCTCTACACCTTCCGCGAGCGCGAGCAGCTGCTGGACCTGTTCGAGGACCTGACCGGCGCCCGCATGATGACCAGCTTCATTCGCCCCGGCGGCCTGTTCCACGATCTGCCCGGTCCCTGGCTCGAGAAGGTCGCCAGCTTCCTGGACATGCTGCCCTCACGCGTCGACGACTACGAGGCGCTGCTGACCGATAACCCGCTCTTCAAGGAGCGGACCATCGGCATCGGCAAGCTGCCGGCAGACATGGCCCTGAACATGGGCATCAGCGGTCCCATGCTGCGCGCGTCGGGCGTGCAGCTCGACCTGCGCAAGGCAAACCCCTACAGCTCCTACGAGCTGTTCGACTTCGAGGTTCCTGTCCGCCACAACGGCGACTGCTACGACCGCTACAAAGTCCGCATCGCCGAGCTGCGCGAGAGCATCAAGATCTGCAAGCAGGCCCTGGACAAGCTGCCCGAGGGGCCAGTCCGGACCTCCGACCGTAAGGTCGTCCCCCCTCCGCGCGAAGAGCTGGGCCGCTCCATGGAGGCGGTCATCCACCACTTCAAGCTGTACACCGAAGGGCTGCGCCCCCCGGCCGGCGAGGCTTACGTGGGCGTCGAGTCGCCGCGCGGCGAGCTGGGCTTCTTCGTCGTCAGCGATGGCACGGGCAAGCCGGTGCGCTGCCACGAGCGAGCGCCGTCGTTCGCCAACATCCAGGCCCTGCCCATCATGGCTGAGGGCGGCCTGGTGGCCGACCTCATCGCCATCATCGCCAGCATCGATCCCATCCTGGGCGAGGTCGACCGCTGATGGCGCTGCTGACGCTCTCGGCCGATACGGAACGCCGCATCCGCGACGAGGTGGCCAAGTACCCGAAGCCTCGGACGGCGCTACTGCCCTCGCTCAAGATCGCCCAGCAGGAGCACCATTGGCTGGCGCCGGAGATCATCGCCCGCGTGGCCGAGCTCGTGGGCGTGTCCCACGCCTCCGCCAACGAGCTGGCGACGTTCTATTCGATGCTCCACAAGCAGCCCTTCGGCCACACCGTGGTCGAAGTCTGCGCCCAGCTGCCCTGCGCCCTGCGCGGCGCCGACGAGCTGCTGGAGGAGCTCGCTCGCGGCCTCGGCATCGACCCCGGCGAGACTACCCCCAACGGCGCAGTCACCCTCAAGCGCACGCACGAATGCTTCGGCGCCTGCCACCGCGCCCCTATGTGCCTCCTCAACCACGAGTACCGCGAGAACCTCCGCGGCGAGCAGCGGGAAGCGCTCATAGCCGAGCTGCGCAACCTGGCTGGGAGTTCCTCTCCCACCGCTGGAGCGGAGCCACCCCGCCGGGTGGCATCCGAGGAGGCTAGGTGAGGGTACCTTGAGCGCGCCGTCCGCAACAACCTACGAGCCCATCCTCCTGAAATACCAGGGCCGCACCGAGCCCGCCAGCCTGGAGGAGTACGGCGGCTACCGAGCCTGGCTCAAAGCCCAGGAGATGACTCCCGAACAGGTTGTCGAAGAGGTCAAAAACTCGAACCTCAAGGGCCGCGGCGGCGCCGCCTTCCCTGCCGGCATGAAGTGGAGCTTCGTGCCCAAGGTAGACGGTCCCAAGTACCTCACGGTCAATGCCGACGAGTCCGAGCCGGGCACCTTCAAGGACCGCGAGATCATGGAGACCTGCCCTCACATGCTCATCGAGGGCGCCCTCATCTGCTGCTACGCCTTCGGCGCCAAAACGGCCTTCATCTACATCCGCGGCGAGTACCAGACCGCCGCCGAGCGCCTCGAGGCCGCCATAGCCGAAGCCCGTTCGGCGGGTCTGCTCGGCGAGTACGACGTCATCGTCTTCCGCGGCGCGGGCGCCTACATCTGCGGCGAGGAGACGGCCCTGCTCGAGTCGCTGGAGGGCCGCCGCCCAATGCCGCGCTCCCGCCCGCCATTCCCGGCAGTGGAGGGTCTCTATGGGCGCCCGACCGTCATCAACAATGTTGAGACGCTCTCGAACGTGCCGCACATCATCAACAACGGCGCCGAGTGGTTCAAGGGCGTCGATCCCAAGATCTTCTGCCTCTCCGGCCACGTGAACCGGCCCGGCAACTACGAGCGTCCGCTGGGCTCGCTGACGATCCGCCAACTCATCGACGAGTGCGGTCAGGGCGTGATCGGCGGCCGGCCGGTGAAGGGCGTGCTGCCCGCCGGCGCCTCCGCGCCCATCCTCACGGCCGACAAGCTCGACACGCCCCTCGACTACGACAGCATCCGCGGCGCCGGCTCGATGCTCGGCTCAGCCAGCTTCATCGTCCTCTCGGAAGCGGCCTGCATCGTTCGCGCAGCGGCGCGGATGGTCGAGTTCTTCCGCAAGGAGTCGTGCGGCAAGTGCACCCCCTGCCGGGAAGGCACCCAGTGGCTGCACAAGGTCCTCAGTCGCCTCGAAGCCGGGCAGGGCAGCGAAGCCGACCTCGACCTGCTCCTCTCCCTCTCCGACGAAATCTCGGGCAAGGTCCTGTGCGCCCTTGGCGACTTCTCGGTCAGCCCCGTCGTCGCGACGGTCAAGCAGTTCCGCGACGAATACCTCGCGCACATCCACGAAGGCAAATGTCCCCTGGGGAGCTGGGCCCTCTGATGCCTGATCCAGAAGTTACTGTCCACATCGACGGCCGCGAAGTCCAGGTCCCCAGGGGCACGCTGGTCATAGAGGCGGCCAAGCTCGCAGGAGTGGAGATCCCCGTCTTCTGCTATCACCCCAAGCTGAAGCCTGTTGGCGCCTGCCGCATGTGCCTGGTGGACATCGAGAAGATGCCCCGCCTGCAGACCGCCTGCACCACGCCCGTGGCCGAGGGCATGATCGTCCACTCCCGGAACGATCGCGCCCGAGACGCGCAGAAGTCCGTCATCGAGCTGCTGCTGGCCAACCATCCGCTGGACTGCCCCATCTGCGACAAGGGCGGCGAGTGCCCGCTCCAGGACAACACGTTCAAGTACGGCCTCGGCACGAGCCGCTTCTACGAGCCCAAGCGCAAGCTGGCCAAGGCCCTGCCGCTATCCGATCGCATCGTTCTCGATCGCGAGCGCTGCATCATGTGCTATCGCTGCGTCCGGTTCCAGGACGAGGTTGCCGGCGACCAGGCGCTGTCCGCCATCGACCGCGCCGGCACATCCCAGATAGGCGTCCTCGAAGGCGAGACCTTCGACTCCCCGTTCTCCGGCAACACCATCGACCTTTGCCCCGTAGGCGCGCTCCTCAGCCGGCAGTACCGCTTCCGCGCCCGGCCATGGGATCTCCAACGCACGCCCTCGGTGTGCGTGGGCTGCGCCGTCGGCTGCAACGTCGAGCTGCACGCCCGCGACCAGGTCCTGCAGCGGATGGTCCCGCGCGAGAACATGGAGGTGAACAACGAGTGGCTGTGCGACTACGGCCGCTTCGACACGCTGCCCATCCACCAGGACCGCGTACGGCAGCCGCTGATCGACGGCGCCGTAGCGCCCTGGCAGGAGGCACTGCGCACCGCCGCCAAGATGCTCCGCGGCGGCTCGGCCGAAGTCGTCGCCTCGCCCTCGTTGACCAACGAGGCGCTGAACGCCCTCCGCGCGATCTCCGCGGGGCTGCACGCGCCGCTGACGGTGTGGCCGGCAAAGACGGGCCGCGTTCGCGGCAGCATCGTCGACCTGATCGGCTCGAAGACCATCATCCTGCTCGGCTTCGACGTCTGGCGCGAGCTGCCGGTGCTGGCCCTGCGCATCCGCGAGGCCCTCAAGAAGGGCGCCCAGCTGTACTGGGTTGGTGCCGGCGAGAACGGCCTGCGGCGAGATACGACTGCCAGCTATGCCACCGCCGACGCGCTGCTGAAGGCCCTGGATGGCGCTCCCGCCGGGCCCGTCTCCATCCTCGGACCTGGCGCGGACGACCTGGCTCAGCGGCTGGAGGCGGGCGGCATGGTGGGCGAGCCCCCGACTGCCGCCAACGGCTACGCCATGGCTGAGCTCCCTCGCGCAAACTTCACCGCCGATGTGCTGCTGCTGGCCGGCAATGAGAGCTGGCCCAGCCGCACGGTCAATAGGCCAGCCGTCATGTTGCGTTGGGCGGACCCCCAGCTTCCAGCTTCCAGCCACTCGCAACTCGTGCTGCTGCCAATCCTGCATCCCTACGAACAGACGGGCACCGTCACGAACCTCGAGGGCCGGGTGCAGGAGCTTCGCTCCGGCGGCCACCTGGCCGGCGAGGCGCGCGCCGACTGGGCCGTCCTGGCGGAGCTGGGCCGGGCGCTCGGCATCAATCCGGCCCCGGAGGGTATCCAACCTGCCCTGGCCTGATTCCGGCAGGATCATGCCCGGGCGCTCCGAGGCGCTGGGTGGGGCCATCGCTCCAGTTCCCGCGCGGGTGGGCCGCGAGCCAAGGGGTGTACGGGCATGATCCTGATGAGCGCTGCGCGCTCCGTGATCGTGATCTTCCTGCTCCTCACGGGCATGGCCTACATGACCTGGTTCGAGCGGCGGGTCATCAGCCGCTTGCAGGTACGCGTCGGCCCGAACCGCGTCGGAATCGCCGGCCTGATGCAGCCCCTCGCCGACGCCATCAAGCTGTTCTTGAAGGAGGACATCCGGCCCACCCGCGCCGATCGGCTGCTGTTCCCGCTCGCGCCTGCCATCTCGCTGTTCGCGGCGCTCGCGGCCTTCGCCGTGATCCCGTTCGGCCCCAGCGTGAACGTAGCCGGCGTGAACATGCCGGGCGCCGTCGCCGGCCTGTCGGTCGGCCTTCTGTACCTGGTGGGCGTGTCCAGCCTGGGTGTGTACGGCCTGGTGCTGGGCGGCTGGGCCTCGGGCTCCAAGTACTCACTCATTGGCGGCCTGCGGGCGGCGGCCCAGGTTGTCTCCTACGAGCTGATCCTCGGCATGGCGCTGGTCTCGGTCGCTATCGTGGCCGGCACGTTGTCACTGGACGGCGTCGTCAATGGCCAGGCCGGCCGCCTGCCGTATGTGCTCTTGCAGCCGCTGGCCTTCATCCTGTACCTGGTGGCTGCCGTCGCCGAGACCAACCGCGCGCCGTTCGACCTGCCCGAGGCCGATACCGAGCTGGTGGCCGGCTACCACACCGAGTACGGCGGCATGCGCTTCGCCATGTTCTTCATCGCCGAGTACGTCAACGTCATCACCGTTTCGGCGCTGGCGGCCACCATGTTCTTCGCCGGCTGGTCCGGCCCCATCCTGCCCGGGCCGCACTGGCTGTTCATTAAGATGCTCGTGTTCCTGTTCTTCTTCGTGTGGCTGCGGGCCACCCTCCCGCGCCTGCGCTACGACCAGCTGATGCGCCTGTGCTGGTCGGTACTGCTGCCGCTGGCGCTCATCAACCTGCTGGCCACGGCCATCGCCGTGGCGGCGCTGGGCTGATCGCGATGGCCAGCGGCTTCTCGGCCCTGTTCCGCGGCTTCTGGACGACCCTCAAGCACGCCGCCCGCCCCGCGGTGACCCTGAGCTACCCCGAGCAGAAGAAGCCGCTCTCGCCCAACTTCCGCGGCCGCCACCGCCTGTACCGGCACGAGGACGGATTGGAGCGCTGCATCGGCTGCGAGCTGTGCGCCGGCGCGTGCCCCTCGCAGGCTATCCTGGTCGAGCCGGCCGAGAACGATCCGGAGCACCCGGTCTCGCCGGGCGAGCGCTACGCCCAGCGCTACGAGATCAACATGATCCGCTGCATCTTCTGCGGCTTCTGCGAGGAAGCCTGCCCGGTGGACGCCATCAAGCTCGGGCCCGAGTACGAGCTGGCCGACTACGAGCGCAGCTCCTTCGTCTACACCAAGGAGATGCTGCTCGATCCCGAGAAGTACGCTCCCAAGCGCCAGCTCCACCTCGACGTGGATCAGCCTCGCCCAGGCTACACCTCCGGCGGCAAGGCCCTCGGTGAGCTCTACGGCACCTACCACCCCATCGGCGCCGAGGATCACCGGGACATCCCGCCCAGCCCTCCTGCCGGGGGCGAGCCCGTCCGATCGTGAGCGATCAGCTGTTTGCCCCGGTCGTCGCCGCATGCGTGATCGCCTTCGTTTCGGCGCTGTTCGTCGTGCTGGCCCGGGGCGCCATCCGCGCCGTCGTGGCGCTGCTGGCGCACAGCCTGTCCATCGCCGCGCTGTACGCCCTGCTGGCCGCGGGGCTCGTGGCCGTGGGCCAGCTGCTCATTTACTCCGGAGCAATTGTCGTGCTGTTCCTGTTCGTGGTGGCGCTGCTGCCGCCGGGAGGCCGCGAGCTGAGCTCGCAGCCGCTGCGCGTCACGGCCGGCGTGCTGGTCGGACTGGTGATGCTGGCAGCCCTCTACACCGGCCTGGAGCCGGCGCTGTTCGGGAACGTGCAGCTTGCCGCCGCCGCCGGGCCCATCGGCAGCGTGGCCGGCGTCGGCCACCAGCTGTTCGACTTCGACAAGCTGCTGGTGCCGTTCGAGCTCACGGCGCCGCTGCTGCTGGTCGCCATCGTCGGCGCAGTCGCCCTCTGGCGCCGCCAAGAGGCGCCCGCCTAGCGATGCTCACCACCCTGACCGTCCTGGCGACCAGCGGCATCCTGTTTGCCCTCGGGGCAACCGGTGTGATGCTGCGCCGCAATCCCGTGGCCATGCTGATGTGTGTCGAGATCATGCTCAACGCGGGCAACCTGCTGCTGGTGCTCGGCTCCCGCGCCCAGGGCAACGACGCCGGCCAGGCCACCGCCCTCATCGTGCTGGTCATCGCCGCCGCCGAAGCTGTCGTAGGGCTCGGCCTGGCGCTCGTCCTGTTCCGCCACCGTGACCCCGTCGACGTCGACGAGCCCCGCCTGGTGCGCGGATGACGCTGAACTTCACCGACGTCCTCCCCTGGGCTTTCCTGTTCACCCTCCCCGGCCTCCTGCTGGGCAGCACCGGCATCATCCGCAAGGCTGGTGTCGGCAGCATCCCTGGCGTCCTCGCGCTCCTGGGCTGCGCTGTCGCCTGGCTGCTGGGTTATGGCCAGCCGGCGACGGTGGAGCTTGGCGGCTGGCTGCCCTTCGTGCCGGACGGCCGGTTCTTCCTGCGTGTGGACGGCCTCACCGCCTTCATGCTGGCCATCCTCGGCCTGATCTCCG
>Ga0209062_1004267_pt1 | contig 15219 bp, 12 predicted proteins | sample Coa_R2_2_FD_187158 | JGI IMG/M metagenome (GOLD analysis project Ga0209062, IMG submission 187158) | Surface soil microbial communities from Centralia Pennsylvania, which are recovering from an underground coalmine fire - Coalmine... | ecosystem: Environmental > Terrestrial > Soil > Unclassified... | reverse complement strand
GCACTTTCGGGAAGAGTTGTGTCTGCACTTCCCGGGCGTGTTCCAGTTCCTGTGCTGTCCGTCGCTCCGCTTCGAATCTCTCAATATGTTCCCGGCGATGATCTTCCACTTCGCGGACCACGGATTCGTCGGTGGTCAGGACGAAGGAGTTTCCATCGATGTCCTGAAATATCGTGGAGATGCTGCCGGAAGGCTGTATCTGCGGCTCGCGAAGAAAAGCGACGCCGCGGTCGCGCCACTCATTATATTTGCCAAAGATATCTTCAGTGAGAAACGCGATCTGCGTGGGCATGCCGATGAGTTCGTATTCCTCTGAGCCGGGCTGAGGCGAGACAAGGGCGAGCATGGCGGTCCCATCCGGCGGGGCGACCACGAGCTGGCGTTCGCCGGATGATTCTGAGTCCAGCGCCAACTCGAACCCAAGCTGTTCCAGATAAAACCTCAGACTCTGCTCCTGATTGCGAACGAAAACGCTCACGGTGCCGAGGCGGAGATACAGGTCCCGTCGATCAGGATGAAAGCTGCACTGGTGCGCATGATGCCGATGGCTCGCGGCGCGGGCGGAAGCAGGTGCGCTCATGCCCGGATTATAGCTCCCGGTTGTCTGGTCTTTCTGTCATCGCCATGCGGTAATGAGGCGGGCGACGTTTCCCTGGAGCTTGAGGCCGTCACGGCGATCTCGGAAGTAGCGATCATTGATTTCGCTGGAGGTGAGTTCTTCGATACGCGTGAAACCGGCGTGACGGAGTTCCTCTCGCATATCATCGGGTGAGAAAAAGAGCTGAAAGGGCTCGCCTGCCTGTGCGACGCGATCGGCGATAAAGTCGAAGGCTATTTTCTCTCGGAAGCTGAGCAGGGAACGGTCTAATGCGTATTCGAAGGTGACGCCGCTGCCTTCCGGCATAGACCCTATAGCATGGATGGTGGCGCGAAAGGCGTCGAGCGTGAGATAGGGTGTAACGCCGAGCCAGGAGAAAAAAGCAGGTTTGGCGAAATCGAATGTGGTTAGCGCGAGGCCGTCGGTCAAGTTCTGCTTTTCGAAATCGACAGGAACGAAGGTCAGCGATGGCGGAATTTCGATGAGGACCTGAGCAAGCAGATAGCGTTTCCATTCCTGCGTGGCAGGGTAATCTACCTCAAAGACTTTCAACTGTGCGTAGGGGTTGCGATAGGCGAAGGTGTCGAGCCCTGCGCCGAGAACAACGTATTGCGTCACACCGTTTTCAACCGCGGTGCGTAGGTGTTCTTCTGCATAACGGCTGCGCGCGACCACGAAGGAGCGCATGGCCCGACCGAATTGGCTGTTGTGTGTGTCGGCTTCAGCAGTAATGTTCGCCGCAGCGCCCGGGCCGAGGATAGGGACTGCGATCGGGTCGCTCAGGACCAGAGGCTGCGAGTCGAGGATTTGATGGGCGGCACGACGCCGCGCGACGCTAAACGCGGTTTTGCTTGGACGGCCTACCTGCATGCAGATTGAGTGTACTCCAGCTCCCTGTCCCTCCTGTGCGTTTTTCTGGAAGGACGGGGAGGGGATTACTCCGTTGCAACCTGCCAGGTGTCGTTTGTCTGCACTAAGGTTGTGGTAGCGGTCTTCGGGGCGGCCAGGTCAGACTGCAGATTGGGGAAGGCTGTCTGCATCTCCTGCGACTTTGCCCAGTCGGGCACGCCGGTGAGGTCATAGTGGTAATTCACGACAGCGTTGTTGGCTCCATTTGCATTTTTGCCCAGGTTGACATTGTCAATCGAGGTGACTTCACGGTGGCCATAGCAGAAATTGCCGTAGCCGGGCTGTGACGGGTCGGATGTCCATGTGGTGCGACCCTTGTCCGATAGATCATAGTCATTCACCTGCTTGGAGCCGATGAGGAAGCGCTTCTTCTCCTGCGGAGTACGTGTGAGCAGGCCGGCATCGGTGAGCGCGTCAAAGCCCTTTGTTTGCTCGTCGTTTGAGGTATCAGCCTGCGCAGGAAATTTCACCGGGCTCTGCCAGATGCAGCTGGGATGCGCGGAATAGTAATTGTCGATTGCGGTTTTGAAGGTGCCTGTATCCGGTTTTTTATTGCAGCCAAAGGCGAAGATGATAAAGCCGCACAGAGCGGCAGTTGCAGCGAAACGCTTCGTGGGAAAAAGCATTGCAAACCCTCCAAGGGATTGGATGCTGATTTCCAGCCAATCCTTCGGTCACCTATTTATTTTTCAGTGGTTTTCTTGCGAAATAGTAGAGCGAGAAGGCCAGAAGCGCAAAGGCGATGATCGAGATGGTCTGATGTTGAAGCAGGTTGTAGATGGCGCTTCCGTGCGGGAACCAAAGGTGTAGTTCGTTGCCTGTGGCAGTTTCGTAGAGCTTGAGAGCGACGCCGCAGAGGCCCATGACGCCACCGGCGGCAATGAGTCCGCTGGCGTAGAGCGAGCCGGGAGAGATTTCGCTGCTGGTGTCATCAGCGCCTCCGGCTTTCATAGCAGCGCGCTCGACCATCCAGCGCACAATGCCTCCGCAGAACATGGCAAGCGTGGTGCCGATGGAGAGATAGGCCCCGACGGCAAACGAAAGTGAGCGTATGCCGAGCACTTCAACAGCGATGACGAGGAAGACGCCGAGGAAGACGAGCCCCCAGGGAAGTTTGCGCGCGAGGATCCCATTGATGACGGTGGCCATAAGACGGCCCTGCGGCGCGGCGGCCTTTTCGCTGCCGATGCCCTGCATCCATTGGATTTCAATGTTGCCGGTTTGCGGGTTGTAGAGGTACTTGCCGTCGGGCAGCTCGGTGGAGCCGAGGGCGTTGAGCAGCACGTACTGGCCGCCTTCCACGAACTGCGTGGAGTTGTCCGGCTTGGTCAGCAGGAAACGCTGGCGCGAGAAGTGCTGCTGCTGAATCTGGACGCCATCCGGCGGCGCGCTCACATTGAAGGGAATGGGCTGCTTCATGGGTGTGAATGTTTCGAGGCCCTTGTTCATGGCGTTGAGCGTGATGCCGATGGAGAAGACCGACACGATGACGCCGACCATGACGGCGACCTGCTGCTTCCAGGGAGTTGCGCCGATGAGGAAGCCTGTCTTCAGGTCCTGCGAGGTGTCACCGGCATTCGACGACGCGATGCAGACGATGCCGCCGATGCTGATGGCCAGCGCGCCGAATGCCGGGGCTGTCCAGCCGCTGACCAGGAAAATCGCGGCGACGGCCATGAGCGTGGCGATGGTCATGCCGCTGACCGGGTTCGACGAGCTGCCGATAAGGCCAGTAATGCGACTGCTGACTGTGACGAAGAGGAAGCCGAAGACCATGACCAGCAGCGCGGCCGCGAGATTGGCGAGCCATCCGGTATAGGCTCCGGGAACCGGCTTGAAGGTGAGGAAGAGAAAGATCATCAGGACGAGCAAGCCGCTGCCGAGCAGAACGATATTCATGGGGATGTCACGCTCGGTGCGTGAAGCGGAGTCGCCGCCAACATTTTTGCCGATGGTCTTCATTCCCGCGCGCAAGGCGCTGATGATCGTCGGCAGCGTCCGCAGCAGCGTGATGAGGCCCGAAGCCGCCACGGCGCCCGCGCCCATTGGGCGAATATAAATACGCCAGAGATCGCTTGGGGACATCTGTGAGATGGGTACAGTGCCGGGATAAATCGGCCCGTTAAAATGCGAGCCGAAGAAATGAATTGCGGGCATGATGACCAGCCAGCTGATAATGCCTCCGGCGAAGAGCGTTCCAGCAATGCGCGGTCCGATGATGTAGCCCACGCCGAGATATTCCGGCGTAGCATCGGCGCGGACTGCTGATCCAGGGAGCCACCTCGGTTCGTAGTTTGGAGTTCCGGGCCACGCGCCCAGAAGGTTTTCATTCTGGAAGAGTGTGTAAAGCGCGCCGAGCCCGAGGCCGAAGAAGACGCGGCTGGCAAACGATCCTCCGCGTTCTCCCGCAACAAGCACGTCGGCGCAGGCTGTGCCTTCGGGGTAGGTAAGGTTGCCGTGCTCTTCGACAATAAGCTGGCGGCGCAGCGGAATCATAAAAAGAACACCAAGCCACCCTCCAAGCAGCGCCAGCATGAAGATGCGGACATATTCGAGATCGAAGCCGAGGAAGATAAGCGCCGGCAGAGTGAAGATCACCCCGGCGGCGATGGATTGGCCCGCGTTGCCTGTCGTCTGGACGATGTTGTTTTCGAGGATCGATGCTTTGCCTAAGGCGCGGAGGACACTGATCGAGAGGACGGAGATCGGGATCGATGCCGCGACGGTGAGTCCGGCGCGCAGGCCTACGTAGACGGTGACGGCTCCGAAGAGGACAGCAAAGATACAACCTAGCAGAACAGCGCGGACGGAGAACTCGCGGCGCGATTCTTTGGCGGAAACAAATGGCTCAAAGCCTTGCAGGGTGGCCAAACCTCATACCTCCAGGAAGCGTGAGTGTATCAGGATTGGCGGGGTTTCTGTAATTGATCCCAGGTCTCTTTTCGAGACCTGAGCGCCCGCGCTACTTGTCTGTCGGATAGCCATGTAGCTGCGGGCCGATGGTGTTCGAGTAGTTGTAATTGTGGCGACGGTCGTCATCGATGGTCCAGAACATAGCTCCGATCATTCCCGGATAGCCCGCAGGGTTGCGCAGCTTGTACTTTGTTCCGGCTGGAGCTTTGCCCTTGATGATGTAGTCCATCGACTGGCTGACGATAGCCGGAGTGGTGTCTGGAGTAAGGAAGCCTACGGCGACCTTATCGGCGGGCATTGGATCGAAGTGATACTTCGGATTCCCGCCCACATCGAAGCCGTGCAGCAGAAGCTCCGTCATGGCGGCGTGATAATCCGCAGTACCGGGCTGGTAGATTTCGCCGTCAAGTCCCTGAAGCGGCGGCGTATTGTAATCCTGCACATCGACGAAGGACAGGATGTCGCGGATGGCATGGAGAATCGGGAGATACGAACCGAACTGGCCGCCGTAGCTCGGGTAGCCGGAGGGAATCTGTGTGCCTTCTGGCACCAGGCTGATCATGAACTTCGGACCGAAGTGATCGTGCAGTTGCCGCAAGGCGGAGATGAGATTCACGATAGACGGCGTGGTTGGATGGCGAAAGTCGGTGTCTCCGGGATCAATGGAGAGCGAAGGGCTTTCAAAATCGATATCGATGCCGTCGAAGCCGTATTCGCTGACGATATTCGTCACGGATGAGACAAACGTGCGAACGCGTTTGGGATCGGCGAGTGTGAAGTGCTCGCCTCCGCCGCCGAGCGAGATCATGACCTTTCTACCCTGACTCTTAAGTAAGGCAAGATCGGCCTTGAACTGCTCAGGAGTTTCACCGGCAGGAGCGTGGAACTGCATCGTGCCTTCCGGAGCATTGTGATCGGGCGTGGCAAAGGCGACGATGATGACGTCCCACTGCGGCGAAACTTCACGGATGGGGAAGATGGACTTCGCGTCGGCATAACCAACCCAGTAGCCAATCAGATTGTGACCATTCGGCTTTCCGCTCTGTGGAATCGCCGCAACCGTGGGCTTGGGAGGCGCGGAGCGCGGGCCCCGCGCTGGACACGGCTTTGCAGGAGAAGGCAGCGCTTGCGTGTCAGGAAAGCTGTATGTGCTGCCGAGGTTTCCTGATGCGCCAAGATACCAGGACAGCAGGGCAACATTCTGCAGGTGGAAGCTGCGTCCATTTGCGTTTGCGACAAAGGGCTTCGAGGATGGAATGTTGTTTTTGGGGTTGGTGTTCGTCGGTCCCAGCAGGAAATACGCCGTGGAGATGCTCGTCCCACCGCAGCGCCCCTGATCTCCCGCAGGAACTGAAGACAAGCGCATCCATGCTGGAACGACGTTTCCCGGGTATGGTCTGCTGGCAAAATGCACCAGTGGATCATGCAGCGGGTCATTGATGAATTCCGCAAGCTGCTGCGTGATCGGTTGTACATCCTTGTCTTCGACGATTGCAGGAGCGGCATGAAGATAAGAGCCCAGCACGAATGAATTTGCCGTTGCTGTATCCACGCCATGCGTTCCCCAGGAGCAGCACTCCGTGGCGTCGCCCTCAACGTAATACGTGGTGTTGCGAGTTACGGCAATGACTAGCTCGCCGTCTTGTTTCGGAATTTGCTTGAAGATTTCGCGCTGAACGAACTCAACATCAGCCACTGCGAATGACTCGCCCGTCTTCTTTGATGTAAGAACATAACCATAGCCCGCGGGTATGGTGATTCGGATTGGCTTTATTTCCGGCTTGCCCAGCAGGGTATGCCAGTTTATCGCGGCGGGGAAAGTAGCGCGCAGCATTGCATCGGCATACTGCGTTTGGCCGGATGCGAAAGCGAAGTTCGTGAAGATAGGCGAGGTAAGAATAGAGGAGACGTCTTCCGCGGCGTCCATGACGAAAGGCTTACCGTTGATCTGCTTCGTATCAAAGGAAAGCGTGACGGGCACGAGCACGGTTGCGATTGTGGTTGTCGCATCCTGAGATGGGTCGTTGCCGAAGATCGTGTAGTTATTTTGCCCGACTGCCAGCTTGAAAGTTGGAGCTGTTCCCTGAGCATGAGCGGGATGCAGTGATGAGATAAGAAATGAGAGCAGGGCAACGAGCAGACAGACAGGCTTGACTCGCATCATTCCGGTTACGCGACCTCGGCAGAAATGGATTTGCTGCGTAGAAAGAATAGCAAGGGTAGCGCGGTATGCTGGAGCATGTCCTTGCGCAGACTGCTGGCTTACGGAGCAATTTACCTTCTTTGGGGCGGCTCTTTTCTGGGGATTCGCGAAGTGGTCGCAGTAGTGCCGCCTTTCTTCGCTGCCGGATTTCGCTTTACGCTGGCAGGCCTTCTACTTGTCGCTTACAGCTACTGGCGCGGTCAGACTGAGATGCCGAGCGGCTCATGGCGCGGCGCAGCAGCGCTGGGATTCGTCATGTTTACGCTGATGTATGCTGCGCTTTTCTGGGGCGAAATTCGCGTGCCCTCAGGAATTGCAGCGGTCGTTTCGGCAATGATTCCGGTCTGGATTTTTATCGGCGAGCTGGCGATTCTGCGCTCACAGAAGGCTACATTTCTGTCTGTGATCGGCATTGCGCTTGGATTTGCCGGCGTAGTCATGCTGGCGTGGCAGGTGCCCGGTTCAGGGGCGCGGGCTTCGACTGTTGCCATCCTGGTGCTGATTGCCGGAACTCTGTGCTGGTCAGGCGGAACGCTGTGGTCGCGGCGGCTCACGTTGCCCAAGCCGCAGACACTGAATGCTGGATGGCAGATGGCGATGGGCGGTGGACTGCTGCTGGTCCTCTCAGCGCTTACCGGAGAACTGAGGCGCATGCCTTCTGCCGCAACGCTGCTGAAGCCTGTGATTCTCGGCAGCATGGCTTACCTTGTGATTGCTGCCTCCATTGTGGCTTTTACTGCTTATGTGTGGCTCATCGCGCATGAGCCGGCAACGCGCGTTGCCAGCTACGCGTATGTGAATCCGGTGATTGCACTCTTTGCCGGGGCACTCTTGGCAGGAGAGCGTTTGACGGCATTTCAGGGGATTGGAGCCTTACTGGTATTGGCGGGAGTGTTTGCGACATTGACGGGAAAGCAGACTCCGGTTGCGAAAAAAGTCTCGGCTTGATGCAACAATATCTACGCTAAGACGCCAAGTGCGCGAAGATTCATTGCGCAGAGAATACTGAGGTTGCGCGGAGATCCCTTCGCTCACTCAAATAGGCCCCTGCGGATAAAACCATTCACCGTAGAGAGCATAGAGGACACAGAGAAGCTGACCAAATGTATTGTTCTGGCGCGAAGCGCGATTCGCCCTGCGCGGAGCAGCACCTGGAATTGTGCAGAATTTCGCTGTATACTCATTGGCAACGGCGGTCTGTCCGCCATGAGAGGTGCGTCTTCTGCAGTCAGCGTGATGCAAATGCGCTGGATGTTCACAAGACCGGTACCTCAGCATGGAGAGCGGTTGCTCGCGTGCTGCGAAGTCCGGTAGACAGCCTCTGCTGCGCCCTCTTTCCTGCTCCATGCCGTCTTTGCGGCGAATCTCTTCTGCGCATCTCCCGCGTTCCTGTCTGCGATTCCTGCTGGAAAAATCTTCCCGAACAAGCTGGCTGCCTGTGCGCGATTTGCGGTGAAGCTCTAGGCATTGCCGATTTTGGCGAATCAGAAAAACTTCTGTGCCGGGTTTGCCGAGCAACTGCGCCTCCGTTTGCGCGCGCTGTGGCTCATGGGCTCTACCAGGACAATCTGAGAAACCTCCTGCATCTGCTGAAATACGATCGGATGCAGCCGATTGCAGATCGGCTGGGCGGTCTTCTGGCGCGGCAGGTTCTTGCCGTTGAGAACATTCCGCAGAAGATGCTGGTAATCCCAGTGCCGCTCTTTCGATCAAAGAAGCGCGAGCGGGGATTTAACCAGGCTGAATTGCTGGCGCGAGCGACGGTAAAAGCGCTCCGAAAAGCGCGTCCGGAATGGAAATTGACGGTTGCCACGGGCGTGCTGGAACGACGTCGCGCCACACAGAGTCAGGCAGGGTTGACTACGCACCAGCGTCGCGCCAATCTGCGCGGCGCTTTTTTTGCATCTGCGCCTGAGAAGCTGAAAGGTGCGGATGCGCTTCTGATTGACGATATTTACACTACGGGGGCTACCGCCCGGGCATGCGCGCAGGCGCTGCGCCGCGCCGGAGCCAGCAGCGTGCATGTGGCCACAGTAGCGCGGGCGCAGCGGCAGGAGATAATTCAGCCGCCTGCAATGCCCGCAAAAGAAATACCAATGCACGAAGATGTAGCGATGTGGGATTCAGGGTTTGTTCCTGCGGCTCCCGGCGTATAAGCGCCGGGGCTGTGCTCATTCAGGTCTTGAATAAGTCTGGGGGAGAGATGTCTCTAGGGAGAGCCATGATTCACGCGCGCAAACAGAAGCACGCCATTGCTCCACGCGAAGAGGCGCGTGTTCATTCGCCGAGCACCATGCAGTCGCCAGTGCTGGTGCTGAACGCCTCGTATGAGCCGATCAACATCTGCGGCGCGCGGCGGGCGCTGGTTCTGGTGCTGAAAGGCATAGCCAAGACAGAAGAGGAACAGGGCGCAATGCTGCACGCAGCGCGGGTTCTCATGCCGCTACCGTCGGTGATCCGCCTGCTTGAGTACCGGCGCATTCCGCATCAGACACGGGCATTGTCGCGCAAGAACATCCTGCTGCGCGACCGGAATAGCTGCCAGTACTGCGGCGTCGTATTACCTGCGGGCGAACTGACGCTGGACCACGTAATTCCGCGCTCCCGTGGAGGACTGTCAACCTGGGAGAACCTCGTCGCCTGCTGCCATCCATGCAACCGTCGTAAAGGAAACCAGATGCTGCATGAACTTGAGGATATGAAGCTGCTGCGCGAACCGCGTCCCTTTACGCTGCACACCAGCCGGCACATCATGCGTATGATTGGGCACAGCGATCAGAAGTGGCGGAAGTATCTGTATTATTGAGGCTTTGCCGGCTGCTGTTTTGGAGCCGGTTGTTGCTGGCTGCCGGTCCCTTGTCCGATCTCCTGCCCGTCGAATGTGATCTTGACCGATGAGCCGAAGCGCTTGTAATCAGCATATTTCACGGTCTCGCGAATATGCACATCCTGGCTCAGATAACCACTGCCGCCGGAAAAGTGGAGAACTCCTTCGCCCCGGGTATAGACCGGGAACCAGTATTTGCCATCGATCTGCTCGCGAAACGTCGTAAATGGCGGTGATAAATCTTCATGACCCTTGCGGGTGTCATCCGGGACGTTTTTCCCATTCGTAACGACGATCTGCAAGTCCTTCTGATCGACCCAGATGCGGCCCTGAAAATAGCGTTTGTTCTTTTCGATGACTTTTGGCTTTACGTCGAAGACATAGGTATCGACTTCGTCGACTTTCTGCTTACCCACATACGTCAGGTCATATTGGCCGACATCTTCTTTCGTAAGCACAAAGGGAAGGCGCTGCTCGATGTCCTGAAAATCCGCCGGGCTCATCGAGATGCGCTGGAGGGAATTCTCCGGCGCGAAGACAACTTTCTCGTAACGCCTGCCGGATGGATCAAAGGTGATGTCAGTCACCTGGTAATACTGACCATCCACCTTATTGTCGTCATCAAGTGTCTCGACTTTTACGCTACGCTCGTACGTGTAGTTCCCCATAGCCTCACGGAACTGCGACTCTTTCGCTGTAAAGTTGTCGATGATCTGCTGCGCCGGAACCGAAGGCGAGGAAGTGTCTAGCTTGCCGAAACCCTGATCGAGCGGCATCGCCGTGTAGGAAACCTGGGCGGAAATGGAAGCCGCCGTGAAAACGAGGGATGCCAGGAAGAAAAGCCGTTTGTGAACCACTGAAGTCTGCTCCTGGAGAGCCGATAACCGCTCCACTTAACAGGATAGACGTCCGGGGAGACATATGGGGATTCATATCATCCCGATTCCGGCATTTTTCAGGTCAAAATTATCGCGCAGCAGCGTACACTTGGCTCACGCTTTCGGCCCATGAATGAGTTCTATCGAGTTCCGGCGCTGACGCTCCTGAGCATGCTTTGGATCGTCTTTGTCCTGTTGTATTTGCAGGCGCGTACTCCCCGCAGGCTGCTCTGGCTGGTCGGCTGGAGTATGGCTGTTTTTCACCTGGCCACCGAAGTGGCTGGCGTCCACAGGGCAGGCTGGGGGTTCGCGCTTTCCAGCGCCAGCATGGTTCTGGCGGCCATGATGTTTCTGGGGTCGATGTCTCCGCTCAGCTTTCAGCGTTGGCCGCGATTTCTGTACGTTTATGGCTTTTCTGCTCCTCTTTTACTGTATGCAGTCATCATTTCTCTTTATCCGCAGGCCGATGGATGGCTGCGTTTTGTGCTCATGCTGCTCGCGATTGCCACCATCCTGGTGGCAATCCTGTGGGGTCTCCGCAAGAACCTTTTGCCGCGATGGTTCACTGTGTCTTTGCCGGTTCTGCTGGGGGCTGTTTGCCTCTGGCTTACGTATCAGAGAGAGTACTATTTCGTCCTGTTCATTACGCAGGCGGCAAGCAATCTGGTAACTGCCCTACTGTTTGCTGCTGCATATCGCCGATGGAGTCCCGGCGTCATCTTCGCTTCGGCAGGATTTTTCCTGTGGAGCCTGCCGGCGGTGCTGGATTCTGTATTCGCCGCGCATGTACCCCTGCTGATGATTGGGCGGGGTCTTAATCTGATTAAGGTAGCAACGGCCGTCGGCATGATTCTGATCGTGCTTGAAGATGAACTGGAACAAAACAAAGCGGCCAAGGAGCGGGACCATCGAGCGCGTATCGAGATGGAGCGCTATTCCGAGATCGATCTCTCGCTGCTTCTGGGGGTAAACGCTGAAAGCGCCTACCAGCATGCGTGCGAGGTGATGATTGAGGTAAGCCGCTTCAGTCAGGCATTGCTCTTCCTGCGCGATGTTGAAGGTCGTTTCTATGACGCGGCCCATGCCGGAATAGACGATGAATTGGCTGCCGCTCTGGATGCGCTGGGTAAACGTGTCTCGCAGAAGCAGATTGAACAGTTTCGGCAGAGCCGGAGCGTTGCCGTGGAGATAGGTAATACGTTGCAGGTGGACCTGAGGCCGCTGTTTGTGCCCAATGATCCACTGGAACGGCTGCAATATATAAAAAGCTATGTCATTCCGCTGCGAGTGCGACCGGAAATGACGGTTGAAGGCTACCTATTGCTGAGCGGACTAAAGCATCCTGAGCAACCGTTGCAGGCAGATGACCTGCTGCCGCTGGAATTGCTGGTGGCGCGATTCACCGCCATGCGCGAGCATAATGCACTGATGCAACGCGTAGCGCGATCAGAAAAGCTGGCCGGTCTGGGCCAGCTTGCCGCCGGGGTTGCGCATGAGCTGAATAATCCGCTCACGGTTGTTCTCGGCTACTCGCAGATTCTGGAAGAAACGCTTGAAAACCATCCGGCACAGGAGAGTGTGTCGCTGGTTCGCAGCGAGGCGCAACGCATGCGGCAAATCATAGAAAGCATGCTGCGCTTCTGGAGACCTTCTCCCGTCGAGCATGCAGCCGTTTCCGTGGCAGAAATACTGGAAGATATCTGCCGCTTTCGTCGCGCGGAATTGACCCGGCGACAGATCGATTTGCAGCTTCATCTTCCTAAAGACCTGCCGCAGATCGACGGTAACAAAAACCAATTGCAGCAGATGTTCCTGCAGGTGCTGAATAATTCGCTGGAGGCGTTTGGTCCGGACGATGACAGGACGGCGAGGACGATACGCGTGGATGCAAGCCACCACAATTCGGGAATCCGAATTTTGATCTCGGATAACGGACAGGGCTTTACCGATCCCAACCGCGCCTTTGATCCCTTCTTCACCACCAAAAGGCCGCGGGCCAGCACCGGCATGGGCCTGAGCGTATGCTATGCCATCGTGCGTGATCATGGGGGCGAGATCACGGCGCATAATCTGCAGCCTCGCGGCGCCGCGCTGGTGATTGAACTGCCGCTCCGCGCGCGTTATGCAGAAAGCGAAATGAGTCAGGTTTTCGCGCGCTAGCATATCTGGCAACTGCACATGGGTGCCCCATCTCTCGCAGAGACATGGGGTGGTCTGCTATCAGATAATCATCTGACACCATGCCATTCCGCTCTTCCACTAAGAAAAAAAAACCTCTTGACGAAGCCGCCCTCTACGAATATGCCATCGGCGCGCTAACCCGCCGCATGCGCACAACCGCAGAGCTGAAGCGGCTGATGCGCGCGCGAGTCGAAGAAGGCGAGTCAGGTGAAGCAAAGGTTGAACACATCGTGTCCCGTCTCAAGGAGCAGCGCTATCTTAACGATACAAGCTATGCCGCTGATTATGCCCGCTTGCGGCAGGAGAATTCGAGCTTCGGCAAGAGACGTGTACGCCAGGACCTGATTCAGAAGGGTGTGCACGCCAATGTAATCGCGAAAACCCTGGACTCAGCCTATGAAAATGTCAACGAAGAGGAGCTGGCGCGGCGACATCTGACGCGCAAGCGTGTCCGCAAACCATCCAATGAGAAAGAGGCTGCGCGCGTGATGCGTATGCTCGCGCGCGCAGGCTTCTCAAGTGGTGTAATCTTCAAAATCCTGAAGAAGTGGGACGTGGATGACGACACACTTGCTGCGCTGGAGTCGGCAGATATAGACAACGAGCCAGGTCCCGAATAACCTTTCAAAAGTGCCAGATCAGATCGCCGGCAAAGGTCAGCTGCGTGGTCTTGGTAGGTGCTCCGCCGGTCGGCGCGTCATACGCAGGCTTGTCATAGGAGTGCTCGAGCCGCAGCTCGGGCCGGAAGGTCACTGTGCTGCCGATCCAGTAATTCAGCCCGACCAAATGCTCCGAGTACTTTGTCGCCGTGCCGGTGCGCTGGCCTTTGAGATCGTCAAAGAACTCATTGCGGATCGTCATCGAGGTATGGTGATTGTTCCACTCATGCTCGATATAGTTCACGATGGCCCAATCCGGCGCATAGCAGTGTGTGGCAGCAGGGTTGCACTGCGCGCCATTCGCGCCGGAGATGAGCGCAGGCGAGGTAATCTGGCTTGCATGGGCGCCGATATTCGCATTCGGTCCATAGCTGATGCAGGGATCTAAGCCATAACACAGGTTCGGAACATCGCGCTCGTATTGATACCAGTACTCGGTCGACGTATGCCAGGTTTCGTTGAACTTGCGGTAGTAGGTGAGATAGTAGGCTGACACATTGTTATACGAATATTTTGCTGAGTTCAATGAGTTGGCGCAGAAGTAAAGATTGTCGCCGCCATTGCTCCATGTATATCCGGCGCAAGCGTTGCCGGTTAGTTTTGCATACTTGCTCCACGGAGCAGCTTCGCAGCCGCCTGAGACGCCGGCCTGCACTGTCCAGTGGTTATTCAGCCTGGTCGTAGCGTTGATGCCGTGCTGCGTATAGCAGTCATAGGTGTAAAGCAGCGAGTGGCTGTAGGTATAGTTGTTCGGCGCAAGCTGCGCTTCAATATCGGGCAGAGATATATAGCGGCCTAGACGGATATCTGTGCCTTGTCCGATGTGCGGCAAATAAAAATCCATGTAATACATCACCGGATCGTACCCATAGGTATTGTTCTTCTGAAGCAGTTGCTGGCTGAAAACCCCTGCCGCCGTCGTGTAGCGGTAATCAAGCCCGTAGATGCTGGCAAAACGGAAACCCCAGTCGAAGTGTTCCTTCTGCACCGTGTCCGGCAGCCGCTCAAAGTACAGTGCAGCCTGATCAAGCTGGATCGAATTGGGAATCACATCGTAGGCCATAGGAGCGTTGGCGTATTTGCCCTTGTTCGAGGTGCCGGCGTTATAGCCGATACTGAACCAGCCATAAACTTTGAAGCGCGTCTCGTTTTTGTTTATCGCCTGCATCAGCATGTAGGTCTGGTAGTCGGGCGCTCCAATCACAGGAGTGCCGCCGATAGGCCAGTCTGCTGACGGGAATGGCGGCGAGTTCAGCGGCGCAGGCGTGCCGCGGCGCTGCGGCTCCGGAGCTGGCGGAAGACCGTTTGAAGAAGCGGTCCAGTCATTGATATAGGCGTGGCCCAGGCGAGTGAAAAAACCTTCATTGTGGTCCTGATTTGTGGTTGATTGTCCGGCGAGTTGCATTGCTCCTGCACAGAACAAAGTAACGGCGGCGAGCGCGCTGAATCCCGACTTTAACATTCTCCCGATCTGCATCTTGCTCCTCGTGGGTTTGCTTACGGAGCCGACACAACTGCTCCACAAACATCTCCAGACTAGGAACGGACCCGTAAGAGGGGCCTAAACGGGATGCAAGGAATTCGTAAGGAAAGGGTAGGTTTGCTACCTAGGAGGCTGCGCAGGCTCGTTGGTCTCAATAGGCGGCGCCACGACCAGAATGTGCGTGGGCAGCTTTTCTTTCACCGTGAAGGTGTCCGATTTCAATTTGTAACTTACGTGCAGGACGGGAGAGCAGGCAGTTGGCGGCACATTATTCGCCCAGCTGACAGACCAGCTTTCGACAAATCGCCTGGCTGATTCTGCGAGTGCAGGAGGCCCGGAGACGATATCTGCAGTGACGGTCCCATCGGCTGTGATGTGAACCTGCAGCGTTACTTCGCCCTGCAGGTGAGACGCTCTGGCTGTATTCGGATACTGGATAGAATTCTCCGCCTTGACTTCCATCCCTTTGCACTTTTGCGCAGACTCTGCATGGGCCAAAGCACAGACCAACAGAAGCATCGAAAAGCGGCGCGATCGCATGCGGGAAATCATAGCGTGTCCACTGCTA
>Ga0209062_1004265_pt1 | contig 15221 bp, 21 predicted proteins | sample Coa_R2_2_FD_187158 | JGI IMG/M metagenome (GOLD analysis project Ga0209062, IMG submission 187158) | Surface soil microbial communities from Centralia Pennsylvania, which are recovering from an underground coalmine fire - Coalmine... | ecosystem: Environmental > Terrestrial > Soil > Unclassified... | reverse complement strand
TGGCATGCGTACTTCGGACAACAAACCGTAGCCGTTGACAGAGGATGAAGCAGATATTGCCGATTACAAATACCGCGCTGCCACCCACGCCGTAATCGCCGGTACCAGAAACACCAGCGCATGAATGCGCAGTTCTTCCGACGCCGCATACCCCACCTTCACGCCATTGGAATAATCAATGATGCAAAAAATCAGCCACCCAGCGAGAAACAAATACTCACCCAAAGTTTTCGCGCGCCCCAAATGTTTGGTCCCATGCACAAAAGCCAGGGACAAAACCACACCAATTGCAATCGCGATTACAGTTCTCATGTCTCGGCTCTACCCGCTAGTTCGTGTTCCGCACCTTCGAACAGCGCCTTCAACGCTCGAATCACCCATCGCATCACCAGAACCACAATCAGGCACAACAAAATCGCAATTGTCGCTCCAACATACGGATGCTTCACCGACATCCACGTCAGGAAAATTGCCAGCGCATCTTCACCTAGGCTGAGTCCAATGTTGGACAACGGTTCGGGCGATGGCGTTACGGCGGCTCGCGCCGCTGTTTTTCCTCCATGGGCTGCCAGAGCAATTAATCCTCCGGCGAGCGTGGCTGCTAATTGCTCTCCCGGCGAGAGAGCAGCCGTCGCTCGATACGCCAGCAACGCCGCGATGGGCACGCGAATAAACGTATGCAGCGCGTTCCACAGCAAATCAAAGGCAGGAATCTTATCGCCGAAAAACTCTACGCAAAATAAAACCAGGCTTGCTGCGATGATGTACCAATTCGAAAGCGGCGCCAGCCCTGCCGGCAGCGCAATCACACCGGTATGCTGAAGCAAACCAAGCGTTGCCACGGTGGCATAAACATTTAGCCCGGCCGCGAAACTCGTGGCCACCAGCAATGCGACAATTTCTTCGGGCGTGAAGTGCATGGCGAAAGATTACAACTTTCCATCGGAGTTCACTACTATTCCGCCGCCACAAAACGCAACGATACCGGTGCGGGCACGCTCACGGATTGGCCAGTCGGGGTGAGCTTCCCCGTTTTTTCATCAACGCTAAAAATCACAATCGTTCCGCTGTCTTCATTCGCCGCGAGCAACCAGCGTCCACTGGGGTCGAATTCAAAATTCCGCGGAGTCTTGCCCTGCGTCGAAATGTCTTGAACTGTGGTAAGAAACCCGCCCTCTGGATCAATGGCATACACCACGATGCTGTCGTGCCCGCGGTTCGACGCATAAACAAATTTGCAGTTGGGATGCACATGAATTTCAGCGGTGTCATTGCTGCCGGAAAATTCTTTTGGCAGAGTGGAAATTGTTTGAAGAGGCTTGAGCACACCGCGTTGCGCATCATAGGTGAATGCATTGACCGTTGAATTCAGCTCATCCACCACATACACGAACTTCCCATTGGGATGAAAAGCCACATGCCTCGGCCCGGTACCGCCAGCCAGCTTGGCAAATGCCGGAAGATTCGCCAGTAGCGAGCCGTCCGCGGCGTTGAAACGGTAAACCAGAATTTCATCGAGTCCTAAATCGGCTGCCAGCGCATAGCGGTTGTCCGCCGCCGTTTCAATCCAATGCGCATGCGGCCCCTCCTGCCGGTCTGGCCGGATGCTCTTGCCAGTATGCTGCACGAATGCCGCTGCTTCACCCACCTGCCCGTCATTAAGAACAGGAAATGTGGCGACGCTTCCCCCTGTGTAGTTCGCTACCAGCGCATATTTGCCCGTCTTATCGAATGAAATGTAACAAGGGTCAGCTCCCCTGGATGCAACCTCGTTCAGGTAACTCAACTTGGCGGTCTTTCGATCAATGGCAAAAGCGGTGACGCTTCCGCTCGACGCGCCTTTATATTGCGAGAGCTCATTCACCGCATAAAGAAACTTCCGGCTGGGATCGACTGCCAAAAACGACGGATTCAAAGTTTCCGCCTCCAATCCCAGTGGCTCGATCTGCAATTTGTCGCCACTTTCGTCCACGCGAAAGGCGTAAATGCCCTTGCTGCCTGTGTCTTTGTGGTTCTCGTCGCTCGTGTAAGTCCCAACGTAGAGAAGAAATTTTTTATCTGCTGTATGTTTCGCGGGGTTCTTCGCAAACCCAGTTTGAAGAATTGAAAAAAGAATGAAGCTCGCAGCAGCGAGAACTCGAAGAGCCTTTTTAACGTGCATGGAAAAAGAGTTTACGCGACAAGCTGCGATTGCGGGTAGTGGGCCGTTTAGAACGATGACTCAAGAGCTGGCTGGCAAATTATGGGTCGGCTACGTAGAGATGATGTGTTTCAAAAACTAACCTCCTGTTGCAACAAAAGACGTTGTATATTCTCCGGTCGGTTAACACTATGAACACGCATCTGGGCAGGCTTGAGCAGCAAATCCTTCAGATAGTTTGCGCGCGGGGCAACGCGACGGTTAGGGAAGTTCTATCCGGAAAAGAAATGCACCGGATGGCCTACTCAACTGTCATGACAACGCTCGACCGCATATACAAGAAAGGCTTTCTGGATCGTACAAAAGAAGGCAGAGCATTTCGCTATTGGGCACGTTGCACCAGCGACGAGGTCATAATGTTTTTAGCTGTCAGCGAGATTCTCCACTGGATCAAGCCCGCACCACGTCTCAACCTCTCTTATTTCGTGGATGCTCTCGCCGGGCAAGATGAGCGCTTGTTGGATGAGTTGCAAACATTGGTGGAAAAGAAAAGACGAGAACTGAAACCCTAAAAACAAAGGCCGCCCGCAGGCGGCCTTTTCATACAACCCAAAATCTACAGCGTGGATTCAATCTCAAATCCCCAAGCCTCAAGCAATGGCTCCGGAATGTACTTTGAGTTTTTGTTCCGCCGTGCCCACTCCCGTAGCCGGGTCGAGCGCAGGTACTGGTCCGGCGAAAGCTTGTACTCCTTCACCACCTGCTCAAATTCCGTTACCGTCGGAACAACCGGGCCGATCGGCTCCGGCTTGCCCCAATTAGGGTTCCCGCGTCGCTTTGCCATGAAAAATGTCCCCCTAAACTATCAAAAGAATAGTTGCTTACGATTCCAAGCCTTCTCAACCCTTTAGATTCTTTCGCTTATACGTCGGATTCAAGACTGGTTATGTCTAAGCCGTATATGAATTACGAACGTCCACCGTAAGCTTGGAAGATTATGATTCTACAGGGTTTTTGCTGAAAGTCAAGGGTAAAATCGGCTTCAGCCCACCCATTCCCGTTTTTGCACCCACCCACTACCGATTACGCTCGTAATCCGCCCAGTCTTGAACGCGTTGACGCAATGCGCAGGCGAACCTAGAGTTGAGATTAAGAGTAAGTCCAAGCGGAGAAGCTGTGGAACGGATGGGCTCCGCCGGGTCAGAAACGGTTGCTATGAGTCTGAAATCACTGGTTTTGTGCGCGGATGAGCGCATCGTGCGTGTCTTGCGTCGGGTCCTCAGCGAGCTGGAAATTGACATGCACCACTGCGCCGGGGCCGAATTTGCCATCCGCAAGCTGACCCGGTCGCGATTCGAAGCCGTGATTGTGGATTACGCCGACCCCGAGGTAGGCTCACAGGTGCTCCGCAGCGCGCGTTCCGCGCCCGGCAATAAACACGCCGTCGCCATCGCCATTCTCGATCCGCAACAGCCTGTCCGCGCAGCCTTTGATCAAGGTGCGCACTTCGTTCTCTACAAACCGATTTCCATGGAGCGCGCCAAGTCCAGTTTCAGAGCGGCTCGCGCTCTCATGAAGCGCGAACGCCGCCGCAATGCCCGCGTTCCTGTGCAAATTCCCGTGGTCATCACCTCAGAGCGCGATCACGGCCCCATCCATACCAATACGATTGATCTGGGCGAAGGCGGAATCGCCGTGAAGCTGAATCACCGCATCGGCAGCGTGCGCGGCGTCAAAGTCGCCTTCACCTTGCCGGGAACGGACTATCGCGTGGAATGTGCCGCAGAAATTGCCTGGGAGAGCGCCATGCGCCAGACCGGCATCCGTTTCAATAATTTATCGCCGGACGCATCGCATCAAATCAAAACCTGGCTCGCGCGCCATACGCCGGAACTCGAACCCGATGATCCTCCAGCGAAGTGCCGTTTGACCGACCTCAGCATCGGCGGCTGCTATTTGGAATTGAGCGCGCCTTTCCCTGTACGTACAGTTGTGACCCTGTCCATGCAAGCTGGGTCGTCGGATTTCCGCGCTCAAGGCGTTGTTCGGGTCATGCACCCTGAAATCGGCATGGGAATCGAATTTACTCGTAAGACCCTTCAGCAGCGCGAAAAAGTCGAGGCTTTCATTCAGGAACTCGCCAGCGACCGCGGCGTTTTACCCGATCTTTGCGTGGAACCGGAAGGCTTGCTCTACGAAGAAGAAAAAGCATCGGAAGTCGCCGCCGACGGCGAAGATCTTCTATTGAATCTGTTCCGCAAACTGGATTTAACCACCGAAGAGTTCCGCGCCGAGCTGGTCAAACAGCGTGGCTCCCACGAATCCGCTCTGCCCGCTTAATTTCCCTCGGGCGGCTGGTCCACCTTTGAAAAGTTTTTATTGTTTTGTATCACCACATAAGAAGCTGCATGTGGTCAGCGAAAGTTGCGCGTTAGCGAGTGACTCTCTTTGCCGACGCCTCGGATCCAGCTGGCTCACGGAACGGTTCCACAGAAATGCGCTCGTAACGCACTTCCAACACCGTCAAATTTTCCGTACCGCCCGGCAATTGCAGGACCACGCTGTCACCCGCTGCCGACTTCATTAATGCACGCCCCAAAGGTGACACCCAACTGATGTGGTTGCGGTTGAGATCGACCTCGTCGGTGCCCACGATGCTGACCACTCGCTCCGTTCCCGCAGCATTGGCATAGCGCACGGTCGCTCCGAAGAATGCCTTTGCCGCCGCCTGCCCTGATCTTCGAGCCTCCGGGTCCACCACTTCCGCGGCTTCGATTCGCTTGGTGAGAAAGCGAATCCGCCCGTCAATCTGCCGCAGCCGCCGCTTGCCGTACTGATAGTCGGCGTTTTCACTGCGATCGCCATTGCCCGCAGCCCACGCCACCACTTCCACCACCGCGGGGCGTTCCCTGGTGAGCAGAAACCGGTGCTCATCTTTGAGACGCTCGAGGCCGCTCGGCGTGATGTAGTTCTTGACTGGCGCCGTGGGCTCGTCCGGTTGTGGTTTTCTGGTGAAGCCTTTTCGCATCATGTAGTCCTTTGGGGGACGAATCCGTTAGGGGTATGAACGCGGCGACCCCATCTGAATCTTTTCATATTTTCCCGGAATCCGAGAGAAGTTCCCACTTTTTCGCGGGAGGGGAAGAGTGTTCCTTGGGAACACAACGTCACGACCGAATCGGTGCACACAACGGCGTCACGACAGTAAAAACGAAAGAAAACAGGTAGCAGCACTTCTGCCGGTCCTGAAAAGGGCCCCGAAGTGTTTATTCCTAAACTTCCAAACTCCCGGCAATACATTTCTTTACGGACGAATCCCTCTCGTCCGGATACAATCCTTCCCTGAAAGCTACTAACGCCTTTGGGGTTCAGAATAATGCTTCGACCGGTGCGATGGAACGGCATGTTCTTTTTCTATCTGCTCCTTGTCCCATGGACACAACTGATGGCGCAAGGCGTAGCGGTTCCGGGCGATCCCTGCAAGCCGGTGAGTGCGCGAACACAGGAAATTGGCTGCTGGATTCTCGCAGACAATCCCGTAGGTCAATTCACACAACCGCAAGTATTCTGGCATCTCGATGCCTATCCAACCCGCATTGCGGCGCAGGCAGACAAGGGGCCGCGAGGTGTGGTTGTGGAGTCATTTGGCAAAGTCTGGTTGATGACCATCGAGGACGAGAACTGGAGGCCGGCCCATGGTACTCCGGTTGCCAAAATTGGTCCGCTTCCGATCGTGGCCGGAGAAAACTACTCGGCGCAGTTGATGGAGGCCAACTTCACACCCGGGATGACAGCGCCCGCACACGTCCACTCTGGACCCGAGGCTTGGTACGCGGTGGGCGGCGAAACCTGCCTGGAGACCTCCGATGGCCGCATGCAGATCGGTCGAGTCGGGGGCCCGGCAGTAATCGTCCCCATGGGATTATCGATGCATCTCACCGCCATTGGGACAGAGCAGCGTCGTTCTATCGTCCTCATCCTCCATCAGTCCTCGCAGCCACCGACGACTTTGGTCCACGATTGGACGCCAAAAGGGTTATGCAAGGCGAACCATTGAGCTGGGATCTTGACATCCAATAAACTGGGTTACGTTCCGTCCGGAACCTTCGGCCTCGATGACGCGTCAATTTGTTGACCCGAAGGCCGTGCCTTATAGCTATAGCAACGTAATGCTGACCTGTCGTCCGTCGAGATATACATTAAAGTCAACTCCACGTTCGAACACCAGCGTTGTCCGAGGCTGCGTTTCTGGCAGTTCATAAGCCTCTACCCAACAGGCGAGATAGAAGCCTACCTCCGGGCCGAGTCCCTCCTCGGTATCAGAAAGTACGCGGGTGACAACCGCCTGTCGCTCTTGCGAAGGGTTCTCGTCCAATACATTGAACTTGAAACGTTGCCCTATTTTAATTTCAGATTGCATTTGAACTCCTTGATTCGCTTTGCCGTCAGTGGAGCAGTATAGGTCATCGAAATCAGGCGCGTCCTGGGCACGGGGACTCACGTGCCATAGCTTACACTCAAACCACATGCTCAACCGGGGCCATGCCTATACCACAATCATCGGCAGCAAATATCACGGACGCATCCTGCTCTCCCACCTGGCCTGCCTTTACCCGCACTCAACCGCACAAGCGTGGCAACAAAATCTGAACAATCGCGAAGTCACCCTCAACGGCGTCACTGCAACCGGAAGCGAATCGCTCATTTCAGGCCAAACCCTTGTCTGGAACCGTCCGCCATGGATCGAACCCGACACTCCTCAGCACTTCGAAATACTGTTCGATGATCCTTATCTGTTGGCCGTCAACAAACCTGGCGGGCTGCCCACCCTCCCCGGCGGCGGCTTCATGGAAAACACCCTCCTGCGGATGGTGCAAAAGCAAATCCCCAGCGCAAACCCTGTCCACCGCTTGGGACGAGGCACTACCGGCATCGTTCTCTTCGCCAAAACAGCGCAGGCCGCTGCTCAACTCGGCGCAGAGTGGAACACTCCCAGAATTCAAAAAATTTATCGGGCGCTGGCTCAACGCGTTTCACAACAAGACGCCTACGAAATCTGCACGCCCATCGGACTTGTACCGCACCCGCGCATCGGCTCGGTGTGGGCCGCCAGCCCGAGCGGCAAGCCGGCAAAGTCATTGGCGAAGGTCATCTCACGCACCGCAAGCACCACAACATTTGAGGTAAGCCTAAATTCGGGACGCCCTCATCAAATCAGAATCCATCTGGCATCCATCGGCCATCCGCTGGTAGGCGATCCTCTGTACGGTTTGGGCGGCCAGCCTCTTGAAAATCTCCCCGGCCTCCCCGGCGATGGAGGATACTTTCTGCACGCCCAATTTCTGAATTTCCACCACCCCATCACCGGAGAACAAATCAATCTTGAGGCAGCCTTGCCGGCGGGATTCGAAGTGCACGAGTAGGTTCAGGGCGGGATTCAAATCGGGGTGGAAAAGAGTGGCCCATCCACCGCCAAATGTGTCAGTCGTCAGGGTCTGAATCCTCCCAGTCGGTTAGAGCCGAATCCAGCAACTCACAAATGGTTTGCTCGAAATCTCCCCCATGAAGGATCAAACGCACGTTTCCGTTTTCCGGATCCTCCGGCGTTCGCGGCAAACAAAAGACTTGATATCCGGTAATGTGGAATTTCGGCGCTCGTTTGTATCTTTCCAACATCTCAGCCAGATGCGGATCGATTTCGCCTGGGTTCACCTGCAAAAGAAAATCTCGTGGGGTGGCTGGCGGCTGCAGGATCTCGTGGACTGCCGGAATGATCGACTCCCGGACGAGGTTGTCGAGGTCGATCTTGGACGCATTGCGTGGCGGTAGGTAAAGCACGGTGACGCCGCACGGCGTCAACAATGGCGAGAGCAGGGGCGTTCGCGCTTTGGCTTCTAACAGACCTTGGCGCACGCGTTCCCTGAATTCCTTTGACTCTCCTTTTTTCACTGCGCGAGCCCCAAAATCAACGCTCATGAAGGAGTGCTCGTATACAGAAAGAACCATTCGTGATGTCGCTCGCAGTATCGACTCCATCCCGGGGTGCTTCCTGAGGCGGGCGTAACGTGGCCGAAGGAGGGATGCTAAGGTCCGAAGATTCACGCGGTGAATTGAGAGCGCCGCCTCCTGTGCGTCCCGCTTCCAAATCAGTAATGCAGCACCGTCTCGGCGTCCTGAGCAAATGCGCCGACATTTAAGGCTTGCATAATAATCGCGATGATTCCAAAAGCCAATTTCATGATGCTTCGTGCCTCGGCATCTGCGTCGCAATTATACCTTGCACGCGGGTAGCCTATTCAAGCCGCATCTCGGCTTGAGCGAGGCAGTTCGAACGCGGCGACGCGATGCAGCGGCTGGCCCACCTTTACGCCCTCCGTAAAGGTGGGTTGAGGCCAGCTTTACTGCGTCGGCCGCGACTCCGGCGGCACAAGACCTGCGAGGCGGTAGTACACAACGAGCTGGCCGTAGTGTTCTCCGCTATGTTCGATGATGCCGTAGGCAATGTCGAGCACGCGCGCTTTTTGCTCAGGGGTGTACACAACCTCCGTCGTCAGGCCTTTTTCGCCTTTCGCCTGGATGGCGGCTGCACCGTCGGCGAAGGATTTCTTGACGAAAGCGACGACGTCGGCCTTGGACTTGTATTGCTCGCGCTTGGGATCTTCCGCGGGAGGCTTCTGCCCCGTGACCGTGTCCGTGAAGTAGTAGGTTGAGCCCGCCGCGTGCAGCAACTGCTCGGCGAAGCTCCGCTGCGCGGGTGTCGGCTTGAAGTCATATTTGTCCGCGGGAAAATCTTCGGCCATGGCGATGAGTTTGTTGCCAACCTCGTTCCAGGAATCGAGCACGACTTTCAATTCCGGATCGGCAGGTTTGACGGCTGCGTCTTTCTTCGTCGCGTCATTACTTCATTGCGTCATTCTTGGCGTCCTGGGCATCCGCGTGAAATGCGAATGCCAGCAGGACAATGACGATAGCGAGAAACGGTATGCTTTTCATTTTTTCTCCACCACTGAGTTTACAAATTTACACATCAACTTCTTATTTCGCCTGCGCCAGCCCCGCAACTACTGCGGCAACTTTATCGAGTTGCTCATTCCAGCCCTCGAGTTGACCGCTGTTTTTCGCGCTCTCCATGGGTTCATTGCCAATCAAGGTGAGTTTCGTCCGGCCATTCCCGAGATCCTCAAAGATGGTCACGTCGTACGCACCCTCTATCGCCTCATCTTCTATTCCTAATTCCGCAGGGTCAATCTTGTTTCCCCTCGAGTCCGAAAAGTACATGGAGGAAACGATCTTTTCCAGAGGAACAATCTCATGGTATTCAACCGCATTCCACCCCTCCTGCCCATCCGGCGACTTCATGCAGAGCAACAATTTCCCTCCTACGCGAAAATCGACCTCGCAAGCGGGGCAGCTAAAGCCTTTCGGTCCCCACCACTGCATGATGTACTTCGGGTCTGTCCACGCCTTCCAAACCAGTTCGCGTGGCGCATCAAAAATTCTTGTGATCACCATTCGCTCGGTTTCGTGCGCCGTGCTTTTTGTCATCTCTGGCCTCCGCTTTCTTCATTTGATCTTTCTTCATCTGATTTACAACCGCATCCAGTTTGTCGAAACTCTCTTCCCAGAATCGGCGATACCTAATCGCCCAGTCGCTGACTGTCTTAATCGCCTCTGGCCTAAGCGTGCACACACTCTCTCGTCCACGCTTGGTCTTGATCACGATCCGCGCCCGCACCAGGTAGGCAATATGTTTTGAAATCATCTGCTGCGAGAGTGCAAACGGTTCCGTCAATCCATGCACAGAGGCCGGCCCATGGGAGAGCCGTTCGATCATTGCCCGCCGCGTTGGATCGGACAAAGCGGCAAAGGTTGTGCCCAATCTATCCACAACCGTATGGTAGTGGATTATCTAGCAATGTCAAGTGCGGATTTTGCGATCGCTGATTGCTGCTTACTGATCCCCAGTGTGCCAAGTCTTAGCCGGCAATTTGCCGCGAAATGTGTTTACAATTGATCTATGCCGGAGCCATTTACCCGCGACCGCATTATCGAGGCCCTCCAGGCGATGCCGCCAAATGCCACCATCGACGATGCCATTGAACGGCTCGTATTTCTGGCCAAAGTCGAAACTGGATTGGCCGAGCTCGATGGGTCCCAGGGCATTCCGCACGATCAGGCCAAGCGTCGCTTCGGACTGTAATGCGCATTCTGTGGTCGCCACAATCGCTGCGCGATCTTGACGCCATCCACGGATACATTGCCAAAGACTCTGAGCATTATGCAGGCCTGACCATTGCGCGAATCTTCTCTGCCGTTGAGCAGTTGACCCAGTTCCCGCGCTCGGGACGTATCGTGCCGGAGCGAGACGAACCTGAAATTCGCGAAGTCATCGTTGGACATTTTCGCGTAGTGTATAGGCTTCAAGATGAGTTTATCGAAGTGGCGACTGTTTTCAGAGCAGCGAGAGAATTCCCAGAAAAATTCTAAGAAGTGCGGGCCAGACCGGACTGAGCCAAGTTTCTCGGCAACAAAATCGTCCAATGTTGCGTCTCCCCTGAGCTTACCTTAGTGATCCTATCTGTAAACTCGCACAATGTGCCGGCAAGTTTCCGCCCACGCTACCCTAGAACAGGCACCGTGCCGCGGCTCGCTCCTCCAAAAATGATCTCTTTCTCCAACATCAATAAGCAGTATGGCAAGCAGTTGCTCTTCGTGGATGCTTCCTTTCAGTTGAATCCCGGCGAAAAAGTCGGGCTGGTCGGCCCTAATGGGGCGGGCAAGACCACGCTTTTCCGTATGGTGGTCGGCGAGGAAACTCCCGACGACGGCACCGTCTCCGTCCCCAAAAAGCTGACCATCGGCTACTTTCGCCAGGACGTCGAAGAGATGCAGGGCCGTTCGGTCCTCGATGAAGCCATCGCAGGGAGCGGACGCGTCGGCGATCTACACCACGAGCTCGAAGCCTTGCAGCGGGATATGTCAGACCCCGAAAAGGCGGACGACATGGACCGCATCCTTGAGCGCTTCGGGCACGTTCAGGAGGAGTACGACCATCTAGGCGGTTACGCCCTCGAATCGCAGGCCCGCGAAGTGCTCCACGGTCTGGGATTCAAAGACGATCAGATTGACGGCGACGTCGGCGCGCTCTCCGGCGGATGGAAAATGCGCGTCGCGCTCGCCCGCGTCCTGCTTGGAATGCCGGATGTCTTACTGATGGACGAACCGACGAACCATCTCGACATCGAATCCATTATCTGGCTCGAGCAATTTCTCAAGTCCTTTCCCGGCGCGCTGCTCATGACTTCGCACGACCGTGAGTTCATGAATCGCCTGGTCTCAAAGATAGCCGAGATTGATGGCGGCGAAATCATCACCTACTCCGGCAACTACGACTTCTACGAGCGCGAGCGCGCCGTGCGGGAGAGCAATCAGCAGGCAGCCTTTGCCAGGCAGCAATCCATGCTCGCCAAAGAGCAGCGCTTCATCGATCGTTTCAGGACGCACGCCGCCAAAGCTGCCCAGGTGCAGAGCCGCATTAAGGCCTTGGACAAAATCGAAAAGATCGAACTGCCCAAGAAACGCCAGGTCGTTAAATTCGACTTTCGCGTTCCGCCGCGCTCCGGCGAGCAGGTCGCCGTGCTTGAGAATCTGCACAAGAGTTACGGCCCGCGTGTAATTTATGACGGATTCAATCTCACCATCCGCCGCGGAGAGCGCTGGGCCGTCATGGGGAGAAACGGCGCGGGGAAGACGACGCTGCTTAAAATGATTGCCGGAGCCAGCGCTCCCGATGCCGGAAGCGTGCGCCTCGGCGCCAGCCTGCAAATGGGCTACTTCGCGCAACAATCTTTAGACACGCTCAATCCCGATCTCACCGTCACCGAACAATTACAGCAGGATTTTCCCCACGACACTATCGGCTCATTGCGCAACGTGGCCGGAGCATTCCAATTCTCCGGCGAAGACGTGGATAAGAAAATCCGCTCCCTCTCCGGTGGAGAAAAATCGCGCCTCGCCATCGCGCGCATGCTCTTCAACCCGCCCAACTTCCTCGTGCTCGACGAACCGACCAATCACCTTGATCTTGCCACCAAAGAAATGCTTGTGGACGCCCTCAAAGATTTTGAAGGCACCATGATCTTCGTATCGCATGACCGCATGTTTCTGCGCGGCCTCGGCTCCCGGGTGCTCGAACTCGGCGGTGAAAGCGGCACCGACCGCACTCCCACCGTTTATCCCGGGTCGTACGTTGAGTACGTCCAGAAGCTAGGACATGAGGCCCCGGGGATCTATTCGTAGTTGTTCACGGATTTGCAAGTGTTCCTAAAGAAATATCTCGTCATCACGCACACGGGATAACACTTCTGTGATGACCCTTAAGGCCACGGAAACATCGGGAGAAATTGAAAACTAGATGCTTCGTATCAGGGCACGGCTTCAGCCGTGCCGAACCGCCCACCCTCTTCAACTTGTCATCCTGAGAGCCCGCGCTTTTCACCGCGGGCCGAAGGATCTCGCGCGCATCTTTGCCGCCCCAACCTTGCGCGCTTTCCGCCGCCAGGCCATCCGTGGGGTCGGTCCCGCCTGTCCCGCACTTGCCCGCGTGCGGACTTATAATAATTTGGCAAAATCCATGCTCATCACAGAGAAAATGCCGCAAGGCCACATCTACCCGCAGATAACGCAGGCCCCGATCATCTACTTCGACTTCCTGAATTTCTTTCGCGGTGGTCACACAATTGACGACAACCTGGGAGCTGCGAGCATCGCAGAGACCCTGCAAGCCAGCCTGCTCAAGGCCGCGATCAAGAGCGGGCATCTCAGAAAAACGAAGAACATGGCGATGCCCAACGAGTCCCTCGCCGACATTGTTCTGACTGAGCAAGGGGCTGAACAGCTCGCGACGCCGCAGAACTGGCAACAGCTTATGCCGGGCAGGAAATCCGAATGGGAGCGAGTTAAAAAAGAGCCATTAGGCGAGGGCGGACAGAGCAAGGTGTATCTCGTACGTACCCCTGAGAGAACAAAAGAGCGAAAACAGAGCCGCGACGCCATCATTAATCATGCGTGGGTATCTGCGAGTACAAGCGAATCGGCGCTACAGAAATCGAGAATGGAGTACGTCGAAGCGATTCAAACGTACCTGCGGGACGACAAACCCGAAGAGCTTGGCGCGATGAAAGAGTTCAAGATTCGAGACGATGAGAAACAAAGCCTCGACCGCTTGAGGCAGGAAATTGAGGTCCTGCAGCAGAATCGCCCCGGCCTGCCGAAGCTCTTGGGCTTTGACATAGAAGAACGGTGGATGGTCACGGAATACTTCCCAAACGGGACGCTGGAAGATCACCTTAAGGAGTACACAGGGAACGCGGCGCTCGCGTTGAAGGCCTTCCGATCAGTCGTTGCCACCATCGCTCTCCTTCACAACGAAAACATAGTCCACCGCGACATCAAGCCAGCGAACATCTTCATCGGCAAGGACCACGAGTTTGTCCTCGGCGACTTCGGGCTGGTCTTCGTCCCGAACCGCGAGGCACGTATCACACGCCTACACGGGGAGACCGTGGGAGCTGGCGATTTCATCCCTCCGGCGACGTGGAGAGGTATGGGCGCCAGACTTGAGACGGTCAAGACTGACTTCGATGTGTACATGCTCGGCAAAGTTCTTTGGTGCATGGTGGCAGGTAGACCCAAGCTTGACCGTGAATTTTGGGATGAGCCCGAGAACGACCTAACGAAGCTCTTTCCGAGCGACCCGCACATGCACATGATTAACTTGATTTTGGGACGTTCGGTCGTGACCAGGGAGGCGAACTGCTGTGGAAGCGCTAACGACCTGCTGCTCCAGGTAGATACCAACCTGGAGCAGATCAAGCAAGGCGGCCAGCTATTGCACGACGGCATCAGAAGGATCTGCCACGTCTGCGGCGTGGGAGAATATACGCGTCAGGTCTTAAAGGACACCCAGAGCTACAACATGCGACTTTGGAATTCAGGAGCTGCGATCCACGCCGCCGACCTGGGGATCGAGGTCTGGGAGTGCGACACTTGCCATCACATCCAGTTTTTCCGCACTGGCTAAAGAACTTCCTAGCAGCGCCGGCTCTTGGTAGAATCGCGGGCCATGAAACAGCTTCCGGACATACTCACATCTACGACCTTCTGGGCGTCGATCGCAACCCTAGGGGCGGCGTCCGGCGCGTGGTTCACCTACGTCGCCGCCGAACTGGCCTCGAAGCAACGGACCTACGAGGGAATACTCAGCCTGATAGAGGGCCTAGAGGCCGAGTTGGATTTGGTGAGTGCATGGGCGGCTGGCGACGAGGGCAATCAAGGCTATTTGCAGAAGAATCGGGCGCAACTCACCAAGGAACACACCGACTGGTTTAACCCAAGTCGTTCGATCTTCAAGTTCAGCACACCGACCTTGAGCAATCTGACGAACTCGCCCTACGCCAACTATCTCACTCCCATCATCAAGCCGCTCGTTATATTGAACCATTTTATTCGTCGCTTATTCGACAACATAGACCGCTACCAAATGTTCGTTTTTGGCGATGCCGAGAAGTACCAGAGCACGCTCCCAAAGTTTGCGAACAATCAACCTAAACCGGGGCTTTCTGTTATGCCCACGTCTATAGTTTCGCCTCATCCCTCGAAAATCGGCTTGACGCCAGATGAACTGGTCTACGTCAACCATATCTTCATGATGAACGAGGGAATACATCAAGGCATCATTGGCGGTGCTGACTCCGCAGACGAGGGCTGCCTTTACAGATCGTTCCGCACAGCGCGAGCAGCCGTCAGGAAGTTCAAGGAAGAGTTGAAGCGCGAGAAGCTTCCGCGCAAATTTTGGCTGCTGCACTTAGTCGCTGGAGCCATGGCTCTTATGGCAGCCTGGCAGGTCTTGAGATGGTTCGAGGTTCTTAGGTAGCGCCCGCCGCCCAGACCGTCTCCTTGCGGCCAGAGTAGAAAGATCCCGACTGGGATAAATATACTCGGCGTGGCGGGCAGGGTGGCGGGTGGCCCACCTTTACGCTCTTTGTAAAGGTGGGTGCGAGCCGTGAATGCCCTTCAGACA
>Ga0209062_1004263_pt1 | contig 15229 bp, 17 predicted proteins | sample Coa_R2_2_FD_187158 | JGI IMG/M metagenome (GOLD analysis project Ga0209062, IMG submission 187158) | Surface soil microbial communities from Centralia Pennsylvania, which are recovering from an underground coalmine fire - Coalmine... | ecosystem: Environmental > Terrestrial > Soil > Unclassified... | reverse complement strand
TGGCGGCCAATCTCGCCCGCAAGGCTCCGGGACGAGACTCCGTCCGCCTACGATTGAAAACCGCCGCATGGGATGACGACTATCTCGCCAAACTCATCGCCCCCTAAATCTTCACCCGATTCCCCTGCTTAATCCGGTCTCCATCAGGACCGATCTCGGCGCAGACCCGAGCGACGCTTTGCAGGACTCGGCTCCAGCCTGGGCTCATCGCGTCGAAGGCGAAATCGTTGCCGGGCGAGCGGAAGCCGGCATGGACCAGACGAAGCCTTGTGCCGGCCGGCTCCGGCGCCAAGGTCCAGGTCACGATCGAGTCGAGCCGCGAGCCATATTTGCCGTTCGACTCCGAGCCGCCTTTCCAGGAATAGACGAGCTTGCGCTCCGGCTCGATTTCGAGGACCTCGCAATGGACGATCCCGTCCCACTCGCCGATTGGCTTGGTGCGGAAGGTGAAAGTCTTGCCGACGACCGGCTCGAAATCGTTGGGCATCAGCCAGCGGCCGATCAAGTCGGCGCGGGTCAGCGCCTTCCATACGACCGCTGGCGCATGCGGCAGCACGCCCTCGACGACGATGTCCCGGCTCGTGGCGATTTCGGCGGCGTCCGTCATGGGTCGATTTCCTTCAGCAGAGTTTCGAGATTGGCGAAGCGCTCGCGCCAGAACATTCCATAGACGCTGAGCCAGTCGACGAGCGGGGAGAGCCCCTGCGGCTCGGCCCGATAATGGACGTTGCGTCCCTCGCGCCGCTCGGCGACCAGACCCGCGGTCTTGAGCGCCCGCAAATGCTGGGACACCGCAGGCTGCGACACCGAGGCGCCTTTCGTCAGGAAGGCGACATTGGCTTCCCCCGCCTCGACGATCCGCTCGAAGACGGCGCGGCGAGTCGGGTCGGCGAGGGCGCCGATGACGGCGGTGACTCGAGGCGCGGCGCGCATTGTCCGAATCCCATAAGCGTATGCTTATAGATTAAGCGAAGACTTATGGGTTGGTCAAGCGAACGCCGCCGCCTTTGCCGCGCGGCTAGTGTTGTAGCTTCGAGGTTATGAGGAGAACTTCGACGCCTTGCAGGATTTCGGCGATCCCGTCCGACGTCGGCTCCATTTTCTCGATCTGTCGCGCGAGTCTGGCCCAGCCAAACGCCAATTCCAGCAATGCGACGCGCGCCTCCTCATGGTCCGACTTTACCGCGTTCGTAATGCAGTCGTGCGCGTGCTGGCGATAGCTACGGGCGCGACTGGCCGGGCGAAAATCGCTGGCCACGCACAGCCTCTCTTGATCCTCTGTTGGAATGCGCAATGACCGGAGCAAGAGGCTTGTTCCGACGGGCGGCGTTCAACTCACGGCGCGCCGCCGCGCTCCGTGGCCCATTCGGCGAGGCGTCGATAGAGTTCGGCGACTTTCAGCATCGTCGCTCTGGCCTCGGAATCCCGCATGCCCTCGGCCATGACGACGGCTTCTTCGGCCCGTTCTTCCCAATGGCGCGGATCGTTCAGCCGATCAGGGTCTGGCGAGCGAATACCTTCTTCCTCTTCTTTACGCATAGCATTCGCCTCCTCTAAGTCCTACGAGAGCGTCAGTCTTAAAGGCGCAAGGATTAACGCGATTTCAGAAGCTTTGTTTCGGCCATTGCCTATTCACGAATTCGTACTACGTATGACGAGATACTCCAATACTTTAGCTAAACGTCCGCCAATGATCGATATACGCAGGACAGCGAGCTAGCATTTTAGAATTGACTTAAAATCTCCATCTCGGCATAGTCGGGGCCTGATCCATTTGGCGTGACGCCCGACGTCGTGCTCCATGACGAGTCCCGCGCGCGATTCGGCGGCAGAGCGCGCATGAAGATTCTCGCCCTTTCCGGAAGCCTCAGGGCGGCGTCGGTCAATACGGCGCTGCTGGAAGCCGCCCGTCGGCTGGCGCCGGCGCGGATCGAGGTCGCGCTCTATCGCGATCTTGCGACGCTCCCGGCTTTCAATCCGGACGACGATCGCGATCCTCCGCCCTCGGCCGCCGCGGCTTTACGCGCCGAGATCGGCGCGGCGGACGGGCTCCTCGTCGCCTGCCCGGAATACGCCCACGCCCTACCCGGCGCCTTCAAGAATGGGCTGGATTGGCTGGTCGGCTCGACCGAGTTTCCCGGCAAGCCGGTCATGCTGATCAACGCCGCGCCACGCGCCTTCCATGCGCAAGCGTCCTTGCGCGAAATTTTGGCGACGATGTCGGCTCAGCTCGTCGCCGAGTCCTTCGTCACGGTGAAAGCGCCGAAGGAGGCGAGCGTCGCGGACCTGCTCGCCGACGCGACGATCGCCGGGCCGCTGCGCGCAGGGCTTGAGCTGTTCGTCAGCGTTCTTCGCGCACAGCAGCCGCGTGGTTGACCGCGGCGCCGCGGCTCACCGGGCGCCGAGCGCGCGCGCCAGTCGCGCCTTGAGCGCGTCCTCGTTCTTCAGCTCGCATTCGAAAATCGTGAGCGCACGCCAACCCAGCGCTTCGAGAGCTGCAACGTTGGCTTCGTCACGGGCGCGGTTGCGGGCGATCTTGCGCCGCCAATAATCGGCGTTGTTTTTCGGCGGCCGCGCGCCGCGCTTGCAATCATGGCCGTGCCAGAAGCAGCCATGCATGAAAATCGCCAGCCGACGCTGGCCGTAGACGACGTCCGGCTTGCCCGGCAAGTCGGCGCGATGCAGCCGATAGCCCGGCGCGACGGCGTGGAGCAGCTTGCGCAAGGCGCGCTCCGGCGCGGTGTCTTGCGACTTCACCGCGCGCATGACGGCGGAGCGGTCCATGGCGATGCGGGGCGTCTCGCGCTTCCTCCTCATTCGGCCGCCTCGAGCGCCGGCGCGATCGCGCTTTGCGCCAGCGGCTCCAACAGATGCTCGGCGAGGAAGCGCACCACTGGGACGACGACGCCGTCGCCGACGAGATGGTACGCCTCGTTGTAGCGCGACGGCAATTTGTACTCTTCCGGAAGACCCATCAACCGCGCCGCCTCGCGCGCCGAAAGCAGCCGCGACCGCGTCGCGCCGTTCTCGGCGACGAGCAGGAACTGCCGACTCGAGCCGCCGCGCGGCGTGCGCAAACAGCCGGCGAGCCCGTCGAAACGCGCTTCAGCCTGCATTCGTCGTCCACCTTGCCCATCCGGCCGCATGCGTCGGTACGCTGCGCCGACGACGCGGCCGCCGCGGCTCAGCGCGGCGTCGAGTTTGGCGCGCGCGCCGCGCGAGAAAATTTCGAGCAAGGCGGCCGTGTCCTGCTCGCTGCGCCAGGGCGCGTCAGCCGGCGCGGTTTCGACGATGTCGGCTAGGGCCTGATTACGGCGCGGCGGCGCCGGCAGCGCCCACCACAGCCAGTCATCGATAAGTTCAGGCGGCATCAGCGCATGCGCTCTCAGCAAGGCGCGCGAAGCAAAAGACTGGCGCGGCCCCGCGTCGATCAGCCCTGGCGGAAGTCTCAGCGAACACCGCACAGCGACGATGAACAGGCGAGGCCGCGATTGCGGCGTGAAATGCGCCGCATCGATGGTGAGCGCCCCGAAGCGATAGCCGAGCCGTTGCAGGGCGCCGCAAATGGCGAGGAAATCGGCGCCCGCCTTCGAGGTCAAAGCGCCGACGACGTTTTCGAGCGCGATGATGTTCGGCGCCCGTCCTTCGCGCTCCAGCGCCGCCATCAGCGCGTAAAAGCCCCAGAACGCGCCTGATCGCTTCGCTGCAAGACCGCCGCCCGGTCCTGCAAGCGAAAGGTCCTGGCAGGGGAACGACGCCCAGGCGAGGTCGGCGCAGCCCGGCAGGTCGGCGGCGGCGAGTTCGTGAATATCGCCAATGCGGAGCGCCTCTGCGCCCAAATTTTGCGCGTAGGCGCGCGCCTTCTTGACGTCGATATCGTTCGCGAAGCGGCAATCCCAGCCAGGGCCGAGACCGGCGCGCGCCATCCCGCCGCCGCAGAAAAATTCGTAAAAGGTCGGTCTCGGCATGAGGCGCGAATCGTTATGAGGCAAGGCTACCTTATCGCTGCAACGACGTCGTTGCCTTCCGAACCGAATGGGGATTGCCGCAGCGCAGCACGCAACCAGCGCCTTGACGGGCGCGGCGAGGGCAAGGTGAATGGGCGCGATGAGCGAGACGACCTTTCCCTATCCGGTCTTCGTCTGCGACACAGGCGGCACCAATGTGCGCTTTGCGGCCATCAATGCGCCCGGCGCGCCGTTGAGCGAGATCGCCCATCTCAAGACCGGAGATTATCCGGGTCTCGCCGAGGCGATCGAAGCGGCCTCGGCCAAGCTGGGCGTCAAGCCGCGCTCGGTGATCGCCTGCGGCGCTGGGCCGGTCGACGGCCGCCGGCTGAAACTGACCAACGCCCCGTGGCTGATGGACGGGCCGCAAGTCGCGGCGGCGCTCGGCCTCGCGCAGGGGCTGCTGCTCAACGATTTCGAAGCCCAGGCCTTGTCGCTGCCGACCATCCCCGAAGATTGGGCGATGCCGATCGGGCCGGTCCGCTTCGGCGATCCGGGGCCCCAGGTCATTCTCGGCCCGGGCACCGGGCTCGGCGTCGGCGCGCTGGTCCTCGCGGCCGGCAAGTTCACGCCGCTCGCTTCGGAGGCCTGCCATACCGATTTCGGCCCGATCGACGAAGAAGAGATGGCGATCTGGCCGCATCTCGAACGGGTGCGCGGCCGGGTGACGACTGAAAGCGTGATGGCCGGGCCAGGCTTGGCGCGGCTGCACCGCGCCCGGCTCTTGGCGCAAGGCTTGCCCGCTCCGGCTCTCGACCCTGCCGAGGTCGACGCCGCCGCGCATGACGACCCCGCCGGAGAGGCGGCGAAAAGCGTCGCGCTCTATTGGCGGCTGATCGCCCGTTTCGCCGGCGATATGGCCGTGACCTTCGTCGCGACCGGCGGCGTGACATTGGCCGGCGGCGTGTTGCCGCGCCTGCGCGATCTGCTCGACGCGCAAGTCTTCCGCGCCGGCTTCGACGCGAAGGCGCCGGTCGACGCCCTGGCGCGGCGCATCCCGACCCGGCTCGTCATTCAGGCCGATTCGGTTCTCGTCGGCATGGCCGCGATCGCCGCGGCGCCGGAGCGCTATGCGATCGACTATGCGCGGCGCTGCTGGCGATAGCGATTAACCGCAGCGCCGCCGCGCGCGCCGCCTTCCTTGCCGCTCCGGCGGAAAGCGCTAAATAGAGGCCGCTTCCCCGCCGCATCAGAAAGGCTGAAAGTCCATGTCCTACGCCGACGTCTCGCTGTTCATCGACGGATCGTGGAGCAAGGCGGGCGGGCCGCCGATCGACATTGTCAATCCGGCGACCGGCGACCGGATCGGCGGCGTGGAGCATGCGACCAAGGCCGATCTCGACAAGGCGCTGGCGGCGGCGGACCGCGCCTTCAAGACCTGGAGCAAGGTCTCGGCGTTCGAGCGCTACAAGATCATGCGCAAATCAGCGGAGATCCTGCGCGGCCGCGCCGACGCCATCGCTAAGCTCATGACGCTCGAACAAGGCAAGCCGGTCGCTCAGGCCAAGAGCGAGACGCTCAACGCCGCCGACATTATCGACTGGTTCGCCGAAGAAGGGCGGCGCGCTTACGGCCGTCTGATCCCGGCGCGGGTCGACGGCGTCCGCCAGATGGTGGTCAAGAGCCCGGTCGGCCCGGTCGCGGCGTTCACGCCGTGGAATTTTCCGATCAATCAGGCGGTGCGCAAAATCTCCGGCGCGCTCGCCACCGGTTGCACGATCATCATCAAAGGCCCGGAGGAGACGCCGGCCTCCTGCGCCGAACTCGTCCGCGCCTTCGCCGATGGCGGCGTGCCGGCCGGCGTGATCAATCTCGTCTTCGGCGTGCCGGCTGAAATCTCCGAATATCTCATTCCCCATCCGGTGATCCGCAAAGTGAGCTTCACCGGCTCGACCGCGGTCGGCAAGCAACTCGCCGCGCTCGCCGGCCTGCACATGAAGCGCATCACCATGGAGCTCGGCGGCCACGCGCCGGCGCTCGTCTTCGACGACGCCGATGTCGACGTCGCGGTCGAGCAACTCGCCACCGGCAAATATCGCAACGCCGGCCAGATCTGCGTCGCGCCGACCCGCATGCTGGTGCAGCGGAAAGTCTACGAGCCCTTCGTCGAGAAGTTCGTCAGCGAGGCCAAAAAGATCAAGGTCGGCGACGGGCTCGACGCCGACACGACGATGGGCCCGCTCGCCCATCTGCGCCGGGTCGAGGCGATGGAGGCTTTCGTCGCCGACGCGGTCGCGCAGGGCGCGGAGCTGCGCACGGGCGGCAAGCGCATCGGCAATAAGGGCTTCTTCTTCGAGCCGACTGTCGTCACCCGCGCGCCGAAATCGGCGCGGATCATGAACGAGGAGCCGTTCGGCCCGCTCGCGATCATCAACCCGTTCGACGATTACGACGAGGCGGTCGCCGAGGCGAACCGGCTCGATTACGGCCTCGCCGCCTACGCCTATACAAAATCCGCCGAGATCGGCGCCAAGCTCGGCGAAGCGGTCGAAAGCGGCATGCTGACCGTCAACCATATGGGCCTGGCTTTGCCGGAGACGCCGTTCGGCGGCATCAAGGATTCGGGGTTCGGCAGCGAGGGCGGCGCGGAGGCGTTGGACGCCTTTTTCAACACCAGATTCGTCAGCCAGCTCAATGCTTGAGGCGGCGCGGCGCGCCTAAAGGTTTTCTCGCCGCCCGAAATGGTTTATCAGGGCGGCGAGCAAACGATGGAGGCGGGCCCATGGGGCGCATATCATTCGTCGGCCGCTCGGCTTTGCTCGCGCTCGGATCGGTCGCCGTTTCCTTGGCGTTGAGCGCGGCGGCGCGCGCGGATTGCGGCGACGATCTGAAGAAGCTGACCGAGCGGCGCGTGTCGCTGCTCAACGAAATCAACACGATGGCCGCCGTGAGCAAGAAGGCGAAAAAGCCGATGGATCCGGGCGTCATCTGCAGCAAGGCGCATGGCCTCACCGCGGCCGAGAACGCCCTGATCGCCTATATGGAGAAGAACAAGGACTGGTGCAGCATTCCCGATCAGGTCGTGCAGAGCCTGAAGGAGAGCCACGCCAAGACCTTGGATTTCGGCGGCAAGGCCTGCGTCGCCGCAGCCAAATTCAAGAAGATGCAGGAGCAGCAGGCCGCGGGCGGCGCGCCGGCCGGGCCGCCCCCGCTGCCGGCCGGGCCGCTTTGAACGCGCTGGCGCCGAACGCGAACATCCTCCCCGACGCCCAGCCGGCCAGCCTTGTCCTTCGCCTAACGCCGGCTTGGGCTTTGCCCTATGTGCAGCTCGCTCGCCTCGATCGGCCGATCGGCTGGCGATTGCTGCTCGCGCCGTGCTGGCAATCGGCGGCGCTGGCCGGCCTCGCCCGTAATTCCGGGCCCGACCTTCTCCATCTGCTGTTGTTCCTGATCGGCGCGATCGCCATGCGCGGCGCCGGCTCCACCTACAACGACATTCTCGACCGCAAGCTCGACGCCGGCGTCGAGCGCACGAGAGGCCGGCCGCTGCCGTCCGGCCGGATCGGCGTCAAGGCGGCGGTCGCCTTTCTTGTCGCGCAATCGCTGGTCGGCCTCGCCGTGCTTCTGTGCTTCAACCGCTTCACGATCGCGCTCGGCGTCGCCTCGCTCGCGGTGGTGGCGATCTATCCGTTGATGAAGCGCGTCACGCAATGGCCCCAGGCCGTGCTCGGCCTCGCCTTTTCCTGGGGCGCACTGATGGGCTGGGCCGCGGCTTTTGGTTCGCTCGGCCTGCCCGCCTTGCTCCTCTACGCCTCGGCCTTTTGCTGGACGATCGGCTACGACACGATCTATGCGCTGCAGGACGCGCGCGACGACGCGATCGTCGGCATCAAGTCGACGGCGCGCCTGTTCGGCGCCAATGTCCGGCTCGGCGTCGGCCTGTTCTATCTGGCGACGATCGTGCTGGCCCAAGCCGCCCTGTGGAGCGTCGGCGCAAGCGTCATCGCCGAACTCGGCACGCTGCTCTACAGCCTGCATCTCGTCTGGCAATTGCGCCGGCTCGAGCAGCCGACGCCGGCTATGGCCCTGCGGCTCTTCCGCTCCAACTGGCCCGCAGGGCTGATCTTGTTCGGCGGGATCGCGCTCGAAGGCTGGGCGCGGCAGGCGCTGATCGGCTGAGGCCGGCGTCAGCCGCTCTTCAGCGACGCGACCGCCGCGCCGGCGACAATCAGCGCGCAGGCGAGCGCGAGCGAGGCGGTCGCCGGCGCGAAGCCGGCCGCGACCAAGATCAGCGTCGATAGAACCGGCGCGGCATAGGCCGCGACGCCGAGCAGCTTGATGTCGCCATGCTTGACGCCGTAGTCCCAGACATAGAAGGCGAGGCCGACCGGGCCGAGTCCGAGGCCAAGGATCGCCAGCCACTCGCCGGCGCTTGCGGGAACGATCGTCGTCTCGAAGGCGAAATGACAGAGCGCGGCGAGCAGGGCGGTGACGAGGCAGAAGCCGGCGACCGCTTCGGTCGGCGCCGCCTTGAGCCGCCGCGATGCGACCGAATAGGTCGACCAGACGAAAGCGCAGCCCAGCGCCAGCGCGTCGCCGCTGAAGGACGCGGCGGAGAAGAGCGCGCCGCCCGTCTTGCCGGCGAACAGAGCCGCGACGCCGGCGAGCCCGAGCGCGGCGCCGGCGACATGGCGCTTGCTTAACCGCTCGCCTGGCTGCAAAGCGGAAAGCAGCACGATCAGCAGCGGCCAGAGATAGGCGATGAGGCTCGCTTCGGCCGGCGGCGCGCGCCGAAGCGCGGCGAAATAGAGCGCATGGTAGCCGAAGAGCCCGCCGATTCCGACAAGCCAAACGGGCCAGGGCTGGACGAGAGCGGCGAGCCTTCCGCGCCATGCCGCATAGATCAAGCCGCAGCCGCCGCCGATGGCGAAGGTGAGGGCGGCCAATTGGAAGGGCGGCGCTTCGCCCGAGGCGGCGGTGAGCAAGGCCAACGCCGACCACAGCAGGATTGCGCACAGTCCGATCAGGGTGGCGGCGCTCGAGGCGCGTGCGGGCAGGGCGACGTCGGTCATGGGGATGCGCTAGCAGGCCAAGGCGGCGATGGGAAGGGACGAACGCTCCTTCCCGCTTTGCGCAGGGCTGTTCGGGAAACAAAATCGGTTGTACTGTAATGAATTGCCGCAACCTCCACGCGTCATGCCGGCCTTGTGCCGGGCATCCACTGCCCTCCGCTGGCGCAAACATCGAACATTTGTCGCGTTGGCGCTGCGTGGATGGCCGGGACAAGCCCGGCCAGGACGCGCTTGGGCGGTACGACGCGCATATGCTCGCCCGTTCCGAGCGTACTTTATTTTTCCCGGACAGCCCTGCGCAAAGCGGGGAGAAGGGATGACCTTTCAGCCGCCGGCCCGGATTGTCACACGAATGTCAGACAGGGCCGCGAGATTGCCTCAAACGCAGCCGGAACGTTCCGAAAAATGAACTTTTTTCAACGATTTACCTTTCTCTTCGCAGCCCCCGCCTTCGACGCGGAGGATCTCGAAGGCCAGCGCGTGCGCGAGATCATCGCGGCGATCGAGCGCAACGGCTTTCAAGTCGTCAAGGCGCGGCGCATCGAAGATGCTGAAATCGCGGTGCAAACCGACGCGGCGATCGGCTGCATGGTCGTCGATTGGAGCAAGAAGGGCCTCGAGGGCAAGGGCGTCTCGCTGATCAACCTGATGCGCCGCCGCGGCCTCGAAATGCCGATCGTTCTCCTTGTCCGGCGCAAGCGCTTCGAGGATGTGCCGGTGGAAGTGATCGACTTTGTCGACGGCTATGTCTTCCTCGCCGAGGAGACGCCGGAATTCATCGCCCGTAACCTGATCAGCCGTCTCAAACAATATGCCGAGGCGTTGAAGACGCCATTCTTCGGCGAGCTTGTCGACTACGCCGAGGAGGGCAACCAACTCTGGACCTGCCCCGGTCATAATGGCGGCATCTTCTATAGCCGCTCGCCGATCGGCCGCATCTTTCGCGAGCATCTCGGCGAAGCAATCTTCCGCGACGATCTCGACAATTCGATTCTCGAACTTGGCGACCTCCTGACCCATGAGGGCCCGGCGCTGCAGGCGCAGAAGGAGGCGGCGGCGATTTTCGGGGCCGAGAAAACCTACTTTGTTCTCAACGGGACTTCCTCCTCGAACAAGGTCGTCCTCTCCGCGCTGGTCGCCGAAGACGATCTCGTCCTCTTCGACCGCAACAATCATAAAGCCGCCCATCACGGCGCCTTGTTCCTCGGCGGCGGCATTCCGATCTTCCTGCCGACCGACCGCAACGCCTATGGCCTGATCGGGCCGATCGATTCCGGCGCGTTCGACGAGAAGGCGATCCGAGAGGCGATCCGCGCTCATCCCTTGGTGAAGGACAAGGACGCTTGGCGGCGCGAGCGTCCTTTCCGAGTCGCGGTGATCGAGCAATGCACCTATGACGGAACGATCCTCAGCGCGGAGATGGTCGTCGAGAAAATCGGCAAGCTCTGCGACTACATTCTGTTCGACGAAGCTTGGGCCGGGTTCATGAAGTTTCACCCGCTCTATGCCGGCCGCTTTGCGATGGGGCTCAAAGATCTCGGCCCCGACGCGCCCGGGATCATCGCCACGCAATCGACGCATAAGCAACTCGCCAGTTTCTCCCAAGCTTCGCAAATCCACGTCAAGGATCGCCACATCCGCGGCCAAGCGCGGCGCGTCGAGCACCGCCGCTTCAATGAATTCTTCATGCTGCACGCTTCGACCTCGCCCTTCTATCCGCTCTTCGCCTCGCTCGACGTCGGCGCGCAGATGATGAAGGGCCGCTCCGGCGAAGTCCTCTGGGACGATACGATCCGGCTCGGGATCGAGCTGCGCAAGAAACTGCGCGCCGTGCGCCGCGAATTCGAGGAGAAGGAGCTTGATCCGGCGCGGCGTTGGTTCTTCGACCCGTTCGTCCCGGACCGCATCGCTGTGCCGGACGTCGCGCGCGAGGGCGGCGTCCACGAGATCGCCTGGGAGGCGGCGCCGACGGATACGCTTGCCAGCCAAACGCGCTACTGGGAGCTCCGGCCCGGCGAAGGCTGGCACGGCTTCAAACATCTCGCGCCGGGCCAAGCGATCACCGATCCGAACAAGCTCACTTTGCTGACGCCGGGCTTCGACCGCAGAAGCGGCGAGTACGAAGCGCATGGCGTGCCGGCGCCGATCGTCGCGCAATATTTGCGCGAGAACCGCGTCGTCGCGGAGAAGAACGACCTCAATTCGCTGCTCTTCCTCCTCACGCCCGGCGTCGAGGCGAGCAAGGCGGGAACGCTGGTCTCGTCGCTCGTCGCCTTCAAGCGCCTGCATGACGACAACGCGCTGCTCGACGACGCCATTCCCGAATTCGTGCGACGCCGGCCGGCGCGCTACAAGGGCCTGCGGCTTCGCGACCTCTGCGGCGAGATGCACGCCTTCTTTCGCGAGGCCAATGTCAGCGGGTTGCAGCGCGCGCAATTCCGCCCCGAGCATCTGCCGAACATGGCCATGCCGCCGCGAGAGGCGGTTCGGGCGATGGTGCGCAACAAGGTCGACTATCTGCCGCTCGACCAGATCGACGGGCGGATCGCGACGACCCTCTTCGTCGTTTACCCGCCGGGAATCGCGACCATCGTCCCGGGCGAGCGGATCGACGAAAAGTCGCGGCCGATGCTCGATTATCTGAAAATGTTCGAGCGCGCCGCCAATCTGTTTCCCGGCTTCGAGTCGGAAATCCAGGGCGTTTACCGCGAGGTCGACGCTTCCGGCGCGGTGCGCTTTCACACTTACGTCGTGCGCGAATGAGCGATGAGCGAGTAGAAGCGGGCGTTGCGGCGCAACCTCGCGCGTTCGTGCGGCCGTCGCGCGACGACGACGTGCCGGCAATGCTCGCCATCTATCGCCATCACATCGCCCATGGCGTCGGCGATCTCGGCGATTACACGCCCGACCACCTCGACGCGGAAGACTTGAAGCGACGGCGCAAGAATATGCGCGCCCGGCGCCTGCCGCATCTCGTCGCCGAGCGCGGCGGCGAGGTCGTCGGCTACGCCTACGCCGTGCCGTTCCGCAAGCGGCCGGCTTATCGCTACGCGGTCAAGCACTCGATCTATGTCCGACACGACGCCCTGCATGAAGGCGTCGGCCGGATGCTGCTCAACGCCCTGATCGACGCCTGCGCCGTCGCCGACTATCGCCAGATGATCGGCTATATCGACGGCGCCAATGCCGCCTCGCTGCGCTTGCACGAGGCCTGCGGCTTCCGGCAAGTCGGACGGCTGCCGTCGATCGCCTATAAGTTCGGCCGCTGGGCCGATAGCGTCATCGTGCAGCGCTCGCTCGGCTTGGGCGACAGCGCGCCGCCGGGACAATGGCCCTCCTCCCTTGCAGAGGGGCAAGGGTGAGAGGATCGGCGCATTAGAAATGGCTGCGCTGAACGAACGTACATTGTACGTCCTCGGTAGTTCAAAACTCCCGCGCCGTCGCCGCCGATCCTCCCTTCGGGAGAGGAGTTAAGCGCCGAGATCGGCGTTCTTCAGCGGCGGCGCGCGGATGCGCTTGCCCGTGGCGGCGAACACGGCGTTGGCGACCGCCGGCGCGGTCGCCTTTCATGAGGACGCCGACCTTGCGCCGTTGGCGCGGCGTAACGCGCTAGCTTGCGCTCGACCGTCGCGACAAATTATGCGGAAGTTTGCACGCTGTCGATCCACAAGGGCTCAAAAGGGCGCGATTGCGGCGGCTCTAGCGCATGGCGTTGCCCGCCTAGTCAAGGAGGATGCGTTGCGTTCGACTGCGATCCGGCCGGCCCGCGCCAGCGACCTTGACGCGCTCGAGGCGCTTGAACGCGAAGCCTTCATCGGCGACCGCCTGTCGCGCCGGGCGCTGAAAAACTTCATCGCCGCGCGCGATCGCCTGTTGGTGGCGGCCGACCGCGAAGGCGTGGCCGGCTACGCCCTCGTCACTTGGCGCAAAGGCGGCCGGCGGGCGCGGCTCTATTCCCTCGCGGTGAGCCGGCGGAAGTTCGGGCGCGGCGTCGGCCGCGCGCTGCTTGCGGCGGTTCATCGGCGCGTCGCGGCGCGAGGCTATGAAGCGTTGCGCCTTGAAGTGAGGGAGGACAATAAACGCGCCATCGCGCTTTACGAGGGTCTCGGCTATCGCCGTTTCGGGCGATACGAAGATTACTACGAAGACGGCGCGGCCGCTCTGCGCCTGGAAAAGCCGCTCATCCGGCCCGCTTCGCGAAAAAATTCGCGAAAATGAGGGCGGGACAGGCGATCCATGGGTTGCATCGTCGCGCCCTTGAGCACATTGTTTTCCTCAGATGTCTCGGCGCTCGATGAGTCGCGCGAGATCGGGCGCGCCCGAAAAGCCCGCCTCCTGTTGCGCCCGGCCGAGGAGCCGATGAGCCGCCCCGCGAGTTCCTTCCTCCGCGTTTCCGCCTTCGCCTTGGATTTTCCGCAATGACAGGATGGGTGATCCTGGTCGATCAGGAGCGCGATTTTCCCAACGCGGATACGCCCCACAAAGTCATCACCACGAGCGATTATCTGGCCCGGCCGAAATTGTTCGGCAGTTCCGGCCGCGCCAAGCTGGTCAATCTGTCACGCTCCTACAATTATCAATCGAAGGGCTATTACGCCTCGCTCCTCGCCGAGGCGCGCGGTCATCGCGTGATCCCGACGGTCGAGACCATGCTGGAGCTGCGCGAGCGCAAGCTTTACGAGCACGCTTTGCCGGAGCTCGAGGAGGCGCTCAATCACGCCGCGCATCGCGCCAACGCGACCGAGAAGGCGACGTTCGATCTTTTGTTCTGTTTCGGCCTGACCCAAGACGCTCGCTTCGAGGCGTTCGGCAAACTGTTGTTCGACTGGTATCGCTGCCCGGCTCTCGAGGTGACGGTGACAGCCGGCAAGCGCTGGAAGATCGACCGCATCCGGGCGCGCCCGCTCGCCAAGCTGGGGCCGGAGGAGGCCGCCTTCTTTCGCGACGCGCTCCACCACCATACTCAGCGCGATTGGCGCAATCCGCGCGCCCGCACCATCGCCAAATATTCGCTCGCCGTGCTGCATGATCCGCAGGAGACCTTGCCGCCCTCGTCACAGGAGACGATCAAATATCTGCAGCGCTTCGCCGAGCGCCATTCGGTCGATATCGAGCCGATCACCAAGCGCCAGCTCGCCGAACTCGCCGAATTCGACGGCTTGTTCATCAGGGCGACGACCTCGATCGACAATTACACCTATCGCTTCGCCCGCCGCGCGCTGCAGGAGGGCATGCCCGTCATCGACGATCCGGTGTCGATGATCCGCTGCACGAACAAGGTCTATCTGCACGAGTTGATGGAGGCGCATGGCGTGCCCATCCCGCCGACGATCATGCTCGCCGAGGACGAGGATCTGGAAAAGGCGGCCAAGGCGCTAGGCTGGCCGATGGTCGTGAAAATCCCGGACGGCTCGTTCTCGCGCGGGGTGCACCGCGTCGAGAATTTCGACGCGTTAAAGAAGCTGTCGGATGAGCTTTTCGAAGACACCGACCTTCTGCTCGCGCAGAAATTCATGCCGACCGAGTTCGATTGGCGGGTGGGCGTGCTCGATCGCGAGCCGCTCTTCATCTGTCAATACCGCATGGCGCGCGGTCATTGGCAGATCATCAAGCACGGGCCGAATGGCGCGCGCGAGGGCGGCGTTGCGACGGTCGGTTTAGCGGACGCGCCGCCGCAAGTGATCGATGTCGCCCTGCGCGCCGCGAGCGCCATCGGCGACGGACTCTACGGCGTCGACGTGAAGCAGACCGCCGAGGAGATCGCCGTGATCGAAGTCAACGACAATCCAAATCTGGATCATGGCTACGAGGATCAAGTCGGCAAGGACGAGATCTGGAGCCGCATCCTGCAATGGTTCGTGAAGCGGATCGACGCGTGATCCGCCGCTGTCATTCCCGCGGAAAGCGCAGGGCTGTCCAGGGAAAGGACTGCGCCTCAGTCGGGCGGTTTGGCTTACCTTCAACGCCCGCGGCGCCACGCCGTCCGATCGCCGTCAACCCGCCATAGCGCCTCAAACGCTAACGCGAAGATACGAACGCCCATGCGGCGCTATGGCGGGTCCTCCGCTGCGCTGCGGCCCTTTGGGTGATGGGGTGGACGGCGCCCCGAGCGGCATCAAAAGTGCCAAGATGGTCGCCGTGACAACAACCCATCTGAAGGGAGCCGTCCATGGGCAAGCCTATCAAGAATCTGTCGTCTGTCACGTGCGT
>Ga0209062_1004259_pt1 | contig 15252 bp, 12 predicted proteins | sample Coa_R2_2_FD_187158 | JGI IMG/M metagenome (GOLD analysis project Ga0209062, IMG submission 187158) | Surface soil microbial communities from Centralia Pennsylvania, which are recovering from an underground coalmine fire - Coalmine... | ecosystem: Environmental > Terrestrial > Soil > Unclassified... | reverse complement strand
GGTCCCGGGCATCGCGAAGGCACGATCCGGTAAGCGGGCTGTGATAATCCGGCCGTGGCGATGGACTTCTACGAGGTCCTTGGAGTCAGTTCCAACGCGTCCGTCAACGACATCCGGCGGGCGTACCAGAACAAGCTGTTCAAGCTGCGCTCGGAGCACGCCCAAACCGACAGCCGCTGGCAGAAGCAGACACTCGAACGCTCGCGCCTGATCCTCCAGGCCTACCAGGTGCTGCGCGACCCGGTGAAGCGCGCCAACTACGACCAGGAACGGCGGATCAACCGCGCCACCGGCACCACCGCCTATCGGGCTCACGCCCGACCCCGGTCCGGCAGCGCATCGGAAGCCGCGCCCCTGCCAGCGTCCAGCGAGACGCCGGATTCCGTCAGTCAGGCAAGCGATGCCGTGCCGGCAGAGGAGAGCGCCACAACCGCTGCTCTCGAGTCATCGGGCGAGCAGGAGGACGAGCCTGCCGCCGAGACCACGGCCTCAGATCCGGACGAAGACGCCGCCGAAGCCACATCGATGGGCGAAGCGCTGGCGGCCGAGACGGAGACTGAGAGCGCCGCTGATGAAACGGATACGGGAGAGGAACCGGACAGGCGGCGGCGAGGCGGCGTGCTGGCGCTCGTGGCTCTCGTCGCGCTGCTAGCGTTGGGCGCCGGCTTCTTCCTGCGCAGCAGCCTCACCCCGTCTGCGCCGGCCACGGAGACGGCCAGCGCATCGCTGGATTACGAGATCCACTACCAGGCCGCCGGCGACCTGCAGTACAGCGGCGGGCCGAACGACAAGCTGGAGCCCAGCGGGGGCGGGGTTCAAGCGCACGTGGGTGCCGGCAGCCGGATGGTCGTCGAGCCCGGAGCGGCCGGGCAGGGTGTGACGGTCCGCGTTCGGGACGCCGACTGGCAGGGCTCAGGCCGGCTTGGGCTCAGCACCGACAGCGCCGACGGGCCCATCGGCTTCAGCGCGGCTAAGTCCCCGGACGGCAGCCTCTCGGTGCGCCTCGAAGGGAGCCAGCCCGGCGCAGCGCTCAACCAGCCTGCGCGGCCATCCAACGGTTCCGCGGGCGAGCAGACGCTCACGCTGCGCGTCGATGCATCTGGCGCGCACTACGCGGTGAACGGCAGCGAGGTGGGGCACTCGGGCCCGCTTGGGCAAGGCGCCGGGGACGCGAACGTCAACATCACCGTCGCGGCGAGCTCCGACAGCTCGTTCGACGTCGGACTGTCGCGCGTGGAGGTGCTCACGCCGAACGCCAGCCAGCCTGCTGCTGCGGCGGGGTTGGCTGCGGCAGCGGGCGGCCCGGGCCAGCCAGCGGGCGGCGCCGCGGGCTGCGGCGTGTGGGGCACGATCCACGCAGCCGTCGATTGGAGCCGCACGCAGTCCGCCGGCGGTGGTCTGGACCTGAGCGCGGATGCGGCCCAGCTGCGCGGCAGCGGGCCTGACGGCGCGGCCCTGGGCGCCACCTTCGGGCCGCTGCTCCTGCCCGAGGCGGCGGCGGGCATGTCCATGGGTGCCGGCGTTGGCGGCCTGCTCGGCCTCGCCTCCAGCCGGATCCCCGACCTGCTGGCGGCCGTGCCGGTGCCCGCGGCGCAGTCCCTGGCCGATCGCCTGCAGGCCAGCTTCGAGGCTTCGGCCTCCTGCGGAGCGCGGCCGTCAGCGGCGGCCCTCCCACCCTACTACTCCAGCGCCTGGCTGCAAGCCCATCCCGCCACGGACGTGCCGCTGCTGACGGCAAGGGGCGTCCTGGTCGTGGACCGCGACAGCCAGCAGATCATCTACGCCAAGAACCCGGATCAGCCCAGGCCGCCCGCCAGCGTGATGAAGATCGTCACCGCCATGGCCACCCTCGAGATGGCGCGCCCCGACGACCAGGTGACGGTGTCCGAGCGCGCCGCCGCGCAGCCGCCGCACCGCATGGGCCTGAAGGCGGGCGAGCGGCTGACCATTCAGGACCTGCTGTATGGGCTGCTGCTCGAGTCGGGCAATGACGCCGCCGAAGCCCTGGCCGACGGGCTGCCTGGCGGACGCGAGCAGTTCCTCGGGCGCATGAACGAGGTGGCGCGGCGGATGGGCCTGACGCACACCCATTTCGTCGATGCCTCAGGCATCAGCGAAGAGGACGCCACCACGCCCTACGAGATGGCGGTACTCGCCGGAGAAGCCCTGTCGGCCTATCCGACAATCGGCCAGATCGCCGCGACCAAGCAGGTGTCCATTCCCGCGACGGCAGACCATGGGGCGTTCACGCCGGCTAATCTGAACACCCTGCTCAACGCATACCCCGGGACCTACGGCCTGAAGGACGGCAACACCGATGCCGCCGGCTACAACCTGGTAGTCACGAACAAGCGGAACGGCCGGGACGTCATGGTGGTGCTGCTCGGCAGCGAGCACCATCTCGAGGAAGGCGCCGCGCTCCTGGACTGGGCCTACGCGCACCTGCCCGAGCCGGACGGCGCCCCCGTGCGCCCCTTCGACTCCAACCTGGAGCGGAGCTAGCCTCCCTCCTCTGATTGCTCGGGCTCTCGCAGGCGGGCTTCCGGCGGGAGCGCTTCGGGCACGACCTCGTTGTGCCGGAGGAAGAACGAAGCGGCGGCTCCGGTGAGCAGCACATTCATCAACGCCGACATGGCGCCCGCAAGGAGCAAGCCACCGCCGAGCTGCTGCGCGCTGATCCTGGCCATCACGAGGATGGCGGCCGGCGGGAGCAGGACGTAGAGGGCAACGTCCGGCCAGAAGGTGCGCGTCATGGCGAAGCCGATGCGTAGGGCTTCCGCGGGACTCCGCGTGGTGTAACACAGCGCGGGCGCGCCGAACGTGAGCACGGCCGACATCGGAATGCCACAGGCGAACGCTGCCAGGCCATACCAGGCGGGCAGGCCGTAGCCGCCAGCCCTCCGCGCCAGCACGAACAGCGCGAGCAGCAACACCCACAGCAGGATGAAGCGCCAGGCCAGGAGGAGGCCCAGGCGCAGGAAGCGTCCGAGGAACCTCCAGCTCAGCAGCCACAGCAGCCGCGGCCCGAACGGAGCCGAGCGAAAGGCGCGGAGGTACCAGACGCGCTGCGCCCCCAGCCAGCCGATCCAGAACACGCCCAACGCCAGGCTGGCCAGCCAGCCCGGCAGGGCGACGGCCGGAGCCGTCGACAGCTCGAGCGGGACCAGCAGCGCGTGCGCCACCGCCAGGGCGCAGGCGAAGGCGGGCAGGAGCGGCGCGGCTTGCCACGCCTTCCACACCTGCCCCAGGTCGCTGGCGAATTCCGAGAAGGCGGCGCGCAGCGCGGCGGGCGCTGCCCAACGCGCTGCGCTCGCGGCTGAAAGGCTTACTTCCCGACGCCGCGCTTGACCGCGTCCTCGACGAACGAGTTGTCGACCACGCTGTTGATGTCCACGTTCTTGATGGCCGCGTTGGTCTTGCTGAGCTGCGTGGCCGTGTCCTGGAACTGGGCGGCGGTGATATTGGGCACCGTGGGCGTGATCTTCTGGGCGAAGAAATCGTATGTCGCGTCGAGCGCGGCTTTGTCCTCGAGCTTGAGGTACTTGGTGTAGACCTGCTCGGTAAAGGCCCGGTCGGACTTTACGCGCGCGATCGACTCCATGAGTGAGTCGACGACCTTCTGCATGGTGGCGTGGTTGGCCTGCGCCCAGGCTTTGTGCGCGGTGAGCACGGAGGTGGCGGAGGGCAGGTTCAGCGAGGTCACGTCCACCAGGGGATGGAAGCCCTTGGGCTCGATCACCAGGGTCTCCGGGGGCGAGGAGAGGGTACCGTCGACCACGCCGCTCAGCAGCGCGGCGGTCCGCTGCGGGATGCCGCCGACGAACGGAATGGTGACGTCCTTAGTCGGATCGAGGTTCAGCTTCTCCAGAACCGCCAGCAGCGCGACGTAGTCCGAACCGCCCGGCTGGGAGGCGCCGATCTTGTGGCCCTTGAGTTCGGCTGGCGTCTTGATGCTGTTGGCCACTTCAAACGCGTAGGGGTAGGTGGTGGTGAAGGTGGCGAAGCCCTGCAGGTCCGCGCCGCTGCTGTCCGGACCCAGCAGGTCGGCCGCGCCGCTGAGCCCGAGCTGGACCTGGTTGGCCATCAGCGCCTGCGTGCCGTTGGGGTTCTGGATGAGCTGCACGTCCATGTCAATGCCGTTCTTGGCGAAGATGCCCGCCTCCTTGGCCACCCACATCACGCCAAACGTGGCACTGACGGTGGAGTAGAAGGCGGACAGCTTGACGGCCCCGCCGCTCGTGCTGGCCGCCGCGCTCGCAGCTCCGCTTGCCGCCGGCTTACCGGCCGCGGACGCGGCCCCGCTCGCCGCCGGCTTGGCCGATGCGGAAGCCGGCGCGGATGCCGCAGCGCTCGTCGCCGGCTTCGCCGATGCCGGTGCGGGAGCGCTGCTCTGCGCGGGCGCCGCCGCGCCGCCGCAGGCGGCGAGCAGGACGCTTGCTAGAAAAGCGAACGAAAGCTTGCTTCGGATCATTGGCCCGGCTACCAGCCGAGGAACTCCTCGGCGTTCTTGCCGAGGATCATCTCCTTCTGCTTGGCGTTGATGTCGGTGCGCTCGCGGATGCCGCTGACGGTGTGGGGGTATTCGGAGTCGAAATGCGGGTAGTCGGTGGCCATCAGGATGTGCTCGACGCCAATCTCGGCGATGGTCTGGGTGATGGGGCCTTCGTCGGCCTCCATCGTGAAGTAGCAGTTGCGGCGGATGTATTCGCCCGGCTCCATGCTCAGCGGAATCTCCATGTGCCGGTCCTGGACCTCCTTGGCCCACTCCCAGTCGTCGTCCATCCGGTGCATCCAGTACAGCGGCCACTCGGCGCTGCACTCGAAGAAGGCCACCTTCAGCCGCGGGTACTTCTCGAAGATGCCGCCGCACACCAGCGCCACCAGCGCCTGCGTGCAGTTCGTCGGACGCCCGAGGACGTGCATGGGGAAGAAGCTGCTGAAGCGCTCCGTGATGAAGCCCATGTGGCCATTCGGATGGCAGAACAGCGGGACGTTCAGCTCCTGCGCGGCCTCGTAGAAGGGGTAGAAGGACGGGTGGTCGAGGTTGCGCTGCCCGTGGTAGCACACCAGGTGGGCGGCCTTGAAGCCAAGCTCCTTGACGCAGCGGCGCAGCTCGTCGGCCATGTGCTCCGGTGCGCCGGCGGGCATGATGCCTACTGGATAGAGCTGGTCCTCATGGCCCTTCACCAGGTTGCGGACCCAGTTGTTGTAGGCGCGCGCCAGCTGCCAGCCGAGCTCGCCCTCGACCATGGCCGGCGTGGAGATGCCGGTGGGGAAGATGAACTGCTTGTCCACCCCCTCGACGGCGTTGCCCTTCAGCCGGTACTCCATGTCCCAGCCGGCCTGCTGGCGGCGCGCGATCTCGCCGCCGCGCCAGTTCTCCTCCGGCTTGTACATGTAGGTGTGGTCGTAGGTCTTGGGCGACTTCGCGCCGTGGTCGCGATCCTTCCAGGGCATCTCGAAGACGCGCTGCCACGGTTCCCCGTCCACCAGCCGCTTTGGGGTGTACTGGGCGAACTCGCCCTCCAGCTTGTACACCTCGTCCAGGAAGTACTCCTCGCGGAGGTGGGAATCGAGGTCGATGATCATCACAGGCTCCTAGTCTTCAGGTTCTGGGAACTGTTGATACAGTACCTGGCCCAGCTCCGTCAACAACGCCAAGACGCGCGGGCGCGCCTCGCGCCAGTCGCGATGCTTCGTCGGCGAGCTCATGGCGTCCTCGATCTCGGCCTGCATCCGGTTCAGGATGTCGTTCGTCACGTCGATGTCCTTCGCTTCGCCGCGCAGGTCCGCCAGCGCCTGCAGGCGGACCATCAGGCGCTCCAGCTCGACGGAATCGGGCCAGACGGGCACGCGCCGCTCGTCGAACTCATGGCCCCACAGGTTGACCGGCGCAGGCTCCCGCTCACGGCGTTTGAACATCAGCACACCTATATCGTCGGCGGGCGGCTGATGTAGCATGAGGCCGGTATGAGAGACGGATTCCGCGTCATCGACGCTGACCGGCACATCATGGAGCCGGAAGACCTGTACGACCGCTATCTCGAGCCCCAGTTCAAAGGCCGTGTGTACATCGGCCCCGGCCGCAAGCAGCGCATGGTCGACGGCCGGCCGGTGTCGGACAACGTGAACGCGCCCAGCGGCGGCGGCATGACTCTGGGCAGCGCCTACCAGGCCTGCTACCCCGAAGCTGTGGCGGCCGACTTCGACGCCGCCTCGAACGTGCACGACATGGACCGCGAGGGTGTGGACGTGGCGGTGCTGTTCCCCACGCTGGGCCTGTACATCATGTGGGCCGACTTCATCGAGCCGGCGCTGAGCGCGGGCATCTGCAGGGCCTACAACAACTGGCTGGCCGACTACTGCTCGTACGACACCGAGCGCCTGAAGGGCGTTATGCTGCTGCCGCTGCAGGACCCCAGGCTGGCCTGCGACGAGCTGCGGCGCGCCAGCCGCGAGCTGGGCCTGGTGGGCATCTTCTGGCGGCCCAACATCCTGTGCGGCCGGACGCTGGCCTCGCCCGACTACTACCCGGTGTACGAGCTGGCCTCGGAGCTGGGCGTGACGGTCTGCATCCACGAAGGCGCCCGCACGGTGCTGCCCCAGGCCGGCAACGACCGCTACAGCGAGTTCACGCGCCACGCCGCCTGCCACCCACTGGAGCAGATGCTGGCCGTCGGCAACTTCTGCGGCGATGGCGTGCTGGAGCGCTTCCCCGAGCTGAAAGTGGCGCACCTGGAGGCCGGCTGTGGCTGGCTGCCCTTCTGGCTGGACCGGCTGGATGAGCACTGGGAGCGCGCCTCGGACCGGGTGAAGACGACGCGCGAGCTGCCGAGCACCTACTTCAAGCGGCAGTGCATGATCAGCACCGAAGCCGGCGAGGAGTTCGTCGAAGACGTGGTCAAGCACGTCGGAGACGATTACCTTGTGATGGCCACGGACTACCCGCACCCGGACGCCATCGGGAAGTTCCCCGACTTGACAGTTGGCGCCCTCTCGGGCAACGAGGAGCTTCCAGCCGAGACGCGGCGCAAGATCCTGTGGGATAACCCAGCCAAGCTTTACGGCATCAAGGTGGCCGTGCATGCCTAGACCGAAAGTCGTCTACTGCGGCTCGAACGCCGTGCCGGTAGAGCTGATCGAGGGCATTCTGAAGGAGATCGACGCGGAGCTGGTGCTGGCCAATCCCAAGACGGACGCCGAGGTGGCCGAGGCCGGCCGCCAGGCGGACGCGATGATCTTCCACGGCGCCATCCCGCTGAGCCGCGACACGATCAACGCCCTGGAGAAGTGCAAGATCGTCTGCCGCACGGGCGTCGGCGTGGACCGCATGGACCTGCAGGCGGCGGCCGAGAAGGGCCTGATCGTCAGCAACGCCGCCGGCTGCAACAGCATCGAGGTGGCGGAGCACACGATTGGCCTGCTGCTGGCGCTGTCCCGCAAGATCCTGCGGATGAACCAGTACGTGCGCGAGGGGCGGTGGCAGCGGCACTCGGCCGAGCTGCACGCCTATCGCGGCGAGGTGCGGCGGGTGACCGGCCAAACGCTGGGCATCGTCGGCCTGGGAAATGTTGGCCGCCAGGTGGCGCCGCGCGCCAGAGGCATCGGCCTCAACGTGCAGGCCTACGACCCCTACCTGCCGGACCACATCGCCGCCGGGCTGAACGTGCCGCTGGTCTCGCTGGAGCACCTGCTGCGGACGTCGGACTTCATCAGCCTGCACGCGCCGCTGTACGCGGAGACGCGCCACGTCATCAACGCCGAGAGCCTCAAGCTGGTGAAGCCGACGTGCTACCTGATCAACGCCGCGCGCGGGCCGCTGGTGGACACCAACGCGCTGATGGACGCGCTGGAGGAGGGCCGGCTGGCCGGCGCCGCCCTCGACGTGACCGATCCCGAGCCGCTGCCGGCCAACCACCCCATCCTGGAGCTGGACAACGTCATCGTCACCTGCCACACGGCAGCCAACTCCAACGAGAGCTACATCGCCTGCCAGAGCCACGCCGCCCGCGAAGTGGTGCGGGTGCTGAAGGGACAGGCCCCTTCGACGCCGATTACCGATCCGTGGCTGCTCGCGGAAGCGGCAGACCAGGGCTTTGGTGGGGTGTGAGTGGGAGATTGGGAATGAGAGATTGGAGATTAGAGGAGGAACGAGCGTGAAACGACTGTTTGGACCATTGGCGCTGGGGCTGGCGACGCTGCTCGCCGCCTGCGGCGGCGGCTCGGCCTCGCCGGCATCGTCACCCGCCGCGCCGGCTACCTCCACGGCGGCTGCACCGGCAAGCGCCGCCGGCGGCGCTTCGGCCAAGCCGGCCGGAAGCGGCGCGACAGCCAGCGCCGCGGCCAGCGGCGCAGCTTCCGCAGACTCGCTCGACGCCGTGAAAGCGGAAGCGCAGAAGAACGGCGGCAAGGTCGTGTGGTACGAGAGCATCGAGCAGGACCAGGGCGAGAAGGTGCTCGAGGCCTTCAAGCAGGACTACCCGTTCATGACCGGCGCCAAGTTCGTGTCCGTGGTCAGCGGCAACCGGGTGGCCAAGGTCACGCAGGAGAGCATGGCCAAGGGGCCGACCGCGGATGTGGACTTCGGCAACGCCGCCACGCTGTCCAACTTCTACAACCAGGGCTTCGTGAACACCGTCGACTGGCAAGCACTGGGCGTCAAGACCTCGCCGGAGCTCACGCCGACCAACTACATGGTGGCCGTGACCGCGCCGTACTACGTCATCCTCTACAACACCCAGAAGGTCAGCGAGGCCGACGCGCCCAAGTCGCTGCAGGACCTGATGGACCCGAAGTGGAAGGGCGGGCGCATCGGCCTGTGGGCCCGGCCGCAGGTGTTCGTCACCATGGCCGCTACCTGGGGTGAGCAGCAAACCGTCGACTTCGTGACAAAGCTGTCGAAGACGCAGAAGCCGAAGATCTATGACAGCAACTTCACCATCGCCCAGGACGTGGGCGCCGGGAACATCGACGTGGCGGTCACGACGTATCACACCACGCTGCCCACGCAGCAGAAGGGCGCGCCGGTGAAGGTGGTCACGCTGGATCCGACGCCGATCAACCCGCTCTACGGCTACTCGCTGAAGTACGGGCAGAATCCCGCCGGCGGCAAGCTGCTGCTGAGCTGGCTGGCTGGACCAAAGGGCGCGAAGGTCTACGAGGACGTGAGCGGCCGCGGCAATCCCTTCCTGGAGGAGACCAAAACCGGCCAGATGCTGAAGAGCGTGAAGACGATTGACTGGCCCATCGACACGCAGATCAAGCAAGCCGATATGCTCAATAACCTGGAAGCGCAGCTCACCAAGATCCAAAAGGAGCAGTAGATGGCCCTGGCCGGAGCCCAGCCGGCCTCGGTTGGCTGGCGGTCCCGTGTATCGCTGGCCCGGCCGCAAGGGCTGGACACCGGCTGGGTCGCGCCCCTGGTTGGGGTGCTCATCCTGGGGCTGCTGACGCTGGGGCCTGTCGCGGCGGTGCTGGTGGGCAGCTTCAAGCCCAGCGGCCTGCCGGCGACAGCCGGCTGGACGCTCCGCCACTACATCACCGTCTGGACTGACGCATACACCTACCGGGCGTTGGTCCAGACGGTGGTCTTCGCCTTCTGCAGCGGCCTGTTCGCCGAAGCCAGCGCGCTGCTGCTGGCCTGGCTCATCGAGCGCACCGACGTTCCCGGCGCCCACTACTTTCGGGCCGGCATCCTGGTCGGCATGGTGACGCCGCCGATCCTGTTTGCCATCGGCTGGGTGCTGCTGGCCAGCCCCAAGATCGGGCTGCTGCGCTTCACCGGTTTCGACGTCTACAGCCTGCCAGGCATGGTCTTGGTGCAAGGGCTGGCGATGGTGCCCACCTCGTTCCTGCTGCTGTCGCCTGTCATCCGCTTCCTGAACCCGGCGCTGGAGGAAGCAGCCACCGTGTCAGGCGCCAACGTGGCTCAACTGGTGCGGCGGGTGACGCTGCCACTGCTGCTGCCGGCGCTGATCTCGGTGGGGACGCTGGCGGTGATCTTCTCCACGCTGGCGCTGGATATCCCGATGATCATCGGCCTGCCGGCGCGCATCCCGCTGCTGAGCCTGGACGTGTTCGACCTGATGCAGCCGTCTTCGGGCATTCCGGCGTACGGCGACGTGGCGGCCATCAACAACGTGCTGTTCGTGATCCTGGCGCTGGCGATGTGGGTCTACCACCGCTCGACGAAAGAGGCCGGCAAGTACGCCATCATCAGCGGCAAGGGCTACCGGCCGCGGCGGGTGCAGCTCGGGCGGTGGCGCTGGGCCGGATTCGCCACGGTGTCGCTGTACTTCATCGCGGCGCTGGGCCTGCCGTTCCTGGCCCTGCTGTGGGTGAGCGTGGTGCCCTACTTCTCGGGCTTCGACGTCAACATGCTGGCCAAGATGTCGCCCGGCAACTTCGCCTTCATCTTCCAGAGCTCGCTGGTCCACCAAGCGGCCGTCAATTCGGCCATCATCGCCATCGTGGCCGGGCTGGGCACGTGCTCGCTGGCGCTGCTGGTGAGCTGGGTGGTGGTGCGCTCGCGGGTGACCTGGAAGCGGCTGCTCGACGTGCTGGCGATGCTGCCCATCGGCACCTCGGCGGTGATGATGGGCATCGCGCTGGTGTTCATCTTTTTCGGCTTCCGCGCCATCCCGATCTACGGCACCATCTGGGTCATCGCCATCGGGCACGCCATCGTGTACCTGCCGTTCAGCGCGCGCACCGTGCAGGCCGCCATGCTCCAGCTCAGCAAGGAGCTCGAAGAGGCGGCGCACGTGGCCGGCGCGACCGTTCGCAGCACGTTCAAGCGGGTCATCGTGCCGCTGCTCTCGCCGGCTCTGGTCGGCGTGTTCATCTGGGTCGCCTTTCACTCGCTGCGCGAGTTCTCCATCGCCGTCGTGCTCCAATCGGGGGACAACAAGGTGCTGTCCACCGTGCTCTACGGCTATTGGAACAGCGGCCAGGCGCAATACGCCACGGCCATCGCGGTCTCGCTGATGGTGCTGCTGGCGATCATGGTATTCGTCACCGGTCGATTCACATCTGCGAGGGTCGAAGCCTAGTTATGAGAAGCTGGAAACTGGTCGCTGGTGGATTCGCCAGCCTAACGTTGCTGATGGCAGCCTGCGGCGGCTCGGCGGCGCCTGCATCTCCACCCGCGGCATCATCCTCGGCGCCGCGAGCATCGGCGGCCACATCGGCGCCTGCCTCGGCTGTTGGGAGCGCGGCGGCCAGCTCTGCGTCCGACGAGTCGCTCGAAGCCGTGAAGGCGGCGGCGGCCAAGGAAGGCAAGCTGGTGTGGTACGACAGCCTCAACCAGGAGCAGGGCGACCGGATCATCTCTAAGTTCCAGCAGGCGTTCCCCATGATCAAGGAGCCGAAGTTTGTGTCGGTGCCGAGCGGCTCGCGCGTCGCTCGCGTGACCCAGGAGAGCCGCGCCGGCGGCCCAACGGGCGACGTGGACTTCGAGAACGCCGCCACGACGGCCGGCTACTACAAGGACGGGTTCATCGTTCCAGTCGACTGGAAGGCGTTGGGCGTCCCCACTTCGCAGCAGATGACGCCGACCAACTACATGGTGGCCATCACCGCCGCCTTTCGTGGCGTGCTCTACAACACCAACAAGATCAGCGAGGCCGAGGCGCCCAAGAGCTACGACGACCTGATCAATCCCAAGTGGACTGGCCGCATCGGCCTGTGGGCTCGTGCCGCGGCCTTCACCGGCCTGTGGGGCACCTGGGGCGAGCAGAAGCTGGTCGATTATGTCAATGCGCTGGCCAAGCTCAAGCCGCGGCTGTACGACAGCAACTTCACCATCGCTCAAGCTGTGGGCGCCGGCGAGGTGGACCTGTCGTACACCGACTACCACACCGCCATTCCAACCATCCAGAAGGGCGCGCCGGTGAAGTGGATCACGCTCGACCCGGTCCCAGTGGATGCGCTGTACGGCTACGTGCTCAAGTACGGGCCGAACCATGCAGCTGGCAAGCTGTTCCTGTACTGGCTCACGACACCCGAAGGTTCGAACGCCTACGAGGCGGAAGCCGGTCGAGGCAACCCGTTCGTCGCCGGCTCAAACGCTCAGAAGCAGCTGGCCGGCCACCAGATCTCCAGCGTGGACGTGAACACCATGATCCAGCAGGCCGACCACTTCAACCAGCTGGAGAACCAGTTCTCCCAAACCTTGAAGCGCGGCGCCGCCTAAGTTGTCATGCTGAGCGTCGAGCGAAGCATCCCCCTTCCAACCGCCAAGGGACCCTTCGCTCGACGCTCAGGGTGACAGTGCCGCGCTAGAACGGCAGCGGCGTTCCTAGACCCTTAGCCAGCGCCCGCTCGTAGGCAACGGCCGAGACGGCGACGTCTTCGATGCCCAGGCCCTGGGACTCGAACAGCGTGATGTCCTCGCGCGACTGGCGGCCAGGAACGACGCCGTTCAGGACGTCCCCGACGTTATGCACACGGGACCAGCTCAGCTTGCCTTCGTTCACCAGCGGGATGAGATCGCCAGCCTCGATCGTGGCGTTCTCCTTCTCGTCCACCGTGATCAGGCTGGCGCGCAGGACCGCGTCGGCGTCGATCTCCCGGTCCACGCCGCGGTTCACGCCCATGGCGTTGACGTGCGCGCCCGGGCTCAGCCAGCGGCCCTCGAGCGCGATGCTGGTGCCGTGCGTCGAGACAGTGACCACCTCGGCTCCGTCGCACGCCTCCTCGCCGGACTTGCAGACGCGGGCGTTCAGGCCCAGGCCACGCGCCTGCTCGGCCAGCTTCTCGGCGCTGCCGCCAGATGGGCTGAAGGTCCGCACTTCATCGAACTGCCGCACCAGGGCGATGGCCGGAAGCTGGCCGGATGCCTGACGCCCGGCGCCCAGGAAAGCGGCGACCTTCGCATCGGGCCGCGCCAGCGCCCGCGTGGCCACGGCGCTGGCCGCGGAGGTGCGAGCCAGGCTCAGCCAATTGGACTGGAGGACGGCCACCAGGCGGCCGTCCTCGCCGCTGTACAGGGTGTTGATCATGCCCGGCGAGCCCCGGCCAGTTGAATACGACTTGTAACCGAAATAGTTGCAGCCGGGATAGCCCGAGATGAGCACGTTCAGGCCGCTGTTCTGGGTGCGGATGCGCTGCCGCGGCCGGTTGCTGGCATCGCCGCTGGCGAGCGCTTTGAGCGCGGCCTCCACCAGCTCGATCGCGTCGGCGTAGCTGATGAGCGGCTTGAGGTCCGCATCTGTAAGGTAGATCGCAGCCATCCGGCTACGCGGCCGCGGTCACCGGCGCTTCGATGCCGTAGACCCGCGCCGGGTTGTCCCACAGAATCTTGCGCTTGAGGTCGTCCGAGAGCTCCGGGTTCTGGGTGAGGTCGCCGACGGTCCGATCGGGGAACTTGTCGGCTGCATCCGGGTGCGGGTAGTCGGTAGCCATGACCAGGACGTGGTCGCCTACGTGCTCGGCCACGACGTCCAGCAGCTCCTCGCCCGCCTCGCCGCTGATGAAGCACTGGCGCTTGAAGTAGAAGCTCGGCTCCTCCTTGGTCACCGCGGACCGGCCATGGGAGTAGTGCTCCCAGTGCTCGTCCATGCGCTCCAGCCAGAACGGAGCCCAGCCCGCGCCGGACTCCAAGTGGCCGACCTTAAGGTCGGGGAAGCGCTCCAGCACGCCGTCGGCGCACAGGTTCAGGCAGGCCAGCATCTGCTCGAAGGGATGGCAGGCCACGTGGCGGCCGAAGGCGCTGTAACGCTCGGAGCCGGCCTGCGGCAGGATCGTCCGCGCACCCTCGTGGACGCAGACCGGCACGCCCAGGTCCTGCGCCGTCTCGTAGATGGGGAAGTAGTCGGGCGAGGACAGGCTCCGGCCGCACAGCACGTTCGGGCGCCAGAAGATGCCGGACAGGTGCAGCTCGTTGACGGCGCGCTTCAGCTCCTCGACTGCCAGCTTGGGATCCTGGAGCGGGATGAGGAACACGCTCTTGAGGCGCTCCGGGTTGTGGGAGCAGTACTCGTGCGCCCAGTCGTTCCAGGCGCGAGCGATGGCCGCGGCCAGTGGCGGCTCGATGAAGTCGGCCCACATGACGTAGAAGCCGAGGGTGGGGAACAGGACGGCCACGTCCACGCCCTCGCGGTCCATGTCGCGGATGTTCGAGGCGGGGTCGAAGTTGCTGGCGACCGCGTCCGCGAAGGCATTGTTGTAGTGCGGATCGCCGGTGAAGATGGCTCCGTTGCCGGTGCCGCGGTCGGCCCGCGGCAGGAGCACGGCGTCCGAAACGGGCTTGCCGTCCACGAAGCGGCCGGACTGCCCGGGGCCGGTGATCTGCACGCGCCCGCGGAACTTCGGGTCCATGTAGCGGTCCCAGAGGTCCGATGGCTCGATAACGTGGCGGTCGGCGTCGATGACTTTGAAGCCGTCCTTCATGGTTCTAGGGCACCTCCAATGGCTGTGTAGCTGGGCGCAATTGTGCCCTATTGGCCACTACAGGATGGACTCGAATTTCCAGGTGTAGTTGCTGCCGAGGTGCTGGCCGTTCGTGGCGGTGATGGTCGTATCGGCGACGGCCTGGTACCAGGTGAGCGCGCCGAGGCTCGCGGTGCAGCTGGCCGTGGCGCCCGACACGCTGACGCCGCCGCACACGTTGCCGCCGGTCGTCGTCCCGCAGGTGGAATCGGTGCAGGCCTTGACGGTGATGCCGCTGGAGGTGCTGTTGAGGCTCAGATTGAAGGTCACCGAGACCGTCTGCGTGAGGCCAGCCGAGGTGCTGCCGTTCGTCGGATTGACGGAGCTCACGCTCAGCGGCACAGGCGTGCTGGTCCGAGTGGGCGTGGGCGTGTTGGTGGGCGTATTGGTGGGCGTATTGGTGGGGGTGAACGTCGGGGTATTGGTGAGAGTCGGGGTGCTCGTGGGCACAGGAGTGTTCGTCGGCGTATTGGTCGGGACCGGCGTATTGGTCGGCGTGTCCGTTGGAACGGGCGTCGGCGTGTCCGTGGGCGTGCTGGTGTAAGTCGCCGTCGCCGTCGCCGTCGGGGTATCGGTAGGCGTCGCCGTCGGCGTGTCCGTAGGGGCCGGCGTCGGGGTATCAGTTGGCGTGGCGGTGGGAGTGGGCGTCTCCGTGGGCGTAGGCGTCGGCGTGTCCGTCGGCATCGGCGTGGGCGTGTCGGTCGGCGTCGACGTGGGCGTGGGCGTGTCGGTTGGGGTCAGTGTCGCGGTAGCCGTATCCGTCGGCACCGGCGTTGGCGTGTCGGTCGGCGTGAGCGTCGGCGTGTCCGTTGGCGTCGGTGT
>Ga0209062_1004257_pt1 | contig 15263 bp, 13 predicted proteins | sample Coa_R2_2_FD_187158 | JGI IMG/M metagenome (GOLD analysis project Ga0209062, IMG submission 187158) | Surface soil microbial communities from Centralia Pennsylvania, which are recovering from an underground coalmine fire - Coalmine... | ecosystem: Environmental > Terrestrial > Soil > Unclassified... | reverse complement strand
AGCTTCCTGTTTTGAAAGGTGGTCCACGTCCGGTTCCTGGGTCAGCAATGATGCGACTGCTCGGCGGTGTCCGCGCAGCCATTGCTCGGCGCTAATCGCCGTCCCCTCGTCGGTGATTAAGGGTGAGTTGATGCAAAATACGGTATAGGCCTCTTCCTCGGCCAAATTCGCGACCGGCCGGATATAGTACGGCTCAAGCTCGCGTCGAACGTCTTCGGCCAGCTTCCGAACCTCCTGGTTCAACGACCCGTTCGTGAATTGCAGATCGTGGTACTCCACCAATTCGTCAACGTGCCGCACCGAAAAAGGAACTCGAATGGTGATGCTCACCGCGCCGACCGGCAACAGTTTGACCGCGCGCTCGATTCGAACCGGACCACGCGGTCCAATGCGTTCCAAGGGAGGCAAACGCACCATCTGAGGCCGATAAAAAAACAAGTGCCGCGGACTTCGTTTGCTGGCGTCTACCACAAACTGCGCGACCGGTTGGCCAAGCAATTCCCGCACCGGCTGCCGCGTCATTTCATAGGCAACATCAAACGCGTAGATGTAAACGACTTCTCCCGTGTACTCCTTTACTTTGGGCGAGCTTACCCTCCGCTCCAGTACCTGTGGTTGGTTCCCTGCTACCATCATACGCGCAGTCAAAATACCTTACCGGCGAGGCCATGTCCAAAGCGGGTTCGGACGCATTTTGTAAGGCCTTGCTTTTGAGCGAATTACCCTCAATCGCTGTTTGCTGTTGGAGCGCAACGTCTTATGCAAAAACTCCGCCCCGATTTGATTTTCTTGTAAGAATCCAGCTTTTCCTACGTTTGTTGAAGTAGAAGTAAATGAAGCAAATGAAAACATTCCGTTCGGATTTGAGCACCAGTTCGGGGCGAAGCTTGCCGTTTAGCCGGTTCTGTTACTGGTCGGTCCCGTTGCTGCCAATCAGGCGTGGGGAGGTACAAGTTCCGCCGGACCGCGTGGTGTCACTGCCGCAACGAGCCGAGCTCAGAGCGCCTGAGAATGCCCTTGAACCTCGCGAGTACGGACGCGATTGGCCCACCCTGGGCCGCTGAATACCGGGTCCGCCAGCTGCCTTTCAGTTTTTCTTCACAGGAATTCAAGAACGTCTGGGCTTAAAATGGCTTTCCTCGTTCCGGACGCGTCCGAGTGCCTGAAATCGGTCTTGCGCCTGGGGCTTTTCTCCGCGACAGGGTAGGTATGCAGAATATCAAGCAAATCGAGACCATCATTGTGTTGATGTTCGAGAATCGCTCGTTCGACCACCTGATGGGGTATCTGAGCCTGCCTCCGTACAACCGCCCTGTGGAAGGCTTGCTGCAAGCGGCTGGCTTTACCTGCGACTACAACGGATTCGAATACCCGTTATTTCGCCTCGGTAACCCGGACCAAAAATTGCGCGATGACCCTCCGCACGAGCGGCCGGATATCGGAACGCAACTGGATCCGGACGGAGACTACAGCTACTCGATGAAGGGTTTCGTTCGCAGCTACGCCCAGCTGCACGGCGTCGACCCGGGAGATCAGCCGATGGTGGTGGGTTACTACACGGCTGAGGACGTTCCGGCGACGCATTTCTTTGCTTCAAACTACGGCATTTGTGACCATTGGTTTGCGGCGATCCCGACGGGCACCCAGCCCAACCGTTTGATGGCCATGAGCGGCTATACTCTAAACGATGTGAACCAAAGCGCTATCCTGCCCAAACAGGACTTAATCTATGATTGGCTCACCCGTAACGGTATCAGTTGGCGTGTTTATCACATGGGCATCCCATTTTTCATGATGATGGACGATTGGCACGTGAAAGTCCTCACCGACGACCATTTCCGCAGCTACGACGAGTTCCAGAACGACCTGGTTTCGCAGGATCCTTTTCCGCAGGTGGTTTTCATTGAGCCGCGCTATACGGATGCTCCTCATTTCGAAGCCCCCTGTGACGACCACCCGCCATCCCCAGTCACTGCGGGCCAGAATTTTCTTAAACTCGTCTATTCAGACCTGATGACAAATTGGGAGCGATGGCTAAAGACTTTGATGATCGTCAATTACGACGAAAACGGCGGGTTCTTTGATCACGTCAAACCGTTGTCGATTCCGACAACTCCAGGAGCAGGAGCCAGTTTTAAATATGGCCCGTTCAGAACTACCGGCCCGCGTGTGCCGGCTTATTTAATCTCGCCCTTCGTTAAACCGGGTTCAGTGTACAAGGGCAACCTGGACCACACCTCGGTTTTAAAGTGCATTGCCAAACGCTTTGGTAACGGGAGTTACTCACCGGAGGTCGATTCCCGCCCGGTCGGGGACATCTGGGACGCGTTGGAACTGGACGCTCCGCGTGGCGACGATGCCGATTTTCCTCCGCCTCCCAACGTTGTCGGTTTTACGCCAAACTCGACCCCTACCGAGCCTATCCCCTTGGCGTTCAACGATGCCGCCGCAAAGGCCAAAACAGAGGCACCAGCCCAGGCTTTGCAGAAATTTCCCGAACTGTTCAGCCACTTCGAAGAGATCGGCCCCGCTTCAACTGAACAACCGGGCCAAAGTGTCACGTAATTCCTGAACCCCGAACGGTTTGCAGAGAATCGCACTCGCGGGATTCTGCCTTCCGCGAAACCTTTCCACTCCCGCGGTCACCAGAACGATCAACTGCTGCGGCGCGCGATCCCGTATGTTGGCGACTAATTCGTCTCCGTCCATCCTTGGCATGTCATAATCGGTAATGACCACGTCAAACGAGTCGGCCGCAAAAAGGTCGATCGCTTCCTGGCCGTTCGCCGCCTCCGTCACGGTATGCGCATCCAGCCAAAGCAAGCGCTTGATGCACTCACGCACCCAACGCTCGTCTTCGACCAACAGGACTCTTTTACCTACTACCCGGGGTTGGTTCATGCCTTCCCTTGAAATTGAAAAAGCATGCACGATACCAAGCTATTTTTGAGAATCCGCTCGGCCAGACGGGCCAGGACCTCTCGCTCGGTCATCGATCGGCGCAAAATCCGTGGATCTCGACGACCTCCAAATAACAATGGCAGGGTTGGATTTTTCTGACCGATTCGGTACTGTCCGCACGATGTTAACGCTCGAGAAGCTGGCAGCCCTGGCAGAAAAGTACGGTTCCAATCTGAGTTCAAAGGTGAAGGAGTTTGCTCTTGCGGGCAGGCACTTTGCTTTCAATTCGGAGCCATCTCTTATGGGAGTAATCAACCTGTCTGCGGGTTCCTGGTACCGGGAAAGCGTGTGCCTGTCCTCTGAAAGCGCTATTCGGCGCGGGCTTGTGCTTCAAGCGCAGGGAGCCGACATCGTCGATATTGGAGCAGAATCGACTCTCGCGCAGGCGGCCAGGGTCGATGACAAAGGTCAAACGGCGGTTTTACTTCCCGTGGTAAAGGCATTACGTCAGCACAACGTGTTGGTTTCGGTTGAGACCTATGAAACCGGGGTAGCACGGGCGTGTCTCGAGGCAGGTGCGAACATCGTGAATCTTACCGGTTCCCAGGCAAGCGCTGAGCTGTTTCGAATGATTGCCGATCACGACGCCGCTGTGATCCTTTGTTATGTTCAGGGTGAAAACGTGCGCGAAGTCGGTGATTTTGATTTCGGCACTGACCCGATCGAGAGCATGCGCGAGTACTTTGCCCGGCAGATCGAAATCGCGACTCACAATGGCGTTCAGAAGATCTGCCTGGACCCGGGGCTTGGCTTTTATTACCGCAATTTGCAGGACAGTTCCGTGCGGGTGAGCCACCAAATGCGGGTTTTTCTGAACTCGTTCCGGTTAAGAACTCTCGGTTTCCCCATCTGCCACGCGTTGCCCCATGCTTTTGAATTCTTCGGCGATGAAGTCCGAAGCGCCGAGCCGTTCTTTGCGGTACTGGCGGCCCTCGGCAAGACCGACCTGTTCCGGACTCACGAAGTCCCGCGGATCCGTGCGGTCCTCGAAACGCTCAAAATTGGATAAGCCAGCTTTTGAGGCGATGGGCGGGAAAGGGATGCCGTTCGAGCCTTAGTAAGCTCGTGTTAAGTCGAGTGCGCGGCGGCTGAATCGATCGAGGAGGTCGGCTTGGGAGGATCTGCCTTCAAGGGCTTCGAGAGCTGCCCGATGCCGCACTCTTTGCTACAGTGCGTTCTGCTGGCAAATGCGGCGGTACGCCTGGCCGAGCGGTTTCATCGCGCGCGGTCGCGAATCATTGCTGAAATCCACGCTCAGCAAACCAAATTTCTTGGAATAACCGAACTGCCATTCAAAGTTGTCGAGCAGTGACCAGTAATAAAAGCCGCGGATCTCTACCCCGCGGGCGATCGCGCGATGCATGGCTTTGAGGTTCTCCCGCAGATCGCGTTCCCGAAACTGCTCGTCCGTGGAAGAAGAACCGTGCTCGGTCACGTAGATGGGCAGCCGGCATTTCTCGTGCATTTTCACCAGCACCGGTTCCAGGCCGGCGGGATGCCGTTCGAGCATATCGTCGCATTCCATTCCCAGGTTAAGGAGTTGTTCGCGTGAAAAGCCACAGGTGGGCAACAACGGTTTGAGATTACGGAAACGAATCCGGCCGTAATAATTCACACCCAGGAAAGTGGCGTTGGTTTTCTCCCGATCCCGGAGGAACGTGTTCAGCACAAATTCGTTGAATTGGGAATGAACCAGCGAAGCCATCATGACATCCCAGGCTGCGTTCGCCCGGTGCGCCTGGAAGTAGGTCCAGTTCTTCGAGAAACCAACCTCAACTTTGCCCAGCGGGCTGCCGGCGGCGCGAATCAAGCCCGCCACCTGCTCGTGCGCTTCCGCCATGTTGCGAACGATCCGGCGAAAATCACCCAACCGCCCTTTGTACAAGGGCGGGAACTGCCCGATAACAAAGCCGCAGCAGCCGTAAGTGTCAGGCTCGTTAAACGTGTTCCACATGCGCACATGACTGCGCAAAGCCGCCACGAGCTTCGTGACATAATCGACGAAAGCCGCAATGGTTTTGCGGTTCGTCCAACCCCCGAGCGCGTTAATCCAGGGCGGATTCGAAAAGTGATGCAGTACCACCATGGGGGTGATGCCGGCGGCATTGAGCCGGTCGATCTGGTCAAGGTACCGGTTTAACTCCGGCTGGCTCAGCGGGCCGAACGCGGCGCTCTGCAGACGTGACCATTCGACCCCCATCCGGTAGGCATTAACCCCGAGTTTGGACATCCACTCGACATCTTCGGCATACCGGTGATAACTGTCGCAAGCCACCCTGCAGTTGCCTCCATCGCACGCAACGAAGTTGGTCCATTCGTTCTCAATGTGCCCTTCAATCTGGGTAGTCGAGGTCGCCGTTCCCCACAAAAAACCGTCGGGAAACCGCAGCGATTCACCATTGATTGGCCTGTGCATTTCGGCGCGCATCCAAATTGCGAGCGGCTATTTAAGGTTAAAAGCGGAAGCAGTTGCAATACTGTTTAACGCGAGGGGCTACCCCGATTTTTTTACCAGAAAAATGCCCTCTTCCCCCGACAGGTCAATCCAGTGTCTGACCACTGAAAGGCCGTGTGGGCCCAGGAGTGAACCAGCCACTTCTAATGTGTGCCGGTACGAGAAGAACAAGCGAATGGAATCGCCGGGGTTAAAGTCGAAGCGGTCCGTCTCGAGGGTAACTGAGCGCGGGCGCGCAAAGCGGAAGTATGCGGCGACGCGCTTCAGACGTGGCGCTGTGGGCTGTTGCTCAACCAGGAATTCCATCGATCCGTCCGAAGATTGAACTCCCAAATCGGTCAGAAACGTCATAAGCCAGTCGCGCGTGAGAGCATTGTCGTACTGCGGCAGAATTTGCTGAACACCGGCATCGTAGTCGCTCCCAGGAGCAAGGTTCGCGCTTGCCAGGAGGTAGTCGTCAGGCCGCATTACGGCTGCGAGCTTGGAAAGCACGTCACCGGGTTCGAAGTTGGGGAGCATGCCGAAAAAGGTGAAGATCCGGGCAATGGAAGGATCTTTTGGTGCGTCGACGTCAAGCAGAGCGGCAGCATCCTGGACCGTGGCCAGGTCAAATACAGTTGGACTGCATGGGAGGCTGGGCCGAATCTCGTGAACGGCTTGGCTGGCGATCAAAACCATTGCAACACTGACATCACAAGGCACATATGAGGTCACTCGCGCCGTGGGCTGCAATTGCCCAAGCAACTGCGCGTCCTTTTTGCCGCTGCCGCACCCCAGGCCAATCAACCGATAAGGGCCCGGATCTGCCAAAGAAGCAAATTCGGCAAAGCAATTTTGGTAAACCGAAAGCCCCGCCTGCTCGCGTCCGAATGGGGAATGGCACTCGTGAACCCTGAGCCATTTCTGAGTTTGTTTGTAACTATCATAGTGGAATTTATGATTGACGCGGCGGGTTCTGAGGGACTCCAGCAGGTCTGCGCGAACGGCCTGCGGGTACTGGCTGGAATCAATGGTGACCTGTGCGGTTGAACCCATCCCCGACTATGGGCCGGGGGAAAACTCGAAAACAAGCCATTAAGCGGGCCCGCGAATTGGGCTGATGGGCAGGCACTTTCATGGATTCGGCACCGAAAACCAATTAAAAATTCACGCAGTTTTTGCTTGCAGTCCCAGCGCGTGTCGTTGACTTAACGCCTGCCTGCGTTCATATTCGCGGTATGGATTTCGATATTTCGCAACTCCTTGAACACTGGGAATATCAGCCCGGGCAAGTGGTTGTGAGGAAGTTTAAAGCCAAGGACGGCCAGGAAAAAATTCAACTCCGGGTGGACCTTGGGCTGCTCCAAATGAATGCCGACGGCAGGCCGGACGGCAAAAGGCCTTTCGGCTACACGTCCCTCCTGGAATATCACCAGGCCCGTCTTTACAAATACGTAGCGGCTCACGAGGGCAGCGACGAGGGATTTGTGCTCAAGCCTGAAGAATGCGCAAAGCTTCAATTGGAGGCCCTGCAATACCATCATCGTTACATTTGTCTGCTTCAATTGGAGGATTATGCGGGCGTGATTCGGGATGCCGAACGCAACCTGGCTGTGTTCGAATTCGTCGAGAAACATGCTGAATCCGAGGAATTGGCCTGGTCGCTCAAGCAGTTCCAGCCCCAGTTGCTTATGATCCTGACCCGCGCCCGCGGCGCACAGGCCCTCAAAAGCGACGATTACACGCAGGCATTCAGAATCATCGAAGAAGGCCTTGAACAAATCCGCGCCTTTTATCGGGAACACGCCAATGCCGAAGCCGCGGAGCAAAGCAATGAAATCCTTTCACTGGAAGACTGGCTCGAAGAGGTGAGAGCCCGCCGTCCGTTATCCCAGCGCGAGCGGTTGGAGCGCGCGCTCAACGAAGCCGTCAAAACCGAGAATTACGAAAAGGCGGCCAAAGTGCGGGACGAACTGAAGAATTTGAAATCCACGGAGGACTAGTTAGGAGCGGGATAACCCGACCCGCGCGACTCCTTTTCCGTAATCCCTCGCGAACAACGCACCCTCTTCCAATTGCGTTGGCTCTATCTAAACTCAGGTCCAGGCGGCGCCGCGCTCAATATGGCCATCGACGAAGCGCTGCTGGAACAGAGTTCTACCCTCTGCTCTGCGGTATTTCGGCTGTATGGCTGGACCGAGCCGGCCGCCTCGTTTGGTTACTTCCAAAGATACCAGGATGTTGAGCAACTGACGGCCTTGCGGCCCCTGGTTCGCCGGCCGACGGGCGGCGGCATCGTTCCACACGACGCCGATTGGACGTACAGCCTGGCATTTCCCCCCGCACACGCGTGGTACGACCTCAGTGCCCGGGATAGCTATTGCCGGGTTCACCAGTGGATCCAGGCTGCTTTTCAGGCCGTCGGCATCCCCGCCGAGTTGGCCCCGGCCGCGTTCAAGCCGCTTGCCGGCCAATGTTTCGTAGGTCACGAACAGTCCGACCTGCTTTGGCGCGGGCGCAAGATCGCAGGTGCGGCGCAGCGTCGACGCAAAGACGGCCTGCTCATTCAGGGATCGGTCCAACCGCCGGCTTCCATCGAGAGATCGAAATGGGAACTGGCCATGCTCGAAGCCGGCTCCAAAATCCATGCCGCAGAGTGGGCACCTTGCCCAGACAATGCGCTTCTCGACCGCGCGGCAGAGTTGGCTCAAGCCAAATACGGCCAGGCGGCCTACAACCAGCAGCGTTGAGTCATCTTTTCAGCCGATAAAACCTCGAGGCGCCGTTATTAGTCTGCGTCACGGTTGCAGTGCCTCCGATGATTGCCGGCGGGTTGGTGACCACGGACCAGCCTGGCAAGACGGAATCCTCGAATTGGAGAACTGAATTTGAAAGGGCCACTGGCCACGATACTTTAATCAGGTTGCCCAGTTCGCGGATTGAAAGGAGCGCCAATGGTTCCACTAGTGTCGTAACGGCAGCCGTATCGTTCACAGGAAATGGATCGATATTGTCGCTTAAGATCGAGACAACATTGGTCAAAGTCCCGCTCGCTTGCGGTGTGACCAGGATCGTCAGCGCCACGGAATTGCCGGTTCCAAAACTGGAGGTCGAAGCAATGACCGCATTGCCGTTGGTCGCAAAAACCCATGAGGCCGGCACGGTGACGCTACGCAGAAGGACGTTTGCTCCAAGATTATTCGAAACAACGACGTTGGGCGCCGGATTCGGTCCCGCGTTAAACACGGTGATTGTATAAAGCAAGTTGCTTCCCACCGTCACGGTCGCTTGAGAATTCGTCAGGCCCACCTGGAGGTCGCTTTTGTATTGTACGATGAATTGCGCGGCCGAAGTGTTTGTTCCGCCGGGCGTAATGACCGAAATCGGACCCGTTTGCGCGCCGGCGGGAACCGTGGCGACGATTTGGGTGTTATTTAATGACAGGACGGCCGCGGCAAGTGACCCAAATTGCACCTTGCCGCCGAGGAAATTGATGCCGTGAATCGTGACCGAATCACCCGGCATGGCGCGCGTGGGAGTGAAATCAGAAATCATCGGGGCGCCGTAAAACAGGAACTGGCTCGCGGCAGTCCCTGCCGGCGTCGTAACCGAGACGGGACCGGTGATGGCGCCCACCGGAACGGTCACTGCTATCGATGTATTACTTGAAACGTTGAACGAAACCGCGGACACGCCTCCGAACGTGACCATGCTGGTGCCGATGAAGTTCTGGCCGGTAATGACGACCAGGCTCCCTTCCGGGCTGTTCGTGGCGCTCAAACCCGTTATTGTGGCCGGCAAATAAAACAGGTTTGAACTCAAATCACTGCCATCGACCGTCGTCAGTGTGATTGGCCCGGTCGTAGCGCCGGACGGCACTTGCACCGTGAGTTGGTTAAACGTAACTCCTGTCGGCGTTGGGGCTGTGACGCCATTGAATTTTACGGAAACGGACCCGGCATTTAGATTTGCGCCGGTAATGGTAATGGAGGCGCCAACCGGGCCAAAAACAGGCGTGAATCCGCTCAGGGTCGGCGGAACTACGAAGTTCGTAGGTGAGAATGACGATCCTCCCGGAACGATGACGCGCACCAAACCCGTTTTTGCCCCAACCGGAACGGTAGCCGAAATGTTCGAATTGTTGATGACTGAAAAGCTGGCCGAAGCTACACCTCCGAAAGATACGACGCCGGCCCCGAGAAGGTTGGTTCCAATAATAGAAACGTTAGTACCCGCCCGCCCGGAGGTTGGAGTCAGGCTTAAAATCCCTGGATTCCCATAAAAATTCGAACTGGTCACGAACGTTCCCAACGGGGTGCTCACGGCGATGGGTCCTGTAAGGAGACCTGGGGGAGCCTGGACCTGGATAAGCGTGTCGGAAGTTGCGGAGACAATGAACCCCGGCTTGCCGTTGAAGGTTACATTGGTAACGCCGGTAAGATGCAAGCCGTCGATTTGCACTTTTGTGCCCGGAAGTCCCGCGGTCGGTGTGAAGTCGGAGATGAATGGCCCGGGACCTACAACCGTGAAAGGGGCGGGACTGTTGCTGGCTCCGTTCGGGGTAACGACAGTGATGAATCCGTTGGTCGCTCCCTGCGGGACACGGGTCGTGATTAGGGTCCCTGCTGCGTTTGGCGTGGCCGGGGCGTTGACACCGCTGAAGAGCACTGCCGTCGCGCCGGAGAAGTGAACCCCGGAAACTGTAACCGAGTCGTTCACCGCGGCGTAGGCCGGGGAAACGTCCGTGACATACGGGCCGGGTCCAATGACCAAAAAGTCGTTGGTCGTAACCGACGTGACCCCTCCCTGCTGAATACTGATCGGCCCAGTGGTCGCCCCGGCGGGGACTTGGACGTTTATGATGGTGTCACTGTTAATGCTTCCGTTCACAGCCGCAACGCCGTTCCAAAATTGCAAAATGATTCCGCCTGAGGTAAACCCCGATCCGTTCAACTGAATCATGTCCCCGGGCGCGCCGACTGTAGGGGTAAAATCGTTGATAAACGCAGCGCCCAAAAGGGTGCTGTGGATCATCCAGGAGCAAACCATCCCTGCGGCAAAGCTAAATTTCAATTTCATTTACATCCGCGGTTGGGCCTCGTTCTTACCATGCGAGGCATGCAACCACACTCTACCTCTTACCGGATTCCGTTTTGTAAAGCAACGTGTTCTTGACCGGAAAATGTTGCGCGACCGCGCGCGGTTTTAAGCTGGTGTCCTCTCCCTCCCACGGGCGCCTCGCTTCAGTTGGACCGGTACGCGATCCCACGGTCCGTCCGGCGCGCCATTTCACTGGTATATCTCCTGCCAAGCGTATCCGCGTGGTTATTGACCCACTCGCTGAAACGAGTCGCGCCCAAGGGCGGCGATTCCACGCATAGCCGGCTCTGCATTAACCGGCGGATTTCTTCGCGGGTAATGACCACGTCGCCCACAAACAGACCCAACATGCGGCAAGCCCAATAACCCAACATGGGGGGAACAGAAATGATCGCGCGCTTCAAGCCCAGCGCCTTTCGAACCAACTCCACCAACTCCCGGTACGTGTAGGTTTCCGGACCGATTGCGTTCAGCGTCTCGTCGGCTGTCCCCAGGGCCCCTGCCGCCGCGGCTTCCGCGAGGTCATCCACGTAAATCGGTTGAAGCTTGTAATTCCCGTCTCCGAAAACGCCGAACATCGGAAAATGCCTGAGCCCCCAGGCGATGTTGTTCACGAGCACATCTTCTCTGCCAAATAGAACAGTCGGACGAAGGATCCGATACGAGATTCCCAGGTCTTTCAGGACCGTCTCCAGTTCGGCTTTTCCGCGGAAATAGGGAAGCTCCGACTCGATGTCCGGCTTTGTGATACTGATATGAACTATCCGGCGGACGCCGGCTCGTTTTGCTGCCTGGAACAGTTTTTTGGTGTTGGCTACTGCGGCGTCGTGCGTAAACAACCGATGATCGAAACGCACCCAGTAAGTGTTCACCAGGACCTCTGTTCCACGGAGCGTTTTCTCCAGTTCCTGCGGTTCGTCGAAATGAAATGGAAACGCTCGAACCCGGTCGCCAAAAGGATTGGGGCGGGAACTCGAATTTGTGAGAGTAATGACCTCGTGCCCCCGGTCCAGCAACCGCCACGCGATGTATCGGCCGGAGTATCCGAAAGCCCCGGTGACAGCCGTCCTCATGCAACCTGCCTTGAACCAGCGAAATTACGAACTCAGGCCCAAATATCTTAGAACCTTGTCCCCGGCATTCAAAAACTTAACCAGGGCCGCGTGCGGGAGTTTGGAAACCTGTGCATACCAGCCGGTGGTGGTGGCAAAGAACTGATGAAGCTCGTTCAACCGTTCCAGGGTGTGCTTGTCCTGGGACTTTTCTTTCGAGGCTTCTCCGATGCATTCCTCGAGCATGGCTACGGTCGGGTCAATTTCCCTCCGTTTCCTTTCATCCAGCACAATCCTGAACATTTCCCACACATTCCTTAACGTTTCGAAATGGTCTCTTTTGTCGCCCAGGACGTGCACCAATTTGACGATGCGCCAGCCCTGCAACTCTTTGAGGCTGGTGCTCACGTTGGAGCGGGCCACACCCAGCGTTTCGGCGATATCTTCGGCTGTCAGAGGCTCTGGAGAAATGTAAAGCAGGGCATGGATCTGGGCGACGGTTCGATTGATGCCCCAGCGGGTGCCCATTTCGCCCCAGTGCAGGACGAACTTTTGCTGAACCGCAGAGAGTTTCATATTTCGGATATTTCTGTGACGTCAGAAATATCGTTCGGATCCCCGGGCGTGTCAAGCCACGCGGCCCATAGTCGGGGGACGGGAGGCGGCGGCCGCGGGATCAGGCGTTCGTCTGCGGATCTTCGTCTTTCGACTTAAAAACACCTGATTTCCAGATAAAATAGACAGGCACGCCGGTGAGCACGATGACCAGGCCAGGTAAAGAGGTGTTGGTGCGGTAAAACAGCAGGACGGCCATTATCGTAGAGGCGGCGACAATATAAAGAGCGGGGACAACGGGGTAGCCGAATGCGCGGTAAGGTCTTTCGGCGTCGGGCGCTTTGCGGCGGAGGATGAAGATGCCTGCAATCGTCAGCACATAGAAGATCAGGACGGCAAAGATCACGTAATCGAGCAGGTCACTGTAAAGATTGCCATATTGTTCGGCGTGTGTGATCGGATCGAGCTTGCGCGTGCGAGGAAGCACCAGCAGGCAGGTCCACACCGCCTGAAGGACCAGGCCGGCAGCCGGCACGCTGCGCGAGTTAAGAATGCCGGTGGACCGGAAGAACAGTCCATCGCGGGCCATGGCATAATACACGCGCGCGCCCGACAGGATGAGGCCGTTATCGCAACCGAAGGTGGATACCATGATGGCGATTGCCATGACAGCAGGCCCGGCGCCGTGAAAGACCGTTTCAATGGCGGCAGTTGCGACGCGGTCGTCGGGGGCATGTTGGACCTGGCTTAGCGGCAGCAGGAACAAATAGGCCAGGTTGGCCATAATGTATAACAGCGTGACCAACCCGGTTCCGGCGACCAGCGCCAGGGGAAGGTTGCGCCGCGGATTTTTGACCTCTCCGGCGATGAACGTGACATTGTTCCAAGCGTCGGAAGAGAACAATGAGCCGACCTGGGCCACACAGAAGGCGATAAACATTCCGAGTACCCCATCGGTGGCAGATACGACTGGGATGGAAGCTAGCGAGGGTTGGACAGGGGATGCTCCATGCGGCGTCCACATGTTGGAGAAATTTGATTTTATAACGGCGGCGTTTCTTCCAACAAAAAAGCCAATGACGATCAGAATGACCAGGGAAAGGGTTTTTGCGGAGGTAAAGATATTCTGAATGATTTTGCCGATTTGGAGTCCGCGAGTATTCACTGCGGTCAGCAGGACAATCACGACGAGGGCAACCAATTGTTGGGTTGAGAGACTGATGGCGTAACTGGCTGTGATATTAATGGGCGGCACGATCCATGCCTCGGGAGAAATTGCGGGGGCCATCACCCCGAGGTAGCGCGAAAAAGCGACTGCCACCGCGGCAATCGTCCCGGTTTGAATGACGAGGAATAAAGTCCAGCCATAGAGAAATCCCCAAAGCGGGCTGTATGCCTCGCGGAGGTAAACGTATTGTCCCCCGGCAGAAGGCATCATTGCTGCCAGTTCGCCATAACTTAGCGCGGCGGTTATCGTGAGCGCGCCTGTAACAACCCAGGCCAGCAACAACCATCCTGTGGCGCCGACTTGCCGGCCAATGTCAGCCGAAACGATGAAAACGCCTGAGCCAATCATGGATCCGGCCACCAGCATGGTCGCATCCAGCAGGCCCAGGCCCTGGACGAACTTCCCCTCGCTCGCCTTCGCAGACGTTCGGGTCGCTTCCATAATCGCTCAGGATGAGGTCAGCACTATTTTTTGTCAGCCGAATCGAGGTTCAACCTGCTCCGACGAACACCGTAAAGGAAATAGATGAACAGGCCCACGCAGAGCCAGATGGCAAACCGCAACCAGGCGCTACGCGGCTGGACCCACATCAGATAACCGCAGCAGAGTATCGCCAGCAATGGCACCCAGGGAACGAACGGCGTCCGGAACGGCCGCGGCCGGGCCGGGTCCGTTTTCCTCAGGGCAATGACCCCGGCGGCAACCAGCACGAACGCGAACAGCGTGCCGATATTGCACAGGTCCGTTGCCTCGTCGATGTTGATCACCTGCGCGACCGCCGCAACAAAGATTCCCGTCAAAATCGTTGTAATGTGCGGCGTCCTGTACTTCGGATGAACCGTTGAAGCCCACTTGGGCAGCAATCCGTCTCTTGCCATGGAAAAGAGAATGCGCGGTTGGCCGATCTGAAAAACCAGCAGTACCGAGGTCGTGGCAAACACCGCGCCGAAGGCAATAATGCCCGCCGTCCAGTTCATCCCGCGGTCGGCAAAGGCTTTTGCGAGCGGGTCTGCGACCCCGCTGAATTGGTCCCAGTGCACCATCCCGGTCAGGACCAGAGCGACGGCGAGGTAAATGACCGTGCAGATCACCAGGCTCGCGATGATGGAAATAGGCATGTCCCGCTGAGGGTTCCTTGTCTCCTCGGCCGCTGTCGAAATAGCATCAAAGCCAATGTACGCGAAGAAAATGTTGGCCGCGGCGCTGGACACGCCGTGGAATCCATGCGGCGCAAACGGAGTCCAATTCGATGGCTTCACAAAGAAAGCGCCAACCGACACAAAAAACAGGACGATTGCAAGCTTCAGCAGGACCATTGCCGAGTTGAACCCGGCACTTTCGCGAATGCCCCAAACCAAAACCCAGGTGAGCAATGTGATGATCAACAACACCGGCAGATTGAAAACCAGGGGGACTCCAAAGATCCGCGGGGCGTGAGAAAAGGCCTCGTTGCCGCGGGCCACCGCATCACCCAGGGTTGTCCAATCGACCCCCGCGGCTTTTGCGGCGGCCACTTTGTGCGCCGACTCCATTGCCGTGCGGAAATCCGTTCCCAGCCAGGCCGGCCAATGCAGGTGCAGCCCGGCGACCAGGCTTTGGAAATAATCCGACCACGAGATCGCAACGGCGACATTGCCGACGGCGTATTCCAGGATCAGATCCCATCCAATGATCCAGGCCACTAACTCGCCCAGTGTTCCGTAAGCATAGGTGTACGCGGAACCGGCTACGGGGACCATGGCCGCGAACTCCGAGTAACACAGCGCCGCGAAGGCGCTGGCAATCGCAACCAACAACAAAGACAGGACCAGGGCGGGCCCGGCCCCGGTGTGTTCACCCCCGCCCGCGGCGGCGGTCCCAACCGTTGAAAAGATGCCCGCGCCCACAATCGCGCCCACGCCCAGCATGGTCAGTTGGAGTGGGCCCAGCGCTC
>Ga0209062_1004256_pt1 | contig 15264 bp, 12 predicted proteins | sample Coa_R2_2_FD_187158 | JGI IMG/M metagenome (GOLD analysis project Ga0209062, IMG submission 187158) | Surface soil microbial communities from Centralia Pennsylvania, which are recovering from an underground coalmine fire - Coalmine... | ecosystem: Environmental > Terrestrial > Soil > Unclassified... | reverse complement strand
CTCGGAAACCAGCCGCTGCCACTTCGCCCGCGCTCTCCTGCTCCGTTCTCGCTGCGTCACTGTGCCTCCCTCTCCGTCAGCAGGCACAGTGCTCCACTCCACCTCGCCCAAACAAGATGCCCTTCACGTATCGCTCACCCCAGACTCGTGCTGCCCACATTCTGAAAATCGACCAACCGAAAATCTCCGCCTCTTGCATGGCCAGCTTTCCGGCTTCTCCACCGAACGGCTCATGCACTTTTTGACCCTGCTTGGCCGAGACGTTGTGATCACTGTGAAGCGCACCCCCCCGATCGCGCCGCCAGGGTCGCCTCCGCGTTGTAGCGACCGCGTGACTCTACCTTTACGTCGTTGGCGGTATGCCTCCCCTGCCCTGACCCAAATAGCGGAGCTTTAGAGCTTTTTTGAAGCGGTCGATACTTCTCAAGATAAAATAAAGTTTCCAATCCGCAGTATAGAAGACAACACGCTCGCCCGATTCAAGCGCAAGTTCCCGGCAGCATTCGGCGATCATCGCGTCGGCACTTTGTAGCTTAAGGCGTTTTATGACTCCGGCAAATCTCAGGATGTGCGTCGCGCTCACGAATTCTCGCTGAGTTACCGTGCGCAAACGGACTCTCTCCGACGCCAAATCTTCAAAAAACTCCCTGTACATTGAATCAAATTTCTTCAGGGACCAGTTGTGCCTTCGGCATGCCGCTGCTAGTCCGCTCGCAACTTCAATAACGCTCAAATCCGCAGCATAACTCTTCGCCCTGTGATTAGAGATCAGACGCCTGACTCGCCGAAGCTGTACCCGATCAACGTTTGGCTCGTCTGCATATCTGTATAGGAGCGCGCAGGTGTCGAAGAAATATATCGCCAAAATCACCTCTTCTTGAGTTTGGGTTTAATTTTCCGCTCCACGGCCTTTGTTGCCTTAAGCTTTACGCCTTTCGATGCGATGACCCTTTTCGCCATTTCCTCCCAGCCTAAAGTGTGCGCCTCCGCTGTGATCGCCGAGACCGCCTCCCGCAAACGGTCGTTTGACACGGGTTTGTGAAGGTAGAAGTCAGCTTCAACGGCTTCTTGAATCGTCGACCGAATTTCATCCTCAGTCAGGGTTCCTTCGATCCTTCCCGAGACCACAATCGCCCGAGCCAATGGTTGTTTTTTTCTGATTCTTGCCAGGAGTTCCACGCCCGTCATAGCCGGCATGACGTAATCGACAATGATGACATCAAAGATGTGCTCATCAGCTGCCACAAGCGCAGCGTCGGGAGAGGAAGCACACGTTACGTGATGCCCGGCGTGGCGCAGCGCTTTGGTCCACGCCTTCAGTACTGCCAGCTCGTCATCCACGAGTAAAATTCGAGCGGCCATCTGCTTACCCTAGGGTTTGTCAGGAATCAGCACGCGGAACCTAGCTCCCTTGCCCGGCTCAGACTCGCAAGATATCTCGCCCCCGTGGGCTTGAACAATCAGGTTACAGTAATACAGACCAACTCCGAGCCCCCCCGTTTTCTTCGTGGTAAATCTCTTAAAAAGTTTCTCTCGAATATCATCCGCAATGCCCACCCCGTTGTCTGTAACTTCGAGAATGTGTCCCCTCGGGCCGTTTGAAAGCATTACCGATATTCGGCGCTGCCCCTCCTTGCCGGCTTCTTGTATGGCATCCACCGCGTTCTTCCATAGATTCAACAGAATTGTCAGCACGGCCGTCTTGCTCAGATTGCCCTCCTGTTTCTGGGGCAATTGTGTGTCCAGAGTGATTCCGAGGGCACTGCAACGGCGGGCGAAAAGCTGACACTCTTTCCGCACGAGTTCTGACACATCGAACTTCTCAGTTTCTTCTACACTACCCCGAGCGAGGTCCGCGATCAGAGCGATCGTCTCATCCATGCGTTGCACGTTCTCATCTATTGCAGCCTGGGACTCAGATATCTCCCTGTCGTTGATTTTCAATGCCTCCAGTCGCTTCACTATGTTGTCTGCTTCGCTTCTAATCGCTTGCAGCGGTTGCCGCATTTCATGAGCTAGCCCAAAAGACATGATGCCCAGGGAATGTAGTCGAGCGCGCTCTAGTTCGATTACGCGCTTCGCCCTAGTTTCCCTCCATCGCGGCTCCGAAACTTCCGTCCTAATTTTGTCTTCAAGATACTCCGTCTGTTCCCGCAATACCGTGACGAGTGCCTGAACAACTTCATCCGCGATCAACGCCTGTCGACTCGTCGTATCGCGCAGTCCAGGGTGCAGCAAGCGTGATATTTCGACAAATCCGAATAGTCGCGACGGTACCAAATGGGCGTGTCCGGCTCTTTTGGCGCGTTTGGTTGCGATCCCTAACCAATCCGCACTCGGCGATCCGAAGGGTTCGACTCGAAAACCGTCTCGGTAAAGTTGCACTCCAGCCTCAAGGCTTTTCGTCTTACCTCGGAAACCTCGCTTGATGTAATACAGGAAACGTCCAGTCAAACCGCTGAGGTTTGTCAAGTCGACGGCAGATTGCACAGTTTCTTGGCTAACATTCTTCTGGAGAACCCCCCCGCTGACCGTTTTTCGTCTAACTTTTGCGCTTTCCCGAACCGAGAATTCAACTTCGATGTCTGGATCTTCAGGCCGCGGCTGGGCAATGGTGCCAGACAACACTTGCGAACCCGGAATCATTAACGAAATCTCAAAATTACTCGGCTTATGAAAAGGATCAAGGAGTCGTTCCAGAGCGTGGCGTAGGTCGGCCAACCGCTCTCTCTTCCAAAGAGATCGAAGCCCCTTAATGACCAGAATGGTGCCGCTCTCCTTATAAGACAGCTCAGCAATTTCTGTGAATTCGTAAGGAACCCTAATCTCGTTGAACTTCTTCTTCTTGCTCCGAAAGGCGTCCCAATCGAAACTCACTTTGAGAGCCTTGGGCGAGTTGGCGACCTTGGTGAATACCGTCAGATAGCGTCCGAGCCTATCTGTTGCAAACCGACCGATGCCCTTTTCTCCCGTCGGTACTCTTGTGCCTCCTTTTGCTTCTTCTGGGCGTTCGCTATAACCAGCAAACATGAAAATGCGTTCAAAGTCGGCCAAATTCATGCCCTGGCCGTCGTCTCGAATTCTTATGAAGCCAGGCTCCTTTTCCGTCGGAGGCTGAATACCAACCTCGACGTGTTTCGCTCCTGCGTCATAAGCGTTCTTAACAAGCTCGATAAGCGCGATCTCATCACTCGATACGAGTTCTCGCCCAATCAGGGCGAGCAGGTTCGCAGACGCCTCAAAAGTAAGCCGGTTGTTTCCTTTAGCCATTTGTCTTTCGCAGAATTAGCACAGACTCCCGGAGAAAATGATTTCCCGATAACCGCCGCATTAAATTACGCGCGACGTACACTCGATCCACACAAAATCCCAAACGTTGCGCAATCATCGCCAAAGCCAAATCAGTTGGAATCAGGTACGGCAGGTGGCGACCACCGTGAAGGGAGTTGCCGACCACGATAACGGCTTGCCCATTTCTCTTGAGGCATCGATATTGCTCCTTCAGCGAGTTCCACATATCGCTGAAGTAGCCAAGCAATAATCTGTGTCTCCACTTTTCGTCGCTCGACTCGGTACGTTCGAAGATTGGATCAAAGAGACGTTTTAGTCTTCCGTGCTTGGTCTCTCTCAAGAATTCTGGATGTACCCTGGTAAGTTCGCTCGTCGGATGGCTCCGAACGGTTGACTTGCGGAGTTCTAGAAATTCGTCGTACGTCCGAACGAACCCAAGCAGCCATAATTCAAGCTTATAGACTTCGGAATAATCTATGTTGTTGGGGTACGGTGGAGAAGTCACAATCAAATCTATGGAGCCTTCATCGATCCCAAGCTGACTAGGCGCGCGCCCGTCACCGATAATGACCCTGGGCAACGGGGGCCATGTCCCTCTTTTCTTCAATGACTGACAATCTTCCTTTATTTCCTCCCATTTTTCGGTGAGTGTCGGAACGATCAATCGTGGTTTTCGGGACGGTACCAGTCTCAGCGCCCTTCCGTCCTTGCGGACTTTGCTTAGCGGTTCGATACAAGCTGCCAGTCCAAGCAAGAGCGCGTCATGTTCAGGGCCGCTTCCGTCCTCCCGGATCGCATCTCTGATTGACAAAAGCTTTCCTGACACATAGCGCGTGACGCATCTCCCCGTGCTCAGACTCGTAAGCACGGGTATCTCGCTTGTTGTTTTCCCGTTATGTCCTACAACCCTTTTGCTCAGTTTTGCCAGCGTTCCCGGCTCGATAAGAGACCACTGCGCCTTCGTATTAGCAACAAATCCGATGAAAGGATTACGCTCGATTCCAATTGGTTCGAAACTGAGCCCCGGTCGGCACGATTGTTGCGCGCTCAGAAGGACAGTTCCCACTCCGCAAAATGGATCGAGAAGCCTCAAACGACCGTGCAAATTGGGAAGTTCAATCCCAAGTATCTGATCCAAAAGTTGCGCCGAAAAGCTCTCTTTGAACCGAAACCAGCGGTGGATGGGGAGATTGTCGTTTTCACTTGCGACAACGAGTCGTGCGAGAAGCTCGTTCCGTTGCACTGGAATTTTCTCTTCCAGGTAACGGAAGTCTTTCAGCTCTGGCAATTGGGCATCAGAAATCATTTTTCCGAAGACCGTGTGATCCGCAGAGCGAAACGCCGAATGCGAGCAACATCCCCGTCGCTAAATACACGCCAGTTGTTTCTGTCTCTCGCCACGTCAGGCACTTTGCCGGCCAACAGCCACCTTCGAAGCGTGATAGGGGCCACCCCGAGCTGCTTTGCCACTTCCTTCAGAGTCCTCATCCTCTTCTTTGTGGGTCGCGTCATCGGCTTGCGTCAAATCTATATCGATATATATCAACGTACATCATTCATAGCCACCTGTAAACCCCGGCGCGGCAGCGAGTTCGTTTCCTTGCACATCACGCTAGACCCGTTATCACTCTGTTCGCCTCCGCTCCGAGATTGCCGCGTCCCGGCGCTTAATTTTTCCGCCTCCGGCCTCCACTAGCAGCTTTCGCGCCACTAAACCCCGGTGTCACTCATCAAGCGTGCGGCCCGTTCCGACCTGGACGCGCCAATCTCTCCGCTCCCTGTCCTCTGTTTCGTCGCTGGCTCCCTCAGCTGTCCGGTGAAGGGAGCCAGACTCCCCGAAACAGGAGGACAGGAAAAATGAAAGTCGAACAAGCAAAACAGATCGCGAGCAATGCAATCGAGCAACTCCGGCGGGCTCTCGAAGCCGGCCACAGCGAGCGGCTCAAGGGCTATCTTGCTGCGATGGCGCGCTTCCGGCGCTACTCGTGGGGAAACGTAATCCTCATCGCTTCGCAGAAGCCAAACGCAACGCACGTCGCAGGCTTTCACGCCTGGCACAAGCTGGGCCGCTTCGTGAAGAAAGGCGGGAAGGGCATTCTGATTCTCGCCCCGATCATTCGGAAGAAGGCCAAGAACAACGGCGAAAGCGAGCCGGACGAGTCCTCAGCCGCAGTCGGATTCGGCGCAGCCTACGTGTTCGACATCAGCCAGACGGACGGCCAGCCGTTGCCCGAAATCGGCAGCGTCAGCGGCGATCCGCGCGAGTATCGCGAGCGGCTTGCGACATTCATCGCCGAACAGGGCATCGCGCTCGAATACTCAGTTGCTTTGTGAGCGATAATCTCGTGCTTCCTCGGGGCGTCGGTCGCAGGACGGCGGGCCTAGGACAGCGGGCCCGGAGCAGCGGACGTCTAGAAGGGGACCGGAGGAAACGCTGAGGGTGGAGTGTTTGCAAAATGGCGGGAGGGCGCAGATGAGGCAGCGGACCGGGGGATGCGGCGCGGGGCCTAGTGGCAGGAGCCGCTGCCGGCGTCGGTAAAGGTCTTTCCCGGCTCGGGAATGAATTTCCAGTCGTACGCGCCGGGGCGCAAGGTGAGTGCAAGAACGCCAAAGGCGGTAGCGTCGCGGACCTCGCTATTCGCATGGGGCGCGCGGAACGGGCGATGGTTCTTGCCGCCGGTGCCAACGACAAATTCGCGGATGCCCGTTTTTGGATCGGCGACGCCGTCCGGCGTCTGAGGGGCAAAGCGCTCATAATCGTGATCGTGGCCGCTGAGGACCACGTCGGCGCGTGCTTGGTAGAGCGCCTGCCAAAGGGGCCGCATTTCGGGGTCGTCTCCGTGGGCGCTGCCGGAACTGAAAAGGGGCTTGTGAAAGTAGGCCAACGTACAGGCGGCCGGATGAGCCGCGAGATCGCCGCGGAGCCATCGCTCTTCGGGCGAACCAGGGGCGCACCCGCCGACAGCCTGGCACTCGCTGTTCAAGGAAATGACATGCCAAGTTCCCAAGTCGTAGCTGTAGTAGCCGCGGCCCGGGTCGCCGGCGGCGGCGCCGAAGTAGCGGAAGTAGTAGGTTGCGCCCGAAGAATGAAACTCGTGATTTCCGGGGGCGGGGCGGGTTCTGGCCTTGACGCGTCCCCAGGTGCGGTCGTAGCACTGGAAGTTTTCCGCGGTTCCATCGGGGTAAGCCAAATCGCCGACGGCGAAGACAGTGCCGGGAGTCTGCTCCAGAAGTTTGGCGGTCGCTTCGGCTCCAGACAAATCCTTGCAATCGGCGATATCACCGGCGCCGACGAGAACGGCAATCTCTTCCGAGGTCCGCGGGGACCGCGGGCCGGGAGAGAACCTGGCAGAGGCTGTCCGCCAAGCCCCGAAGCATCCGAGGACGGTGAAAACCAGACCGAGGATGGCTACACCATGGCTGAATGCCGTGGCGGGGCGCTCACTGGGCGCGGCACGCCGTCCCATCACTGATGCTCTCGAACGGGAGACCAGCGGAAACCGGCGGCGAAGGTGGGTTTGTAATACTCGCGCTGAATCATGAATTGGGGGCTGCCCTGGTAAAAGCCGAAGACTTCGTTGTTGAGGTTCAGGCCGTACATCAGGAAGGACAAGCCGTGGGCCATTTGGACACTGCCCTGGGCGTCCACTTGCAGGTGGGAGTAGAAATAAACGTCGCCGAAGGGACCTTTTAGTCCGCCTGGGGTGACGTCCGAACCGCCCGTTCCATCGGTGTAGTTATAGGAGGCGATGTTGGCCTGGTTATAGGAAAGCCCGACGCGCAGCGAAAAGCGGCCGCGGTCGTAGGTGGGGCTCAGGTTCCAGGTATTGGGGGCATTGCGGAGAAGCCTCGGATGGTCGGAGCGGCCGGCCAGTCCGGTGGCCTGGGAGTCGGTGTAGCCGTAGTTGGCGGAAATGCCGAAACCGGCGAGCTTGCCGGGAAGAAACGTCAGATGCTGGAGGTAGGCAGCCTCGAAACCGGCAATCCAAGCGCTTCCGGCGTTGATGGGCTGTGTGACCGTGTAGGTGCCGACGGGAGCGGTCGGGGACGGCTGAAAATTATTGAGCACAAAGGTGTTGGTCACAATGGGATCGGTCAGCCTCTTGTAAAAGAAGCCGCCGGAAATCATGCCGAAGGAATGGAAGTAATGCTCGAGCAGCACGTCGGCATTGTCGGCCGTTTCGGCTTTGAGGCTGGGGTTACCCAAGGTGGCGGTGTTTTTCAGGGAGCCCGGGCTGCCGACGGTAGTGAAGGTGACGGCTTGGGCGATGTCCTGAGGATCCGGGCGAGATAAGCCGCGGCCGTAGGCGAGGCGAATGTCCGTGTCCGGGGTGAATTGGTAGCGCAAGGAAACGCTGGGCAAAACTTTGAGGTAGGACCCCGTTGCTTTGTCCGAGAGGCTGTTGGCCTGCGTGTCAAAACTCAGAGTGGTGAGGTTGGTGGCTTCGAGACGGACGCCGGCAACGAGGCGGAGGCGGCTGCTGAGGTCGACCGTGTTCATGACGTAGCCCGCGGAAACCTTTTCGACGAGGTCGTAGTTGGCAGGATCGATGCCGAAGCTGCTGGTGGGTGTGAAGGAGCCGGGGTGGGAGGCGGCAAAGGCGAAGATGTCCTGGTAGCTCGGGTTGGGGCCGAGCTTGTAGGATCCGTCGTAGTAGTTGTTGTTGGTCAGGCGGTTCGGAAACTGGGAGAGGAGAACGGGAGAGCTGGGGTCGAGGCGGACGCTGAAGGTGTCATCGAATTTGTGGGCATTGCGGAACTTTCCGCCGAATTCGAAGGTGGAAAGGTGAGCGCCGAGGTGATATCGCTTGGCCATGCTGGCGCTGGCCTGGAGATTTAGCTGAGCGCTCAAGCCGTGATCCGTGCTGATGTGGTCAAGGGTCATGGTGGAGGGATCGTAGGCTTCGGTAAAACAGGCGGGTGACCACTGCGGGCGGAAATTCGTCTTTGTCGCGGAGGGATCGAATTGGCAGGAACTGGTGGCCAGAGTGCTGTTGAAGCTGGCGGTTCCCGGCGAAACGTTGTTGTCGCGCGAGCGAGACACGGAGGCGTCCCAGGCGTACCAAGTGGAGGTCAAGACATGCTTTCCACCGATCAAAACGCTGCCGATGGCGATGTCGGGGCGCCGGATTTGCACATTAAAGGCCGGAGTCCCGGTGCAAACGCCGGACGAATCGCAACCATTGGAACCGAGTAACTGGACATTGGGATTGTTGTCGGTGAGCGAATAGACCCACCGGTCGCCGTAGTTCTTAAAATCCGAATACAAACCGCGAATGTAAACGTCGGAGCCGTCGCCGAGCTTATAGTCGGCGCTTCCGGCCAGACCCCAGCGCGAACGGTAGTATTGGTATTCGCGAATATCGATCGAATCGAAATAGAGCGGCTGGCCAGGGAGGTTGGTGGCGCGATCGGCGACCGGCTCGATATCGTCAATTCCGCGGCCATTCCAGTCGTAAGAGCCGCCGATCAAAACGCCGAACTTTTTGCTGCTTCCGAAGCGCTGGCCAATGGTTCCTGTCGTCTCCACGACTCCCCTGCCGTTGATAATTGGCGTGTAACCGCCCATTCCACTGAGGGAAACCGTGGGCCGCTCGGAGGCCGTTTTCGTGACCAAATTGATGGAGCCGCCAATGCCGTCGCCGTCCATGTTTGCTTGCAGCGTTTTGTTGATCTCGACGGATTCCACGATGTCGGCGGGAATGGCATCGAACTTGATTTGCCTGACTCCGGATTCAGGCGAGGGCACGTTGATCCCGTCGATGGTGGTGTTGGTGAGGCGAGGTTCGGTACCGCGTACCTGGACGTACTTTCCTTCGCCTTCGTCGCGTTCAATCGTGACGCTTGGCAGGCGTCCCAAAGCATCCGCCATGTTTGCGTTCGGCAAGCTGCGGATGACGTCGGCCGTCAGGACTTGCACAACGTTGTCGGCTGTGCGCTGCCGGTTGACCTCCTCGGCTTCGCCGGTGGCGCGCTCAGCGGTAACGAGGACGCGCAGATTTTGAGAAGCGACGGTGAGCAAAACATCGGCGTTCGCGGTCTCGCCCGCTTTGACTTCGAGGGACTTCGCGAAGTCAGCGAAGCCAAGATACTTGATGAGGACGGTGTAGGAGCCGGGGTTCAGGCCGGTGATGAAGAACCGGCCCTGAGCATTGGAAACAGCAGTGGAGCCGCCGGGTTCGACGCTAATCTGGGCGCCTTGGAGGACGCCACCGCCGGCGTCCGTAACCTGCCCGGCGATGGACCCCTTATCCGCCTGGCCAAATGCGATGGGCTGCAGGAAAACAAGCGCAGCCAGGAACAGTAGCGATACACACGAGCGGCGCGGAGCCAGCCCCCAAAACGGTCGCATATCTCACCCCCAAAAAGCTCGGCATCGGATGTCCGGGGCGGCACGGCACAGAGACGTACCGCAGGAGGACGCGCGGCCCAGGTGCTGCTCCGAGGACATGCCTGCCGTGTTCCACATTTGGGGCGGAAAGTGCTACGCGGACATGAACGCTGCCTGCACAATCGTTGAATTTCTGGCAAGGCAAGGGCGGACCAACTGCCATCCGCAAGTGGTGGGGAGAATGCCGTGCATTTCGCCGGGCTGGGACCAACGCAAACCGGCGAGGCGTTAGGCGCCTGCGCTGCGCTATACTGGAACGGTATTTATGTTTTCCCGGGCTCCGCAGTTTGCGGGCTGTTTTGTCGCCGTGGCTGTTGCGCTCCTGGTTCCGCCGCCATCCTCCGCCACCGACGACATCTCCGCCATCATTCAGCGTTCGGTCGAAGCCAACGAAGCCGATTGGCGCGCCCTCGCGCATTTCGATTTCGACGAAGAAGACCGGGATCCCTCCGGCGGGTCGAAAACTTATCGGGAACTCATGATTGAAGGCTCACGCTATGCGCGACTGATCGCCGTCAACGGCGTTCCGCTCTCCCCCGAGGCGGAAGCTCAGGAGCAGCAAAAGCTCGATAAAGTCATCGCCGAGCGCAAACGGGAGTCTCCCGATCGGCGCCGCAAGCGCATCGATGCCTTCCAGAAAGGCCGCGAGCGCGATCACATCCTTCTCCAGCAGCTAGCGCGGGCTTTCAATTTTTCGATGACCGGCGAAGACAAGCTCGGCGCTTATGAGGTGTACGTCCTGCAGGCGACACCGCGTCCGGGCTATCAGCCGCCGAATCTGGACGCGCAAGTTCTCACCGGGATGAAGGGATCCCTGTGGATCGACAAGCAATCCGGCCAGTGGGTCAAGGTGCAAGCGGACGTAATTCGCCCGGTCACGATCGGCGGTTTTCTGGCGCGTGTCGAACCGGATACGGAATTTGAACTGGAGAAAATGCCTGTCCAGGATGGCATCTGGTTTCCGCGGCACTTCTCTATGCACTCCCACTCGAAAATCTTTTTTCTGTTCGCGCACCACACGCAGGCCGACGAAACCTACAGCAACTACACCGAAATTTTGCCTCGTTGAGACGGGCCGGCGGAGATGGCCGGCGTGTCTCTCGCGCTTAGCCCGCGCAATCCCGCCGCGCACAGCAGCCCGGCAAAGCACAAGATGGTCGCCCGCCACTGGCTTCGCTTTTCACCCGCTCACCCTCCGGTGTCTCCGGCGCCACCGCGTCTAGCCGCCAGCCGGCGTTCGCAATTGCGCGGACGACGCTCTCCGTCTTGGTGTGCTGGCGCGGACTGACGGCTGGAACGGAATGGTTGTTATCCCAAGCCAGCTCAGTAGGTTGCGCGCTTCCCATCGTAACAGCGAGGTCCCGGTGAAACACATCGGAGGTCGCCCTGCTACCTCCACGGGGCAGTGCGGTTGCTGTCTCAATCCGCTGACCGACCTTTGCTCGCCAAAATCTGAAATCCCAGCCGCGATCCTGCGTACAATCTAGTGGCGTGTTTGCAGCCCTGTCACAACCTGGCCGAGTGCGTTCGCAGGGTCTCCCGGCGCGTAGCCCGGCGTCGCCCGCAAGGTGCTGGTCGCGCGTGCCCGCGCTGGTTTTCACTTTCGTACTCGTTGTTTCTGGCGTTCTGTGCGCCTCCGGGCTCACGCGCGCGGACGACATCAAGAAAATTCATCCGACGGGCTACGTCACCGACAACGCGGGGGTAATTGATTCCGCCACCAGGGCGCGTCTCGAAGCGCTTTGTAGCGAGCTTGAACAGAAAACGGGCGTGCAGATGGGCATCGTCACGGTTCGCTCGCTCGACGGCGAGGATATCGATCAATACGGCTCCGATCTCTACAAACAGCTCGGCATCGGCAACAAGAAAAATGACGAAGGGGTTCTGCTCCTTCTCGCCCCGCGGGACCGCAAGTATCGCATTGAGGTGGGATACGGCCTCGAACCCGTTATCAACGACGCCCGCGCGGGCGATGCCGGCCGCGCCATGGTTCCGCTGCTTCGCGCCGGGGATTACGGCGCGGCCGTGGAACAGGCCGCGTGGCAGCTGGCCAAATATGTGGCTGACGCGCATGGCGTGTCGCTTTCCGGGCGACCTCCCCTCCGCCCGGCGCGGCGTCAATCGCACGATGGCGGCGGCACAGCCATTTTCTCTATCCTCATCATCCTTGTGGTTCTTTCGCTTATTTCGCGGGGAGGGCGCGGTGGCGGAAGCGGCTGGTGGATCTGGCCGCTCCTCTGGGGTCTTTCGTCGAGTTCAGGACGCGGTCGCGGGTGGGGCGGCGGTTTCGGCGGCAGCTCCGGCGGTTGGTCCGGCGGCGGAGGATTCGGCGGATTTGGGGGCGGGAGCAGCGGAGGCGGGGGAGCCAGCGGCGGCTGGTAAACTACGGCGACCGGAAGCGAGGCGCAATGCAGCCAATCGAGACAAAACTCGCGGGACTTGTCGGCCGGCTTAAGGATGCGGCGGGCACGAATCTTGAATCGGTGCTTCTATACGGATCCGCCGCTCGCGGCGAGCATCGCGAGGGAAAATCCGACCTCAACCTCCTCTGCACACTCGTTTCTCTCTCCGCGGCTGAACTGCATCGCATCGCGCCCGCGGTCAACTGGTGGACCAACGAACAGCTTGAGCCTTCGCCGCTTTTCTTTACCGAAAGCGAGCTGCGGTCCGCGGCCGACGTTTTCGCGATCGAACTCCTGGACATCCAGCGCGATCACCGGGTCCTCTTTGGCAAGGACGTGGTGGCCGGCATTCACGTTCCGACCAATCTTCACCGGATCCAGGTCGAGCATGAACTTCGCACGATGCTTTTGAAATTGCGCCAGCAATTCCTGCTTTCGGCGCACGACGAGAAGACGCTGCGCGCCGTCTTCGCGAGATCCATTTCGAGCGCCACGACGCTGGCGCGCCATGCCCTGATTGCTCTCGGCGAACAGCCCCCAGCCAGCGCGCGGGCCGTCTTCGCGCGTGTCGCTGAACGATCGGCAGCCGACGCCAAAGCTTTCGAGCTGGGTCTGGAGATCCGCGAGAATGGCCCGAACGTGGATATAGTCGCCGCCTATGGCGCTTACCTTCGCGCCATCGAGCAGCTTACGGCCGCCCTCGACCGCCACGCGCCCAAACACCAATGGCAACGCGCCGCCCCATGAGCCACAAACGTGTTACCGGAACCGACTCGGGTACTGCCACAGTTGGCGAGCGTGCCGTCCTTTTTTTGACCGATTTTGAGACCGGCAGGACCGGCCGAGGCAAACGATGCAGGCCGGAGTCAAGCGATTTCCTCGATTTGCGATTTCTCCATTCACTCTCTTTGGGAGGCAACCAATGAAAGCAGCTCTAGCGGTTCTCGCCGGCCTGCTGATGGTCGCACTGCTGCTCGGCAGTTCGTTTGTCAGCCGCCGCAATCAAATGGCGGTAAAACGCGAAGCCGTCAACGCCGCGTGGTCCCAGGTGGATGTCGTGCTGCAGCGCCGCGCCGATCTCATTCCCAACCTCGTGGAAACCGTCAAAGGCTACGCGAAACAGGAGCAAATCGTCTTCGGCGATATCGCCAAGGCCCGCTCCGAACTGCTCAGCGCGCGGACGCCTTCGGAGAAAATCGCCGCGAATGGCCGGCTCGATTCCGCTCTAGGCCGCTTGCTGGTGGTGGTGGAAAACTATCCGCAGTTGAAGTCCAACGAGAACTTCCTTCGGTTGCAGGATGAGCTGGCCGGGACGGAGAACCGCATCGCCGTCGAGCGCCGCCGCTACAACGAAGCGGTCCAGGACTACAACACGTACATCCAGCTCTTTCCCAACACGATTGTCGCCAGCATGAGCGGGTTCGTCCGGAACGACGCGTATTTCAAGACGGAGGAAGGCGCTCGTCAGGCGCCAAAGGTGAGTTTCGATTACGGCCAGCAGCCGGCCGCGCCATCCTCAACGCCAGCGCCGGCGCCGGCTCACTGATGAGCCGGTGGCGGCGGCAGTTTCCTGGAGCGCAGCAATCCGGGCGCCGGACACGCAGGCGCAAACTTCGGAATCTGTAAAGCGCAGAAATTCGAAAGGCGGACGACCAGGGCAAACCGCCCGCTATTGGGCGCCGAGAAACTCGCCCAGCAGCATGTGAAAATGGTGCACGCCGTTCTCACGCTTGACTGAATATCGCCCGCGGTCGTAGGTGGCCGAGCGCAGGCCGAGCTGCACGTGCTCGCACAGCAGAATATCCTCTTGCTGGACCTGATCCGAGAAGGCCACCGCCTTGGCCACCCGCTCGCGAACGGCAGCGGACTTGGGGCCGTGAAAAAACCACTCGAAAACCGTGAGCGTCTTTTGATGATCGAGCGGCACGATGAGATTCGTCGAAATATTATCGGGATAGATGTTCAGCATCAGATTGGGAAACACCCAGAAGTAGAGCGCTTCCTTCAGGGCCGCGGCCCCGGGCGCATAGGCGCGTTGGCCGGCATCGCCGGCTTTGACCGCGCGAATGGGCGCGAACTGCTGTGAGTAATAGCGGAACGTTTCGGTCCGGTACTGCGCATAGTCGATTTCGCGCATCAATCCCGGATGGGCGATCGGAATGTGGTAGCCCTCGAGATAGTTGTCAACGTACACCTTCCAGTTGCACTGGATGATGTAGTCGCGGCGCTCGGCGAGCTCGATGCCGGTGAAGTCAAATCCGCGCGCCTGGCGCGGGATTTCGCCGAGGAATGCCGAAAGCGGGGCGGCCTGCGCATCGAAATTCACGAAAATGAAGCGCTCCCACACTTCGCAGCGCAGCGGAACCATGCCCATCGCGGAGCGGTCGAAAAATTCCACGCCGTCCACGTCGGGAGTGCCAATGAGACGGCCATCGAGCGTGTAGGTCCACCCGTGATACTGGCAGCGCAGCACGTTTTTGCAGCCGCTGCCGAGCGCGATGGGGCCCGCGCGATGGCGGCACACGTTGCTGAAGGCGCGCAGTACGCCCTCTCTGTCGCGCACGACAATCACCGGCTCGCCCGCCACGCCGGCGGTGAAGAAAGTCTCCGGATCGGAAATGGTCCGTTTGGCGCCGGCGGCTTCTCCGCAAGGCTGATCGAGCGTGCCCACAAGCTGCCACGTGCGCCGGAAAATTTTCTCGCGCTCGGTCTCGAAAATGTGCGGATCGGTGTAAAAGGCGGAGGGCAGGGTTTGCGCGCACTCGATTTGCTCGCTTACGTTCACTTGGAGAGGCCGCGAAGGTTTTGTGCCCATGAGCGATTTCCGAGACTAGAACTTGCGCGTTTCGCGCCGTGACCAGCGTTCGATGACGATTTTCGATTCCGTGTAGAACTCCACCGCGTCTTTTCCCTGTCCATGCAAAATGCCGAAAAAGCTTTCCTTCCACCCGCTGAACGGGAAATAGGCCATCGGGGCGGCCACGCCGATATTGATTCCAATGTTCCCCGCCGGGGCTTCATAGCGGAATTTTCGCGCGGCCGCTCCGCTCGCCGTGAAGAGCGAGGCCTGATTGCCGAAGGGGCTGCGGCGCACAAAATCGATGGCTTCGTCAATCGAATCCGCATGGACCAGGCTGAGGACCGGTCCGAAAATTTCCGTATGCGCGAGGCGGCTATCCG
>Ga0209062_1004250_pt1 | contig 15289 bp, 17 predicted proteins | sample Coa_R2_2_FD_187158 | JGI IMG/M metagenome (GOLD analysis project Ga0209062, IMG submission 187158) | Surface soil microbial communities from Centralia Pennsylvania, which are recovering from an underground coalmine fire - Coalmine... | ecosystem: Environmental > Terrestrial > Soil > Unclassified... | reverse complement strand
AACGGATTGGCGGCGCCCGAGGCGGTCTGGCCCTGGCCGAGCGCCAGCATGCGCTCTTCTTCCTCCGGCGTCCCATCGGAGAGCTTCCAGAGACGTATATTGCGCTCTTCCAGCACGATGCTGCCGCGGTCTCCGCAGATTTCGAGTCGCGCCGGTTGGCCCGGATAGGCGGCAGTGGTCCCCTCGACAACACCCAGCGCCCCACTGCTGAAGCGTACGATGGCGACTCCGACATCTTCGACCTCGATCTGCGGATGGGCGAGGCGCGCAGCCATGCCGGCGACCTCGGACACCGGCCCGCCCAGCCACTGCAACAGGTCAATCCAGTGAATGGATTGGTTCATCAGCGCGCCGCCGCCGTCCAGATCCCAGGTGCCGCGCCAGGCGCCCGAGGCATAATAGGCGTCACCCCGGAACCATTTGACGTAGGCGCCCAGGAGCGTGAGTCGCCCTAACCGGCCGGAAACAAGGGCCTCTCTGGCCGCCTGCGTCGCATCGTGGAAGCGCGCCGGGAAGATGACTGCCAGTTGAACGTGTGCTGCATCGCAGGCAGCGATGATGCGGTCGGCGCGCTCCAGCGTGACCTCAAGGGGCTTTTCACAGACCACATGCTTCCCCGCCGCGGCGGCCGCCGCGGCCAGGTCTACCCGAGCGCCGGACGGCGTGCAGATTGAAACGGCGTCGAGTCCGTCGGTTGCGAGCAACGCGCTGTAGTCGGTGGTCCAGGGTACGCCCCAACGCTCGCCGAGCAAGCGTGCCTTCTCGGGCGTGTGGTTGTACACGGCGACCAAACGCGCCTCGGGGATCATGCTCAGCGCCTCGGCCTGAATGCCGGCGATGGCGCCTGCGCCTACCAGCGCATACCCTATGCGGGCGTGCGAACTAGACATTGGTGTCGGCTCCTTCGTTGCCCTTTCTCCACTCGCTGCCTGGCGCTCCGTCCCAGCGCGCAGCCTGCTCGACAATGGCCAGCATCAGGTCGCGCATCCGATACAGGTCGTCGCGCCTGATACGCTCGTCCGGGCCGTGCATCCCCAGCATGCGTATCCAGGTGGGCGCAGAAGAACAGTGGAAGACCGCTTGCCATGGTTGGGGGCACGTGGCAATATAGGTTGCCGGCGTCTCCTCCCAACGCCGTTCCCGCGTCGTCTTCCTGCACCCGTAACCCGAGCGCCACGAGGTATTCGGTGGCAAGGTTGGCGCAGGCGCGCTCATGGCCCGGCGGGGTGGGCAGGGCGACCAGCCCGGCGAACAGGTCGAATAGCGGATCGCTCACGATCTCTTTACCCGTGGTTGTGCTGCTACGTTCACCGTCGCTAGACCTATCGCCGTATACTCCTGACAGATACCAGTGTACTGTGTCCGGCCGGCGCCAGCGCCGGAAGGGCCGAGCAAATGAACGGGGTGATGGTTTGGAATCGGTCGACGTAGCCATCATCGGCGGAGGAATCGCCGGTGCCAGCATGGCCTACTTTCTGGCGGAGGCGGGCGTGCGCAATGTGCTCGTGCTGGAGCGTAGCGCCGTGGCCGCGGGCGCTAGCGGCCGTGCCAGCGGCCTGGTAGCCTTTCTGACCAGCGGCCATCCGGCCCAGGCGGCTCTGTACAAGGCGTCGGTCGATCTCTACTACAACTGGACCCAGTTGGTGGGCGGCGTCCCGGCCATCACGCCGGTGGGCGTACTGGCGCTGGTCCCGGAGTCGGACCGCGCCGCGCTGGAGCGCGAGGTCGGCCTGATGCGCGAGGCCGGGCACGACACGCGGCTGGTCTCGCGCCGCGACTTGGGGGAGATGGTGCCCCAGTGGAACCTCGACGGAGCTGACCTTGCCGCGTACTCGCCCGGTTCAGGCTTCATCGACCCGCCGATGGTCACGACGGCCCTCATGAACCGGGCGCGCGGCCTTGGAGCGCGCGTCTATCAGGGCGCGGAGGTGGCGTCCATCTCCATCCAGGGCGGACGCGTGACCGGCCTGGTGGCCAATCGCGGCGCCATCGCCGCCGACACCGTGGTCATTGCCGCCGGCGCCTGGAGCGCGAGGGTGGCGCAGATGGCCGGCGCCACCCTTGAGGTGTGGCCGGTACGCCACCAGGTGATGCATTTGAAGCCGCCCGCCGATGTGACTTGGCCGTTTCCAGGTTGTGCGGACCCGCACAACTGTGTCTACTTCCGTCCCGAGGCGGGCGGCCTGGTGCTCGCCGCCAATGCCGGGCCCGACGACTATCCCGACGAGCCTCCGGGCGACCCGGAGCACTTCGATCCGACCACCAGCGACTGGTACGCGCGCTGGATTATCCGGCGCCTGGCCCGGCGTTTCCCCGCCATGGCCGGGGCCGAGGTCGTCGGCGGGCACAGCGGGGTCTATCCCAAGGGGCCGGACAATTTCCCGCTCCTGGGGCAAGTGGGCGAGATAGAAGGGCTGTATTGTATCTGCGACACTGCCGGAAATGGCATGACCTCGAGCCCGGGCCTGGCTCGCGCCCTGTCCGAGACGATTGTCCGTGGCTCCACGTTCGTGGACATTCACCCGTTCCGCCCCTCGCGCCACGCCGAGGGGGCGACGATCACAGCAGCGTACAAACATCACACCGGCATAACGGGCACCGATTGGAGCCTGTAGGTGCATGCATTGTGCCGAGAGCGGCAAAGGAGGATCGAGATGAGCGAGTCGGAGACTACCAGTACGGGCGTGAGGATCATTCACCCGCGGGACCGCTCCTTAGCCACGGCCCAGACCATGGGCATCAGGCGCGAGGCGGCGGTGTCGGCCGAGACAACCGGCAATACGGCGCTGTGGATGGGACAGGCTACGACCCCAGGTGGCACGGTGTCTGGCTGGCACCATCACGGAGACTGCGAAACGGGCATCTACGTGGTTAGCGGCCGTGCACGGTTCAGTTGGGGGCCGGGCGGACGTTATAGCGCCGAGGTGGGGCCGGGAGATTTTCTGGCCGTGGCGCCGAACGCCATTCATCGCGAGGAAGCGCTCGGCGACGAGGAGTTCGTGATGGTCGTCGCGCGCGGCTGCACGGGAATCCTGTCGGTCGACGTGCCCGGGCCGGAGTCAGGATAGGACAGCGTGACCGTCTCGGCGCATAGCCCTGGTATACTCCTCAAATGAGGCTGTAACAGCCCATATGTAACGGCTATGCGCACGAGTGTCACACCTTCCGATTCATCTACCTCCCTTTCCCGGGCAGCGTTGGTGCGCCTCCATGACGCCTTTCAGGCTGCCGGGCATGCCCTGTATCTGGTCGGCGGCACCGTCCGCGATGAGTTGCTCGGCCGGGACAGCCCGGACCTGGATTTCACGACCGATGCGCACCCGGACCAGACCCGGCGCATCCTGGCCGGCGTCGAGCCTGAGAACATCTATGCGGTGGGCGAAAAGTTCGGCACCATCTGCGCCACGATCGAGGGTGTGACGCTGGAGTTCACCACCTATCGCGGCGAGCGCTACAATCCAAAGTCGCGCAAGCCCGAGGTGACGTTCGGCGTCTCCCTGCATGACGACCTGGCGCGCCGCGACCTGACCATCAACGCCATGGCGCGCCATCCCGTGTCCGGCGAGATCGTCGATCCATTTGGCGGACGGCGCGATCTGGAGGATAGGCTTATTCGGGCGGTGGGCGACCCCGAGGCGCGATTCGCCGAAGACCCGCTGCGCCTATTGCGCGCCATTCGCTTTGCCACGACTCTGGACTTCGACATCGAGCCGGCAACCGCGGCGGCGATTCGCGCCCAGGCCACGCAGTTGCAGATGATCAGCCGCGAACGGGTGGCGGACGAGATGAACAAGATCCTGCTGGCCGAGCGTCCGTCGCGCGGGCTCCGTCTGCTCGTGGACTACGACCTGATGCGCTCTATCGTGCCCGAGGCCATGGCCATGGCCGAGTTGCGTCGCGGCTCCGGGCGCCGGCACAAGGACATCTTCGAACACGTCTTGCAGGTCGTGGACAAGTCGCCGCCCACCCTGGAATTGCGCTGGGCGGCCTTCCTGCACGACATTGCCAAGCCGGCCACGATCAGCTTTCGCGACGGCCAGGTCCACTTCTTCGGCCACGAGGTCGTCGGGGCGCAGTGGTCGCGCGAGATTCTGTCGCGGCTGCGCTTCGAGCGCAACGCGGTGGACCGCATCAGCAACCTGGTGGCGCAACACATGCGCATCAACACCTACAGCGACTGGAGCGATGGCGCGGTGCGGCGTTTCATGCGCGAGGCGGGCGATCAGCTTGAGGACCTGTTCGCGCTGTCGCGAGCCGACATCACCAGCCACCGCTTCGAGCGCGTGCAGGCCGTCCTGGCCACCGTCGACGCGCTGGAACAGCGCTGCCGCGATCTGGCGGCGCAGGCGGAGATCGCCAAGATGCACAGCCCCCTCGACGGGCATGAGCTGATGAGCATGTTCGGCCGCGGCCCCGGACCCTGGCTGGGCAAGGTCAAGGGCTACCTGCTCGATCTGGTCCTGGACGGCAATCTGGATCAGGACGACAAGGAGCGCGGCAGGGAGCTGGCGGAAGCGTACATGGCCGAGCATCCGGAGCTATGAGCGAGCAATCCCTCGTTCGGTCGCTGGACCTGCTGGGACGCGTCCTCGATCTGGAGGAGCGGCAGGGCTATCGCAACCGTTCCTGCACCGGCGGCCTGTATCGCTACTTCACCCCCCATTTCACCTCGGGTGGCCCCGACGACACGTCGTCGACCCTGGCGGATGACTTGCTGCGCCTGCTGCGACGCTACGAAACGGCGGCCGAGCACTCCGAGCGCAGCGCCGTCCTCCAGATGGTGCGACGACGGATGCGCGAGTTTAGCGGTGCGCCGGGTGCCGCGGCGCCGCCTGTCCCAGTGGGTGCGGTCGACGCGGGCCACAAGGGCGATGCGCCGGGAATGGTCGCGGTACGGTCCGGCAAAGGGACGGCCGATGTCAAGAAGGACAGCCCGAGGCCTAGGCCGGCCCCGGCCCGCGAGCGCCCGCGGGCTCAGAGCCTCGACCAGAGGTTGACGGAGTTGCTGAAGATCCGTCCGCGGGAAGCCACCAGGCTTGAGCACCTGGGCCTGCGGACGGTGCGGGATGCACTCTACTATGTGCCGCGCGACCACTACGACTGCCGCAATCCGGTGCCGGTCAACCGGCTGAAGGCCGGACTGGACACTACCCTGATCTGCACTCTCCAGGCCGTCCACGTACGCCGCACCGCCCGCCAGAACACGCTGGTCGAGGCCGTGCTGGCCGATCAAACCGGTCTGATCCGGGTGAACTGGTTTGGGCAGCACATGGCCGCTTTGCTGCGGCCCCACATCGGGCAACGCGTGGCGGTCAGCGGCCGCGGTGAGCTGGTCGGAGGACGGCTGCAGTTCGTGCCCCGCGACTACGAGTTCCCGGACGAGGACGAGGCCATGCACACGGCGAGGCTGGTGCCCCTCTATTCGCTCACCGAGGGCCTCAGCCAGCGCTGGATGCGCCGGATGCTGCGCCAGGTCCTCGAGGCCGCCCTCGACCTCCTCGACGATCCGCTGCCGGCCGAGCTGAGGGGCCGATTCGATCTGCCCGGCATCGCGGACGCGCTGATGGCGGGCCATTTCCCCGACGATCTCGAACAAAAAGCCCGCGGGATGCGGCGCCTGGCCTTTGACGAACTGCTGTATCTCAGTCTCGGCATGTTGCGGCGCAAGGAAGACTGGCGCAGCGGGCCGCCGTCGCTGCCGATCGCCGTGGATGACGCGGTGATGGGGCGCTTCACGGCGGCGCTGCCGTTCCGACTAACCAATGCGCAACGTCGCGCGCTGGCGACCATTCTGGCGGACATGGCGGGCACGGTGCCCATGAACCGCCTGCTGCAAGGGGACGTCGGCTCCGGCAAGACGGTGGTGGCGGCCGCCGCCCTCTATGCCTCGGTGCAGGCAAAGTTGCAGGGGGCCATCATGGCGCCCACGGAGGTGCTGGCCGAGCAGCACCTGCGGACATTTGCGCACCTGCTAGAGCCGCTCGGCGTCAGCATCGCCCTGCTGACCGGCTCCGTGACCGGCCGCGAGCGCAGACGCGTCTATGACGGCGTGGCCGCGGGCGCGGTCGACGTGGTGGTGGGCACCCACGCCCTGATACAGGAGGGGGTGCAGTTCCATCGACTGGGCCTGGCAGTAGTCGACGAACAGCATCGCTTTGGCGTCGAGCAGCGGGCACGCCTGCGCGAGAAGGGCCTCAACCCTCACTTGCTGTCGATGACGGCCACGCCGATTCCGCGCACCCTGTCGCTGACCATCTTCGGCGACCTCGACGTCTCGACCATCGACGAGCGGCCGCCCGGTCGCCAACCGGTCATCACGTACTGGGAGGTATCTGAGACGGCGGCATTCCGGCGGCTGCGCGAGGAGGTGGCGGCGGGACGCCAGGCCTACGTGATCTGCCCGTTGGTCGAGGAGAATGAGAAGGTCGAGGCCCGCGCCGCTGTCGCGGAGTACAAGCGACTTAAGGATGTCATCTTTCCGGATCTGCGCGTCGGCCTGGTACATGGGCGGCTGCGCCCCGCCGAGAAGGAGGAGATACTGTCCCGCTTCCGTGACGGAGAGATCGACGTCCTGGTTGCAACCTCGGTGATCGAAGTGGGCATCGACGTGCCCAACGCCACGGTCATGCTGATCAGCGAGGCCCACCGCTTCGGCCTGGCCCAATTGCACCAGTTCCGTGGGCGTGTTGGCCGAGGCGCGGAGCAATCGTACTGCATCCTGCTGGCAGAAGGGGTGTCGGCCGGCGGCCTGCAGCGATTGCAGGCCATCACCTCGACCGACGACGGGTTCAAGCTGGCGGAGGAAGACCTGCGTCTGCGAGGTCCGGGCGAGTTCTTCGGCACCCGCCAGAGCGGGCTGCCGGAATTGCGGCTGGCCAGCGTGGGCGATACAAGGACGGTCGAGTCGGCGCGGCAGGCGGCCGAACAGATTCTGGCCGAGGACCCGGCGCTGGCCCAGCCCAGGCACGCCTTGCTGGCGCGCCGCATGGACGACTTCTGGAGTCGCGGGAACGAGAGAAGCTAGGTGCGCATCATCGGTGGAAGCGCCCGTGGCGTGCCCTTGAAGGGGCCGCCGACGGCGCAAACGCGTCCGACATCCGATAAAGTCCGTGGGGCGATCTTCAATGTCTTGGCCCCACATATCGTCGATGCGCGCGTGCTGGACCTTTTCGCGGGCACAGGAGCCCTGGGGATTGAGGCGCTGAGCCGCGGCGCGGCGTCGTGCCTGTTCGTCGAACAGTCGCGAGTGATGTGCAGGGTGATCGCCGCGAACCTCGCCGCCGCACGGCTTTCGGGGTCCGGCAAGATCTGGTGCTGCGGGGTGCTGACGGCTCTCGACAGGATCGACGCGTCGGCGGTTGAAGGAATGGCGGACGGCGGAGAGCGAAATTCGACATTTTCACCCCCGTATGATGTAATACTGCTTGATCCACCGTATGCCAGCGCCGACACCGTACCCGCCCTCAATCGCCTCGGCGCCGCAACCCTGCTGGCCGATGGAGGTGTGGTCGTGCTGGAACATGGGAAGCGGTCGACGTATGCGAGCCGTTACGGCAACATGTGTCTAGTGCGCACCCGACTGTATGGTGACACGGCTGTCTCACTGTTTGCGCGCGGGGAGCGGGCAGCGACGAAAGATGATGCCATGAGCGACGATGCCGTTGCGTCCAACGGTTATGTACTGCCGCCATCCGAATCCGGGAGAGGTGCCTGATCGATGCGCGCTGTATTTCCGGCCAGCTTCGATCCCATCACCAATGGACATGTCGACCTGGCGACGAGGGCGAGCCGGCTCTGTGACGAGTTGGTCGTGGCCGTCTATGACCGTCCGGCCAAGGTGCTGATGTTCAGTCTCGACGAGCGTCTGGAGATGGCTGCCGCGGCTCTGTCGCACCTGCACAACGTCCGCGTGGAGCCCTTCACGGGATTGCTGGTCGGTTTCGCACGCCAGATTGATGCACGGTTCATCATTCGCGGCATGCGTGGCGCATCTGATTTTGATGTGGAGCTGCGATTGGCATCCGCGAACCGGCAGATGGCGCCTGAGATCGAGACGATAGCTCTCTTCGGCGATAGCAGGTGGGGGTTCGTCAGTTCTACACTCATCAAGGAAATCGCCTTGCTAGGAGGAGATATCACCGCCTTTGTCCCCCCACTCGTCGCCGAACGCCTGCGTGAGCGTGCGTCTAGTTGAGCACCTTGAAGCGTAGCTGAGCGGAGGGTCGGGGATGATACAGAGCAAAGGAGATCCTGAGATAGACATTCTTCAACTTCTTGAGACCCTTGAAGATACCTTAAACTCCGGCTGGCCCGTGCCGGGTGTGGGACGGGCCATGGTCGACATTGATAAGGCCACCGAACTCCTGGATCAGATACGCGAGCGGCTGCCCGAGGATTTGACGACGGCGCGGCAGATTGCCGGCCAGCGCGATGAATTGCTCGAGCAGGCGCTGGCCGAAGCGCAGCGCATACGGGAGGAGGCCGAGGCCGACGCGGCCGAGCTCGTGCGCCAGGAAGGCATCTACAAAACGGCCGAGCGGCAGGCACAGGCCATCATCGACCAGGCGCGCGCCCGGGCGGAGGAGATCAGGGCTCGGGCCGATGAATACGCCATCGACAGCCTGAGGGCGTTGGAGTCCCGCTTGAGCCAGACCCTGGCCACCGTGCAGAACGGCATCGCCAGCCTGCAGTCCCGAGCGCCCGACCCGGAGGCGACTGAACACGCGTAAGGACTTACCCCCATGAAAATCAACGTAGCGCAACTATTGAAGGCGGCCGTCGGTACGACCCGTGAGTACGAGATGGATGCCGGCGAGGCCATACATCTGGACGACGAGCTGGAGGCCGTGGTCCAGGGCGGCTCGGTGCGCCTGGACCGCGTCAACGGCGGTATCCTGGCGCGGGGTCAGGCCACCGCCCGCTGCACACTCTCCTGCTCGCGCTGCCTTGAACCGGTCGCATTCACCGCCGCGATAGGGTTTGCCGAACAGTATGCGCCGTCGGTGGATATGGCGACCGGCCGGCCGCTGCCGCCGCCCGACGACGATATGATCTTCCAGATCAACCACAATCATCTGCTGGATATCTCGGAGGCCGTGCGCCAGCACGTGCTGGCTGCTCTGCCCATCCAGCCGCTGTGTCGCGCCACGTGCGCCGGACTGTGCCCGCAATGCGGCACCAATCGCAATCTGGCGCCGTGCAATTGCACGGTAGAAGAGCCTAATCTCCCATTTGCCGCCCTGGCCGACCTCCTGGCCGCGCGTAGCGAGGAGTCGTGATCCGCATCCCGATTTGCTAACGCCGCACCGCGCAGGGCATTGTCTCCTGCTCCGTCAGCGGTTACACTTTGAAGGGTTAGTGGGCCGTCTGCAGGCTGTGTCCTGTGTGCCTACTGTCGATAGTGCTACCTGACAAGCATATGTAGAGCTTGTCGAAAGGATTCTCATGCCAGCCGTTCCGAAGAAGAAGACGAGCCATGCCAAGCAGGGTGATCGCCGTAGCCACCTGAAGCTGGCTCCCTTACCGTTGATACCGTGCCCGCAGTGCCATCAGCCGCATCTCGCGCACCATGCCTGCCCCACTTGTGGCACGTATAGCGGCCGCACCGTGCTAGATGTTGGCGCCAAGGACCGCAAGCGTCAGGAAAGGGAGCGGCGCAACCGCTCGTGAACCCGGCGGCAAGCGCTCCAAGCACTGTACAGAGTGTTTAAGAAAATCCTGATTGCCAACCGCGGTGAGGTGGCCCTGCGCATCATCCGTGCCTGCCGCGAACTGGGCGTCGCCACTGTTGTCGCACACTCGGACGAAGATAGGGACTCGCTGCCAGTACGCTTGGCCGATGAGTCATTCTGCATTGGTCCGGCGGCGCCGTCGCGCAGCTACCTCAGCATTCCCAATATTGTGACCGCGGCCCTGGTGACCAGGTCCGATGCTATTCATCCGGGCTACGGGTTTCTCTCGGAGAACATCTACTTCGCCGAGATCTGCGAGCGGTGCCACGTCACGTTCATCGGCCCGCGGCCCGAGGTCATCGCGGCCATGAGCGACAAGGCCGTGGCGCGCGAGAAGATGGCGGCGGCCGGCCTGCCCATCCTGCCCGGCACCAACCGGGCCCTGCGCTCGCTGGAGGAGGCGCAGGAACTGGCCTTGGAGATCGGCTATCCCGTCATCCTCAAAGCGGCCGCTGGCGGGGGTGGACGCGGGATGCGGGTCGTGACAACCGAAGCAGAGCTGAGCCAGATCTTCCCGACCGCCCAGGCCGAGGCCCAGAGCGCCTTTGGCAACAATCAACTCTATATGGAGAAATACCTGGAACGGTGTCGCCATGTCGAGATACAGGTGATGGGCGACAACCACGGCACGATCGTACACCTCGGCGAGCGCGATTGCTCGATCCAGCGCCGGCACCAGAAGATCCTGGAGGAGGCGCCCTCGCCCGCCATGTCCGCGGCCGAACGCCTGCGCCTGGGCGAACTGGCGGTGCGCGGGGCGCAGGCCATCTCATATTCAAATGCCGGCACGCTCGAGTTTCTGCGCGACGATGACGGCAACGCCTACTTCCTGGAGATGAACACGCGCATTCAGGTCGAACATGGCATTACCGAGGCCATCACCGGTGTCGACCTGGTCAAGGAACAGATACGCGTTGCCGCCGGAGAACGACTGTCCTTTACCCAGGACGACGTGCTACCGAGCGGGCACGCCATCGAGTGTCGCGTGACGGCGGAAGATCCCGACCAGGACTTTGCGCCCCGTTATGGGGCGATTCGACGCTGCATCATGCCGGGTGGTCCGGGCATTCGCATCGACTCGCATCTGTACGCCGGCTACGAGGTGCCGATCCACTACGATTCGCTGCTGGCGAAGGTAATTGCCTGGGGGCGTAGCCGCGACGAAGCCGCGGACCGCATGGAACGGGCCCTGGCCGAGTTCTGCATCGACGGAGTGCCGACGACGATCCCATTTCTTCGGCGCGTCATCGGCGACGCGGAGTTTCGCGCCGGCGACGCCCATACCGACTTCGTGTCGCGCCTCGCCAGCGCTCAGGCGCAATAGGGGGCCCAATCACGGGCTGTTTCGCTGCCTGAAGGGACTTACGGCAATGGCTGACATCACCGGCAACGTGCGCATCGCCTCGGCTGTCCTGGCGACCGTGGTGAACATGACGGCCTCCAGCGTGCCCGGGGTGGCGGCGATGGGCGCGGTGCCGGTGCGCGGTCTCCTCGGCCGCCGGCGGCGCGACGGCACGCGCGGTGTGCGCCTGCGGGTCTCGGCCAACCGGGTGCGGCTGGACCTCTATGTCGTGCTGGCCCAGGGTGTCGACATCGTCGGCACCGGCGCGGCCATCCAGCGCGACGTGACGAGAGCCGTCCACGAGATCCTGGGCATGGAAGTGACCGACGTCAACGTTATCGTGCAGAAGACAGAATAGATGGCTTCTTCTCGACACCTGGGCCGCATCGTGGCCATGCAAGCCCTGTTTCAGCTCGACGCCGGCGAGCCCAGCAGCGACGCCGGTGTCTCCGCCGCGGCGGCTGAGAATCAAGCCTCCGCAGACGCGGCGGCCTTTGCGCAACGATTGGTGAGCGGAGTCCTGCAAAACCTTGCGGAGATAGACCGGACCATCGCCCAGGCGGCTCCGCAGTGGCCCCTCGATCAGATTGCACGCGTCGACCTGGCGATCCTGCGGCTGTCGGTCTACGAGTTGATGCACGCTCCGGAGATACCACCAAAGGTCGTGATCAACGAAGCCATTGAGATTGCCAAACAGTTTGGCAGCGAGAACTCCGGGCGCTTCGTCAACGGGGTGCTCGGCCATGTCCTGAGCGCGCTACCCGGCCGTTTGGCGGATGAAGCGCACCAGGAACCTGATCGCTTTGGGGATTGGAGTGATGGCACGGACGCTGCTACACTACCATAGAAGGTGGGTGCAAGGTAGGCCCGCCGTCAATCTAGGGTGACACTTATATGCCCGATTTATCAGATGAAGACATCCGCACAATTACAGTGCAGTGTGCCAATTGTGGCGAACCGATCGAGCTTGCCTCTAGCGCCTTGAGCTTGTTCGAGTCCGAGGACAAGGTCATGTGCGTCGAGTGCATGGTTCGCGCTACCGACGCAGCCGCGGCACGCACGTTCTCGCTGGAGGACCGGGTCGCGCTGATAGACGATGTCGTACAGGATTTCTCCTCGCGTCTGCGCAACATCCTGATGCGTTCAGTCCGGCCCGATTTGAGCTGGAACAACGACTATGGCTTCGACGAGTGGTCCGACCCGGCCGATTCGGCGGTCGCCGCTCACGCGCCGGGCATCTGGTACTCGGGCAGAGAAGCCGCGCTGTCTCGTCGACGGTCCTCGATGTAGCCGGCGTTCAACGCGGGAATGAGTGCTGAACTGCTGATTACGACGCGAGGTGACCTGACCGAAACGATCAGGCGCGGCCACGCGGCCGTGGCGGATACCTCAGGCCGCTTAATTGCCTTCGCCGGCGATCCCGATGCCGTTAGCTATATGCGCTCGTCGGCCAAGCCATTGCAGGCCACCATGCTCATTCAATCGGGTGCGGCCGAGCGGTTCGGCATTAGCGGCCGCTTGCTCGCGGTGTGTTGCGCCTCGCACCACGGGGAGCCGGAACACGTCGAGGCCGTGCGCGAGGTGCTTGGGCGTGCCGGGATTGCCGAGTCGGCGCTCCAGTGCGGCATCCATGCCCCTATTCACGAACCGTCCGCGGCTGCCTTGTGGCGCGCAGGTGGGACACCGTCGGAGATACACAACAATTGTTCCGGCAAGCACGCCGGCATGCTGGCTTCGTCACGCGCACTTGGAGCCCCTCTGGAGACGTACCTCTCGATCGATCACCCCGTTCAGAAGGGCATCCTGAGCAACGTCGCGTCGCTGACCGGCGTACCGCGCCATCGCATCGTCCTGGGCACAGACGGGTGCAGCGTACCGGTACACGGTGTGCCGGTCCGTGCAATGGCGCTGGCCTACGCACGTCTGGCCCAGCCGTCGAGCGTGCCCGCGTTCGCCGACCCGCTGGCAGAGATCTCCGAGGCCATGAGCGCCTTCCCCTGGTATGTGAGCGGGACAGATTCCGGCGATAGCCTGCTGATGGAGCGACTGGCCGGCCGCGTGGTCGCGAAGGGGGGCGCCGAAGGGGTGCTGTGCGTAGCGGTGCGTGACGCCGGGATCGGCCTCGCTATCAAGATGGAGAGCGGGCGCAACGATCATGCGCATGCCGTTGCCATTGAGATGCTGCGCCAGCTCGGCCTGCTGTCGACGCGGGAGGTAGAGGCGCTGGGAGACCTGGTCTCTCCGCCGGTATACAACCATCGCCGCTTGCTGGTGGGGGAAGTCCGGCCAACGGTACAACTGAGTCGCGTCGACTCGGAGGCGCACGCCGATGCTTGATCCAGCCGCCAAGAAGTCCGTCCTGCGCCAATTCACCTATGGCCTGTATGCCGTGAGTTGTGCCCACGAGGGCGACACGAACGCGTTTACGGCCAATTGGCTGACTCAGGTCTCCTTCGACCCGCCGATGATCGCCGTCTCCGTGGAGAATGACAGCGCCTCTCTGCCGATAATACGGGCGTCGGGGCGCTTCGGCGTCAACGCCTTTGCCGGCGGCCAGCGCGACCTCGCCGGAAGCCTCGGCAAGCCGCGCAGCCGGGTTGGCGACAAGCTGGCCGCGGTGGCGCATACCCTGAGTCCGTCGGGACTGCCGATTCTCAGCGACGCCCTTGGCTACGTGGAGTGTCAGGTCACGGGCGAATTGCCGGCTGGAGACTCCACCGTCGTCGTGGGAGAAGTCGTCTATGCGCAGGCGTTGCGCGACGGTGAGCCGCTGACCATGCGCGAGGCGGGATTCAGACATTTCGGTTAGCCGTTGAGATGTTCGTTCCAGTAGTGGTGGGTCTTTGCCACCACGGTCACGACATTCTTGATCTCTTTATCTTCGCGGAAGCCTGGCCCGGCCGGCAGGTAGAGCGTCGCGCCGTCGCGTCGCACGCTCACGTTCTCGACCTGTATGGCTCGTTGTAGCCAGCGGGCCATGGCGTCGCCGATGCATTGCAGGCCGACCCACCCTGGGTAGTTGCTGCGCACGGTGGGCAGGCCGGTGACGAGGACCAGCCCCCGTTCGATCTCGGCGACCACGCGCGCGTGGTCGCCGGGGGCAGCCAGCACCTCTTCCGCGGGTGCCGGTTCCAGGATCGTGTCGCGATGCGGCGGCCCGCCGGCGAGTGCCAGATCGCAGAAATCGGTCCACATCTCGTTCCAGGCGACCAATCCATCCTCCGTGTAGCGCATCGGTGCGCTGCCCATCGGCTTGGGAGAAGCCTGTCGCCCGTCGCGGTAGCGTGGCGGCAGATCTCGCGGCGTTACCTCCGGCCAGGAGTCGGTGGGTAGGTCCGGGTGAGGCCGGCTTTCGCGCAGCGAGATGCCGGTGGCCGCGGACCAGTCAAGCTCGGCGATGGCTCCGCCGCTGACCGCCACCTCATCACCGTCCTGCTCGTTTTTCCAGATGGTATAGCTGCCGGCGGGCAGGGCCGGGAAAACGGCGGCGTATGAACTTGTGCCGTTGGCTCGCCGTTCCAGGATCTCGGTATGGGTCCTGAGCCAGGCGTGGCCCACTGGGCTGGCCTCCACCTCTCGTCCGAGCAACTCGGGCCCCGCGTGTACGATCAAGGCGCCGATGTCGCCGCCGATATCCAGGACCACGTGGGCGGTCGGACGCCGCTCAGCATAAGCGGTAACCATGTTGTTGGCCATCCCTCAAGATTCGATACTCTTCGGATTGACGTACGATGCTCTATCATGGCTGGCCGGCGGGTGCGCGATCTTCATCCATCGCGCTCCCGCCGGGCCATATGAAACGGTGCTAGCTACGCGCCCGGCGTGCTATATCCGTCCAGCGGAGTGCCAAGGTAAGGGAAGGCCGACAGGTAGCGATCCGGCACCGCATTGAGACCATCCGTCACCTTCGCTGCCGCGGCGTCGGGCGTGAAGGACTTGTCGACGAGCGGGATGGTGACGCCGGCGACGGCCCGGATCTCGATGGTCGTGACGTCGTCCATGACGCGGCGTCCATTGGGGAAGCCGGCGAGGTCGCCGCCGACGACGCCGAGGTTGTTGGGCTTGGCGGCGGGTGGAATCGCCAGGTTGAGGCGCAGCATGTCGGCCGGCGTCTTGCCGGTGAAGTTCTGGAAGCCGTTGATGATGCCGCTGGGGATGCCGGTCATCAGGATGGCTGCCAGGTCGGCGCGCGGCTTGTTGTAGGCGCCGAGGTTCG
>Ga0209062_1004247_pt1 | contig 15294 bp, 10 predicted proteins | sample Coa_R2_2_FD_187158 | JGI IMG/M metagenome (GOLD analysis project Ga0209062, IMG submission 187158) | Surface soil microbial communities from Centralia Pennsylvania, which are recovering from an underground coalmine fire - Coalmine... | ecosystem: Environmental > Terrestrial > Soil > Unclassified... | reverse complement strand
GCTGCGCGCCATCGAGCTCTGCCCGCTGCCGGTGGTCGCCGTGGTGCAGGGCGACGCGATCGCCGGCGGCAACGAGCTGGCGCTGCATTGCGACCTCGTCGTCGCGAGCCAGAAGGCGCGCTTCGGCATGTCGCTGGCCCAGGTCGGGCTTGCGCCCAACTGGTTCCTGGCCAAGAAGCTGATGGAAGTGCTGGGCCCGGTGACGACGCGCGAGATGCTGCTGCTGGGCGATCCCCTGCCCTCGACCAAGCTGCACGCGCTCGGCCTGATCGCCCGCTGCGTGGCGCACGATCAGCTGGAGGCCGAGGCCGACAAGGTCATCAACCGCCTCGCCAACAACGCACCCTTGTCGCTCAAGGCGATGAAGGCGCTGACGGTCCGGCAGCTCGAGCTGCGCGACCACATCAAGCACGACGACGTCGATGCGCTTGTGGTCGCCGCCATGCAGAGCCAGGACGCGCAGGAAGGCATGAAGGCGCGGCTCGAGAAGCGCACCGCCAAGTTCCAGGGCAAGTGAGATGTCGATGCGGCTCCGCCTCGACAAGCCCTGGCAGCCCCTGACGGCCGAGACCGCCCAGCGCCTGCCCGGCCAGCTCGGCGTCTATCAGGTGGCCGACGCCAAGGGCACCGTCCTCTATATCGGCCAGGCCGGCGCCCGCTCGCCGTTCGGCCTGCGCTCGGAGCTGCAGCGCGAGCACAAGGAGCGCGGCGACGGCTGCCAGTTCCGCGTCGAGGTCAACCAGCAGTACCGCTCGCGCTGGTTCGAGCTCTTGATGGTCCACCAGGCGGATCACGGCAGCCTGCCCGCCGACAACGCCAAGAATCCGCCGCCGAATCTCGGCCGGCTCAGCCCCGCCTAGAGGACACGACGATGGATTTCGAACCGTCCGCCGAACAGCAGATGCTGATCGACCAGGTGCGCCGCTACGTGCGCGAGGAGATCCTCCCGCTCGAGGCCAAGCTCGATCCCGACGCCTCGGAGCTGCCGCCCGAGGACTTCAAGCGGCTGACCGAGAAGACCAAGGCGATGGGCCTGTTCGGCATCGACATTCCCAAGGAGTTCGGCGGCCCCGACATCGATATCGTCACGCGCGTGCTGCTGGCGATCGAGATGGCGCAGCACCGCGCCGGCCTCTACGTGCCCTGCTACGGCACGTTCGGCGGCGCGGGCTTGGCGCAGATCTTCGAGGCCAACGACGACCAGAAGGAGCGCTACCTCTATCCGACCCTGCGCGGCGAGAAGAAGGCCTTCTTCGGCCTGACCGAGCCGTCGGGCGGCAGCGATCCCGCTCGCGCGATCCAGACGCGCGCCGAGCGCAAGGACAATGGCTGGGTGCTGAACGGCGCCAAGATCTTCATCTCCAACGCCGACCGGGCGCAGTACGGCATCGTGTTCGCCCGCACCGACGCCTCCAAGGGGCGCGCCGGCATCACCTGCTTCATCATCGACAGCGATACGCCCGGCTTCCACGTACGCCGTGTCGTGCACACGCTGCGTTCCTCGCACTACGCGACCGAACTCGAGTTCAAGGATTGCTGGGTATCGGACCACCAGGTGCTGGGCGAGGTGAACAAGGGCTTCGCCGTCGCCAACGACCGCCTCACCCGGCAGCGTATCCCCTACGCCGCCGGCTGCATCGGCGTCGCCATCGCCGCGCACGAGATGGCGATCGAATGGGCCAAGATGAGGCAGACCTTCGGCGAGAAGCTCGCCAACCGCCAGGCCGTGCAGTGGATGCTGGTGGACAACGAGATCGACATCCGCACCGCCAAGCACTTCACGCTCGAGGCCGCGGAGAAGGCGCGCCGCGGCCTGCCCTTCCGCATCGAGGCCTCGATCGCCAAGCTCACCGCCTCGGAAGGCGGCGGCCGCGTCGTCGACCGCGCGATGCAGATCCACGGCGGCATGGGCATGACCAAGGACCTGCCCCTCGAGCGCTGGTACCGCGAGATGCGCATCCGCCGCGTCGGCGAGGGCCCGAGCGAGGTCCAGCGCATGGTGATCGCCCGCGAGATCCTGGGCAGCAACCTGCGATGACGGCCAAGCCGCTCGCCGGCGTGAAGGTCGTCGAGTTCGGCCAGAACCTGGCCGGGCCCTATGCGGGGCAGATCCTGGCTTTCCTCGGCGCCGAGGTGGTGAAGGTCGAGCGGCCGGAGGGAGACGATGCCCGGCGCTGGGGCCCGCCGTTCGTCGAGGGCGACGGCACCGGCTTCATCGCGCTGAACCGCGGCAAGAAGTCGATCACCTGCGACCTCGCCGATCCCAAGCAGCGCAACGCGTTGATCGAGCGGATCGGCGCAGCCGACATCTTCGTCCATAACCTGCGCGCCGACGTGCCGGCCAAGTTCGGCATCGACGGCGCGACGCTCACGAAGAAGTTCCCGCGCCTGATCTACGCCGACCTCGGTGCCTTCGGCCACACGGGGCCGTGGCAGCACCGGCCGGGCTACGAGCCGATCATCCAGGCGGTCGCGGGCCTGATCTCGCTGAACGGCGACCCGACCGGCCCCGAGGCGCGAATCGGCGTGTCGATCATCGACCTCTCGACCGGCATGTGGACGGCGATCGGCATCCTGGCGGCGCTCGCCAAGCGCACCGCCACCGGCCAGGGCAGCTGGTGAACACCTCGCTGTTCGAATCGGGCCTGATGTGGGCGTCGAACCACGTCGCGGGCTACTCGGTGACCGGCAAGATGCCGCCGCGCCAGGGCACCGGCCATCCGACGCTGACGCCCTATCAGGCGTTCGAGTGCAGCGACGGGCCGTTGATGATCTGCCCCGGCAACGACCGGCTGTGGCGCAAGTTCGCCGAGGTGCTGGGCCATCCCGAATGGCCCGACGAGCCGCGCTTCAAGACCAACGTGCAGCGCGCCGAGCAGCGCGAGCTGCTGCTCGGCATGATCGCCGACATCATGAGGAAGCAGAGCCGCGCCTTCTGGTCCGCCAGGCTCGATGCGGCGGGCGTGCCCAACGGCCCTCTCAACACCGTGCCGCAGGTGCTCGAGCTCGCCCAGACGGCGGCGCTCGGCATGTTCACCCAGCCCTACGAAGGCTCGGCGGCGACCTTCCACGCCCTGCCGCTGTCGATCGACGGCGAGCGGGCCGGCGGGCCCGAGAAGGCGCCGAAGATCGGCGAGCACAACGGCAAGGTCTGACGGGTCAGAAGGCGCAACCGGGTGACGCGTATCCTGCTGCCGATCGTCTGGATCGCCTGGGGCCTGTCCTATCCGCTGATGAGCTGGTCGCTCGAGGCCGTCGACCTGTTCTCGGGCCGGCTGATCATCATGCCGATCTCCGGCCTGATCCTGCTGGTGCTCGGAGTCTGGAACGGCGCGCCGGCCCTGCCCGACCGCCGCCTGTGGGGCCAGATCGCGCTGACCGGCCTGTTCAACATGGGCTTGTTCCAGATCTTCCTGATCGCCGGCATCGCCACGCTGGGACCGAGCCGCACGCCGATCATCATCTACACCATGCCGGCCTGGTCGGCGCTGCTCGCGGTGTTCCTGCTGAAGGAGCGCGTCACCCTGCGCATCGCCATCTCGCTGGCGCTGAGCCTCGCCGCCGTCGGCATCATCATCAGCCAGGAGACGGCGGCGCGCACCGCGCCGGTCGGCACGCTTCTCACCCTGCTGGCGGCCATCTCCTTCGGCATCGGCACCGTGCTCACCAAGCGCATGGCGTCCAGCGGCGACACGACGATCAACGCGGCCTGGCAGATCCTGCTCGGCACGATTCCGGTGGTGATCGTCTGGCTTGTCTTCTCGCGCGGCGCCTACTTCCGGCCCGAGCACGTACGCGGTCTGGTCGCGCTCGCCTGGCTGATCCTGGTCTCGAACGTGCTCGCCTATGCCTGCTGGTTCCGCATCATCCGTGCGCTGCCGGCGGCGGTGGCCGGCCTCACCACGCTGGTGGTGCCGTGCGTCGGATTCGGCAGCAGCGCACTCCTGACCGCGGCCAAGGTCTCGTGGCTCGACGGCGTGGCGCTGGCGCTGATCATCGCCGCGGTGACGCTCGCGCTCGCACGACGCGAGCCAGCCAAATGGCCGGACGCTGCGAAGACCTGATCTTGCTCTCCCGTCATACCGGGGAGAGGGGGCTACTTCGGCTCCTTGGCCAGCGCGTCGAGCGCCGGCACCAGGCCGCGCATCGAGAGCGGCAGCTTGACCTCGCGCTCGGCGGCGTCCTTGAAATCGATCTGCATCGGATCGCTGTGGCCGCGCAAGGTCTTCAGGAGCTCCGCCCCGACGGCGACGTCGGCGAAGCAGCCGTTGGGCAGGCAGCGCCGCCAGGCGAGATCGAAGTGAGGGGCGCTTGCGTTGGCGACGCCGAGCGTCGGGCCGCGCGACAGGGAGATCGCCGGCGGCACCAGCAGGGTGAAGCGCAGGTCGGTTTTGTCGTAGCCGACCGCGACCTGCGCCACCGGCTGTTGCTGGCCCTGCACCACCATGCTCTGCACGACCTCGCACACATGCGGCCCCTTCTCCGGCCGCACGCAGCGCAGCACCCAGTCGCCGTAGGTCGCCGTGGTCTGCGCCGGATCGGAGCCCGCGGGTGCCGGTGCCGCCGGCGCCGGTGCGGTTGCCGGTGGCTTCGCTTGCGCCAGTGCAGAACCGGCGCAGAGCGCCGCCAGGAGACCGACCAGAACCGAATACCGTGCCATCGAGAAGCCCTGCTGTTTCAGGCAGCTTTGGCCGAGCCGTTGCTGCCGATTGCCCCTGTCGCCTTCTCGTATAGCATTTCGCCGAAGATCTCGGGCCGCCCGACGAAGAACTTTTGCACCGCCTGAGGACCGGCCAACTCGCGCGCCAAAGCGACGCGGGTATCGTCGTCGCCGATCAGCCGGACCGCCGCCTTGACGTAGTCGTCGACCGTCCGGGCCACCAGCCATGACGGCAGGCCGATCCGCTCGAACATGCCCTGGTCGATGTGCTCGTGCACCTCCCGGCCCGTCTTGCAGACGCCGACCAGGCCGGCGGTGATGGTATCGACGATGCCGTTGGTGTTGCCGAACGGGAACGGGTTGAGGAACAGGTCGCAGCCGGCGATGCGCTGCATGTACTGCTCGTAGGGCTGGTGCGGATGCACGGTCGCGCGGTCGCCGAGATGGTGCTTCACCAGCCGCGCCACCTGGACATAGACCCAGCCGACCGCCTGGCCGGCCATGAAATGGAAGTGCACCGGCTTGGCGACCTGGTCGGCGATCCGCGCGCAGGCCGCCATGAAGCCGGGATTGAGCTTCATGGTGGTGGCCGCGACGGCGATGTGGACGGTCTCGCGATAGTCCGGCCGGCTCGGCAGCGCGAGCTGGCTGGCGTTGGCCGACGGCCGGTACGGCATGCCGTCGGACGGCAGCACCAGCAGCTGCTCGCTGAAGCAGGCGGGATCGCCGACATAGTCCCCCTCGACCACGACGTAATCCATCTCCTTGGAATGGCTGGTCGCGGGATGGCCGAGCGCCATCGCCTGCACCGGCGCGATCCGCATGTTGGCGAGGAACATGGTGAGCGCATGCATGCCGACGCTCGGCATGTAGAGCGCATGTGCGCCCTTGGCCCGCGCGGTGTTGCGGATGAAGTCGAGCTGCTCGTACAGCCCGACCGCCGGGATCTCGATGAACTCGTCGAACACCTCCCGCCCGGCGCGGTCGACGAAGCTGTGGCCGAGCGCGACGATGTGGAACTTTGCCCGCGCCGCCTCGAGCGTGCGCGAGTGCGTGCGGTAGATCGAGTGCGATGCGTTGAACCATTCGAGCACCACCAGCAGCACGGGCTTGGCGCCGTCGACCGGCGGCGCCGGCGGCTTCAGCGGATAGATGCCCTTGGACTCGAGCTTGCGCCGGATCAGCGCGTTGATGCCCTTCTTGATGTCGTGCTTGTCGGCCCGGTCGGCATAGCTGCAGTGCATGTAGACGTCGTGCAGGATGCCGGTCGGCAGCAGGTCGAGATCCTCGATCTCGGGCAGCCTGCGCGCCAACCAGGGCAACAGCAGCTCGCGCTTCTCGTGCGCCACCGCCGTGCCGAGGAAGCGCGGCGCCAGCAGCACCAGGGCCAGCCCGGCGGCGAGCGTCGGGCTCGATTCCCACAGCGCGTCGACATCGAGAGGGATGCGCGATTCCGGCCCGTAGAGCAGGCAGAACTTGTGCAGGTCCTGCCCGGGGATCACCAGCCGGTCGGGTTCGTCGGGGCTCGCCGCATTCAGCGCCCGCAGCACGGCATCGGCATTGCGGAATGGGCTGGCGGCGAACAGGGTCGAGATCCAGCGCTGCCAGTGCAGGAGCTGCGCCAGCCCCTCGGGCGAGAGCTGGAAGTTCTGGTCGGAGAACAGGAATGCGGCGGCCGCGGCGATGCGTGTCGTCAGGTGGTCGTCGAGCTCGTCGGCGCGGAACTCGCTGGTGAGCTGGGCGCGAAAGCCGTCGCCGGTGGCGCCGTAATTGGCGTCGAGCGTGTGCAGGAGCTGCAGCAGCTCGCGTGCCGCGAGCTCGTACTCTCGGCGATGGACATGGCGCTCGAACAGATCGAGGTTGAATGGCATGCGGCTGGCGTTGCTGATTCAGAAGGGTGACGGGTTGGTATCTGCCGGGAGGTTGATCGTCCCGCTGTAGCTCGAATTTAACGCCGCCCACGAGGCCTGGACGATCGGCTGGCCGTTGTCGATGGTGAACATCAGGTGCAGGACATTGTCGTTCATCGCCAGGCCCGGCGGCAGGTTCTGCTGCTGCCCGCCGCTGTTGAGCCAGCTGCCGAGGCTCACCACGTCGGCGCTGGCGAGACCGCCGCTCTGGCCGGTCGGCACGACCACCGCCGTGGAGCCGCCATTGGTCGGCAGGATCGTGCCGAGGGCAGCCACATAGGTGATGCTGTAGTCGCTGATCCAGCTGCCCGCCGTGCTGGTCGCGAAGCTCGCATTGCCGAGGGGGGCCGCCGGCAGCAGGATCGAGTTGTTGGTGCCCGCTACTGCGGCGCTGGCGAAGACCTCGCCCAGCGCGCTGCTGCGGAAGCTGTCGCCGGCGATGGTGCCGCACACCGTCATCGTGGCGTTGGAACTGGTCGAGCCGTCGAACACCTTGGTGTCCGACGTTGCGGTCACGGTCAGCGCCTTGGGCGTGATCGTGCCCTGCGCCGTGACGTAGGTGACGTTGTAGTCGGTGATGTAGCTGCCGACGGTCCGCGGCGTCTCCGCGCACGACAGGCCGCTGCAGCCGTGCCGGGTGACCAGGCTCGCGTTGGTCAGCGGGCCGGCCACGTTCAGCGCCGAACCATTGGTGCCCAGCGCATGGCTGCTGTTGAAGACCTCGGCCAAGCTGGCGTTGGTGAAGCTGTCGCCGGCAATGTTGCCGGTCACCGTCGCCAGCACCGTCGACGCGGTCGTGCCGTCGTAGGTCCTGGTGTCGGTGGTCGCGGTGACCGTCAGGGCCCTGGGCGCGATGACGATCGAGCCGTTGGCGACCGAGACGGCGTAATGGCTGCCGGACGTGAAATTCGCGTCGCCCTGGCTGATCGTGTAGTTGCCAGCATGCGTCGCCTGGCCGTTGGTCAGAGGTGCACTGGCCGCCAGATTGCCCGTCATGGTGACCGAGCTCGGCGAATCTCCGTCGATCATCCCCGTCACGTTGTAGCCAAGCGCCACGCCGACACCGTCGTAGGTCTTGGCGACGTTGGCTCCGGCCGCGTTGCCGAGCGTCACGGTCAGGCTGGGCACGACACGGTAGAAGAGATTGAGCGCCGACGACGCGTTGACGTCCCCCTGCCCGGCCAGCGTGGCATAGGTCTTCGTCTGACTCGTCGCACCATTCGCGACCAAAGCTGCGTAAGCCGCGCTGTTGGCGTTGCCGGAGTAGATCACCACCGTCGCGCCTTCGCCGGCGGCGAGACCGGTCGCGGAGCCGACCAGCACGTCGCCGCCGGTGACGTTGCCGTTGGACTGGCTGGCGTTGAGCGGCACGCCGTTGCCCGCCGACAGGATGACCGAGCCGCTGCCCGCCGAGGCGTCGATGTTGGCGTTCAGCGCGATGTTGGCCATGCCGGTGGCCACTGTGAGATTGCCCGCGCCGGCATAAGTGAGCGGCGCCGCCAGATTGAGATCTGCCGCCTGACTGCTGCCGCCGATTTGGACCGAGGCCACATTGCCGAAGCTGGCGCCGCTGCCATTGATCGATAGAGCGCTCGCCGTGTCGAGCGCCTGCAGCACGAGGTTGGCGGCCGCGCCCCTGAACGACGCTCCGTTCAGCACAAAGCGGTTGGCGTTGAGCGTCACATTGCCGCCCGCGCTCAGGCTGCCCGATATCGCGAGCCCGCCGGTGCCGTTGACGGTGAGCGGTCCCGCGGCCGTGAGGGCGCTGCCGTTGGCCAGCGAGACGCCGTACTGGCCGGTGTTGGTCGATCCCGCGATCGCGACGCCCTGGCCGCCGGTCACGCTCAGGCAGCCGCCCACGAAAACGCCGACATTGGAGTCCGACGAGCCGATGATCGCCGTCGTGCCGCCGGCATTGAGCGTGCCGCCGGCATCGACACCGTAGGCGGCATGCGCCGAGCCGTTCACGACGATGCTGCCGCACGCGACGATGCCACCGGTCAACCGGACCGCCTGCAGCCCGCCGTTACTCTGGCCGGTCACCGTCACGTTGCCGCTGGCGCTTGCCGTGCCGTTGAAGGTCGTGCCGCCGACATTCCCTGTCGCGGTCAGGTTGCCGACGCCATTGAGCGTGAGATTGGCGACGCTGGCGTTGCCGGTGAACGCGATACCGTTGTAGTTGCCGCCGGCGGCGGCGCTGGTGCCGTTGATGGTGAGCAGCGGCGTGCCGCTGGCATTCAGCAGACCGGCGAAGAAGAAGCCGTTGGTGCTGTTGCTGCGCGCCAGGATGGTCGCCCCGCCATCGGCCGAGAGGTTCAGGCTGCTGTTCAGCAGCACTCCGGTCGTGCCGTCGGACGTACCGGCGATCATGACCGTGCCGGTCGCGTTCACGGTACCGCTGGCATTAACGCCATAGCGGTTGTTGCCCGTGCCGTTGAGGACGGCATTGCCGCCCGCCGCGATGTCTCCGGTGAAGAAGATGCCCGAGAAGGTGCCGTTGCTCCGTCCGATCACGGTGACGTTGCCCGTGGCATTGGCCGTGCCACCGAAGGTCGTGCCGCCGACATCGCCGGCCGCGTTCAGGTTACCGGTGCCGTTCAGGACGAGGTTCACGACATTGGCAGTGCCGTTGAAGGACACGCCGTAAGCCTCGTCGGATGCCAGGGTCGAGCCGTTGACTATGAGCGAGGGCGCACCGGTGGCGTTCAGCACGCCACCAAGGAAGACGCCGTGCGTGCTGTTGCTCTGACCGTTGATGGTCGCACCGCCGTTCGCGGTGAGGGTCAGGCTGGTGTTGAGCAGGACCCCGAAGGCGCCGCTCGACGTGCCGTTGATCGTCATCGCGCCACCGGCATTCAGGACGCCACTGGCATTGACGCCATACCTGGAATTGCCTGCGCCGTTCAGCACGATCGCGCCGCCGGCGGTGGCCTGGCCAGTGAAGAAGACCGCCGAGAAAGTCCCGTTGCTTTGGCCGTTGAGCGTGAGATTGCCGGTGCCGTTGATCGCACCGCCCACGGAAGTGCCGCCGACATCGCCGGTGGCTCTCGGATTGCCACGCCCATTGACCACGAGATTGGCGACGTTGAGGGTGCCGGGAACGCTGACCCCGTAAAAGCCGCCGTCGGTTGCCGTGCTGGTCCCATTGACGGTCAAGAGTGGCGTGCCCGTGGCGTCAAGCGTGCCCGAAATATTGACTCCGTTCGCCGCGCTGGCGTTGCCGGCCAGGGTGGCGCCCGCGCCGGCCGTGATGGTGGCGGAGAGATTCGTCGGCACGGCGATGCCGTTGGCGCTGTTCGAGGTGCCGGTGACGTTGACCGCACCCGAGGCGGCAATGGTGCCGGCCAGACGCACGCCGCGCCCGTTAATCGAGGTGCCGGTGATCGTGACGTCGCCGGCGGTGGCATTCACCGCGCCCGTCAGGTTCACCGCGATGCCCGCGTTCGCGCTGCCGTTGATCGTCAGATTGCCGCTGGCGACCGTCGCACCGGCGATGTTCACGCCGCCAGTGTCGTTCGCACCGCTCAAGCCGCGGCCGATGACCGTGAGGTTTGAACCCGTGACAGTGCCCGGGATCGTGATGCCGTAGAAGGTCAGGTTGCCGTTGTCGGCGGCGGTGCCGTTCAGCGTCAGCAGGGGCGTGCCGGTGGAATTGAGCGTGGCGGAGATATTGATGGCGTTGGCCGTATTGGCCATGCCGATCATCATCGCGCCGCCCGCAGCCGCAAGAGTGAGGTTGGCCGGCACCGCAATGGCGTTGGCGTTGTCCGAGCTGCCGTTCACGGTGACGGTGCCCGCCGCGGCGACGAGACCGCTCAGTCGCACGCCGCGGCCGGTGCTGGACGTGCCGGTGATCGTCACGCTGCCGTTGGACGAGTTCACTGTGCCGGCCAGGTTGACGGCGATGCCGTCGCTCGAGCTGCCGTTGATCGTCACGGTTCCGCTGGCGCAGGCCGAACCGGTTATCACCGCGCCGAAGTTGCCGTTGCCCTTGCCGATGATCGTCAGGTTGCCGTGCTGGCCGGCGATGTCGCCCGCGACATTGACGCCGGTACCGTTGACCGTCCCGTTTCCGGTTCCGTTGAGGCTGAGGTTGCCCGCTGCCGTCAGGCTGCTGCCGACGACGATGCCGGTGCCGTTGGACTTTGCAACGCCATTGACCACGAGGTCGTTGGCCGTGACCGCGGCGCCGAAGTTGACCGACGCGGTCGAGCCGTTCGTGCCGTTGATCGTCAGCAGGGTCGTGCCGGAAGCATTGATCGTGCCGAACGAATTCACTGCGAAGGCGGCGCTGTTGGTCGTGCCGATGATGGTGGCGGCCGCGGCATTGATCGTGGTCTGGCCGACACTCGCACCGATGCTGCCGTTGTTCGCGAGGCCCCCCGTGATGCTGAGCGTGCCGCCGTTCAGGAAGAATGCCGAGCCGTTGGCGAGCGTCACCGTGCCGTTCGCCTGCATGGTCACGCTGAGGGCGTTCGACGTCGAGGAGATGTTCGCGCCGTTGTCGTTGATCGAGCCGTTCGCGACCAGTGTCAGGCTCGCATTGCCGCCGCCGGTCTTCGCGATGTCGGCGTTGATATTGATGTTGCCGGCCGCGGCGTTGGCGCTGGTCGTCGTCACAGTGACGCTGGTGCCGTTGCTGAGCTGGCTATTGAGCGCCGCGACGTTGATCGTCGCGTTGGGCTGGGTGGCCGACCAGGTACCGTTGCCGGCGTTGAACGTCGCGCTGGCGTTGGCCGCCGCGGCAATGGTGACGTTGGACGGGTCGAGCAGCCAGGTTCCCGCCGCTCCGGCCGGCGCATGGGCATCGACGGTGCCCCAAGCCTGGAGATTGTCGTGCGAGGAGGTCTCGATCCAGCCGCCGCTGCCGCCGTTGGGTCCGCCGTGGTCGGTGATGGCCCCGTAGAAGCCGGTATAGTCCTGCGACCACACCACCACGGTGCCGCCGTCGCCTTTGTCGGTTGCCGAGACGTCGATCGAGGCCGTCGGATCGACCACCGTGGCGCTGGCATTGCGCACGGTGGAATCCAGGCCATGCGCGCCGCCGCCCACACGCACCGTGCCGCCGCCGGTCGTGCCGGAGGCGTTGAGCCTGGTGCCCGAGAAGAGACCGACGCGATCGCCGGCCAAGGTGATATTGCCGCCCTTGCCCGCCGTGCTGACCGCCTTCAGTGAAGCGGCGCTGGCGCAGACGGTGCCGCCGGGCCCGGCGTCGACGGTGATGTCGCCCGCCAGCGCCGCCGACACGTCAATTGCGCCCGAGACGTTCACCGCCCCGCCCAGGACGGAGTTCGCGCCGTTCGCGGTCAACAGGACCTTGCCGCCAGCCGCCTTGATCACGCCGCCGTTCCTTACCGTGGCGTTGGCGACCGCGGCGTTCATCGTCACGTTGACGAGCTGGCCGTTGGACAGTGCCACCGTCGCCTGGTCGCCCGCGGCGAGAACGGTTCGGCCGTTCGGCGTGTCGATCGTGCCCTTGTTGATCACGCGGTCGCCTGCCAGCACGACGTAGCCGCCCGGGGAGGTGGTGATCGTGCCGGCATTCACGATGCGCCCGTTGCCGGTCGAGCCGCCCGCCAGGGTGATGTTGCCGCCGGCCATGAACTGCTGGATGTCCACATCGCGCGTGGTCGCCACCAGCGCACCGGTGTTGACCATCGCGCCCTTGCCGAACACCACGCCCTGCGGATTGACGATGTAGACCTGACCGTTGGCGGTCAGCGTGCCGGCGATCGTGCTCGGGCCGCTCAAGCCGATCACGCGGTTGACGGCGATCGCGGAGCTCGAGGGTTGCACGAACTGCACGCCATTGCCCGTGCCGATATTGAAGCTTTGCCAGTTGATCGCCACGCGCTGCGTCGACTGGGTGATCACCATCTGGTTGGCGGTCGGTTGGGCAATCGCCGCGCCGCCCGCCACGACATGGCCGCCCTGCGGCAGGCTCTGCGCCAGCGACGTGTGGGCCGACAGGATCGTGCTCGTCAGCAGCACCGCGCGATGGCCGAGCGACCGGCCCCGCGTGGCCATCACAGGCGCCAGCGCGCGGGCGCTGCGCACCATGGCGCGCAGCGTGCGGGCATTCAGCAGTCGCTCGTGGCGCAACTCCGGAGCAAGCTTGGGCATGGCTCAGAACCGCATGCTGAGGGACGCGAGGAACTGGTTGGTCGCGCCCGGACGGTTAATGGAATCCGGACTGCCCGGCAGGCGGGTCGTCCAGGTGATGCTGAAGGTCATGCCCTGCGGCGTGACCCAGTCGAACGCGGGGCCGGCGCCCATCACGCCCCAGAAGTTGGGCAGGTTGGGATTGGCGTAGCCGAGGTTGGTCTGCCAGTTGCTGTAGGGCGCGATGTTGAACCAGCCGAGCGCGCCGTCGAACACAATGCCCGGCGCGATCGCGTGGCCGCTCGGCAGCCGGAACAGGCGACGCAGCTCGAGGGTCAGGATCCCGCCGGCATCGAAGGTGCCTTCATCGACACGGTACGCGCGCACGCCGCCCTGGCCGCCGAAGGCAAGCTTCTCGTACGCGTCGAGGTTGCGGTCGGCGACCTGGCCGCGCAGGTCGGCCAGCACGTAGAATCCGGAGTCGCCGAGGTTCTGCTTGCGCAGCACGCTGCCGCGCAGCTTGTTGTAGTCACCCAGCACGCCGGTGACGTCAGTGCCACCTTGCAGATCCTGCGACACCCAGCCATGGGTCACCGTTACCGCGGTGGTCCAATAGCTGTTGCCGAGCTGCAGGTCGCGCTCGCCGGAATTGCCGGTCAGCGTGCCGTTGATCTGCCACAGCTGCCGCGCCGGAAAGGCCAGCACGCCGGCCACGTTCTGCTGGCTGCGGGTGTATCCGCCGTCGAGCGACACGACCCAGTTGCCGTCGAGGCCGCGCACCGCCGGGTAGCTGAGGCCGAGCCGCCCGGTGTCGGCGCTCCCGTCGGTGTTCACCGAGGCGAGCGAGTACTGTGAATGGGTGTAGTTGGCGACCAGCCGTAGCCCGTCGTAGCCGATCGGCCCGGAGAAGCCGAGCGTGCCGGCCAATGTGCCGAGTTCGGTGACGCTGCCGCTCGCCGAGATCACGTCTCCGAACGAGAACAGGTTGGTGAGCTGCGCGCCGACGCCGAAACGATACTGGCCGCTCACCGGATAGCCGTAGTTGTCGGCGCTCAAGTAGCCGGTGAAGAGCCTCGTTCCCCGCTCAGCGTCGAGCTCGATCGCCGTCTGGCCGACCGGCACGCCCTCGGCGCTGAAATTGACGGGCTTCAGCTTCACACCGGGCACGTCGACCACGACGAGCTGCATGCGCTCGATCTGCGCGGCGGTGAGGATGCAGTCGTCGCCGACGCCCGACGGGCAGGCGGCCCGCTCGGCCGTCCGTTGAAGCCGTTCGTCGTTGAGGCGCGAGCTGTTGCTGTGGATGCGGATCTCCCCGACCTTTCCGGGAAAGACGGTGAGCTTGAGCGCGCCGCCGTGGCGCAGCGCCTCGAGGTCGCCGCTCATCATCACCACTTGGCCGACGACATAGCCCGCCTTGCGCAACCGGTCGGTCAGACCGCCGATCAGATCGGCAATCTGCTTGCCGTTCAGGCTCTTGCCGACGGCTTCGTGAAGCGGCTCATCCAGGATCGGCCCGAACGTCTCGCGCGAAGCGCCTGTCCATTCAGCCGAGGTAATGACGATCGCCTGCTGCGCCCGCACCGTTGGCGACAGGGCAAGGAACGCCGTCAGCAGGACGCAACAAAGCGCCAGCCGGTTCAACACGAGCTGAAATCTCCCCGCTCACACGCCGCGGACCCTCCCGTCCGCGTCCACTGCAATAACTAACCAAACGTGCAGCAAAAGAGCACCACCACGGTACCCAATTTGGGTTATGTCAGCAGGGCCGATGCAGGAGCGTGTGATGGGGAACGTTCGATCCGATGCCAACCGGTCAGATGTCCGCCGCCGGCCGCGCGGGCCGACCGATGCGGAAGCGGCGAAGTCGCGACCAACCGCAGCAGACGAGCTGGTGATGGTGCGCGGCGAGGCCGCCATGCGCGTCTTCATCCACCTGCTGATGAACTTCCTCCACCGCACCGACCGCGAGCGCCGAGCCTTCTACGGGACCGATCTCGACATGGCGGCGATCGCCGAGACGGTCGGCATCGCAACCATCGAGGCGGACATGCGCGATCCCGCCTTTCGCGAGGCCTTCGGCGATTACCGGAAAGTGGTGGGGACCGAGCGCCAGCGCCCGATCAACGCGCTCTCGGTGTCGGCCACGACCGGAATCCCGCGCGAGACGGTGCGGCGCAAGCTGAAGGAGCTGGTGAAGAGAGGCGTGCTGGCCGAGAAGGACGGAGGCTACATCTACAAGCCGGGCCATGTGCAGGACCCGCGGCGACTGGAGGCCTTCGAGCGGGGCATGCGTGACACCCTGCAGTTCATCAATGACTGCCTGAAGCTCGGCCTGCTGCAACTGGCCCCCAGGGCGGGGCGCAAGCCTTAGAACATATTCCGTCCGGCCGGAATCGGCCGGACGGAATATGCCTGCTGCAACAAATATCGCCCGTGCGCGCATTTCCGTTCAGATGGAACCGCGCCCCTTGATCGATGGGACAAGGGACAACCGTGCGGGCGGTTCCATCTGAACGGAAATCGCTCTAGCAGGTTGTTGAAAAAGTCGTCGTATCGGACCGAAGAAGATGATTCACTGATCTCGGTAGCTTGCGGGAGTTGTTGTGATGCGCGGCTCGG
>Ga0209062_1004245_pt1 | contig 15302 bp, 11 predicted proteins | sample Coa_R2_2_FD_187158 | JGI IMG/M metagenome (GOLD analysis project Ga0209062, IMG submission 187158) | Surface soil microbial communities from Centralia Pennsylvania, which are recovering from an underground coalmine fire - Coalmine... | ecosystem: Environmental > Terrestrial > Soil > Unclassified... | reverse complement strand
ATCAGAAAAGAAAATGGCCGCCCGGCAAGCCGCGGCGAGGGCCGGCCACGCCACCCGCAAGTGGCAGCGCGAAGACTAGGATTCGATTCATGCCGAACCTCCGGCGCGAATTCTACACTCTTCAGGTATCCACGCAATTCAGGGCGTGGTAAATTAGATTCGTGGTTCGTCCGGTCGCCCGTTACACCGCTTCCCGCCGCTACGTCTTGCTCGCCTTCGTTACCCTGATCGCCGCGTTGTTGAGCACCTCCATCGCGCTGCGCTGGCCGCAGGCCTGGGTTGCGGTGGCGATGTTTACGTTGACCGCGATCGGCATTTCGCTGCTGGCGTTCCGCCCGGCGATCGAGATTCACGAGACGCATCTTGCCGTGGGCCGGCGCCTGATCCCGTGGAAGGAAATCCGGCGAATCGATCACACCGGATGGTCCGCGCCGCTGGCGGTTTATCTCACGCTGGCCGATCAGAGCCGCATGCTGGTGCTGCACGCCGGCAACATCGATTCCTGCTCCGGTCTGCTGCGTCACCTGCGGCGCTATGCGCGCGAAGCGCTGCTTGACGGGATTCCTTATAAACAGTTCTGGGGCGAGGCGCCGGAGGCCAAGCAGCTCCCGCCGGGGCGATATCCCCTGCTTCGGCCCGAAGACGAAAATGAAGTCGAACGCTTGTTCCAGCGGCTGAAGTCGGTCGGCCGGCTGGATGAAAAATAAGAGAGCCTGGCTGGCGGCCGCGGGCCTGATGGCGCTCGCGCTGGCGATTTTTCATTCGGCGCTTCTGGGGGCCTGCGGCGATTTCCTGGTGAAAGCCGAGCCGCCGCGCAACGCCGATCTCGCGGTGGTGCTCGCCGGGGATTTCAGCGGAAGCCGCGTCACCACCGCCGCCGAACTGGTCCGCGAAGGCTACGCGCCCAAGGCGCTGTTGAGCGGACCGTATGGCGTGTACGGCTACTATGAGTCCGAGCTGGCCCTCGGATTCGCGGAAAAGCAGGGCTTTCCCGCGAGTTATTTCGAAAGCTTTCATCATCACGCGCTATCGACCAGGGAGGAAGCGGCGGCCATTATTCCGGAGCTGCGCCGCCGCGGAGCAAAGACGATTCTGCTGGTGACCAGCGATTATCATACCCGCCGCGCCGCGAAACTTTTTCGCGCGGCCGCGCCGGACCTCACGTTCATCGCCGTCGCCGCGCCGGATGAATATTTTTCCCCGCACGGATGGTGGCGCGACCGCCAGGGGCGCAAAACATTCGCGATCGAATCGATGAAAACGGTGGCGGAATGGCTCGGGATGTAAGGGCCGCGTGGAAATTCGCCGCGCCCTACCTGTGGCGCTACCGGCGCGGATTCGCGCTGGGATTCGGATCGCTGATCATAAAGGACGCTTTGGGCGCGGCGCTGCCGCTGGCGATGCGCGCTTCAATCGACGCGCTGACCGCCGGCCGCGCGCTGCGAATCGTGCTCGCCTTTTGCGGGCTGATGGTGCTGATCGCGCTGGCCAAGGGCGTTTTCCAGTATTGGATGCGCGTGATCCTGATCGGAATCTCGCGCGACGTCGAGTTTGATTTGCGCAACGATCTGTTCGCGCGGCTGGTGACGCTCGATTCCGGATTTTACTCGCGCATGCGCACCGGCGATATTCTGGCGCGCGCCACCAACGACATGAACGCGGTGCGGATGATGCTCGGGCCGGGAATGATGTATCTGTTCGAGACCTCCTTCACGCTGATTTTCGCCGTCGCCGTGATGCTGCGCGTCGATTGGCGGCTGACGCTGGTCGCCATGGCGCCGGCGCCGCTGGTCAGCATCGCGGTGCTGGGATTCGGGCGCCGCATTCACGATCGATTCGAGCAGATCCAGGGCATGTTCTCCGATATCAGCAGCCGCGTGCAGGAAAATCTCTCCGGAGTGCGCGTGGTGCGGGCCTACGTTCAGGAACACGCGGAGCTGAAGCTGTTCGAGCGCGTCAACTCCGGCTACATCGCCGAAAACGTCCGCCTGGCGCGCATTTCCGGCCTGTTCAACGCCTCGCTCACGGCGCTGATCGGCCTGACGTTCCTGCTGGTGTTGTGGGCCGGCGGATGGCAGTTCGCGCGCGGCCGCATCAGCCTCGGCAGCTTTGTGATGTTTTTCACCTACATGAACATGCTGGTGTGGCCGATGATCGCCATGGGCTGGGTGGCGAATCTGGTGGAGCGCGGCCGCGCGTCGCTCGAGCGCGTTCGCGCGCTGCTCCAGGAGCGGCCGTCGATTGCCGCGCCCGCGCATCCGCGTCCGCTGCCGTCTCCCTTGCGCGGCGAAATCGATTTTCGCGGCGTCTCGCTGCGCTATGGCGATCGCGCGGCGCTGCGCGGGATCGATCTGCGCATCCGCGCCGGCGAAATGGTGGCCATTGTGGGACACACCGGCAGCGGCAAGAGCACGCTGGCGCATCTGATCCCTCGCCTGGTCGACCCAAGCGAAGGCGCGGTGCTGCTGGACGGCATCGATCTGCGCGAATTCGCGCCCGAGGATCTGCGCCGCGCCATCGGATACGTGCCGCAGGAAACTTTTCTGTTCAGCGCAACGCTCGGCGACAACATCGCCTTCGGCGTGAACCATGCCACGGCGGAGCAGATCGAGCGCGCCGCCGCCATCGCCGGACTCGCGCCCGACATCGCCGGATTTCCCGAAGGCTATCGCACCATGGTCGGCGAGCGCGGGATCACTCTTTCCGGCGGCCAGAAGCAGCGCGCCGCGATCGCCCGCGCCATTCTGCGCGATCCGCGAATTTTGATCCTGGACGACGCCCTCGCCAGCGTCGATACGGCGACCGAGGAGCGTATTTTGAACGGCCTCGCCTCGATCATGCGCGGCCGCACGACCATTCTCATTTCCCATCGCATCTCCACGGTTCACGCAGCGGACCGGATTTTCGTTCTCGACAACGGCCGGCTCATCGCCCAAGGCTCCCACGAGGAACTGCTGAAGCTCGGCGGCTATTATGCCGATCTTTACCGGAAGCAGTTGCTTGAGGAGGAACTGGAAGCGATCTGAAGCTCCGGCTTGCGGCTCGGGACTTTCTTGGCTTTCCGGTGCTATTCTTCGCTTAATATCCGCTCGGGAGGTTTTGTCGTGCGCCGGCGTTTCGCGCTTTTTTTCTTCATTTCGCTGTTCGCGTTCCCGCAGACCAATGGAAGCTTGACCGGATCGGTGGTGGACCCCTCCGGCGCGGCCGTGCCGAAGGCCTCGATCCATCTGTTCCTGCACGGCGGCAAGCGCCCGCTCTTTACCACCGCGACCAATCGCGACGGGGCATTCGCCATCGAGAGCATCCGCCCGGATTCCTACGATCTGGAAGTTCAGGCCGCCGGTTTCCAGACCTATCGAGTGGAAAACGTGAAGATCGATCCGAGCCGCCCCACCGATCTGCCCGCGCTCAAGCTGAGCCTGGCTTTGACCGCGGCCAGCGTCGAGGTGACCGCGAACGCGGAGACGATCCAAACCTCCAGCCCGACCATTTCCACCACCATCACCGCCGATCAGATCCAGCGGCTGCCCATCGGGGATCGCGATCCGCTGGCGTTTATTTCCACGCAGGCGGGCGTCGGCGCGAATCAGTTCGCGACCAATATCAACGGGCAGCGCGAATCCTTCAGCAACGTCACGCTGGACGGCGTGAACATTCAGGACAACTATCTTCGCGATAACGATCTCGATTTCACGCCGAATCTTCTGCTGCTCGATCAGGTGAAGGAAGTGACCATCACCACCGCGCTTTCCGGCGCGGAAGCGAGCGGCGGATCGCAGGTGAACTTCGTCACTCCCTCCGGCACCAATGATTTTCACGGCAAGCTGTATTGGCAAAACCGCAACAACGATTTCGCCGCCAACGATTTTTTCGATAATCGCGACGGCAACGGATTGCCGCGCCTCAATTTGAATCAGGCCGGCGGCGCGATCGGCGGTCCGGTGAAGCGCGACAAGCTTTTTTTCTACGCCAACTACGAAGCCTACCGTCTGGTGAGCCAAACCGAGGAGGACGCGACCATTCTCACGCAAACCGCGCGCAACGGGATCTATTCCTATATCGATCCCGCCGGCAGGCTGCAGCAGGCGAATATTTTACAGATCACCGGATTGCCTCCGGATCCGGCCGTGCAGGCGCTGATCAGCCAGATCCCCACGCCGGACAAAATCAATAATCTTCGCGTCGGCGACAGCCAGCCGGGACAGTTGCTGAACACCGCCGGCTATTCTTATCTGGTTCGCAACAACCGCGATCGCGATCATGTGACCGGCAAAATCGATTACAACATTTCGACCCGGCATGTTCTATCCGGCTCTTATGCCTATAACCGCGATTACGTCGATCGCCCCGACGTTGCCGTGTCCTATTCGACGATTCCGCCGGTAAGCAACAACGATCACGTGAAGTTCGGCGCGCTGAGCTGGCGCTGGAGCCCCACCGCGTCGCTCACCAACGAGCTGCGCGGCGGTTTGAATTTCGCTCCGGCGACATTCGATATGACCGGGCCGTTTCCGTCCTACATTATCGGCAACACGGATTTCACTTCGCCCGTCGCCGCCGCGCAGTTTTTGCCGCAGGGCCGCAACACCAGAACGAGAAGCATTCAGGACAACGCCTATTGGGTGCTCGGCAAGCACACGATTCAATTCGGATACCAATATCAGGGCGTGCGCATCCGCAGCTACGATTACGGCGGCACGATTCCCACTTATAACATCGATATCAATTCCTCCCGCCAGCAGCATAACCTGCTCGGCTTCGCCGACCTGCCCGGCATCGGCGCCACCGATCTCGATAATGCCAATGAGCTGCTGGCGACTTTGGCCGGCCTGCTCGATAACGACAGCGTGGTCTACAACGTGACCAGCCGCACATCGGGTTTCGTTCCCGGCGCCCCGTGGGTGCGCAATTTCATCTACGATAATCACGCCTTCTACGGCCAGGACGAATATAAAGTTCGCAAGAACACGACGGTGACGCTCGGGCTGCGGTGGGATTATTATGCGCCGGTGAATGAAGCGAACTCGCTCGAGTTGCAGCCGGCGCTTGAAGGCGGCAACGCCTTTCCGTCGCTGCTCGATCCCAACAACTCGCTGGTGTTTTACGGCAATTCCGTAAATCAGCCCTATTATCGGAAAAACCTCCGCAACTTCGCGCCAAACGCGGGATTCGCCTGGGACGTTTTCGGCGACGGCAAGACGTCGCTGCGCGCCGGTTACGCGCTGCGCTACGTCGACGATCAGATGGTGGAGGTAACCGACGGATTCACCGCGACCAATCCCGGGCTCCAGGCTTTTCCCGGGAACTTCGATCTGAGCGGAACCGTCAGCCATCCTCCGCCGATTCCGGTGCCTCCCTTCCAGGCGCCGACCTCGTTCGCCACGCAGTATCAGCTCAACCCCGGCGTGTATTTCACGCTGATCAATCCCAAGCTGAAGCAGCCTTACGATCAGCAATTCGCCGTCGCCATCCAGCACGAATTCAAAGGCGCCATTGTGGAACTGCGCTACGTCGGCGATCATGCGACCGAGTTACTGCGCGGCTTCGATCTCAATCAGGAAAATATCACGGCCAACGGATTCCTTAGCAATTTTTTGATCGCGCGGAACAACGGGTTTCTCGCGCTCCAAAAAAACGGCGTTTTCAATCCCGCCTATAACGCCTCGATTGCCGGCAGCCAGCCGCTGCCGGTCTTCTCGCATCTGGCCGGCGGAGGCGAGCTCCGGAATTCAACCTACGACGCGCTGATCGAGAATGGCGAAGCGGGCGAGCTCGCCTATCAATACACCATCAACGGAGAAAACGGCACGCTGAATTTTTTCCCCAATCCCAACGCGCTCAGCGCGGTGTATCTCGATAATTTCAGCAACTCCCATTACAACTCCGGCCAGGTGGAGGTGCGGCGCAGGTTTCAGCGCGGCCTGTCCTTTCAGGTGAATTATGTTTTTTCGAAATGGCTGAGCGACGCCGCGGGACTGGATCAGAACCGTTTCGAGCCTTTTCTGGATATCCACAACACCAGACTCGAATACGCGCGCACGCCCACCGATTTGACGCATCAGTTCAAGGCGAACTATTCCTACGAACTGCCGCTCGGCGCCGGCCACGCGCTGCATTTGCGCGGCGGATGGAACCGGCTGCTGGAGGGCTGGAGCACCAGCGGGATTCTCTCCTGGATTTCGGGCAATCCCTTCTCCATCACCACGGCTTCGCAAACGGCCGCCGGTTGGGGCACTTTCCTGCGCGAGGATTTTTCGGGCGAAAACATGGCCAATACGGCGCTCACGCGCGGCCAGATCGATAATCTTTTCGGCGTGCGCATGACCGGCGAAGGGCCATATTTCATCGCTCCCTCCACCATCGGGCCGGGCGGCTTTGGAGTTTCCGCCGCCGGAAACGCGCCATTTTCCGGACAGGTCTTCACTAATCCCGGTCCCGGGATGCTGGGCCAATTGCAGCGCCGCCAGTTCACCGGCCCTCCGGTTTTCTCGATGGACGCCGCCGTGATCAAGAACACCAGCATCGACGAGCGGTGGAGGGTCCAGCTTCGCATTGAAGCGCTGAACGTTTTTAATCACGTCGCTTTCGGCGTTTTCAGCAACAATATGGCGATCAATACCGCGCAGTTCGGACAAATCACCACGCTCGCCAACGCGCCGCGGCAGTTGCAATTCAGCTTAGCGGTGCAATTTTAAAATTGCCGCGCCCGATCAGGCCTGATCGAGCGCCGCCGCCAGCCGGGCCATCTTTTTCGCGAATGCGGCGGGTTCCTCATCGCGGGCGCGATTCAGCGTGCCCACCGTAATCTCCAGCGCGATATCGTGCGCGGAGCCGTCGTCCTGAACGGCGTAGCCGCCGGAGAGCTTGCGCGTCACCTCGCGCGCCAACGCCATGGCGCCGCCCGGCTGCGGGTCGACAATCGCGGCCAGGCACTGCGCGGACCAGCGCCCCACCGCTCCGCCGGCCGTATTTTGAAGCCGCGCCGCCGCTTCCTCAATCGCCCGCTCGACGAGGGCGTGCGGATGACGCGCTTCGATGCGCTGCAAATTGCGAATATTGACGAAAAGCAGACAAAACGGCGCGTTTCGCGAGAGAAGCTGTTCGATCGTTTGATCGATCTTCAGCCGGGACAAAAGTTCCACGGCCGGCGACGCGGATCGGGGCGATCCCCGCGCCTGATGCAGCAGGCGGATCTCATCGCGCAGTTGCGCCACCGCCAGTTGATTTTCGCGGCGCATCTGTTCCAGGCTCGCCGCGATCCGTGTCGCCGCGACGCGGATGCCGCGCCGCATCTCCTCGATCGACTCCTCCCCGGCCAGCCGCTCCAGCCGGTGCAGCTCCTGCTCCATTTTTTGGCCATAATCCGCGCCGCTGCCGGCGATGCCGGCCGTGAACGTCTCCACCGCTTTGGCGCTGGCCTCCAGGTCTCGCCGCAGCCGCTCCAGGCGGGCCCCGGCGCGATCGCGATAATCGCGCAGCTCGCCGCTCACCGCAGAGTGAATCTCGCGCATTTTCTCCGGCGAGCCGGCATCGCGCCACCCCGCTTCCAGGCTTTGGACGCGGCGGCGAAATTCCGCGGCCTCGCGCGCGTCCACCTCGATTGCGTAAACCGCCATCGCCCGCAGCGCCAATTCATAACAGGCGGCCGCTGTTTTGTGAAGCTCGCCCAGCCGTTCGATTTCGTTTACCGATTTGCGGATGGAGATCACCGGGATCCGTCCCACGGACTTATCGGCAACCGGAAAGAAGAATTGAGAAAAATTTTCGCGCGGCGCTAATGAATCGTCCGCGTCTTGCGATTCATGTAGTCCATCAGCAGATACTGGCCGAGCGTGTACGGCGTCGTGAAGTATGCCTTGCCGCGGCATAGCTCGGTGACCTTCTGAATAAAATTCACCAGGCCGTAATCGCTGGCGAGCATGAAGGTGTTGATCAAAATTCCCTGGCGCTTGCAGCGGCTTACTTCCTCCAGCGTGCGGCTGATCACCAGCGGATCCAGGCCGAAGGCGTTGCGGTAAATGCGGCCGTCATCGAGCGTCAGCGCGCTCGGCTTGCCGTCGGTGATCATGATGATCTGCCTCATGTCCTTCTTTTCCTGCGAAAGCAGGCGCTGCGCCAGAATCAGGCCGTCGCGCGTGTTCGTATAATAGGGCCCCACCTGCACCCGCGCCAGTTCCTCGATCCGCAGCTCCTCGGCGGAATCATGGAACAGGACGCAGCGCAGCGAATCGCCCGGATATTGCGTGCGGATCAGGTGCGCCAGCGCCAGCGCAACTTTTTTCGCGGGAGTGAACCGATCCTCGCCATATAAAATCATGCTGTGGCTGCAATCGAGCATCAGCACCGTGGCGCAGGAGCTTTGATATTCGGACTGATGAACGTGCAGATCCTCGTATTCCAGATTCAGCGGCAGCTTGACGCCTTCGCGGCGCAGCGCGGAAAACAACGTCGCCGGAATATCCAAATTCAACGTATCGCCGAATTCATAGCGCTTGGCCGCTCCCGCTGCTTCGATCCCGGTCGCCAGGTCGCGCGTGTCGTGCGCTCCAAAACTGGCGTGGCCGAGCGACCCCAGCAGATCTTTTAACGTCTTGAATCCGAGAAAATCGATGCTTTTATCGGTGACTTTCACCTCGATTTTCGCTTCTTTCTGGCCCGCGCCGCCCGATTGCGGATCGGTGTTGATGTAGCCCTCCTCCACCAGCTTCTGCACCAACCGGTTCAGCAGTTGATCGAGCTGCTCCGGGCTCATCTGCTCCAGTTGCTGGCGGATCTGTTCGGCGCGCTGCGGATCGAACATCTCGCCGCGTTCCAGGGCCTGCTCGATGGCGCGCTTCAAATCCTCAAGCGAGCGCTGATTCAGCTCGCTGAACTGCATATACGGATTTTGAAAGCCGCTTTCAAGGAAAAAATCGGCCAGAGCCTTGAGTAAATCCTCGGCGCTGAGGCCGAAATCCTCGCCGGTATATCGCGAATATCGAACCGATTTCATTGGTACTGCCTTTTCTTGCTCTTATCCTCCGGCGGAGGCTCGCGGCGGCGCGGCTCCGCCATGAACCCGGCTTCCTCATTGCGGCTGATGCGCCGGTGCGCGTACAGGCCTTCCAGAATAAATTCGGCCGCCGAGGCGCGGACCGCGTCCGGTTCGCTCGCGCCCAAGCCGAGCACGCCGGTCTTTTCCATCAAGCCCTGAATCCGGCTCAGATCCTTCACCATCGCCGGCGAGCTCGCCGTCTCGTCCAGCTTCAACGATCCGCCCAGCTCGAACCACTGCACCACCTGCGACAGATTCTCGCCGTCGAAATACTGGGTGAAGACTTTGCCGACCGCCAGCCGGATCAGCTCGCGCGCCACCTGATCGCCGCCCTTCAGCTCGCCTTCGTATTCCAGCTCCAGCTTGCCCGTGATCGACGGCAGCGCGGCGTAAATATCGAGCACGCGCGGCACGGCGACCGCTTCGCCGCTCATCAGCGCGCGGCGCTCCGCGTTGGAGGCGACGTTTTCCAGCACCGAGATCGGCAACCGCTGGCTCACGCCGCTGCGTTTGTCCACTTTTTTATCCTCGCGCGCGGAAAACGCGAGCTGCTCGACAATTTCGCGAATATAATCCGGCACGCGCAGCTCTACCGGAGACGTGCGCGACGTCCAGGACTCCTGCTCGGTGATCGCCAGCCCGTGCTCCAGCGTCGCCGGATAATGCGTGCGAATCTCGCTGCCGATGCGATCCTTCAACGGCGTGATAATCTTTCCGCGCGCCGTGTAGTCTTCCGGATTGGCGGTGAACACCAGCAGCACGTCGAGCGGCAGCCGGACCGGATAGCCCTTAATTTGCACGTCGCCTTCCTGCATGATGTTGAACAGCCCAACCTGAATCTTCCCCGCCAGGTCGGGCAGCTCATTGATGGCGAAAATCCCGCGATTGGCGCGCGGCAGAAGACCGTAGTGGACCGTCAGCTCGTCGGAGATGTTCTGCCCCTGGCGCGCGGCCTTGATCGGATCGATGTCGCCGATCATATCCGCGATGGTAACGTCCGGCGTCGCCAGCTTTTCCACGTAACGCTGCTCGCGCGGCAGCCAGGCGATCGGCGTATCGTCGCCTTTGGCTTCGATCAGATCGCGGCAGGCGCGGCAGATCGGCGAGAACGGATTGTCGCGGATCTCGCATCCGGCCACGTAGGGCATCTGTTCATCCAGCAGGTTGATCAGCATGCGGATCAGCTTGGTTTTCGCCTGCCCGCGGAGCCCCAGAAGAATGAAATTATGACGCGACAGGACCGCGTTGACGATCTGCGGCACCACGGTGTCTTCATAGCCGACAATGCCGGGAAAAAGCTTTTCCTTGCGTTCCAGCTTGCAAATCAGATTTTGGCGAAGCTCATCCTTCACGGTGCGGCGCGCCAGCGTGGTCGGATAATTTTTGTAGCCGCGAAGCGCCCCGAGAGTTTCGGGGAAAACGGAGGGGTGTTTCATTACTGCTTCCTACCGCGATTGTATCAATTTGGTATGCTCAGTCCGTTCCAGAGATCATGAATGAACTTTCCCCAGCGGATTTTCGCCGCTTCTGGCAACGGCTCCAGGCCATGGGATTAAACGCCTACGAAGCCCGATCGTACCTGGTGCTGGTGGGCCATCCGCGTTTCAAGGCCCTGGAATTGGCGGCTCGCGCGCATGTGCCGCGGCAAAAAATCTACGAAGTGCTGGACAGCCTTGTCGAAAAAGGCTTCGCGCGAATGATCCAGGAAAAAACAAAATTGTTCTCCGCTGTCGCGCCGGACCAGGCCATCCCCAGCTTCCTTTCGCGCCGCGCCAAGCTGCTGGAGCAGGAGCTCGCCGAGCAGGCGCAGGCGGCGCAGGGCATGGCCGGGGAGCTGATGATCGCCTACGCCGAAGGCCAGGGCGGCCGGGGAACGCTCGATTACCTGCGAATCGTGAACGATCCCGGCCAGGTGGCGGCGCAGTTCCGGCGGATGCTGGCGGCGGCGCGTTCCGAGTACCTGGAGTTTTCCCGGCCGCCCTACGCCGTCGATCCGCTCGACGCCGAGCTGGTGATCGACGCCTGCCGCCGCGGGGTGAAGTGCCGGGTCCTGGTGGAGCACGGCACGCTCGATCCGGCGCACGAGCAGTTTTTGGAACGTTATCGCGGCGCCGGTGTCGAGGTGCGGCAGATCGAGCGCGTGCCCTTGAAAATGGCCGTCCTCGACGGGCGCGAAGGATTGTGCGCGCTGCTCGATCCAGTGATCACCCGGCCTGCGTGGACATCGGTAGTGTTCGAGCACGAAGGAATGGCGGAAGCCATGCGCGCGCTTTTTGCAGAGTACTGGCGCCGGGCATCGCAGGAGAGCTAAGAGGAAGGCTGGACGTTTATTCCTGCGTGCAAGAGTGCTGTGCGATTTTTTGCTCCGGCCCTACGGCTCGGCGCTGATCTCGTCACGATCCAGTTGGTCATGAACCCGCCGTAGGACCCGCCTGTAACTCCCAGCCGGTCGCGATCGATCCACGGATTCCTCTTAAGCGCCTCCTCGACGCCGGTCATGATGCCCGTATACGCCTTGCCGCCCCACTTCTGCGGCCACCGCGCGCTGAAATTTTCGCCGTTCCGGCCGACCCGCGCGGATTACAGAAAAATACCGCCCATCCGCGGCCGGCGTAAACCTGAAATTCGTGAAACCAGTCGACGCCGTACATCCCCGCCGGACTGCCGTGAATGCTCAGCATCGTAGGAATGGACATTCCGCGCTCCGGAGCTTAGCTGCTTCAGCGCGCCCGTCGGCGGGTCCATGCGGAAGATATGGGTTTCACCTTTCACGCCGGAGTCGAAATAAATTCCGTCCGCGCGCCACGACATCTGCGTGACCAGCATGTCGAAATCGGGATCGATCGCCGACGATGTTCCGCCTTCGGCTAGCGCAAGATAAATATCTGGCGCAAGATAAATATTCGGAGCATCCGCTTGATCGACGGCGCCCAAAAACGCGATGTTCTTGCCGTCCGGCGACCATCGCGGGCTCGAATCCGGCGCGGCGTGATCGGAAATTTTCCTGGGCGCGCCGCCTTCGGCCGAAGTGACCCAAACGTCGCTGTTGTGGTCGAAATCGAACTCGTGCCCGGTTCGATTCGAGACAAACGCGATCCTGGTCGAATCGGGCGACCAGTGCGGATCGAGATCGTTCCAATCCTCGCCATCGGTGATCTGCTTTGACGCGGGGGCACTTGCTTTACCACTCTGTTTTGCGAGACACTAACAGGTTTTCCTGTACTGTTTGGTAAAAATGCGGGTGCGAGTCTTACATCACGATCACTGCTTCGACGGCGCGGCTTCCGCCGCCTTCTTCAGCCGCTTCGTTGAAGCGAAATTCTATCCCGGCGCCGAGTTTGCCTTCACCGGCCTTGCCCACCGCGCCGGCCAACTCTTTGAACCCTCCATGTTCGACGGGGATGTCAACGCCATTGTCGATTTTAAGTATTCCACCGATCCGCGCCTGACCTGGTGGTTCGATCATCATCAAAGCGCCTTCCTGACCGCGGAAGACGCCGAGCATTTCCGCCGCGACACCAGCGGCAGGAAAATGTACGACCCGAATTTCCGCTCCTGCACGATGTACATCCGCACCGTGGCGCGCGATAAATTCGGCTTCGCCGCGCCCGACCTGGAGGATCTGGTCAAATGGGCCGATATCATCGACGGCGCGCAATATCGCGACGCGCTGGAGGCCGTCGAGCTGCGCGCTCCGGCGACCCGCCTCACGCTGGTGATCGAAGGCGCGCGCGGCCATGAAATCGTGCAAAAAATTATTGTCAAGATGCGGCACCAATCCCTGGAATCGATCGCCGCGGATCCGGAAATTCAGGAGGTTTACAAGCCTCTGCATGAGCGCCACCTGCGCTCTATCGAAGTGATTCAACGCCAGGCCGTCTGCAAAGACGGGGTGGTTTACTTCGACCTTGTCGGCCAGGACCTGGAAGGCTACAACAAATTTATTCCCTACTATCTGTTCCCGCAATCGGTCTACACCGTTTCGGTGAGCACGTCGAGTTTCCGCACGAAGGTTTCGGTGGGCTCCAATCCGTGGTCGCCGCGGCCGGTGAAGTTCAACCTGGCGACCATTTGCGAGCGGTACGGCGGCGGCGGGCATCCCAAAGTCGGCGCCATCAGTTTCCCGATCGGCGCGGTCGAGGAGGCTCGCAAAGCCGCTTTAGAGATCACCGAGGAGCTGAAAAACGGCAGCTCAGCAAACGTAGCCTGAGCCCTAGCGGAGCAGCGCCGCCGCCCCGTAACCGAGCAGCGCGCCAATCAATCCCCCGGCAATCACATCGCTCAAGAAATGCATCCCCAGAAGGATTCTCGACAGCGCCACGCTAATTGCGCAGAAGAACAGTCCCGGCAGCATCGCCGGATAGTAGGTCCCGAGCGAAACGGTTACGGCAAAGGCGGTGATGGTGTGACCGGAAGGAAAGGAAAACTGATCCGGCGGCAGCAGAGTCGCCCAGCAGTGCGGCTCCAGGGCGCACGGGCGCTTTCTCCGGCAAGCGCGCTTCATTTTGAGGAAGAGTCCGATGCCGAGAGCGGTGGCGATCGCCGCGGCCGCCAGCGCCTGGAAACGCTCCACGCCGCCGAACAGCGCGACGAACAGCGCCATCAAGTACCACAGCCATCCGTCGCCTCCCCGCGTGGCGGCGAGCATCCACAGGCGCAGCCAGCGCGGCGCCCGCCAGCGATTCACGCGGCGCATCAGCCGGTGATCCCCGGCTTCGATCATGCGGACTACCGGGATCGCCATGCTACACTTTTACTCCCCTGGCGTGACAGGAGGATGACGGTGATATAAAACATTTGTGATTAAAAATGTGAGACGGCTACAATGCATATATTTCGACGCCGGGGGCGGGCATCGCGCGGCGGCCAACGCGCTGAAAAGCGTCATTGAGCAACAGGGGCGCCCGTGGGAAGTTTCGCTGGTGAATCTTCAGGAATTGCTCTATTCGCTTGACATTTTCCGCAAAATCACCGGCGTTAGTCTAGAAGATCTTTACAACAAAATGCTGGCCAAGGGCTGGACGTTCGGTTCCGCTTTCAGCCTGAAGGCCGTTCATGGCGTGATCCGGCTCTATCACGGCTCGATTCTGCGGGTTCTAGAGGATCACTTCCGCCAAACGCAGCCCGATCTGGTCGTTTCGCTGGTGCCGAACTTCAATCGCCCGCTTTATCAGAGCTTGCGCGGCTCGGCCCCGTATGTCACCATTCTCACCGATTTCGCCGATTACCCGCCGCATTTCTGGATGGAAAAACAGGACCAGTACATTATCTGCGGCACCGAAAAAGCGGTGGAGCAGGCCCGGCGCATGGGCTACCGCTCCGAAAAGATTTTCGCGGTTTCGGGCATGATCCTGAGACCGAAATTTTACGAGCCGATCAACATCGATCGCGCCGCCGAACGCAACCGGCTCGGGCTCGATCCGGCGCGCGCCACCGGCATCGTTCTTTTTGGCGGTCAGGGCTCCAGCGTGATGCCGGAAATCGCCGAGCGGCTGGCCGGCACGCAGCTCATTTTCATCTGCGGCCGTAACGAGCAACTCGCCTCCAGGCTCAAGGCGCTGCGGCGGGCGGCGCACCTGGTCGAAGGCTTTACCAGCGAAATTCCGTACTATATGCATCTGGCCGATTTCTTCATCGGCAAGCCAGGGCCGGGCAGCATCAGCGAAGCGCTTGCGATGAAGCTTCCGGTTATTGTCGAGTCGAATCGCTGGACGCTGCCACAAGAGCGCTACAACGCGGAATGGATCCGCCAGAGGGGGGTGGGGCTGGTGCTCCGCAATTTCCGCGGCATCGCCGAAGGGGTCGCGCGGCTGGAAAAAAATTTGGACGAATTTCGCCGCCGCGTCGCTTCCATCCAAAACCGGGCCGTGTTCGAAATTCCGGAGATTCTTTCCCGGCTGCTGTAGGAGTTGTGCGGCAGGCCGGGGGTTTCGGCCTTGCGGAGCTGAAGCTCCGCGGGTGCTCTTGCCGTCATTCCAACGGACTTCGTGAAAACTGTGCGGGGCCTGTGTTGAAGTGCACCCCACCTTCTCAGGTCGTACAGCACCTGTGGTATATTGTGCCTGGAACAAACAGTAAAGATTGAACGCCGGTCTCGGAAGTCCAATAGTCAGCTAAATAGCTGATGTGACGGAACGCGGGAGTAATTCAGTGGTAGAATGCCAGCTTCCCAAGCTGGACGTCGCGGGTTCGAGTCCCGTCTCCCGCTCCATTTTCAATAAGTTAGCGGGCACGCCCACCTCAGGTTTACTACTCTTACTACTTTAAG
>Ga0209062_1004243_pt1 | contig 15308 bp, 13 predicted proteins | sample Coa_R2_2_FD_187158 | JGI IMG/M metagenome (GOLD analysis project Ga0209062, IMG submission 187158) | Surface soil microbial communities from Centralia Pennsylvania, which are recovering from an underground coalmine fire - Coalmine... | ecosystem: Environmental > Terrestrial > Soil > Unclassified... | reverse complement strand
CGCGGCGAATCGGCGTAAAGGCGGATTCCCTCAGGATCGCGTGAGGCGCCGGCGTTCCACCGTGGATACAAGCGGCTCCTTATAGCGCCGGCTGGCGCGGAAAACGAAGAGATAACTGCCCAGAATGCCGCCGCAAAGCAGCTTCACAATTTCCGCGCCGAAATAAACCTGCTGGAGCGCCCAATACCGCGTCACGGGCCCGGGCGCCGTGCTCCCCGGCGGAAAGTCGGTTTCGCGGCCCTGATAAATCAGCTCGGGACTGATGCGAAATTCGAACAGCACCACCAGCAGCATGATCCCGCAGAGCGCCAGCGGCATCACGCGTTTTTGCGTCGCCAGGGCGAGGCACGCCAGAAGCGCCAGCGCCAGCGGTAGCTGAGCCTCAATCCAGCGTGTCGTGATCAAGCGTATCTGTTCGGCGGCGGCGTGGCGAAGCAGCGCGCTGGTCTGATCCCAGCCGAGTTGCTGGATAATTTTCGCCACCGGCGCGGCGGGCGACGCCATCACCAGACTCGGCGCCCGCAGATTCTCGATCATGATGAACGTCATGAACAGACAGCCGGCGATCCAGGCGCCCAACAGAAACGCGGAGATGCGGCGAGTGTGCACTGTAGGCTAGTGTCGCAGAAAAACGGAATCCGTGAGCCGCGCCGCGCGCGAATCCTGAATGCCCGATTCACAGCATACGCTACGGATGGACTCTTGCAACAGCCGGAACGCGATACACTAAAGCTTCCAAGCGATTTTCGCGCCGCATAGCGGCCGTTTTCGGAGAAGTTACGGATGTTCGTAACTCGCTGGCTCGTTAGCGATGTGGGCCCTTAGCTCAGCCGGTTAGAGCAGCGGACTCATAATCCGATTTCGGGAAATTCTCAGATACTGCCAGAAACGCAAATCCTATGTTTCTTACAAATAGGTAAATTGCTCGTAAGATGCACGCAGCCAAACGAGGCGTTTTCGCCGGCGGAAAATTCCGGATCAACAAAAACCGGCTCCCCGACGATAAGACCAGCGTGAGCACCAGCCCGTCCCTGCTAACCACTTCCTCAAACGGTATTCCCTTTACCGGCATAAGCCAGTATGCCAGCACGTTCCAGTCGCTTCTGAACACGTCCGTGCAAACGGCCGAAATTCCAATCACGCAGCTTCAAAACGAGGATTCGACGATTTTATCCCGGGAAGCTTCCCTCGGCAGCCTACAGTCCTCGGCCGCCAGCCTCACCAGCAGCTTGAACGCGCTGGCCGCGCTGGCGGGCGGGCAGGCTCTCAGCGCGTCCAGCTCCAACGCGAGCGTGGTCACCGCAACCGCCACCGGAGCGACCGCGCCGGCCTCGTATACGATCAACTCCGTGACCACGCTCGCCTCGGCGGCATCGGAGGTGAGCACCAACAGCTACGCCAACGGGGCGACGACGCCGGTCTCCAACGGGACGATGACGCTGGTGGCCGGCGGCCGATCCTACACGTTGAATCTGGCGGCGAACAATTTAAACTCGCTGGTATCGGCGATCAACGGCGCCGGGGCGGGCGTGACCGCGTCGGTGATTACCGACGGGGCGAGCAGCCAGCTTTCGATCAGCTCCAACGGCGGGCCCGAGTCGATTCAGTTGTACGACGGCGCCTCGCCAAGCGGAACGGATTTGATCACCAATACCGGATCGGGCACGGAAACCAGCATTGCGGCCTACGCCGATCCGGCCTCGACACAGGTTTCCAAGGGGGTGATGACGCTGGTCGCTGGCTCGCATCAGTACACTTTTGCGCTCGGCGGAAATAATCTGGTGGCGCTCGAACAGGCGATTAACGCGCAGAACGCCGGCGTCACGGCCTCGATCCTGACCACGTCCACCGGCGATTATCTTTCGGTTTCGGCCAATCAAACCGGCGCGACGACGCTGGCCCTTTACGATGGAGCCGCGGCCGGCGGAACGGATCTGCTGACGCGGAACAATCAAGGCAGCAACGCGCAATTCCAGCTCGATGGAATCTCTATATCGAACCCCGGCAATACCATCAACAGCGTGATCCCCGGCGTGACCTTCACACTGACCGGCGAGAGTTCCGCGCCGGCCACAATTTCGCTGGCGAGCGATCCGTCACAGCTTTCCTCCGCGCTTCAAAATTTCGTCAGCAGTTATAACTCGCTTCAGACCGCGGTTCAGGCGCAGGAGGGACAAAACGCCGGGCCGCTGGCGGGCGATAGCGTCGTGGGGCAGCTTCAGACGATGCTGAACCAGATCGCCGCCTACACCAACATCGGCGGCGGCATTCAAAGCCTCGCCGATCTGGGCGTCGATTTCAACAGCGATACCGGCCAGCTTTCTTTCGATCAAACGACGTTCGACTCGCTCAGCCAGAGCCAGATCCAGCAGGCATTCCAATTTTTGGGATCGAGCACCACCGGATTCGGCGCTTTCGCCAATCAACTGAGCGGCTTCAGCGATCCGGTGACCGGCCTGATTCAGGCCGAGATCACCGGAGAGAAGAAAACGGATTCCGACCTTCAGAGCCAAATCGCGAATCTTGAGAATCAGGTCCGCGCAATGCAAACCAGCCTGACGCAGCAGTTCGAAAACGCCGACGCGCTTCAGCAGGAGCTGGAAAATCAGCAATCGACGTTATCGGCGAGTCTGAACGGCCTGAACCTGGTGCTCTATGGCCGGAACACGACGTCCTTCTAAGCCCAAGCGCGAACAGCAGGGCTGAAGCCCTGCTCTTGCACGGGAGCTGAAGCTTGCCGGGGGATGAACCCCGCCCTCCCTCCTCAAAAAAAATTGTGCTTGATCGTGTTCACCAGCGCGTGCAGGCCGGCGGACGCGAAAATGCTCGAGCTGTTCTGAAACACCCTGCCATAGATCACTCCCGCGATGGTCGCGACAATCATGTAGCGCCAGTTCGGCAGCGGACCCGGCCCATTATCGAGATGCGCGCAGCCGAAAATCAATCCCGCCAGCAGCAGAGTCCCGAAGCCCGGCCCCAGCCGCCGCATCAGCGAGTTCTGAATCAGCGCGCGAAACAGCAGCTCTTCGGGAAGCGCCGTCGCCAGAAAAATCACCCCGAATTGCAACGCCAAGCGCCCCGGCCGCGGGTCGGCGGCCATGTGAAACGGACCAAGAAATCCCACCGCGCGGCCGGCCGCGATCAGGACCGGCGCGGCAATGGCGAATCCGGCCAGCAGATTGAGGCCGTCGCGAGCCGATCGCGGCAGGTTGTATTTCATTCCCTCCAGCCCCCGCAATAACAGGAAGATCACCAGCGCCAGCGTCACCGCCGCTCCATAGGCGGCCACGTGCAAGAGCGCTTGCTCCGGGCGCGGAATCCAAGCCGCGCCGATCGAAAATTCAAGCGGCAGCCAGAACCAGACGATGATCGCAAAATCGATCGCCGATGGCGGCGGGACGGCGCGGATCTTGTATGCGGCTACGGTGGGAATGAACGTGTAGAGGAGAATGAGCGTCGCCAATGGCGCGCTGAAAGCTCCCGCGGCCGCGGCGATCGCCAGAAACATCGCCGACAGAGCCGCCGGCGCGGCAAACACCAATGGCGGATGCGCGGCGAGTATTTTCCTGAGCGAAGTTTCGACCCGCGTCGAGAGCAGCGCCAGGATCGGCGTCAGAAAACAGGCGGCGGCGATCGCGGTCATTCAGCGCCGGCGCGATCCCCCGCCGGAGTGTCCGCCGCCAAAATGTCCTCCGCCCGAATGTCCGCCCCCGCCGAATCGCCCGCCGCCGGAAGCGCGCGGGGCTGAATAATGCGGCGCGGAAAACCCGCGCGGATTCGACCGCGGAGCAAAGCTTCGATTATTTCCCGGAGCGAATCCGCGGAAACTCTGTTGCGGCGCCCGATACGCATTGCCGAAATTTCGCGGGTTGAAACTCTGTTGCGGCGCGCGATACGAGTAGTTGCCGCCGAAATTCCCCGTCCCCGAGTAGTTCCTGAAATTTCCGCCCGGCGCGCGCGATCCGCCGGCGAAGTTGCGCGTCCCGCCATACGTTCGATTCGCGGCATACGCCCGTTCACTGAAACGGCCGCTGTACGGCCTCCCTGTCCCGCCATAACGGGCCGCCAGCGCCCGATTCGGATAAGCGACGCCCATCCGGTGCACCGGATCGTGAGCCCACCACGTTCTTCCCGCGAAGCCATACGATCCGCCGAATCCGAAATGACTGAAAAATAACCCGTTCAGGAAAAGCCCGTGGGCCAGCCAGCTTACGCCCCAACCCCAGCCGCCGAAACCGAGAAAACCCGCGAACAGCCCGCCCAGCAACACGCCCACGCCGAACCCGCAGCCATAGCTCACGGGCGGATACCAAAGCGCGGGATACGCGCCCCAGTCGGGCGGTCCCCAAACATAAACAGGATTATAAACCGGCACATAAACGACCTGCGGATTGGCCGGCTGGATCTGAATCGCGCCGGGATCGCCGGTGACCGTCTGTTGCGCGGTCGATTGCAAGCGGCCATTCTGCTCCGCGCGGGCCCGCATCCGCTGGATCGCGCTCATCACGTCGGCCTGCTGGGCCAGGAAGGCGTTGCCTAAATCGGTCGTCCACTGGATATCGCCGCTGAGCAGGGTCAATGCGTCGGGAAACGCGACCAGCGCCGCCACGCTCGGGTCCCAGTTCTGCCGCTTGGCGGCATCGATCAAAGCCTGCCCGCTGAGCCCGCGATTCTGATTCAGCCACTGCTGCGCCTCGATAATTTCCAGCGGATAAGTCGACGCGGCGAGCACCTGCGCCAGCAGCGGATCGGGATAGAGCGCGATGGGCGCGACCAGATTATCGAGCTGATCGGGACTCAACAGCGGCGTACTTTGCGGCGCCGGCGGTCCATTTTGCGCAAGGGTTGCCGCTCCTGGAACGATAAGTGTGCAAAAAATCGCGATCGCCTGGCGCATCGGCGGCCTCCCGCCGCTTAATAGACGCGGCCGGAGCGCTCCAGGTGTCCGGGCGCGCATTAAATCCTGGTAATGAGGCTTATCCTGTTAATAGTGCGGACGGTCAGCATCGTCGCCTCGGCCTGGCGGTGGCACGCGACGGCCCTTGCGGCCTGCGCGATCGTCTTTATCGCGCACTGCGCCATCACCAGGATGCGGAATTGGCGCTCGCTTCTCTGGTTCGGCTCGGGTCTTGCGCTGCTGGCGATCGTACTCTGCTCGCCGCTCGATCTGCTGGCACGCGACTACCTGTTTACGGCGGAGGCGATCGAAAGAATTTTGCTCGCGCTGATCATTCCTTACCTGCTGGTTCGCGGGATGGCCGAAAAGCTTGCGCGGCTTCGCGTTCCGTACGCGGCCGCGTGGATCATCGGCATGGCGGCGCTTTCGATCTGGTTTCTGCCGCGCGCCTTGAACGCGGCGCTCGCCAATGAATCGATCCGGCGTCTGGAGATTGCGAGTGTGGTCGCCGGCGGGATGATTTTCTGGTGGCCGCTGCATTCGCCGCGGCGCGATCAGCGCATCCCCTTGGTTCCGAACACGCTTTTCTATTTGGCGGCGGCGACCATCTGGTGCTCGCTGCTGGGGTTATTTCTCGCCTTCGAGCAGCCGTGGTACTTCCCGCGTTATTCGAGCCCTTTAGACGTGCTGGGCATCTCCGATGCACTGTTGCGCGACTGGAGTCTCAATCGCGAAACCGATCAGCAAACCGGCGGATTATTGTTCTGGATCGGCTCCGGATGCGTTTTGCTGAGCGAAGTAATGTTGACGTATTTTCGCTGGTATATCGCGCAAAAAACGCTCGAAAAAGCGAAACAACGCATCTAAATCGCTACTTTACATATTTCCCAAAAATTCCACGTGGACGTAGGTGCCCAGCCGCGTGTTGTAGGCGAGATACCAGCCAACATGGTCGGGATCTTCATAAATCACGACCTGGTCCGAATCCCAAAGCCAGTCATTGCAATAGGCTATTTCGGCCGGCGCGACGCTGAAATAAAATCCGTTGAACCAGAACCGCGATGGTCCGCCGCCCGCCAGCCGCCAGACGTGGCTTCTACCGAATCCGCCGTTGAAGCGGCCGTGCTCCCACGGATGGTCGAGATGAAATCTGGGGTCGTCTCGTCCGCTGTCGTGGCCGACCCACTTTCCGTCGGTGTGGACGTGCGGAGCTTCAGGATGCCCGGGCCGTTCGACCGGCGCTTGACGATTGGGTTGCGCCTTGGCCGGGCCGCGCGGCGGCACGTAGCCGTGGCCCACGTCCTGACGGCCGTGCTCCTCTTGTTGGCCGCGTTGGTCGCGTTGGTCACCGCGTTGGGCAAGCGCCGGAATCGAGCAGACCGCCAGCAGGGACGCCGCGAGAGCGAAAGTTTTCATGTCTCAATGATTGGAACGGAGGGGCGAAAGTTACATGAATACGACGAATTAAATTCGCGTTCCCCGGCCCTGCTGTTTTGCGCGTGCGAGCGCCAGATGCGCGGCGACGATGTCTTCAATCGCCAAACCGAGCGATTTAAAGATAGTTATCTCATCTTCACTGGATCGCGCCGCGCGCGATTCGCCGAGTTCGGCCACGATATGCGATTCGCCGGCGCCGATCACGTCGCCCGATTCCTTCACGGCCGCGGCTTTCGAATCGACGAACAGGCGCGAGCGCTTTACCAGCGCCGGGTCCATCTCGCGTTCCTTGGGACGGCACGCTCCGACCGAAATCACGTGCGCGCCGGGCTTGATCCACTGGTCGCGAATGACCGGTTCGGCTGAGGCGGTGACCAGCACGACGATGTCGGCGCCGCGCGTTGCGGCTTCGGCCGAATCCATCGCGCGCGCGCCGGAAATTTTGCAGAACGCATTAAGGTTGGCGCGCGTCGGGCTCCAGGCGCGAACCTCCTCGAATCGCCCGACGTGCGCCAGGGCCTCGAAATGACTGCGCGCCTGCACGCCGGAGCCGAGAATCGCCAGCACGCGCGAGGCCGGCCGCGCCAGCTTCTTCACCGAAACGGCGGATACGGCGGCAGTGCGCGCTTCCGTAATATAGCGGCCGTCGAGAATCGCCTCGAGCGCTCCGGTGGCGGGATCGAGCAGAACGATGGTCGCCAAATGCGAGGGCAATCCGCGTTCGGCGTTTGAAGGATAGACGGTAACCAGCTTCGCTCCCAGCGCCGGAGCGGAGGAAAGATAGGCCGGCATCAGCGCGAAAAACGCGTGATGTTCGGCGATATCCAGCACGGTTCGCACCGGCTGCACCGCGCATCCGGCGGAAAACGCGGCGAGCGCCGTTTCCATCGCCGCGATCAGATCGGGCATCGGCAGCAGGTCTCTTACATCGGATTCGGTGAGAAGAAGAGGCATTGGCTTTTGAACAATTATGCGCGCTCCATCGACCGGTTAAACAGCCAATACACCGGCAGGCCGATGAGGACGATGACGAATCCCGGCCAGGTGCTCGATGGTTTGTAGATCAGCAGAATCGTCAGAATCACCGCGGCGCCGAGAATATAGAGCGCCGGAATCACCGGATAACCGAAGGCGCGATAGGGCCGCTCGGCCTCGGGACGCTTGTAGCGCAGCCGGAAAATTCCGGCGACGGTGAGAATGTAAAACAGCAGCGCGGCGGAAATGATGTAGTCCAGCAGATTGCTGTAAACATTGCCGTAGGTTTGCGTGCTCGCGTCATAGGTCCGCGGCAGGACCAGAAACGCGGCCCACGCGCCCTCGATCATCAGCGCCCAGGCCGGGACCTTCGCTTTATTCAACGAATAGGCGCGGCGGAAAAAAAGCTTGTCGCGAGCCATCGCGTAACAGGCGCGCGCGCCGGCTAAAATCAAGCCGTTCATGCATCCGAAAGTGGAGATCATGATCAGCACCGCCATGATCGCCGCGCCCCGGCCGGGGAAGATCGCCTGAAGCGCCGCCGTCGCCACGCGATCCGCGGGAGCATGCTGGATCTGCGGGAAGGGAAGCGTCACAAGATAGGCAACGTTCGCCAGCAGATACAGCAAAATGACCAGCCCGGTTCCCATGGCCAGCGACAGCGGAATATTGCGCTTGGGATCTTTCACTTCGCCGGCGGTGAAGGTGATGTTGTTCCAGGCGTCGGCGGAAAAGAGCGATCCGGTTTGCGAAACGCAGATGGCGGCGAACAAGCCGAACGCGGTGGCGGCGGTCAAGCCGGCGGAGACCGGCGTCAGATCGCCCGGCGTCCAGAAGCCCGCACCGAAATTGGCGCGCACCGCCTGCGCGTTCCATCCGAGCAGCAGCCCGACCAGGATCAAGCCCAACAGCGCCGCCATCTTGGCGGTCGTGAAAATATTCTGGATGATTTTCCCGTATTCAAGGCCCCGCGTATTAGTCCAGGTAAGCAGCACGATCAGCAGAATCGCGACCAGCTGCGCGGTGGAAAGCGACAACGCGTATCCGCCGATCCGAACCGGCGCGACGATGTAATTGGTTTCGCTCACCAATGGCACAAAGACGCCGAGAAATCGCGCGAATCCCACGCCGACGGCGGCGATGGTTCCGGTCTGAATCACCAGCAGCAGGGTCCATCCGTAAAGAAAGCCCCATAGCGGCGAGAACGCCTCGCGCAGGTAAACATATTGCCCGCCGGCGCGCGGCATCATCGACGCCAGCTCGCCATAGGACAGGGCGCCGGTCACGGTCATCAATCCGGTGACCAGCCAGGCAACCAGCAGCCATCCGCCGCTTCCCAGATATCGCCCCATCTCCGCCGAGACGATGAAAATTCCGGAGCCGATCATCGACCCGGCCACGACCATCGTCGAATCGTACAAGCCGAGGCCGCGGGTGAACTCGGAATCGACGGCGGAGGCGGTTTGCGGTTGCATGGATCTAATACAGTATCATGAGTGCGAAGGCGTTTCCTTCCGCTTGCGGCATGCGATAAAACAAGCTCCGTTCTACTTCACCGCCGGGGCCGCGGTGTGCGCGCCGGTCTCGATTGCCGCCTGCCAGGTGCTGATCGGATTGGCGATTGTGGCGATGATCGCGGCGCGCGCGGAATGGCGCATCCCGCCGATGTGGCTGCCGATCGCCGTTTTTTTCGCGCTGACGCTGGTCTCGCTCGCCGCTTCGGGCCACGCGCAGCAGGGAATCCCGCAGATCAAGAAATTTTATGTCTACGCGCTGCTGTTCATCGTGGCCAGCAATGTTGGATCGCTTCGCCAGATCCGCGCCATCACCCTGCTGTGGATTTTGGCGGCCGCGCTGTCGTCGGCATGGGCGCTGAATCAGTTCTACAACCGGTACGAGGACGCCAAAGACGCGCACCGCGATTTCTACCGCGCCTACATCGCCCACCGCATCACCGGATTCATGAGCCACTGGATGACCTTCAGCGGCGAGATGATGATGGTGCTGCTGCTGATCGCGGCGCTGATGTTCTTCTCCAAAGCGCCGTGGTGGCTGCCGGCGCCCGCCGCGCTGATCGGCATCGCGCTCATCCTGGCGGAAACGCGAAGCATGTGGTTGGGCGCGGCGGCCGGCGGGGTTTATCTCATCTGGCACTGGAAACGCTGGGTTTTGCTGGCGATTCCGGTGCTCGCCGTCATTCTTGTGCTGGTGAATCCGTTCGAGCTGGGCGATCGTGTGCGCTCCACCGTTCAGCCGCACGCCGGCGATCTCGATTCCAACGCGCATCGCGCCATGTGCCGCGCCATCGGCTACCAGATGATCAAAGCGCATCCGTTATTGGGCATCGGACCGGAGCAGGTGCAGTATCAGTACCTCGATTATCTGCCGCCGGGGACCAGGCTCCCGCTGCCGACCGGATTTTACGGCCACCTGCACAACATCTATGTCCATTACGCGGCGGAGCTGGGAATCCCGGCGATGCTCGCGATGTTATGGATGCTCCTGCGGCCGCTGTACGATTTTTTGCGCGGTCTGCGCCGGGGCATGGGCGAAGGCGCATGGGTGCTGCGCGCCGCCGCAGCCGTCATCATCGCGATTATGGTCAGCGGATTTTTCGAGAAAAACATCGGCGATAGTGAAGTGCTGGAACTGTTTCTGGCGGTCATCGGATGTGGATATGCTGTCCTGATGAAGGACGAAAACGCGCCGCCAGGGCGCAACCGCATGGCGCGCATTTTCCCGGGAGGGAAGTAACATGAACGGCTTGATGATGAACACCCCGCTGACGCTCACGCCGCTGCTGGAGCGCGCCGCGCGCCTGTTCCCGAAACGCGCGATCGTTTCGCGCACCGATTCCGGCATGCATCGCTACGCGTACGCCGATTTTCACGCGCGCGTGCATCGCCTCGCCTGGGCGCTCAAAAAAATCGGCGTAGGCCCCGGCGAGCGGGTGGGCACGCTGTGCTGGAACGGGCATCGTCATCTGGAGCTTTACTTCGCCGTCACCTGCTACGGCGCCGTTCTGCACACGCTGAACCTGCGCCTGGCGCCCGATCAGCTCGCCTACATCATTAATCACGCCGGGGATCGCGTGATTTTCGCGGATCGATCCCTGCTGCCGCTTCTTGAACAGATCCGCGGCGAGCTGCAAACGGTGCGCCAGATCATCGCGCTCGAGGACAAGAGCGAATATGAGGATCTGCTCGCTTCGGCGCCCGCCGATCCCTATCCTTGGCCTCAGCTTGAAGAGACCGCCGCCTGCGCCACCTGCTATACCAGCGGCACCACGGGCCATCCCAAGGGCGTTCTCTACACGCACCGGGCGATGGTCCTGCACAGCTACGGGCTCACAATGGCGGACACGTTCGCTTTGAGCGAACGCGACACGGTTTTGCAGCTCGTTCCGATGTTTCATGCCAACGGATGGGGGATTCCGTTCGCCGCGGTGATGGTTGGATCGAAAATCGTACTCAGCGGGCGAAGCCTTCAACCGGCCGACATCGCTTTCCTGATCGAGTCCGAGCGCGCCACCTTCACCGCCGGCGTCCCGACCTTGTGGATGGGGCTCTACAGCCTGCTTGAACACGAGAAGCACGATATTTCGAGCCTGCGATCCATCGTCTGCGCCGGCTCCGCGCTGCCGCGCCAGTTCGTTGAGCTGTACGAGCAGAAGTACGGGATTCGGTTTATGCTCGCGTGGGGCATGACGGAGACGACGCCGATCGCGACGGTGATGGCGATGAAAACGCATCTGGAATCGATGCGCGGAAAAGAGCGCTACGATTTGCTGGCCCGCCACGGCCTGCCGGTGGCCGGCATCGACATCCGGATCGTGGATGAATCCGGCAAGGAGCTGCCCTGGGATGGCGCGACCATGGGCGAACTGCAAGTGCGCGGGCCGTGGGTCACATCCGGTTATTACAACGATCCGCGGGGCGAGGAGCGCGGCCAGGCGGAATCGTTCATGGACGGATGGTTTCGCACCGGCGACGTCGCTACCATCGATCCGGAAGGCTACATCCAGATCATGGATCGCACCAAGGACCTGGTCAAGAGCGGCGGCGAATGGATTTCGAGCGTCGATCTGGAAAACGCCATCATGGCGCATCCCAAGGTGATGGAAGCGGCGGTGATCGCCGTGGCGCATCCGAAATGGCAGGAACGTCCGGTGGCCTGCGTCGCTCCGCTGCCGCAGTTTCGCGGCGAGCTCAGCAAGGAAGAAATCCTGGAATTTTTAAAAGACCGCGTCGCCAAATGGTGGCTGCCCGATGACGTTCTCTTCATCGAAGCCGTCCCTAAAACGAGCGTCGGAAAATTCAACAAGCGCGCCCTGCGCGAACAGCTCAAGGATTATTCGCTGCCCGCGCAATCAGTTCAGAGCGCATAGTCTCGCGCGGCGCCCGCGCCAGGCGCGCCGCGAATCCGCTCATATTCGCCACGGCGAAGCTGGTGCCGTTCAAATTGCGCTCCGGCGGCACGCCGGGAATCGGGCGCGGATACGGAGAGGCGTAGAATATCCCGTCCCGGAAGCGGTACACGTCGCGCGGGCAGTTTTCATCGGCGCGGACCGCGATGGCATCGGGCAGCACGCCGGGCACGGTCACGATGAGCGGCAAGCCGGAAACGCCGCCAATCTCGCGCCGCACGCCGATGCTCATATTGACCACGTCCATTTCGTTTTCGACGCACCATTCGAGCGCCCGGAAAATGGTTTCCAGACTGGCGGACAGGCGGCGGTCGAAGACCTTCACCGCGTAGATCCGGGACTCGGGCGCCTTTTCGCGAATCGCGCCGGCGACCGCGGTGCCATGGCCCAGCCGGTCGACCAGATCATCGCCGACGATGGCCACGCCGCCCGCGATCCCGCCGACATGCGGATGATCGGCGTGAACGCCGCTATCGAGGATCGCGACTTTCATCATGATTCGCGCGTCATAGCTGAATGATCTGCTGGGCGATGCGCGCAAGCGACGCCCGATGCGTAATCAGAATCACGGTGCGGCCGCCCGCAACTTCGAGCAATGTATCGGCGATGGCCCGTTCATTGGCTTCATCGAGCGCCGAAGTCGGCTCATCGAGAACCAGCACGCGCGGATTCGCCAGCAGCGCGCGGGCCAGAGCAAGGCGCTGCCGCTCGCCGGCCGAGAGCGTCTGTCCGCGCTCGGCCAGGATCGTCGAATAGCCCTCGGGGAGCGACAGGATTCGATCGTGAATCGCCGCGGCGCGCGCGGCCGCGCGAATCTCCTGGTCGGACGCCTCCGGCCGCGCGTAGGCGAGATTCTCCCGCACGCTGGCATGGAACAAGTACGGCGACTGATCGAGCAGCGCGATTGCGCCGCGCAGATCGCCCAGCGCCAGATCGCGAAGATCACGGCCGTCGAGCCGAATGGCGCCGGCGTCGGGATCGTAAAACCGGATCAGCAGATCGGCGATGGTGGATTTGCCCGCGCCGCTCGCGCCGAGAATCGCGCAGATCGATCCGGAGGGTACGCGAAACGACAGGTTGTCGATGATCGCCTCGCCGGCGTGCCTGAAGGAGACGCAATCGAATTCGATCTCGCCGAGCGCGGCGGGCAGGGGAAGCAGCTTGGCCCGTTCGACGATTTCCGGCTTGGTATCGAACAGCTCCCATACGCGCGCCAGCGAGACGCCGCCCGAGACGAGATTGGTATAGAGGCTCATCAAATTCTGCACCGGCGCGAGCAGCCGCATGTGATAGGCCATGATCGCCACCAGCGAGCCGACGCTGAGCGCGCCGTCGATCACCATTTTGCCGCCGTAAAGAAAAATCGCGCCGGTGGACACGGTCAGGATGGTTCCCGGAACCGCGCCCGATAAAAACGCGGTCAACTGCATTCGCAACAGGGCGTCGATGAAGTTGCGGTTGTGCGCGCGAAATTTTTCCGCTTCGCGAGCCTCGCCGCGCGATGCCGCCACCAGCCGGATTCCGAGCAGCGTCTCCAGCAGAAAGCTCCCGATATCGGCGCTGCGCTCGCGCACCAGCCGGACGCGATCCGCCAGTCTCGCCTGATAATGTCTGAGCGCCCACAGGCTCACCGGAACGACCGCCGCGCTGATGGCGAACAGACGCGGGCTCAGCCGGGCCATGATCGCGGCGCTGCCGATCAGGAAAACGACGTTCGAGAGCACGCTGAGCAGGCTGTCGGCGGATACGCGCTGCACCTCGGCGATGTCATTATTGATTCGCGAAACGACGTCGCCCAGTTTCCGCCGCGCCCAGAATCGCGGCGAGAGCATCTGCAAATGCCGGTACAGCGCCAGCCGCATATCGAACAGCACGTTGGCCGAAACACGCACGTACTGATAGCTCGAAAAAATGTTCAGCGCGAATCCGGCGACGGTCACGCCGATCATCGCGGCGCTGACCAGGATCAGCATGCGGAAGTCGCGTTTCAGCAGCGCGTCATCGATCAGCAGTTTTGAAATGTAGGGCTGAACGAGCCCGAACGAAGTCGAGGCGACGCCCGCCAGCAGGATCAGCACGAGCCGCGGCCAGTACGGCGCGATAAACTTCAGCGCGCGGCGGTAACCGGCCAGATCCAACATCAGCGCCCGGCCGGATTCACTGGATCGATGGGGTTGCGCGGCCGCGGCGCGCGGTCAGCGGAGGTACGCATATGCCGATGCGACCAACATAGCGCAACTCGAAAGGTTTGCGGCGCTGGCGGCCGGCTACTGCAAACTATACTCGGCTTTGATGCCCTCGATGTTTTTGAGCGCCTGTTCCTGGAATGGGCTGCGGATCGCGGCGCAGCGGCGCATAAACTTCAGCGCGTCCACCGGACGGTTGCGATCGTGTCCCGTCTCGGCCAGCCGGTAATTCGTCATGCCGAGGTGATAAAGCGCGGCGGCCAGCCGCGGGTCGCTCGCCTCCATCGCCGCTACGGCGGCGCGCAACAGCCCGTCGGCCTTCGAGTAGTTATGCAGCAGGCTGTTGGACACGCCGCCCAGATAGTTGGCCGTGGTCGACCATCCGGCTTTTTTCTTTTCCCACTCGGCTTCGCTGACCGCGGGCGGGCGCGGCATCCGGTCCATCGACTCCAGCGCGCGAGCGGTGTAGCTGATCACGATCTGGCGGTCCCGCGGCGTATCTTTTCGCGCGTGAATTTCGGCTAAATACACCAGCATTTCCGCGTTTCCCGGATCGGTTTGCAGCTCTTTTTCGGCCATCGCGATCGATTTCGGCTCGTCGTTGAGCATCCGGTAGATTTCGAAATACTCCGCCGCCAGCCCTTGCGCGTACTTGCTGGTGGGCATGTGCTTTTCAAGATGCCCCAGCAGCTCCAGCCGCTTTTTGGGATCGTCGGTGGAAGTGGCGATCGAATACATCAGGAATTCGGCGTATGCGGCGGCTTGCCGGGCGTTGATGGCGGCCGGGCCGCCGCGCTGGGCAAGGGCGGTCGCCAGCGGCCATACGCGGTCCACCCATTCGATGATCTTGTCCGGATCGTGCTTGGCTTCGGCGGCGCGCAGCGCCAGCTCGCCCGCTTCCAGATTGTCCGGCTCCAGCGCCATGCGGAGATCGCCCACGCGGATCGTCTCATCCCACGCCTTTATCTTGAAATAGGCGGGCTGGAGCTGATCGTAAACCCAGGCGAGCGCCGGATGGTTCGGATTCTCCGCCACGAACTCTTCCATGTAGTGGAGTTTCTGCGCGGGATCCGTCTCCTGTTGAATGTGCTGGATCAGCAGGCCGTCCTTCGTCTCGGGATCATAGGCGGGTTTCGGCCTTTGGCCGACCAGCAGACCGGCCGGGCCGAAGGTGAGCAGCAGCACCAACCATAGCCTTCTCACCGTTGGATCCTCCCGATATCTGGTGTAATATGAACTATTCCTTCTTTCGGACGAACGTGAGAAAAGCTTTAGTACGTTTCTCGTAAGGCAAAGCTCGAAGCGCAATATGATTCTTCCTACCACCTACGCGGTCGTCCTGATTTTGGCTGTGGTTTCGATGCTCGGATGGGGATCCTGGGCCAAT